>Ga0209415_10007942_pt1 | contig 18426 bp, 15 predicted proteins | sample PeaSoiSIISIP2007_FD_187696 | JGI IMG/M metagenome (GOLD analysis project Ga0209415, IMG submission 187696) | Peat soil microbial communities from Weissenstadt, Germany - SII-SIP-2007 (SPAdes) (version 2) | ecosystem: Environmental > Terrestrial > Soil > Wetlands > Peat | place: Germany...
AAACGCTCTTTCCACATCTGATAGCTGATTACAACCACGGGATGAGCATTACGGCCGGAATTTTCGGCGGGTTCGAACCCTCGCCCCAGGATAGGACGGACTCCGAGCGCATCGAAATAGTTGGCCGAAACAATGCTCCCTGTCGTCCGATCGGCCCGGTCGCCGATGGCTAATGTAACCCCGGTGATTCGATCCACGATGAAAGCATCAGCGAGCTTGCAGTACTTCTGAAAATCCTGGAAATCCGGCCAGGATAGATCGGTCGAGTCCCCCGGCGCGCCGGACACACCGCGATAGGTTCCGGCCACGGCCATCATTCGCTCCTGGTGGGCTACCCCGGGAAACGGACGAAGCAGAACTCCCTCGATCCAACTGAACACCGCGGTGGTGGCGCCGATTCCGATCGTCAGACAAATGATGGCGAGAATCGAAAAGCCCGGATTGCGCCGGAGCATGCGGAAACCGAAGCGCAGATCCTGCCACAGCACCTGCAAAAACGGCAGCGAGTGAGCTTCCCTGTAGGCCTCTTTCAGCTGGGCCACGCCGCCAAAGCGGCGCCGGGCGGCTGCCAACGCCTGGTCTGGGCTCATTCCGCTGCGGAGGTTTTCGGCTACTTCGTTTTCGAGGTGAAACTCGAACTCTTCCTCCATGTCGCTTTCCAGGCGCCCCGTTCGAAAGAGACCGGAGAGCCGGCTCAAGAACACACGGATGGCTGTCATACGGATTCCTTTGAAGGCTTGACAAAACGGCCGAGAATATCGGAGATCCTCTCCCAGTTCTTGGCTTCAGCGGCGAGCTGCTTCTTGCCGGCCCGCGTGATGGAGTAGAATTTCGCGCGGCGGTTATTATCGGACGTGCCCCATTTCGAGCTGACCCATCCCATTTGTTCGAGGCGCAGAAGCGACGGGTAGAGCGTCCCCTGATTCAACGCCAGCGCATCCCCGCTGATCTGCTCGATGCGGCGCGCGATTCCCCACCCGTGTTGCGGGCCCAGGGTATCCAAAGTCCGCAGCACCATCAGTCCGAGGGAGCCATGGAGGACATCTGACTTCTCATTGTCCATACGTTACCTTTTGGTAGCCTACAGGAGTTTATTATGGATGCACACCTCGCGTCAAGGACAATGGTGGAAACTGATGTAGCGCGGGCTGTTGTTGATCCCCGCACGGAGTGTCGCTGCCATGGGGTTGATATATACGGAAGATCTTGCCTTTATTCAAGCCGCCGCTTTTGGAGGGCTGGCGCGGGGCGCTGCCCCCGAAGTCCTGCGACGGCTGAGTAGCGCTGCGATTCACATCCGCAGGGTTTTAGATGTTGGCTGCGGCGCTGGTCCTTTGACTGCCGTTCTGCTACAGGCTGGTTTCGAGGTAACAGGAATTGATCAATCCGCCGAGCTCCTGGCAATTGCGCGAGCGGCCGTCCCAAAGGCGCGATTTATACACAACTCGATTTATGATGCCGAAATTCCGCCTTGCGAGGCCATTCTCGCACTTGGAGAGCCCCTGACGTACCACGACGAAGACGCCGACGGCGATACTTTGGTCCGGGGATTCCTGGAACGGGCGTCTGACGTTCTGCCCCCCGGTGGGATGCTGATCTTCGATGTAATCGAGCTTGGCGAACCCTCGTTAACCGGTCGCGCTTGGAGTTCAGGCGATGACTGGGCTGTTCTGGTTGACACCAGGGAAAACCAGGATTCGCGAACGCTGGTCAGGGACATCCAAACCTTCCGCCGCGTTGATCAATTCTATCGGCGCGGGCGCGAAATGCACAGAGTACGACTTTTCGATACCGGTGCACTGTGCAAGCAACTCGCTACCTGCGGCTTTGCGACGGAAACGGCGCAAGATTACGGCGCACAACGTCTTGGTCCCCGCCGTCGAGCTTTTTTTTGCACTCGCATCTAAGAGCTTAGCGCGCCGACGTTTCCGCGCGAGGCCCAGGTTCCGACTCCTTGAGCAACTCCACCAAATACTTCTTCCACACCACCGCTCGGGAGTGGGTCCCAGGCCCCCGCGTTTCGTCGCTGGTGGGGATCAGGATATACCGGCCTCGCGGCACACGCTTGATCTCGCGATCCAGGATGCCCAGTTCCGGCGGATTTACTTCATCGTCGGCGGAATTTATGGCGTACAGAGGCGCTTTGATGGTCTCTAGCCTCGGCGATGGGTTATAGTCCGTGGAAGCTTCGAACTGATACAGCATGTCGTTCGCATCCTTCTCGAGAGCCCGCTTCTGAAGGGCTTCCACCGCTGCGTCGGCCGTTTCGCGTGTGGGGTTGTTCTTGTGCAGTTGAAGGGGGCTGCTGGTCATCATCCAGAGCGCGTAGTTAGCCGCGAAAAGCCCCTGCGCGGGCTGCACGTCGTAGTCTCCGCCCTTCCAGGCCGGATCCCCGCGAATGGAGTCGATCACGATCGCGCGAAGCATCCGATTGCGGCCGGCGATTTCCACGGGCGCGCTCGCCAGCGGCATCAAGGCATCCATATATTCCGGGTACATTTCGCCCCACACCCAGGTGTGCATGGCGCCGATGGATGTCCCCATCACAAGGCGCAAGTGATCGATCTTCAGCCCATCGTGAACCAGCAGGTAATCAGCCCGCACCATGTCGTCATAACGGTAATGGGGGAAGCGGGCGTGGAGACCGTCGCTAGGTTTGCTGGACTTGCCGTGTCCAATGCCATCGGGCAGGATAATAAAATACTTCGCCGCGTCCAGCGGCTGGCCCACCCGGAAAAGCTCGCCACCGAAGCCTTCGCTGGTAAAACCGTGGCCGCTGCCACCGGTCCCATGCATGATCAGGACTGCGTTACTAACGTGGCCGGAAGCGTCGCGGGCCGGATGGCCGATGGTGATGTAATGCAGCCGGAGCTCCAAGTAGCGTCTCGCCCGATTTGAACGCGAAATTGCGAACCACAAAATCGTTCTCGGTCTGCTCCGGGTAAACGGGCGGGGGCGTCTGTGGCCAACAGGTCACAGCCAGAAGCATAGCCGCCAGCGTGCGGATCATAGATGAGACGAAGGATACCAGAACCGCAAATCGAGGGGCAAACTAATTCACAGTTGGGTCATTTAACCCAATCCGCCGAAAACCCCTGGTACCGACTCCCTTACGGTCGCGGCTCTAGAAATTGGCACTTGGATTGCATGCGTTTGAGAAAGTCCAGTCTGGAAAATTACTGTACATCAGCGCGTTGATTGGCGACGGTCGAGTTGGCGGCATGCGCGGAGGAGAAAAGTCCCATGGCAGCCGCCGCGCAGTACAAGATTGTCATCGTTGAAGACGAAGGCCTGATCGCAGCCGATCTGGAGAGCCGGCTCAAATCGGCTGGTTACCAGGTGCCTGGCACGGCGGATTCGGCGGAACCCGCCCTGCAGCTCATTCGAGAGACTTTACCGGATCTGATCTTGATGGACATCCGGCTCAAAGGCGACCAGGACGGAATACATATAGCCGAGGTGGTACGCGAACAGCTTGATATCCCGGTCATCTACCTGACCGCGTACGAGGATCGCGCGACTTTGGAGCGCGCCAGCCGGACACAATCCTACGGGTACATCAAGAAGCCAATTGTTTCCGCGAGTTTGAAAGGCTCCATCGAGGTGGCCCTGGCAAAGCATCGCTACGAGCGGAGCCTGCGCGAAGAAAGAGACTGCGCGCTCGCAAGCTTTGGCGGGGTTTCCTGCGCGGTGGTCGTCACCGACTCGAATTCCCAAATCTCCCATCTCAATTCACAGGCCGAAGAACTGGTTGGTTGGAGCATCGATAAAGCCTTGCAACGGCCAGCGGAGACAGTGTTGCGACTTTCCCATCGCGATACCGGGAGACCCATTCCGGATCTCTTGACTCCAGTGATGCTCGAAGGTCTGACTCTGCCTTTGCCGCCCGGCACATTGCTGCAAGGCAGCGCCGAACGTCTCTACGCGATCGAAGGTCATGTCGCGCCCAGGTGGCGCAACGGCCAGGCGGACGGCACCGTGATTACCTTTACCGATGTAACGCTCGTCCAGTTCGAGAATGACCAAATCCGGCAGGACCACAAGCAGGAGGCCCTGGCCCGGATGGCTGACGGGATCATGCGACACCTGCCCCAGTTGGATGCGCTGGCGGACGCGAGCACGCATATGCTGACAGCCTTACCGCCGGGGAGCCCGTTGCACGAGACTGCCGAAACAATCAAGAAGGCCGCCATGGACGCATGCGACTTGGGCAGCCATCTGCGCGGTTATCTTCAGCCACCCGAACTGGAGTGCCAACGCCTGAGGCTCGACGAGGTGTTGAAGCGGCTGGGAGAATCCTGGAAGCTGATCCATGCGAATTTCGTGCTCCTGACCGACCTCGCGGATCCGATCCACGTTCAGGCGGACGAGTGGCAATTGTTACGCGCCCTGGCGAACATACTTCTGCATGCCCGCATCCACATGCGATCCGGCAGTAGCCTGGTGGTGGATTTATCCAGCGGCGAACCCGAGCAATTGGGACAGTGGGCCCGCATCCGCACCAGGTATGTCAGCGTCCGGGAAGACGCCGCGGCGCTGGAACGCATCTTCGAACCAGCCTGGTCTGGATCGAGCGAGGACCTGCACGTTACCTACACATTGGTCAAAAAAATGGGTGGAATGGTCGCGGCGATCCTGGAACCTGGCAATACGGTCAACCTGGAGATCTATCTTCCTCGCGCCGGGGTCATGGCCACGGGCGTCTCCATCGAGCCGGAGTGTCCCGCCCTGTTGATCGAACCGGATCGCGAGCCTCGGCGAGCGCTTCTACACCCCAAGGGCGCCGGCACCAGCTCCTCCAAACCGCGCGGACCGAGAAAGGGACGTTGATGTGTCCACGCGGATCCGCGTTCTGATCCTGGAAGATCGTTCGGAAGACGCCGAGCTCTTGATTGACGAGCTGCGGCGAAGCTATTTCGAGCCGGAGTGGCGGCGCGTGGAGAGTGAGCCTGAGTTCACAGTTCACCTGGGATGGCGGCCGGATGTCATCCTGGCCAACTGCAATCAGCCGCTGCTGGCCTCGGCTCGGGCCTTGGAATTGGTGCGCGAACACAATTTGGACACTATTCCATTCATCGTCGTGTCGGCGGCCAGCGATGAAGATGTAGCGCTGGCAATGCTCCGTAAAGGCGCAACCGACTTTTTGCTCAACGATCGCCTGGCGCGGCTGGGACCGGCCGTGCGCCGCGCGCTGAGTGAAACGAAACTACGTGATGGGATTCGCCGAGCCGAGCAGGCCTTGCGCGCCAGCGACGTCCGCTTCAGTTCGTTCATGAATAACAGCCCGGCACTGGCGTTCATCAAGGACCAGGACGGCCGCATCCTGTACATCAACAACACCTGCGAGCAGGTCTGGGGCATGACGCTGTCGGATTGTTTCGGAAAAACCAACCACCAGATCTGGCCCGCCGAAGTCGCCGGCCGGCTGCTCGTGAACGACACGGATGTGATCGAACGCGACGAATCGTCGCAGCGGATGGAAGACGTTTCATTCCGTGGCGGCCGCACTGTGCAAATGCTCACCTTTCGATTTCCATTCACCGACGGCGACGGAAAGCGCCTGCTGGGCGGAGTCTCCATCGATGTCAGCGAGTTGGTTCAGACCCAGGAAGCGTTGTCGTCCGCGCTGGCCGCCAAAGAGCTGCTTCTTAAGGAAGTGCATCACCGCGTCAAGAACAACTTGCAAATCGTCTCCAGTCTTCTGTCCATGGGAGCCGAAACGCTGCACGACACCACGGCCGCCCGGGCGCTACAGGATAGCCAGGAACGGGTGCAATGCATGGCCCTGATCCACGAGCGGTTGCACTTCAATGACGAGCCGGACCGTTTAGATTTTCGCGAGTACGTGACCAAGCTGGCGCGCGACCTGTTCTACTCCTACGGAGTGGATTCCGAGCGGATCAAATTACGTTTCGAGCTCCAACCGGTCCCGCTGGGTTTGAACCAGGCCATCCCCTGCGGTCTGGTCCTCAACGAGCTGCTGACCAATTCCCTGAAGTACGCGTTCCCCAACCAACGCCGGGGAGAGATTCTGATCAAACTGAATTGGGCGGAAGAGCAGCCTGTCAAACTCACGGTCGCCGACAACGGTGTAGGCCTTCCCGTGGACTTCGACTGGAAGGAATCCCAATCGCTCGGCCTCCGGATTATGAGAATTCTGGGACGTCAGTTGGAAGGGACCGTGCAGCAGGAAGCTGGCCCCGGAACGGTGTTCTCGTTGACGTTCCCAAGGACAGTGCCGCCGGAAACCCCGCCATCAGCCACCAAACCCGGCGCTGTCATCAGCCGATTGGAACAGACGGCCATCAGCCGATTCGGACATACGGCTTAGCGGAGCACGCGCGGAGCTTGACTTCACCCCGGCGTTAGTTTATATCTAAACTCACTTGGGGAGGACAATGCCATGTCGCTACCGCTCGTAAGTGCAGCATCGATTATGTCCAGGGTTTGTGGCCTGGTCTTGCTCGCAGCATTGAACGTGGGGAACGTGGCCGCGCAGAGTTGGACTCCGCCTCGCACGCCCGATGGCCAGCCCGACCTGCAGGGAGTCTGGACCAACGCCACGGTCACGCCCTTCCAGCGTCCCAAGGAACTCGGTACGAAGCAGTTTTTCACCGCGGAAGAAGCGGCCACATTCGCCAAACAACGCGTCGAACAAGGCAATGTCGATAACATTGAAGGTGAACGCGGCGAATCCGACCTGGCGCGGCGTGCCTACAACAACTTTTGGACTGATCGCGGAAACAGCGTCTCCAAGACCATGCGCACGTCGCTCATCAAGGATCCGCCGGATGGAAGGGTTCCGCCCCTCACTCCCGAAGCGCAGAAGCGCTATGACGCGTTTCGCGCCTACACGGCGCTGCATCCCGCCGACGGTCCCGAAGACCGGTATCTCACCGAGCGCTGTATTTTGTTTGGCGCCGCCGGGCCGCCCATGCTCCCCGAGCCATACAACAACAACTATGAGATCGTGCAGAGCCGCGGCTTTGTGGCCATCGCGGTGGAAATGAACCACGATACCCGGATCATCCCGCTAGACCGCAGTCCCCATCTGCCGCCAGAAATCACTCAATGGACCGGGGATTCACGCGGCCACTGGGAAGGCGACACCCTGGTGGTCGATTCCACCAATTTTAGATTCAACAACCAAAGCCGCTTCGGCGTCGGCTACCTGGATGGTCTGACGGATCAGAATCTCCATGTGGTTGAACGGTTCCGCCGCACGGATCCCGACACGATCCTCTACTCCGCGACGATTGACGATCCAACGGTCTATACCAAGCCCTGGACGGTGGAGATTTCCATGGCGAAGCGCGCCGGCCGAATCTTCGAGTACGCGTGCCACGAGGGAAATTACGGCATGATGGACATGCTTTCGGGCGCGCGAGCCGAAGAGAAGAGAGCCGCCGGGTCCGCAGCGAAACCATGACGGCCTCCCGATACCTGATCGCTACAGCGCTCTTGAACCTTCCCCTATTGGCCCAGTACGATCTCACTGGCGAGTGGGGCGCGCGATATCACGAAGATCAACCCGAACGCATCCCTGGTCCGGAGATCGGCGACTATCTTGGTTTGCCCATCACCGATGCCGCCCGGCTGCGCGCCGACAGTTGGGACGCATCCATCGCGACGCTGCCGGAGTGGCAGTGCCGCCCGCACCCTGCTGATTATGGTACACGGGGTCCGGCCGACCTGCGCATTTGGAAAGACGTCGACAATCAAACCCAGCAGGTGATCGCCTATCACACCCACGTGCAGTGGCAGGCGCAGGAGCGAACTATCTGGATGGACGGCCGCGCGCACCCATCGGAGGACGAGCCGCACACCTGGCAGGGGTTCTCCACGGGAAAATGGGAAGGTAATCAACTCACCGTCACCACCACGCATCTCAAGGAGGGCTACGTGCGCCGCAATGGCGTTCCGCGCAGCGACCGCGCTGTGCTGGTAGAGCATTGGATTCGCCACGGCGATTTCATGACGCTGGTCAGCATCATCACCGACCCGGTCTATCTCACCGAGCCGTTTATCCGCACCACTAACTGGCAGCTGGCACCGCAACAATCCATCGATCCGTATCCCTGCGAAGTGGGCGAGGAAGTGGTACGCGCGGAAGGCGCTGTTCCGCATCACCTCCCGGGGACCAATCCGTTTCTTTCCGAGTTCGCGGGAAGATTCGGCCTGCCGGTCGAAGCCACTCGCGGCGGCGCCCAGACCATGTATCCGGAATATCGAACCGCGATGCGAAAGCCCGCGGCGAGCAGCGCCATCGAGCCGGCAATAGTCCCCCAGGCGGCGCCTCATTCTGGTATTCACGTCCAACACGTGCGCGGAAACATCTTCATGCTCTCGGGCGCCGGCGGAAACATCACCGTCGACGCGGGAAGCGAGGGAGTGCTGCTGGTGGACGCGGGACTCGCCGACGCCACGGACCAGGTGCTGAGCGAGATCGCGAAACTTTCCGCCAAGCCGATTCGCTACATCATCGATACGCATCTGCACGCCGACCATACCGGCGGAAATGAGAAGATCGCGAAACTCGGCCAGACCATTGCCGGCGGCGATGTCACCAATCTCACCGACGATGCCCGGGAAGGCGCCAAGGTGATCGCGCATCAAAATGTTCTCGATCGGATGTCGGCATCGGATGGCGGCCGGCCTGCGTCCCCCTTTGGAATGCTGCCGACCGATGCCTATTCCGGATCGCGGAAAGATCTGTTCTTCAACGACGAAGGAATTCGCATTTTGCACCCGAAGGCGGCCCACACCGACGGCGACAGCATGGTCTTCTTCCGGCGTTCGGATGTCATCAGCAGCGGCGATATCTTCACCACCAACGGTTATCCGTTCATCGATCTGGCTCGCGGCGGCAGTATCCAAGGGGAGATCGACGCCTTGAACCAGATCCTCGGCCAGGTGATCACGGCGCGCAACGAAGAAGCCGGAACATATATAATTCCAGGCCACGGGCGACTGTGCGACGCCGCTGATGTCGCCTACTACCGTGACATGCTGACCATCATTCGCGACCGGATTTTGGACCTGAAGAGGAAGGGCATGACGCTCGACCAAGTGAAGGCCGCCAAGCCGACGCGGGACTACGATCCGCGCTGGGGCGCCACCACCGGTTTCTGGACCACTGATATGTTTGTCGAGGCCGTGTATAAGAGTCTCGGCGAGAAGGGAAAGCAATAATCATGATCAGATTTTTTGCGGCGGCCCTGCTCCTATCCGCGCCGGCCTTCGCGCAGATCGATTTCTCGGGAAGCTGGGCGCCGCTCTATCACGAGGATCTGCCGGATCGCATTCCCGGCCCTGAACTAGGAGACTATTTGGGGCTCCCCATCAACGACGCCGCGCGGCTGCGCGCCGACAGCTACGATGCCGATCGCATCTCCGTCGTGCCCGAGTACGAATGCCGGCCGCATTCATCCGACTATTCCATGCGCGGCCTCGCCAATATGCGCGTGGATGTGGTCCGCGACCCAGTCACCCAGCGGGTCATCGCATTCCACACCCGCATGAACTTTCAGGAAATGGAGCGGACCATCTGGCTGGACGGCCGCCCGCATCCATCCGAATACGCCCCGCACACCTGGCAGGGTTTTTCGACCGGGACCTGGCAAGACAACATGCTGGACATCTACACCACGCATCTCAAGGAAAGCTACCTGAAGCGCAATGGCGTTCCACGCAGCGACAAAGCTACCTTCACCGATCATTGGGTGCGGCATGGCAACTACCTGACGGTCGCCACGGTGGTCACCGATCCCGTCTTTCTCACTGAACCTCTGGTGCGGACACAAACCTGGGTCTTGGATCCCGGACAAGTGATCGCTCGCGACATCTGCGAAACTGTAGCGGAAGTGCCCAAGGCGGCCGACTTCGTCCCCAATCACCTGCCCGGTACAAATCCCTTCCTGCATGAAGTCGCGGATTGGTACGGATTGCCCTACGAAGCTACGCGGGGCGGCGCTGAAACGCTGTATCCGGAATACCGGAAGAAGATGGGCAAGCCCGAACACCCCCGCCAACAGTGCGAACGATACTGCTCCTGCGGCGCGGAGGGTTTGGTTTGCTTGAGTCCCACGGCGAAACCTCCCCGTTAAGCGGTGAACCGAAAATGACCAGAACATTTCAGCTCTCCATCTTCTTAGCTTCTCTCTCGGTCTTGTGCCCCCGGCCAGCCGGCGCCCAGCAGAATTTCGACAATGTGCAAATCCACGTCGAACCAGTGCAGCACAACATTTACATGCTGGTTGGCGCGGGCGGCAATACCACTGTCCAAGTGGGCAGCGAAGGCGTGTTGATGGTGGACACGCAGTTTGCACCTTTGGCGCCGAAAATCATGGCCGAGATTCGCAAGCTCTCGCCGGGGCCCCTACGCTACATCATCAACACGCACATGCATCCCGATCATGTGGGCGGAAATGCCGCCATGGCCAAACTCGCCGGGTCCGATCCGGCGCTGCCCTTGAAGATCATCGCACAGGAAAACGTGCTCAACCGTTTGACGGAGACTGCTCCAGGACAGCCGCGCTTCCCCGAAGAGGGGCTGCCCATCGACGAGTACGCGACGCCGACAAAAAGTCTGCACTTCAACGGCGAGGCCGTGGTGATCTACCACGAGCCGAACGCCCACACCGACGGCGACAGCCTGGTTTTGTTTCGCGGCTCGGACGTAATCAGCGCCGGCGATATTTTCACGCCGGGCGGATATCCCTTCCTGGACCTCGACCACGGCGGCAGCGTGCAAGGAGAAATTCTTGCGTTGAACCATATCTTGCAACTGGCGGTTCCGGCCAAGACTCAAGAGGGCGGCACTTATGTGATTCCCGGTCACGGGCGAATCTGTGACGACGCCGACGTGGTGGAATACCGCGACATGGTGGTCATCGTTCGCGACCGCATCCGGGACATGATCAAGAAAAATATGACGCTCGATCAAGTGAAGGCCGCCAAGCCGACGCGCGATTATGACACCGAGTACGTAACCAGCAACAGCTTCGTTACCGCCGACCGTTTCATCGAGGCAGTTTATAAGAGCCTGTCGTCTTCGACCGGCAGCGGGAGATCTTCACGGTGAATCTGAAAATAGTTCTTCTCACTCTCGGCTTGGCCGGCGGACTCGGCGCACAGTTCGGTCCTCCCGGGCCGCCTCCTCCCACGCCTGGAAAACCGGGCGCGCCAGTCGATTTCACCGGCTACTGGGTCTCGTACGTTACCGAAGACTGGCGTTGGCGCATGGTGACGCCTCTAAAAGGCGACGCCGCAAGTATTCCGACCAATGCTGAAGGCCGCAAGGTGCTCGACCAGTGGGATCCGGCTAAGGACGAAGCCGCGGGCCTGCAGTGCAAGGCATACGGCGCGCCTGCCCTGATGCGAATTCCCGAACGTCTGCACATCACCTGGCAGGACGACACAACTCTCAAGATCGAGACCGATGCCGGCCAGCAGACTCGCTTGCTCCATTTTTCAGGCGAGGCTCCCCGCCCGGGCGCACCATCCTGGCAGGGATATTCAGCCGCCAAGTGGGAAGGCCCCATGCCGACCGTAAATCCGCCGGTCTTTTTTGGCGCCGCGGCTCAACGGCTGGGCGCGCGATCGCGCTCGCTGGAAGTCACCACCACGCAATTGCGCCCTGGCTACTTGCGCAAGAACGGCGTGCCTTACAGCGACAAGGCCGTGCTCAAGGAGTATTTCGACGTGTTCAGCGAGCCGAACGCAGACACCTGGCTCATGGTGATGACGGTGGTAGATGACCCCACGTATCTGGCGCTTCCATTCGTTACCACCAGCCACTTTAAGAAACTTGCGGACGCATCCGGCTGGGATCCGCAGCCTTGCACGGCTCGATAGACTATTTGAGGCGCTCCCAGAGCAGCTCAACCGTTTGCCGCTGTCCATTGATCAGGATCGGCGGAGTTCGGAAGGTCGCTCGATCGCCCTTGAGCGTGACCAACCGGATCTGGTCGGTGTTTACCCAATTCTGGAAAGACGAGGCTTCGATGTGGTGGGTCAGCTTGTCGCCGGCTAGCGTGTAGCGTCCCGCATATGCAAGAGATGTGGAAAAGGCCTCTGCCCTTTCATCTCGGGGCGCTGCCACCCGGTCCGCCACCGAAAGAGGCTTTCTACCGTCGGAGGAGATGATCAGCGACATCCTCCCGTCGGGGGTGTAGGTGACGAAGCCCGTCGGATTGCGGCCATACAAGTCGATGCCTTTGTCGCCGTCGCCCGTGCGAGCCGTGCCGGACACCAATCTCCACGTACCAACCAGATCGCGGCTACTTTGCGCGGGGCTGTTGGACGCCAGCGCGATCGCCAGCACACCTAAAGCAAAACTCGTCGTCTTTGTCATCACTCGCGCTCCTATTTCTCGTCTGGCAGCGCGAACACATACAGCGCGTTCCCGCTCAGTGGATGGTGAATCTCGGGCGCAATCGTCAGGGGCACTTGCCTTGGACTGCCGCCACCCATGCCCGTCGTTACCGCGATGAATTGCTTGCCGTCGATGCTAAACGAGACCGGAAAGCCTTGCACGGTGGTGCCCAGACGCGTTCGCCACAATTCCTTGCCGGTCTTCACGTCCACGGCGTGGAACGTCCGGTCTAGGTCGCCGACAAACGCTACGCCACCCGCCGTCGACAGCACCGCGGTAAGAAACGGCGCCCGCTGCTGGATGGCCCAATTTTCCTTCATCGTTTTCACATCGTAGGCGGCCAGCTTGCCGATGTTGCCGTTGCTGCCCGGCATTTCGAAGAAGCGCCGGTCCGCCGCCGTGCCGCCCGAGCCTTCTTTGAACTCCACCACGCGTCCCTTCATCTCGAGACAACTCTGGCTCAGTGGAATGATCAGTTGGCCGGTGCCGGCGTGATAGCTCATGGCCTGCCAGTTGTGGCCGCCTTCCGTACTGGGACAGGCCTGCACCCACTGGCCGGTTTGCTGCTCCAGAATATCCGCGCGATATCTTGGCTCACCGGTTTTCTCGTCAAACGAATCGAAGACGTTCTGGAATACAGTTTCTTTTCTGGCCAGATATTTACCGGTTATCCGGTCTATTTTCCATAAAATACCGGGCTTCCCGATGGTGAAGACCAGCTTTTGCCCATCCGAATCCACCAACACACGCTCGAAAACTTCGTCCAGATCCAGCGTTTCGCCCGCGACATGCTGGTAGTACCAGGCGAGTTTTCCGGTATCCGGCACAAGGGCCAGCGTCGCACTGGTGTACAGCGCTTTGGCCGACCCGGAATTACGCGTCGCCCGCATCCATGGCTTTGCCTGCGCCACTCCCCAATACGTCAAATTCAATTCAGGATCGTAGCTCCCGGTAATCCACGTATCGCCGCCGGCTCGCAATAAATCGGGGAGTTTGCCCCAAGTATCGCCTCCGGGCTGATTCTCGCGCGCTACCGTATCGAACTTCCAAACCCGCTTGCCGGTCTCCGGATCGTAAGCACTGATAAAGCAGCCGTCGGTTTTATATTGATCGCAACCGCTCAACCCCTGAACGATCTTTCCGCGGATCACGATCGGACCGCTGGTATTGGTGTAGCCTTTCTTGGGATCCGCGATCGGGGTCTGCCATGCCATTTTGCCCGTGCGCGCATCCAGCGCCAGGATCCGGGCATCCGTGGTCGCCATGAATACTTTGTCTTGATAAAGCGCCAGACTGCGGATCGCGCCGATGGCGCCGGTAGAGTCCGGGCCAATGCGATTCTCCCAGATGAGATCGCCGGTCCGGCCGTCGATCGCCTGCACGATATTGCCCGTGTTCGCGAGAAAAATGATTCCGTTATGGACGATCGGAGTAGGCTCGTTCGCGCCGCCGCCGTCATTCATGGCCCATTCCCACACCAGGCGCAAATTCTTTACGTTGCCCGCATTCACTTGCCCGAGCGGGCTGTAGCTCGAGGCATGGTAGTCGCGCCGGATCATCAGCCAATCGCCTGCGGGCGGATTCAACAGCATCGCGTCCGTCACCGGAACATAGTTCTTCACCTGTCCCGCGACCGTGAGGCCATGCCCGGCAGTCATTTGCTGCTGTCGACTAATCGCGGCCGGAGTCTCCGCCGGCGCGGGAACTTGCACCTTGCCGGTCGCGAGGCTTTGGATGGGCAACGCAGTGGTAGCTTCCAGCGGCTGCCCGGCGGAACGCGCTCCGTTGGACTGCAGAATGAACGCCGCCAGATCGACGTATGTCTTCGCGCCGAGCCCGCCACGATTGGACGGCGGCATGGCCGACTGCATGTAATTGATCAGCTCGCTCACCGGCCGCAGACCCCACGCGCTCATGAAATTGAACCCTGCCAACGGAGGAGCCTCGCCGCCGCCAACCAGATCCGGCCGATGGCAACTGGCGCAGTTGGCCTGATACGCTGCTTGGCCCGCAGTCGTCTGCTCCGCGGTTTGCCCTGCGAGACTCACTACGCTCAAGGCCGCGAGCGCCGCGGTCGTCACTACTATTCTGAACATCGCTATCGACCTTCCTGCCGCAAAAGCCAGCCCCACAGATTGCCATCGGGCGCTTTCTCGCTATGAATCTGAATATAGAGTCTGCCCTTACGCAGACTCTCGACCTGTTCCGGCGTCAACGTAATCGTACCGGAGACGCTGCCGCCCATGGCGTGCGAAACATCGAGATCGCCAATCAACGGCCCACGTACGCCTGTAGCTACTCCCTGCTGAACATGAGCCACCGTGGCGACGCCTTGCATCCCGTCGAATGTTCCGGTAATCGAAAGCTTCGCGCCCGCCAGCACGGCCGAGACCGATCCATATCCCGTGATTTCAGCCCGCTTGGATGCCTCAATCCCCACCGGCGACAGCCGCGTCTTGAATCGCTCCTCCGCGCTTTGAGCCGAGACCATCACGCTGAGACAAACCAACATCACCATCATCTTCATTGAGGACCTGCCTTCAGGAAATCCCGCACGCGATCCATGTACGCGCTCCGGTCATGGTTTGATACTAACGCTCCCGCCATCCGGACGGGGTCTCCGAAAAAGAACCGCTCGTACAGCACCTGCCGCGACGCGAACGCCGAGACCGCCGTGTCCCACGCCAAACGAAACAGCGGAATGCGGTCGTGTGCTTCGGCGCGCGCCGCCTGGAAATAGCGCTCGATCTCCTCGGCCATCGGACCGCGAACGTCCGCCTCGGCCGGCATAGCGACCAAACCGCTCGCGCCCATCTGCTGGATGATTTCCACCATGCGCGGATAGAGCCGTGGATAGAGATTGCGCGCGGCATCCAACGGATCCCAGGCCGGACGCATCATTCCATATTCGTCGAGCGCCGCGTCAGCCTCCGCCGCTCTAAGAAAAGCTCGCATGGTTTCCATGTTGACCCAGATCTCGGCCAGCTTTTCCTGGATATGCTGGAAGCTTTCGATCGCGATGCTGTGCGCCATCAGCGATGCCAGGCCCATCAGGTATTCGGTCTTCGCCAGATCCTTCACCACCACCTGATGCGACATGCAGGCCAGCGCGCCCGTTCGCGCATAAGCAGCGTTGCAGCGGGCCACATCGCGGTAGAGCAGCACGCGCTCCCAAGGCACGAACACATCTTCGAAGATCACCACCGAATCCAGTTCTTCGAAGCGCGAGCCGAACGGTTGATCGTAATGTGAGCGCCCGTAATCCAGGCTCTCGCGGCACAGGAACTTCAACCCAGGCGTGTTGGTGGGAAGGCACAGACCGAATGCGTAAGGCGCATCTTCTTCCTGATTCTTCAGCAGCGTGGACGGAAACACCATCAGTTCGTCGGCGAACGGAAGCGTCGCGAGCATCCGGCAACCGTGAATCACCAGTCCCGCTGCGGTTTCTTCCTTGACGCGCGCGGCGAGAAACGGATCGGCCTGGCTGGCCGTTCCAACCGATCGATTGGCCTGCGGCGTGATCAGCGTGTGCGTCATGCACAGATCGTTCTCGCGCAGATACTGGTAGTAGCGTTTCGCGTTCTCTCCGAAGCGCGGGTCACCCTCGGCCAGGAACGCCGCGCCGGATGCATAACCCGCCATGGCGCGATTCAGGTAGTCCGGAGCGCGCCCCAGCATGCCGAAGCTCCAATCCGATCGCACTTTCATCGCACGACTGATGCTGCGCAGCTCTTCCGTTGTGTGGGGGATCAAGAATGTTCGGCTGACTTTGGCGCCCGAACTGGGCGAGTCACACAAGGTGACCTCGGGCTCGCTCCACTGCCGGTCATACAGCGACGCCAGTGTTTCCACTCCATGCCGCATCGCCGGATGCGCGGTGGGATCTTCCACTCGCCGGCCGTCGTACCAGAGATTGGGCGGATTCGCGCGGAGCCTTTCCAGCACCTGTGCGCCACGTCGCGCTCCGGTTCCGGCGTTGCTTTGAGACATAGCGCGTATTTTATCTCCCTTTGAGCTATAAATGATTGATTGCCTACTCGCCACAAAATAAGGAAGCCACTGCCGCCGGGCCTGGAGACGTGGCTGCAGATGATCCGCACCTTTTGGACGCTCCAGTCCAAAGTGGAAGATTCGCTCAAGAAGCATAAACTGACGCTTGCTCAATTCGATTTGCTTGCCATGCTCTTGGACCTGGAAGGCCTGAACCAGCAGGATTTGGCGAAGAAATTGGCCGTCACGAAAGGCAACATGGTGGGTCTGGTGAACCGCCTCAGCCGGCGCGGTTTCGTCAAACGCGTTCCTTCGCGAACCGGGCGGCGCGCCAACGTGATTCGTCTGACGACAAGCGGGCGCAGGTTAGTCATGGCCGCGCTTCCCGATCACCTGCGTCTGATCACTTCGATGACCAGCCCGCTCGGGGTCGAAGAACTGTACCAGCTGCGCGGGTTGCTCAGAGAGTTGGAGCAAGGCGTCGCGAAACCAGATTGACACTTAATATTCATCTCACAGCGAACCCAGGCCCATAGAATTGGGAGTCTATGAGCGCTGGCGCCGTGATGGTCTCGATTGGTGACGAAGGCGTCTTGAACCGGGAATTGTCCCCGGCGCTGTCGGATGTCTGGATCGATCGCGACTTAGGGTGGCTGGACTTTAACGACCGCGTGCTTGCCGAAGCGCTGGACGATCGCACGCCGTTGCTGGAACGGGCGAAGTTTCTGGCGATCTTCAGCTCCAACCTGGACGAGTTTCTCATGAAACGAATTTCGGTCCTGCGAAAGGGCGCTGCACCGGAGAAAACTCGTCTCTTGGCGGCGATTCGTGATCGGTTGCTGTGCAGCCTCGAGCGTCAGGCCGGCTGCTTTCGCAAAACACTGGTGCCTGAGCTGGCCAAACATGGAATCCATCTCAGGCGCTGGGACGAGTTAACGGCCGCGCAGCAAGACGAGGCTGGCGCCTATTTCGACTGTGAAGTTTCTCCCGCTCTAACGCCGCTGGTTTTCGATCCGGCGCATCCGTTTCCGTTTCTGTCCAATCTCTCAACTTCTCTCGCTTTTCTCCTGCACGATCAGGAGAAGGAAGCTCCCACCTACGCCCGCGTGAAAGTTCCGCCGGTACTGGAGCAGTGGATTGCGCTGAAAGCCGAAGTTCCCTCGGGAGAAACGCTGCTCGTGCCTCTGCATGAAATCATCCGCGGCAACGCCCACAAGCTGTATGGCGGCATGCGACTCACCGGAACGACGCTGTTCCGCGTTACGCGCGATGCTGAATTTGAGATCGACGACGAATCGGACGAAGCTTTGCGCGATGTCGTGCGCGAACAGGTCCGGCAGCGCCGCTATGAACCGGTGCTACGGCTCGAGTTCGCCCCTGACGCGGATCCCACAATTCGGGAAATGCTGCGGGAACGATTCGGGCTTTCCGCTGCCGACATTTATGATCTACCGGATGAGCTTGACTACACCACGCTATTCCAGATCGCTGGGATGCCCGTACCGGCGCTGAAGGACCCGGCCTGGACTCCGCTTCCCTCGGCCGCCATCGAGAACAGTCACGACGTTTTCGCGGCGATTCGCGCCGCGGATGTTTTGGTGCATCATCCATATGAAAGCTTCGACGCCAGCGTGGAGCATTTCATCGCCGCGGCTGCGACCGATCCCGAAACCGTTGCGGTGAAGATGACCGCCTACCGCATCGGCGACGATACACCGTTCGTGAAATCGCTGGTGAAAGCGGCGGAGGGCGGCAAGCAGGTCGCTTGCGTGATCGAAATCAAAGCGCGCTTTGACGAGGAACGGAATTTGCACTGGGCAGCCGAGTTGGAGCGAGCCGGCGCTCACGTGACGTTTGGCGTCCAGGGCCTGAAGACGCATGCCAAGCTGGCGTTGGTGGTTCGCAAAGAGGTTACGGGTCTGCGAAGCTACGTGCACATCGGCACCGGCAACTATCACGTGCGCACCGCGCGCCTCTACGCCGATCTGGGGTTATTCACCTGCAATCCGCGGATCACGCGAGACGTCGTGAATCTTTTCCACTATTTGACGGGGCACTCG
>Ga0209415_10007943_pt1 | contig 18424 bp, 17 predicted proteins | sample PeaSoiSIISIP2007_FD_187696 | JGI IMG/M metagenome (GOLD analysis project Ga0209415, IMG submission 187696) | Peat soil microbial communities from Weissenstadt, Germany - SII-SIP-2007 (SPAdes) (version 2) | ecosystem: Environmental > Terrestrial > Soil > Wetlands > Peat | place: Germany...
AGCCCAGGCAGCGCTCGGGCATCTGGCCGACTATGCCGGTCCGCGGATCGACATCCACGGCTTGCTGCGGGCAGACGCTGGCGCACGGGGTGTGCTCACCGCACTGCTGGCAGAGCACGGGTATGAAGGCCGAGCGCTTGCCGGGATAGTCTTCGCCGTTATCGACCTTGTACACGCGGATCCAGGTGAGGCCGTTGCGGTCGTTGGCGCCCGGGTGCGCGGGCGGGATGTTGTTTTCGACGGCGCAGGCCACCATGCAGGAGCCGCAGCCCGTGCAGCGGTCCACGTCGATCGACATGCCGTATTTCTTTTGCGCGGTCATACTCGTACCACCTTTCCCTGGGCGCCGGCCATTTCGGGGCGCGCCGCCAGGACGACGCCGGGGCGTACGCTGGAATCGGTCAGAACTCGTACCGACCACTTTCCGTTGGGAGTTTCGAGGAGGGCGCGGTTGCCTGCGGCGACGCCGCACCGCGCGGCATCCTGCGGGTGGAGGGCCACGCAGTTGGGCGCCAGGAGCAGGTCGGATTCCTCGTAGAGCTTGGTGAAGAGGGGCGAGGCTAGGGCCGGGCCAGGAGCGCCGGTCAGGATCGCAAAAAGGGGTTGGGGGCTGGGGGTTAGGCTCGCCAAAGCGCGAGTGGGTTGGGGAAAGGTGGCTCGCTGCGCTCGCATCTTGGCAGGCGGAAGCGCCTGCCCCACCCAGCAGCCGCCCGCGTTGAGCGCTTTCCAGAAATCGTCGGGCTTCACTTCCTTCACCGGTACCGACTTCCCGTCGGCGTAGGTGACCAACGTTCCGCGCCCTGCCTGATGGATGGCGCGGGCGCGATCGCGCAGGGCATCGGCCGGCGGCAATCCGGCCACTCCCGCGAGGAACTCGGATGGATTGACCACTCCCGCAGGCGCGGCCACCAGCGGAGCCGCGATGCGGAAACAGGGCGCTGGCGAGTCAATGGCCGGCGGAATGTCATCCGTGGCTTCGGGGTACACCGGTGTGGGCAGAACGTATTTGGCGTATCGGCCGTAGCCGTCTGCCGACCAGGCGAACACCACCACCAGCGGATTTCCCGGGGTCAGCTTTTTCTCGATGGCGTCCCACGGCAGATACTCACCGGGCACCGACTCATCGATCAGCAGGACGCGGATGGAGCGGTCGGGCAGGGCGGCCAGTTCGGTGACCGGGGCGGCCTTTTTCCATTCCGGGGGAACGGGCGCCTCCGCGCGCGGAACGATGGTGCGTCCCCAGCCGCCCAGCTTCACGTTCAACGCGACCACCGCCGGGGACATGGCGCGATCGATCACGAGTGCCGGTCCGTTCCCGGTCAGCTCGTTCTCGAGTGATGCCAGTTGCAGTTCCGAGAGGCCGGTCATCGCGGCGGTTTCGGCGGAGGTCAGTTGTCCGGCCAACCCCAGCGCCAGCGCTTCTTCCGAACCGGGCTGTATGGGCAGCCAGAGATCGGCGAGCGCCGCGGTGCGGGATTCGACCGGGTCGGCCTGAATCAGGCGGAAGCCATCGCGCACCGCGAAGACATTGGCGGGCGTGCCCCATCGTTCCAGCAGCGGAGCACTCAGGCTCAGGACCGTCCTGGCCTTTGTGAGATCCACGGCCACCGGCGACTGCACGGGCGCGATGTACCAGCCGTTCTTCAGCACAGCCATGGCACGCCGCGCGGTCCAGGAGGCCGTGCGGCCGGGACGCAGGTCGAGCACCGCAACTCGCTCGCCGGGCCCGCACTTGGCGATGGCATCGGCGACCGCGGCCATGGCTTCGCTCACCGGCCCTTGCCTGAGGCGCGCCGGATGGTACGGAAGCTGGTGCCCCGTGACGCCGAACGGGCACAAGCCGCCGCGCACACCGGCCAGCGATACCGGTTGCTCGCCCACACACCGCGCGCGCACCGCACACCCAGCGGGGCACAGCGAACAGTGGGTGAATTTGGCGCGGATTTCGCCGCGCGCGGGTCGCGGAATCCCCGGCCAGTTTTCCGACCAGAGCGCGGTATCGGTGATGAGACGCCACGGAGCCGGCGTCAGCAAGGCGCCCAGAGCCGAGCCGCCTGCGAATTTGAAGATATCTCTGCGTGTGGTTGTCATTTGTGGCAATCCAAACAACTGTCTGCGCGCGCCTGTTGGCGGTGGCACGCGATGCAGTCGGTCATCGACATTCCGAGGCGCGAGTAGCCGCTGATGCGGTCCTGCCGATAGCGCGGCAGCTTGTCGCTTGCTCCCAGCGCGCCGTGGCAGCTTTCGCACTTCACGTTCCCGAGCTTGACGTGCGCGGCGTGGGAGAAGAAGACGTTCTCCGGCTGGCGCGCATACGAGGCCCATGGCGGCTCGCGCTGCGGCGTGACGTACTGGTCGATGAAATTCTCTTCCGCCGCGGTAGTGCCCATGGCGGCGGCGTGGCAGCCGGCGCATTTGTCGAGGGTGGGAATGCCGGCAAAAGTTCCGTCGTCGCGGAACGCGTGGCAGTCCTCGCATTTGGCGCCGGCTTTATCGGCGTGGACCTTGTGACTGAAGTCCACCGGCTGCGGGCGGCTGGTGTAGATGGCGTACGGAAAGCCCGCCCAGCCCGCACCCAGGGCGGCAGCCAGTCCGGCTAGAAAAATGATCTTTCCGCGCATGTTTACGACACTCCTTTTTCACTCGCATAAGGCGAAAAAAATTCATGGAACAGGCCCAACAGGTGGTCGCGGTCGAGCTTCCGCGCAACGCCCGGAGCGAACAGCCCGCCGTCGGCCGCCAGGTGGCACAGGTCTCCTGACCTGTGATCTTGCTGCAGGAACTCGTTCATGCGGCGCTGCTCGTCCTCCATCCAATCGCGGGCTTCGGGCCCCCGGAACAGGCCCTTGGCCGTCTCCGGCTCCGGCACGCCTTCGAAGAGCCATCCGCCGGTGTACGGCTCGTTGGTGATGGGGGAGGGCTCGGCGCGCAGATACAGGTTGCATTTCGTCAGCAGGAACGGATTGGGAAAGACCACTTCCAAATCGGTTCCGCCGACGGTGAGGACCGCGGTAGGCCGATGCCGCCCCGCCAACCAGACGTAGCTGAGGCGATCGATCTTCCCCAGCGCGCGGCTCAGGAACGCATCGATACCGGCGTGGCAGGTGCCGTCATCGGTGACGTCGAGCCACATGTGGTTGGCGGAATACCGCAGCCAGCCGGGGAGCCCTATGCCATCGACCTCTTCGGAGGGGCGCCCCGGATGCGCCATGGCGAGGTACAGCTCACAATAGCGAAAGCTGTCGTTCCCGCAACGCGACAGCAGCGACTCGCTATAGGGCACGAACCGGGTGACCGGGGCCGCGCCGCAGTACTGCATCAAGGATTCGCGGAGATACGGACATGGTCCGAAGGCGGGCTGCTCCGCGGGCTGCGACTGGAAGACGGGACAGCCCTGGTGGGCGGCGGACGCGCATTTCTCGTCCGCGTTTCCGGCCGGCGCCAGCGGGATCAGCTTGCGGGGGGCCGCGGTCCCGCAATACTTGACCTGGGCTTCTTTGAGGAAGGGGCAGGTCATAGGGGTTACCGTTGCTCTTTCTTCAGCTCTTCGCCGCCATCGGCCATGGTGACGCCGAGCGAAGGAACGTGGAAGGCGTGCCCATCACTGAACGAGGAGACCAGGTCGGCCACCTCATGATCCAACGCGGACATCGCCGCGTGCTTTTTGCGCTTTGCGGCCAGCTCCTGAAGTATGCCGATCCCGACGGCGATGCAGCAGATCAGGGTCACCAGGCCCAACGCGATGTTGGTGACGGTCAACCAATACGTGGACGGATCGATCACGAGAGATGACTCCTTTCGAGGAGAGTCAATGCACGGACGGGGCCGTGCGGGAAACAAAGAAGTTAGCGCGGGAAATGGCGGCGCCGTGCGGGAATATCGGATTAAGCCGTCTGGAAATCCGGCACGGAGGGCGGGGGTCGGGGGGCGCACCTTGGCCGGGTGTGTCAGTTTATTTTTCACGGCGTTGTAACCTCTTCTGTTTCTATGGATTGCGGAGGGGGCTCAAAATCGGGGGGCGCAGATAGAGGGTCGTTTTTACAATTTGCGCCCCCCGACCTATGCGAGGTGATGCGGGCGGTGAAGGGATCGCAGCGTCCGAGGGGTCCGATTAGTTGGGCGAACGGTTTGGGTTGCATCAATTTCCTCTCTAATTTCAAGTTAAGGGGTAATCATCAGCGTTGCGGGTCCTGAAATCCGGAAGTGATTGAAATGATTGAGAAAATTTCCCGGGAAATTTTGTGACCGTGTTTTTGGGAGGGGTCGAGTTGGGGGCATGGGCGTTAAAATTAGCCCGTTGCCCGAGTGGCCTCGGCTGTGCGCGATCCGGTCCCGGGCTCCCGTTTGCCTGCCACTTCCCAGAACTTCCTAGCCCTTGGTAGTTTGGAAGGGGGTCTCGCGACTGGGAGCGCGGGCGCGAAGCGCAGTCGTCAAGTTTCCGATTCGCGCGGTTCCCGTCCGGTTGAGGTGAGGCAGGCCCTCGCCGGGACAACGTCGCTATTTGGGTCCGCTCACCCCCGGGGCAATGCGCCCGCTACTGCCGATTTCCTTTTCCCCCTTCATGTTGGCAGGGTCCCGAAGGACCGTCGGGCTGGATTTGTCCCCGCTTCCGCCGATATGTGAAGTGTGGATGTCGCCGGGCCGCTTGGATAGATCATAATATGGCAAATGGACAACGTATCTGCAGCCGTTCGGTCACGAACGATGGCGGCCATTCTCTCCACAGGGAATCGGTCCACTGAAAGGGTCCTGCGGGCCCGTCTCGTGCGCGGTGGATTCCGTGGATGGCGGCTGAATGCGAAGGACGTGTTAGGTTGCCCGGATTTCGTGTTTGATGAGGAGCGATTGGCGGTGTTCGTAGACGGGTGCTTCTGGCACGGTTGTCCTTCGTGCCATCGGCCTCCGAGTTCCAATCAGGCGTATTGGACCCAGAAGGTTGAACGCAACAAGAGCCGTCATAGAAGGACATCACGCCAATTACGCAGAGATAATTGGCGGGTGCTGAGAATCTGTGAACATGAGCTGAGACGCGCCCGCCCGGTCCGTAATGCAAGGAATCCTAAACGAGTTGGAAAAAGGTTAATGTAAAAGCATCGTCGTGCCACGTTGGCCTCATCGTCGGTCCTGGTGAGAGTTGAAGACATGGTCTTGAATCCGCAGCGAATCGGAATCAGGGAGAAGCTCATCCTCGCTGGCTTGTATTTTTCCAAATACGATTCGGCTGGAGTGAGGAAGCTCGGCTTTGGGAGCTTTTCGGAGGCGTTCAACGTCATCGGTTACGCGCTTGGCGCGAAACCTGCCTCCGTTAAGAACTATCGCGATGAGTTTGACCCTTTGTTCCCGAATCGCAGAAAGGGTTGGCACAAGCGGTCCACTCGCGACTACTGCCTGAAGGTGTTTAATCGGTACAAGGATTTGGACTTCGAGACATTTAGTGGCTTAGTCAGGTCATTTGTTGGCTATGACGAGAACGCTTGGAGCGAAGTGCGGCCAGAAGAGGAGAAAGAGGACGGAGAATCCTCCTTCGCGAAAAGGCTGATTACGGGCCTGGCTGCCGAGCGCTATTTTGAGTCGGTTCAACCCGGGCTTCCTGAGTTCAAAGACTGTGTTCTGGAGAACACGACGCGACTTGGATGTGGGTACGATTTTCGACTGCGGTCAGAGGCGCGTAGGAATTTCTTAGCAGTCGAGGTTAAGGGTTTGAAGGGGCGAGCGGGGACCCTGGCGCTCACGCCCAAGGAGCATGAAGTCGCAGCGGCGCTAAACGACCGATTTTTCCTTTTCGTTGTGAAGAATTTCGGGGAGTCACCGTTTCACGAGATCTACCAGGACCCCCTTGGCGGGCTTCAATTTGAGAAGAAGGAACGAGTCATAGTTCACACTTCCTGGCTGGCGAGCGTATAGCGCATGCGACGCTGAACACACATCCCTGGGGCTGGGAACTATTCACTACGGACGGAGTGCACACAATGACGAAAAGCGAAGGCTACGAACAAATGGCCCAGTTTGTCCGACAGATTTCGAGGCTCACAAAGGACAACGAGTGCCAAACAAGAGAGCACGGGGTTAGATTGGACCGCGCTTCCAGAGGGCTGACGGCCGCTCGCGGTCTCGTTTCGCGAGCGAATCTGGGCGCTTTTTCGGAGGCGTGATAGGACGACCATCCGGATGGCAAGGCCGCTCAAGATTTTCGTGTCCTATAGCCGTGACGACCCTTCGGGGTCGGATTGGGCCGAGAAACTCGACTGCTGGCTTGAACACGAGGGCTTCGACGTTTGGCGCGATGTCAGCCGCCTCTACGCAGGCGAAAGATGGGTTCCTGAAATCCACCGCCAGATTGCGGAGTGCGATGTATTCCTCGCTGTGATCTCAGCCCACTACTTGGAGTCATACGTATGCAAAGCCGAGTACGTCTTTGCCTTCGAGAAGCCTGGTCGCGTGCTTCCAGTGCTCGTCGACGAGACTGTGAGGGAACTCCCTTTTCTCTTCAGGCCCATCCAACACCTGAACCTCAGTGAGTCGAATTCTCGTTCGACTCTCCTTAAGTGCCTAGAGCGCTTCGGCTCTGTACCCCGGGGCCCACCGTGGAAGCAGGCGCCCTGGAGACAGCTCACCAACGTCAATCAGGAGGACCGTGCGGAGCGCATCGTGAGCCAGCCCGCGGAAACGGATGCTGCCTTGAGGGAAAGCGCCGCAAGGCGTCGGATCGAGGCGTCGTCTTCTGCCAAACGAATCGTTCTGGAGCGCTTCGAGTGCGAGTGCGCCGCTTGCGGACAGGCGAGTGAGCTCACGGCTGACGTTGCGCATTTGTATGAGGACGCTACCACACACCCGCCAGAACCGGATAGGCTGATTGTCCTCTGTTCGAACTGCAATCAGGCGGAGGAGCGCGCTAAAAGTCGCTCCAAGCCCCCACTCTTGGAGCTATTCAGTCCGGGCATGGTCGCTGAACGGGCTCGGCAGCGATACCGCCTAGGCAGGTACGGTTGCGCTTACCAGGGGCATCGGCTCGCTGCATATTTGTTCGAGAGGCAGGGGTCTTATTCTAGGGCCGTCGAGTGCCTGGTCGAAGCTATTTCGTCGCTAAGGCCAGTTCGCTGGGGCGACTTCTTGAAGGCCACCCTGCTCGAAATCGAAAGGCTATGTTGCTTGCACGAGGTTTTTCCGGTCCAAAGATGGCTGTGCGTCGATCGGTTCGCGCTGGTGTTGTACGACTACAGGCGTTGGAACGAGTCCGCCGACGTTCAATCCGCCTCCGTGATCCTTCGTGCCGAGCTCGGGAGCGATAGTTACCCAAAAGACGAACAAAAGTTCGACTCAGCCAACTCTTTCCGGCGAGAGGCTCTCATCAAGGCGTGCACCGTGCTTCAATTCGGGAGTAGGCCGCTGGCGATGCTCTTGGGCAGGCTTCTGGAGGATGCGAAGGAGTTTGAGCGGTTAAAGTATTTCGACGCATTTGCGACGAACTTGGACGTGGCTGGTAAGCTCTCTTTGAAGGTCGGAGGCAACATTGAAGTGGCGCACAAATATAGCCTGCGGGCGCTTGACAAAGCTCATAAGATCACTCATAAGTGGGTGCTTCAGGAACACTACTGGCGCGAGACTGAGTACTACCTCGAGAAGCACGACGGTGACAACAAGCGCCGGAATATGTTCGAAGCGCTCAGAATCTTTCGAGATCATCCGGTCGTCCTAGAGCCGACGTTAGGCGCCGCCGGCCCAGTGCCTCACGACCCGATCAAGGAAATTGAACGGTACGGCGTCACAGCGGAGGAACTGAGGGAACACGGGGTCTTCCCCTCAAGGAATCCCCCACCGGAGGTGCCACTGCAACTCAATGAGGCTCAGATTTATCAGCTAGTCAGGAACATTGGCGGAAAATAGGCGCGATGACAGACGCGTTCGGGCTGCCCAACGCGAACGTGAGCGGCGGCTCTCCGGGCGTGATCACGTCGTTGGCGGCCGATCCGCGAGTCATGCAGTTCGCGCTGAGACTCAGCTTTTAACTCGACGCGGAGCCGCGGGGCCGCGGAGACAAGCGCGGAGCTTTAGCCGCGATGCACGTGGCGGAATGAGAAGGGAAACTTGCTGGAATGGGCCTCAGGCATCTGGAGGGTGTCGAAGAAGCGTCGACACGAATGTCCGGCCCAGAGGGCACCCCGGCACGCTGAGAGCGTGCGCCACGGTTGCATACGAGACTGCTGTTACAACCTGATAGGAGGTTTCCAGAGAGAAAGAAGAGAGGTACTCTGTGATTTGGCGCCTTCCAGCAGAACCATCCGAACCTATGTTTTGCTCCTCCTCTTTCTCGCCTTGCGGGCCTTCGGCAACTTGAGCCTGGCGTGGGGCACCAAGCACCTGCCGGAGACGTTGGCGGCCGACCCGCTGGTATATCTCCGCTCCATGATGGATCCCTTCGTCGCGCTCGGTATCGTGATGCTGATCCTGGCGCTGCTGGCAAGGCTGGCCCTCTTGAGCGTGGCCGACCTCAGTTTCATTCTGCCCATGACCGCCATCGGATACCTGCTGGCGGCGCTGCTGGGAAGGTTCTTTCTGCACGAGGCCGTGAGCCCGCAACGATGGCTCGCCGTCGCCTTGATTTTCGGCGGCGCGGCGCTGGTGAGCGGCACGCCGCAGAATACCACCGGCAGGGTCGAGGACCGGAAATGACCTGGGTCCTGGTGGCTGTCATGGTGGTGGCAACCGCGCTGAGCGACCTGCTGCAGAGCTACGAAATGAAGCAGGCGGGCGCGCAATCGGTAGGGGCGCGGGGCCTGGGCCGCCTGCTGCGGACCATCGTGGAACGCCGCTATCTGCTGCTCTCGTTCGTGTGCCTGGCGTTCTCGTTTTTCGCGTTTATGGCGCTGGTGCAGACGGCGCCGCTCAGCTTTGCCGTGCCTGCGTCGGCGGCCAGTTTCATTCTGGAAACCGCGCTGGCGAAGATTCTGCTGAAGGAACAGATCGGCGCGCGCCGGGCCGCCGGCACACTATTGGTCCTGTGCGGCGTGCTGCTGCTGGGCCGCTAACACCAGCGCCCCGCCGCGGATGTTGTAGTCGGCGCCGCGCCAGCGGATGCTGCGGCGGGCGAAGCTCGCCACCCAAATCAGGAACGCCAACGCGTCCCAGAGCGGGATCAGGCCCATTTTTCGCCAGTACGAGCGCTGATGCAGGCCCCAGACGGCAATCACGGCGGTGATCGCGCAGCGCACCGCGAAATAGCCTCCCAGGTAAACCGCGGAGACGGCGAGCGAGGGATGGACCGCCACGGCCGCCAGCGCCCAAGGCAGGCCATGCGTGAACAACAGGCCGAAATGACCCCAGGGCCGCATGTGCCGCATGACCACGATCCAGCGCAGGCGCTTGTGCATCAACTCGCGCATGGAATGGTAGTCGGCCACCGTCTCCACGGGATATCGGGACAGTTCCACCTCGCAGCCCTGGTCTGCGATCAGGCGGCCGACCAGCAGATCGTCCCCTGGGCGATTCTCGATGGATTCGTAACCGCCGAAGGCCGCCAGCCGCTCGCGAGTGGTCGCAATCGTGGGTCCCAGGGCGAATTTGACGCCATCCAATTGCCACGCGACCACGATGCCGGCGTAAAAATCGGACATCATGCCGACCGAATGCAGGCGATCGGCGAAGCTCCGTTCCTCGATGGAAAGATAGAAGCAGGTGACGGCGCCGATTTTCGGATCGGCCAGGGGCGCGATCACGCTCCTCAAATAGTCGGGGCGCGCCCGGACGTCGCTATCGCTGATCACGACGTACTCGTGGGCCGCCTCGCTCACCAGGCGCGCCAGTTTGGCGACTTTGTCGTTGGATGCGTTGCGTCCCGAACCGAACAGCACGCGGATTGGCCGCTCCGGGAACTCCCGCATCAATCGATCGATCAGAGGCAACGCGGAGTCGTCGCGGCCGGACAGGCAGAAGAGCAACTCGTAATCCGGATAGTCTTGCCTGCAAAAGCTGGCAAAGTTTTCGTAAGCGTCCGGATCGAGGCCGCGGATGGGTTTCAGAATACTGACCGGGGGAGTGAACGCGGCGACGTCGTGGCGCGCCGGCCGGCGGAAGAAACGCCAGCAGCTAAAAAGGACAATGCCATAATAAATGAATGGGATAGCTGCCATTCCCAGGAACACGAAAGTAGCGATTTCGAGCGACATGGCACATATCCCGGCGATCTGCCGCGTACCGGCGATTGGCTAATAGACGCTTTTTCCCGGCCCTTGGGTAACGCCGGCCTGTAGCCCTTATTGACTAGACGGTCAGTAAGGGGCCTTCTGATACAGTGAAATGTACCCGCGCCCGTCCGTTTCAGGCCCTGCCGCCGCTCCGGGCGGCGGGAGCACTTTTGAGGAACTCGCGCAAAACGGCCGCGGCGCGATCAGTTTCCGCTCTGGGTGGTGCCGCGCCGCGGCCTTTGCGCTGCAAAAGGGTGGTAAGTTTTGTGTGGAATCGCTGGGTTTACGCATTGTGAGTTTCGCCCCGACCCTGCACGGATACGGGACGCCGCAGCCAGCATTCTGCACCGCGGGCCTGACCAGCAGGGGGTTTTTGAATCCGACGGCGTATCGCTGGCAGCGACGCGCCTGAAGATCATCGACCTGGAATCCGGCAACCAGCCCATTGTCTCCGAAAGCGGCGATACCGTAGTCGTCTTCAATGGCGAGATTTACAACCATGCCGAGCTGCGGCGCGAGTTGGAACAGCGCGGCCACCGCTTTCGCTCCCTGAGCGATACCGAGGTGGTGTTGGCTGCGTTTCTCGAATGGGACCTGGACTGCTTCGCCCGTCTGCGGGGCATGTTCGCCATCGCGCTGTGGTCGGAATCGCGCGGCCGCCTGATTCTGGCACGCGACCGCGTCGGCATCAAGCCGCTATATGTGGCGCGGCGCGGCCGCGAGCTCTACTTCGCCTCCGAGCTCAAGGCCATCTTCGTGCATCCCGAGATCGAGCGGAATCTGAACCTGGCGGCTCTCGATTGCTATCTCTCCATGAACTATGTGCCGGCGCCGTACACTATGGTGCAGGGCATCGAGAAGCTCCGTCCGGGCCACTGGCTGGAGTGGCTGGGCGGAGAGACGAGGTCGGAGCCGTTTTGGCGGTTGCCCTGCCATGCCGATCCGCATTGCGACATGGAATCGGCCAAGAGCGCTCTCGACGCGCTGCTCCAGCAGTCCGTACGCGAGCATCTGTTGTCCGACGTGCCGCTGGGCATATGGCTCAGCGGCGGGCTGGATTCCTCGACCTTGCTGCACTACGCCGCGGCCGCATCCACGTCGCGGCTGAGGACGTTTTCGATTTCCTTCGCCGGCCGGAGTTTTGACGAATCGGCGCATATCCGGCGCATCGCCACCCGGTACGAAACCGAGCACGAAGAGTTCGACGTGAATCCGGACTGCGGGCTGGCCGATGCCATCGAGCAGTTCGCCTACTACCTTGACGAGCCCAACGCAGATGGCGGCGCGCTGCCGGTGTGGTTCCTTTCACGGCTCACCCGGCGCAGCGTCACTGTCGCGCTGAGCGGCGAAGGGGCCGACGAGTTGTTCGGGGGGTACCTGACCTATCGTGCCGACCAGTTGGCGCGGAGGGTGCGCCGGCTGCCGGCCTGGCTGTTGCGCGCAACCCGTGGAGCGCTGCGGTACTGGCCCGTTTCCGACGAGAAGATCGGCTTCGAGTACATGCTGAAGCGCTTCGTGGAGGGCTGCCTCATGCCCGCCGGCCGGGCGCATGTCTACTGGAACGGCGCCTTCTCGGATGGGGAAAAAGCTGCCCTGGTCAGCATGCCGCTGCCTGGGGCGCTGTCCGAGATGCTGCGGGACCTCTCCCCGGAGGGCGACGGCGTGGGCGCCTACCTGCGTTTCGACCAGCGCTGGTATCTTCCCGACGATATTCTGGCCAAACTGGACCGCGTAAGCATGGCGCATTCAATTGAGACCCGGCCGCCGTTCCTCGACCACCGCATCGTGGAATTCGCCGCTGCGCTGCCGGACCAGCTTAAGGTGCGCGGCAGGGCGCAGAAGATCGTGCTGCGCGAGTTGATGCGGCAAAAGCTGCCCGCTTCCACGCTGCGGCGCAAGAAGGTGGGGTTCGATTTCCCGGCCCACGAATGGCTGCGCGGCCCCTTGCGCAGCCTGCTGCTGGACACGGTTTCCTCGAGCGGCCATACGGGGCTATTCCGGCGGGATGCCCTGGAAGGCTGCGTCCGGCAACACCTGAACCGGCGCGCGAACCTGGGATACCATCTGTGGGGCCTGATGCTGCTGCTATTGTGGATGAAACGATGGAGAGTTCAGACGACCCAAACTTTCGACATGGACCAAGTGGCGGCAAGCACCTCTATCTAGCGGCCGTACTTTTTGCCGCGGCGGTTTATCTCGGCTGCATTCTTTCTCCCCCTTCGCTGATGGACGACGTGGACGCCGTGCAGGCGCAGATCGCGCGCAACATGCTGGCCTCGGGCGATTGGGTCACGGCGCGCATCGATGGCATTGTCTATCTCGAAAAATCGCCGCTGATCTATTGGCTGATTGCCATCTGTTACAAAATCTTCGGCGCCTGCGACTGGGCGGCCCGCATTCCCGTGGCGCTCGCGTGCGTGTCGCTGGGGTGGCTCACCGCGGCCTTCGGCACGTGGGCCTTCGGCAGGCGCGCCGGGTTTTATGCGGGCCTGACGATATCCACCTGCATGGGACTGTTCCTGTTCACGCGGATTCTGATCCCCGACGTGATGCTGACCGCCACGATTGCGCTGGCCATGTGGGCCTTTCTGCGCGTTCTGGACGACCAGGAGCTGCATCCGCGCTTCTGGGCGTTCGTGCTGGCGGCCAGTCTCGGAGTCGGACTGCTGCTCAAGAGCGCGGTCGCGCTGCTCTTCCCCGGCGGCGCGGCAGCGGTTTATCTGCTGCTCACGCGGCAGTTGTTTTCGGCCAAGGTGTGGAGGCGCCTGCGGCCCTGGAGCGGGCTCGCGATCATGCTGCTGGTGGCCGTACCCTGGCACGTGCTGGCCACTTTGCGCAATCCTCCGTATTTCGACCTGACGATGCGCAGCGTGGCCGGCGAATATCATGGGTTTCTCTGGTTTTACTTCATCAACGAACAGGTGCTGCGGTTCTTGAATCTGCGCTATCCGCGCGACTATAACACGGTGCCGCGGCTGTACTTCTGGCTGTTCCATCTGATCTGGCTGTTTCCCTGGAGCGTTTACTTTCCGGCGGTGGCGCGGCTGTCTTTCAAGCCGCTCGACCGCGCCGGGCGCACGCGTTTGCTGGCGCTGTGCTGGACTGGGTTTCTACTGGTCTTCTTCACCTTTTCCACCACGCAGGAGTATTACTCGATGCCGTGCTACCCCGCGCTGGCCTTGCTGCTCGGCTCGGCCATGGCGGAGGGCGGCGTTTGGGTGCGGCGCGGCACACGCGTCCTGGCGGCGGTTACCGGCGCCGCGGCCATAGCGGCCGTGCTGATTCTGGCGGCGGTGCGCCACGTTCCCACTCCGGGCGATATTGCGCAGGCGCTCTCGCAGCATCCCAGCGCCTACACCCTGTCGCTGGGCCACATGGAAGACCTGACGCTGGAATCCTTCGCCTACCTGCGGCTGCCTCTGGGCATGGCCGCCGTGGCTTTCCTCATCGGCGCGCTGGGCAGCCTGCGAGCCGTGGGGCAACGAGCCTTCCTGGCAGCCGCCCTGATGATGGTGCTGTTTTTCCACGCCGCCCGGCTGGCCATGGTGGCGTTCGATCCCTATCTTTCGTCGCGCCCGCTGGCGGAGGCGCTGCTGCGGTCGCCACCCGGAGACCTGGTGGTGGACCATCACTACTACACGTTCTCGTCGATTTTCTTCTATACCAACCGCACGGCCTGGCTGCTCAACGGGCGGTTCAACAACCTGGTGTACGGATCCTACGCGCCGGGCGCGCCGGACGTCTTTCTGGACGATCAGCATTGGAAGAACCTGTGGCTGGGGCCGCGCCGGTATTACCTGGTGGCCAAGACCTCGGAGCGGCCGCGCTTTGAAAAGCTGGTGGACCAGGGCGCGCTCTTCGTCCTGGCGCAAAGCGGCGGAAAGATGGTGCTCACTAATCGGGCGCCGGGGGAGTAGCTAATCAATGTATCGTGGGACCCGTTGCTGACGCGCGGTGCGCCAGGATAAGCCTGGCTGATCTAGTTTGCGGGGAAACTTTGTCGAAGACCGGCGTCGAGAAGAACGGATCGCCGGGGATCGCGCCGGTTACCGGCAGGGGATTGGCCGCACCGTTCATTACCACGGCCGGCGTTGGGTCGGCAGCCTTGGCATGCTCCCTCCTGAATGCACCAGGGAACCGATCAGTGACAGACCAGCGCAACGCCGGGGGCTCTCATTTTCTTCATGTTGCTTTCCTCCACTGACGATGCGCAATCTCGCGCGAAAAACTGCCAGTTCCAGGAAATCTTTTTGGCCGGGCCGCGGGAAGCGGCGCAGGCCTTTCCTCAGAGCTTCTCGATCAGCAGGTTGCGGATTTCGTTGTCGCTGAACATGCCATCGGTCCGCAAGGCGTAGGCGCAGTGCATCTCCAGCACGCCGCCGCTGAACGCCAGGCTCATCTCGTCCTTGCTCTTCACGTTCTTGAGCTTGATCTGCTGCAGACCGTCGCGAACGGCCTCCTTGCCCAGTTCGTCCTGGCAGATCACCCGCAAGGCCATATTGAGGCGATGACAGGAGAGGTTGTCAATGAAGTTGAGCGCTTCCATGTCGTCCTTGAGGCTCTCCCAGTCGACCTCGTAGGGGATGGGCGCGCCGCAGATCTCTGCAATCTCTTTTACCCGCTCCGGAAACGTCGTTTCCTGCAGTTCTTTCATCTTCCGCCGCTCGTTCAGTCCCATGGTGAACCAGTATCACAGATCTTTACAAAGAAACCAAACAACCTTTACGGCCTGCGCACACGGATCGGTCGGCCAGGATGACGCCATCCGCCAGATCATCGACAGGTACCAGACCTTCGTCGCCGGAATGTCAAGTTCCGGAAAACCGGTGGGGGGCCTTTTGTTCCTCGGGCCGGCCGGCTCCGGCAAGACGCGCACGGTGGAAGCGGTGGCCGAGAGCCTCACCGGCCCATCGAACACGGCGATTCTAGCCTGACCCGGCAGGGGAATTCTGGGATACTATCAAGTGTAGTGAACATCGAGATCCTGAGCGCGGGCGAAGCGGAGAGGGAAGCACACCTACGGAAAGCGCTGGAGGCGCGCATCGCAGAGCACACCGGCGGGTTGGAGTCTATCGCGTTCAACGATCCCAATGTCGAGCCCGACATACTAATTTACTTGGGAAGCCGCCAAGCCAAGGCAGACCCCAATATTACCGGCCGCATCGAAACCGCGTTGGTACAGAAGTGGCGTGTGCTGCCCCTAGTGGACCATCTGGAAGACTATCAGAACCTCACGCCAGACTCGTTGCATTCCATCAATGGCGATTGCTGGACCAGCGCCGGCCAGATCGCTGAAAACATACTTCGCCAGCTTGGTGTCACGGAGAGGGACCGCCGTGTGTTCCTGAGCTACCGCCGCCGGGAGAGCACGCCCATGGCGCTGCAGCTTTACGAAAAACTGCACCAAGCGGGCTACCTGGTGTTCCTGGACTATTTCAGCGTAGAGCGCGGCATCCGGATTCAGGAGCGTATCCAGCAGGCGCTGGACGAAATGTCTTTCGTTCTGCTGCTTGAATCGGCCGGAGCCGCACAATCCAAGTGGGTTGCGGAAGACGAAATTGGGTACGCTCTCAGCCACCGGCTGGGGCTGCTTTCCCTGGCTTGGCCCGAGTTGAAGAGCGCGCCCGGATTCCCAATGATTCCGCCAGACCGCCGCGAGCAACTGAGCCCCGATGACTTGGAAGAGGATGGACGCTTGACCTCTGAAGCGATCGAGCGCACCACGCTTCGGATCGAGCGCGAGCACGCCGACCAACTGCGGGCGCGCCGTGAGGGTATGGTCAAGAATGTCTCGGAATTGCTGGCCGAAGCCGGACACAAGACGATACGTCTCGGACCTTACTCTTTACTGCAGCCACGCTCCGCCCCGGAAGCAGAACTTATCGAGGACCTCGTTATCCGCGTCTGTCCGCGCCCGGCAAACCACCGGGACATGTTTGAATTGGGTCAAGACTGTTTGCGCCGGAGAGCCGGTAAAGAGGTCCTCGGACCGAGTGCATGGATTGTCAGCCTGCCTGGCGGATACCAGGAAAACCTCGACGTCGCAAGATGGATCGGTGGAATCCAGAACCCGCAAGTGTCCTTCGTCGGCCCTCTGGATATACCCGAAATTGGCGCGAAGGAGGTGGCTTCCAGATCTTGAGCCTCCAACTCCAAGACCGGTTCGTTTTCCTGTCGGCGAGTTATCCGGCACGCCGGTATCGGGAGACTGCCGACAGTCAGGAGATCGCCAGCGCAGTGAAGGCCTGCTTGGGAGCGATTTTTCACGCGCGTGGCAAGATCCTCTTCGGCGGACATCCTTCCATTTCACCCCTGGTACTGATGATGGCGCGTGAATACGGTGAGAAGGGACGTGTGCTCATCTTTCAATCGCGTGTGTTTGAGGCTGGCTTGAGTGAAGCGACGCTGAGGCTTTGTGATGAAGGCTACGGAAAGATCACGCTGACCAACGCCGATCCGTCAGAGAGCCCTCAGCCGGGTGGTACGCCCATCCCCGAGAACACTCCCCTGAGTTTGCGTTATATGCGCGAAAAAATGCTTTCCTTGGAAACCAACCCGGCGGCTGCCGTTTTCATTGGTGGCGACACGGGCATTTTTGCGGAGCGGAACCTGTTCTCGGCTAAACAGCCCGGTGCTCCATTGTATGCCGTCGGCTGCCCGGGAGGCGCGGCCCGGGATATCGCTCAGGAACTGGCCGCCGCGAACCCAACGCCACTTCACCTGAAACTGGCCACTTCCCGGAATTACATCGCGTTAATGCTTCACGTGGTTCGGGACATTGAAGGGCATCTGGGCAGAAAGACACTGGTGGCTGCGCAATAACTCCTTGCCCGTTGGATCCGGGCGGTCCGGCAACGCCTTGGTGAAATTCCTCAACCCTCCTTTCGCTCGCCCGCGCTGAGCTGATGTATCACAGATCTTTACAAAGAAACCAAACAACCTTTACGAGCGCAGTGAGTCCAGGTGCGAAGCCGCGCGTCCAACGCAGTGGAGGGCAACTGAAATGGCTGGACTCAAGATGCTGTTGGATCCCACGAAGATGGGCCGGGAAGCCGAGAAACTCGAAAGCGACTTGCAGAAACGGATCGTCGGTCAGGATGAGGCCATCCGGCAGATCATCGACATGTACCAGACCTACGTGGCCGGCATGTCCAGTCCTGGAAAACCCGTGGGAAGCCTGCTTTTCCTCGGGCCCACTGGCTCCGGCAAAACGCGCACGGTGGAAGCGGTTGCCGAAAGCCTGGTCGGCGACCCCCGCGCGGTAATCAAGATCGACTGCGCCGAGTTTCAGCACAGCCACGAGATTGCCAAACTGGTCGGCTCGCCTCCCGGATATCTGGGACATCGCGAGACCCATCCGATGCTCAGCCAGGAAGCTCTCAACCTGTTCCACACGGAAAACGTCAAGCTGAGCTTTGTATTGTTCGACGAGATCGAGAAGGCCAGCGACGCGCTTTGGAACCTGCTGCTGGGCATCCTCGACAAGGCCGTCCTGACTCTGGGAGACAACCGGCGGGTGGATTTCTCGCGCGCCATCATCTTCCTGACCAGCAACCTGGGCGCGGTGGAGATGAACTCGCTCCTGCGGCCGAACCTCGGGTTTGCCGCCCGTGAAGCCGAGCGGGCACGGCCCTCCGGTGTGTTGGATGAAAAGCTGAACGAGAAGGTTTCGCGCGCGGGCGTCGATGCGGCGCGGCGCAAGTTCACGCCGGAGTTCATGAACCGGATCGACCGCACGGTCGTCTTCAAGCCGCTGGGCACGGCTGAATTGCAGCGCATCCTCGATATCGAGCTGCAGGCGGTCGAGGACCGCATCCTGCGCGCCGCCGGCGCCAACGCCATGACGTTCACGGTCAACGGCGAGGCCAGGGATTTTCTGCTTCGCGAGGGCACCGACGAGCGTTATGGCGCCCGCCATTTGAAGCGCGCCGTGGAACGCCACCTGGTTCAGCCCATGTCGAACCTGATGGCGACTGGCCAGGCGCAGTCCGGCGATCGGCTCATCGTGGACTTCGACTCCGAGCGCACGCGCCTGGTTTTTCTCAAGGAGTCTCGAGAAGTTGCACCGGAAGCGGTAGTGCAGGTGGCCGCCGCCGGCCAATCCGCCGCGGCGTGAGGCCGCAAAAGAATATGGGCCGTGGAGAGGACACCGGTAGCCAACTAGATCCAATACTGTTCACTTAACTTCGTGGCGCAGGCTGTCGAGCCTGCTGAGCCGAGATTCATCTCGGCTTTTCTTGTCG
>Ga0209415_10007944_pt1 | contig 18423 bp, 17 predicted proteins | sample PeaSoiSIISIP2007_FD_187696 | JGI IMG/M metagenome (GOLD analysis project Ga0209415, IMG submission 187696) | Peat soil microbial communities from Weissenstadt, Germany - SII-SIP-2007 (SPAdes) (version 2) | ecosystem: Environmental > Terrestrial > Soil > Wetlands > Peat | place: Germany...
CGCAGCCCCTATCTGCCCTCGGGACAGAGGTTGCCCTGGGAGTGGACTCATTACCATCCCACCTGGGTGGAGTGGTCCATTACCGCGGCTGCGGTCGCAGGCTTTGCTCTGATTTACACCTTGATGGTCAAGCTGTTCCCCATCGTCTCAATCTGGGAGACGCGTGAACAGCCAGAGGAGGTTTCCGTGTTCGAACTGCCCGACGAGTCCGCGCCTTCGCGCTGGTGGAAGCCAGGCGACGTGTTCCCAATCCTGGCCATCTCGGCGCTGTTGCTGTGTGGCCGGTCTGCGAACGCCGCCGGCCCAGCCAAACCCAAAACGCCGAAGCCAACCGCGATTACCGTGGAATGGAAAACCGTCCCGGCGGCGCAAGCCCACCGCGAATCTGCCGCCGACGAAAGCACGCCTCTTCTTCCGCGCGCGCGCGTCTTCATGTACACCGGCGGGCTCTTCACTCCGGAAACATCCCCGGACCACCCGGCTGAAGGCGACTTGAAACCGTCGTCCCCGGTTGCTGTGACCGCCACCTTGCGCGACTCCAGCGGCGCGCCCATCAGCTTCAAGCCAGTGGAGTTCTCGGCCAAGACCAGACTCGGCACTCTGGCTTTCGGCAGCCGTCCCACCCTGGCGGATGGCAAAGCACAACTGGTCATCAAGGACCAGCGCTACGGCACTTATCCCGTCCAGGTCGTCTTCCGCGGCGACGACGAGTATGCGCCTGCAACCTTCGATGTCGCCGTCGATTTCGGCGTTCGCCCGGCGCCCTCGCTGCCCAAGGCCGGTGTGTTGATCACACCCTACGCCACTCCGTACATTGCTGTTCCTTTCCTGTTGTTTTACGGCGCGATGTGGGTGGCGTTTCTCTATGCCTTTGGATATCTGATCTTATGGAAGATGCGCAAGTTCTCCCAAGCAGCGGTTGCGCCTGAGATCAAGACAGCGCCGGCCGCACAGGGTGCTTAATGTTCACCAAGGCTCGCAGTCCAATTTTCGAATCGCAATTCCAATGAGGGGCACGCCATGAAACGGATATGTGCTGCTTTTGTAGTCGGGGCCACCCTGGTGGTGGCTGGGTTAATGGTTTCGGCTTCGGCACAGAACGTAACAGCTAATAACGAACACGGGGTTGCGCCGCAGTCCACGACCACGCCCGTCTCGGAAGTGACAGTTCATGAGTATCCCATTCCCTCCGGCCAAGGGCCGAGCTGTATTAAACATCTCGGGCTCACGGTCTCACAAACTCGCTTGGGACAGATGGGAGGAACCGGCGCTGTTTCCCCTGTGGGGCCAGCCAACTTGAACTCGGTCATTCAACGTTTCCTCTCAACCTTCCGCTCCAGCCCGGAAAAGGCTGGGGCAATCTTGAATGAAAAATTTCCAGTATCGGGCGCCGATCTTTACCGCTGGAATTGCCAGGCGTGTCATGGGTCCGATGGGCAAGGGGCGCCACCAGAAATCAACTCGGTGCTTGGGCCGGTGCAAGGAACTTCCCCGGTGATGGCGCGAAAGCGCATGGAGGCGAGAGGACTCGACGTGGATGATGACGTGATCCAACAGGTGACGGAACTGGCGGAAGCCTCCCTGCGAGACCGCTTTCAACACGGTGGAAAGAACATGCCGTCGTTCGAATACCTACGCGCCGATGAGGTGGAAGCTTTGTTCGGCTATCTGGAGAAGCTGGCGTCGGTCCCTGCCACAAAACGCGATGGTCTTCTGGTCCCCGAATCTGCGGCCCGCGTCGGCGAGCACATTGTAAGGGGGACCTGCCATGTCTGTCACGACGCCACCGGTCCCGGAAGCGGACACAGGGCCATGACGCAAGGGACCATCCCGTCGCTGGCCAGCATCCCCAGAGATCACTCTCTCAGCGGCGTCGTTCACCAGGTGCAATACGGCTCTTCCAGCACGATGAAAATGACGGGTGGAGACGTGATGCCCGCTTACCCGTACTTCACGGAGGAAGAAATCGCGGCACTGTATCTTGTCACATACTCTGCTCGGCCATAAACGCGAAACCCGCATCGATCAACTCCGCGAGCCGCGTTTTGCCTGGGTGGCCTTGCTTGCGAAAAACAGCCTCACAGGATTAGATCGATCCTGTGATTCGGCTAGCTCTGTGATCGCATGGTGGCGGAGATCGTGGAAACGCAGACGGGCGGTAGAGCTTTTAACTGGTATGGGCGGGTGGAGATTATCTTAATCCCGATCTTCCCTTGTAATCGAACATCATTTGTTCAACCGACCTTCTCAGGCTGGCTTGGATCAACCACGTGGCGAACGACGACGAGGAGTGCTCCGCGCCCGTGGGACTCGCGCAGATTCAGAGTCGGATGTTTTCGTAGTGGGTGCAGGACGCACAACTAGCCTTCAGTGCTAGTGCTCGACTTGGAACATTTCCATCCACACCCCATGCGTGACTTCCGGGGATAGCAGAAAACTCGTGCCATAGAAGCCTTTGTAGGTTTCCAGCTTTTTCCCCGTGCCGGACTCAGCCAAATGGCGGGCCTTGCCTAAATCAGCCACTTCGATGCTGAGGCCGATTATTCCTTCGTCATGATCGGATAGAAATTTTGTAAGCAGGCCGTCCTTGTTGCTCGACTCAAGAAGCAACAGCACTCCATGACCAGCCTTCACTTCCCGTCCGTGGGCACTGAGGAACTTCGCCTCGCGGGATTCACCACCTTCGAAGCCACCATCGCGAAGCGTGCGTAACTGTGCTTCCGCGTCGTGCACGGCAAACCAAACCGCGTGAATGCCCATAGCCGTGTTGGGATGATCCATCCGCCCCTCAGCGCGGGCCTTGTCCCACCAATTGGTGGAAAGGTATTCGACCAAGAAAAAGGGTATGGTGAATCCTTTTTTGTTGGCGGCGGGCTTGTCAGCGGTGCTCACGTCATACCACATCGGGGGAGGCGGTGTGGTCTCACCTTCCTTCATGATGCTGCCGGGGTCGGGGCCATTCACATCGAAGTTGTGAGCTTTTAGGTAGTCCGCCGCAGCTTTGGCAGACGAAACGTTGATGCCAAGGAACATAGCGCCTTCGTGCTTCTTCACGAACTCGCCGACCTCGGAGGCATCGCTGTGCGCGGCAGCCGTGCCTCCGCTGAGCGAGAACAGTTCGAGATAGGAGTTATTTTGGAGACTGACGTGGCCACCCTTGCTGACCTTGAAACCAAGCTGTTCGTAGTCGTGTTGGGTTTGGGCAAGGTCACGCACTCCAACACCGACGTGATCGACACCCCACCCTTGCCCGATAAGAGTCTGGGCGGGCGTCTGGACATTGTTCGCGTTCGGGACTGACGCAGGTGTGGTCTGAGCAAACAGCGGGAAGGTCGCTAGAAGTAGCAACGCCGCAAGATGAATGCGAATCGCCATATACCCTCCGTTTGGTGATGTGAGATTCTACGCGGACACGAACCGTCTTACAATTTGGCCTTTCTCTCGTCCCCACATCTTGCACGAACGTATGCTGGCTGGCACCTTTGCCGCTCAAGAATGGGCTACTGCGTTGAGCCCAGCGGGCTGGAGTAGAATGTTGGCCGACTGAGTTGCGTCTGCCGCTCATTCAAGGAGGTAAAACATGCGTTACCTCACCTGCCTGCTGGTTGCACTTTGCCTATCTGTCAGCATGTTGTACGCTACTGATCCGCCGAAGCTATCTCCCGCCCAACAAGAAGTGCTCGATGCCCACAAAGCACGCGTGGAGGCTGGTGAAAAGCGGGACTACGCGACCTACTCCCACTTCGTAGCGGATGATTGCATATACAGCGACGACGATGGAGTCCTTGATACGAATCCCAAGGCCCACATTATGGAGCACTGGAAGCTGCCCCTCGCGTACGACCACGGAGTGAATCCGCGTGACTACGTCGTCCACGTCTACGGCAACACAGCCGTGCTGAACTACCGAGTCACCATACACGAGCAGTTTACGGATGCCGAAATCATCAGTGAACAGCGTTACACGGAGACTTACATCAAGCAAAACGGCTCATGGCTGCTCATTGCGAAGCAGTGGGGCAATCTGCCCGTAAATTTCCACAAGCCTGTTGCCGTGGATACAAGCTTCTACAAGGACTATGTTGGCCAATATGAGTGGCGTCCCGGTCTCGTGGAGACCGTCTTCGTGAAGGATGGGAAACTATGGTCGGAACTGGATGGGGAGAAGGATGAGTACTTCCCTTTGGGTTCCGATACTTTCTTCGTCAAGAGTGCTCTCGGGATCTCCGCGTTTTCCCGTGATGCTCACGGCCATGTGACTGGCTATACTTGCCACCTCGCTGACGGACAGGAAATCCACGTCAAGAAGATCAAGTGAGCAGGCAAGTTGCTAGGTTCGCCCCACTCGGTACCCAAGGAGTGCGGAATGCCAAATCCAAAGGACAGCCTGAAAGAACGGCTAACGAGATACCGCCAGATCAAGATCAGTGTGATCGGGAGGAAGTCAGGTCAGACAATCTCGATCCCAGCCTGGTTCGTGCTGGAGGGCGAGAAGCTCTACCTTCTGCCCGTACAGGGTTCGGAGACGCAGTGGTACAAGAACGTGCTCCAGAACCCGTCGATTCGGATTGATGCGCGGGGCACGGAGGAAGAATTTAGGGCAAAGCCGATCACGGAAGCGAACGCTATTAAACCAGTGGTCGAGAAATTCCGCAAGAAGTACGGAGCAGGAGACGTAAAGAAGTATTACTCGAAATTCGACGTGGCGGTCGTGGTTGAACTGACCTGAACTGGAATACCGCCGAACGTTGACCTTCCCCCTCGTCCCCACCTAACATGTCTAACCAGTGTCCACGCCCTCCCAACCCGTGGGTCAGACGGTCTCCCATTACCGCATCCTCAGCAGGATCGGCGGCGGGGGCATGGGCGTCGTGTACGAGGCGGAAGACCTCAAGCTTGGTCGCCACGTCGCCCTGAAGTTCCTGCCCGACGACCTCGCTAACGACGTGCAGGCTCTCAGCCGTTTCCAGCGGGAAGCCAAGGCCGCATCCTCGCTGAACCACCCGAACATCTGCACGATCTACGAAATTGACGAAGCCGATGGGCGAAGCTTCATCGCCATGGAACTGCTGGAGGGGCAGACGCTCCGGCACCGGATCGCTGGGAAGCCGATGGAGATCGAAGCGGTGCTCGATCTGGGCATCGAGATTGCCAATGCGTTGGACGCCGCACACGCGAAAGGAATCGTCCATCGGGACATCAAACCCGCGAACATCTTCGTCACGAATGGAGGTCAGGCAAAGATTCTCGATTTCGGGTTGGCGAAGGTCTCGCTCAAGCCGGAGAGCATTGCCGTGAGCGCCGCGACCATCGAGTCCGACGAGCATCTGACCAGTCCCGGCAGTGCGCTGGGAACCGTCGCCTATATGTCCCCGGAGCAGGTGCGAGGGAAGGAACTCGATGCTCGCACGGACCTGTTCTCCTTCGGGGCGGTTCTGTACGAGATGTGCACGGGCACCTTGCCGTTCCGAGGCGACACTTCGGCGTTGATCTTCAACGCCATTCTGGAACGCGCTCCCGTAGCTCCTGTGCGGCTGAATCCCGACGTACCCGCGGAACTGGAACGGATCATCAACAAGGCGTTGGAGAAGGACCGCAATCTGCGCTATCAGCACGCAGCTGACATGCGAACAGATTTGCAACGACTGAAGCGGGACTCCGAGAGCGGACGGAGTGCGGCGGCAAGCTCAGGCACGGTGGCGGCAGCAGAGACACCAGCGGTTGCCCAGCCCGCGCACACCACCAGCAGTTCAGCCGTTGTGGCCGTCGTGCGCCAGCACAAACTGGGCATGGGCGTCACCAGCGTAATCGTCGTTTTACTCGTAGCGGCAGCCGCTTATGGTGTCTATGCCTTCCTTTCCCGTACCCGGCCTGTGCCGTTTCAAAATTCGTCCGTCAACAAAATTACGGAAACTGGCAAGGTTGCGCTGGTCGCCATGTCTCCCGATGGCAAATACATCTTGAGTGTGGTGGATGAAAAAGGGCAGCGGAGTCTTTGGCTGCGCAACGTCCCCACAAACAGCAACACTCAGGTCATGCCTCCCGAGCCGCTGGAATACCTCGGCGTGCGGTTCTCTCTCGATGGAAACTACCTTTACTTTGTCCGTGGGGAGATGGGCCAGCCGCTGAGATACCTCTACCGAGCACCAGTCCTGGGAGGTACTCCGCAAAAGCTCATCACTGATGTGGATACCAACATCACTTTTTCTCCCGACGGCCGCAGCTTGGCCTACGGCGTGCAGAACAACCCAGAACTGGGCAAGTTCCGCCTAGTGACTCATTCCCTTGAAACCGGCGAGGAGAAAACGCTGGTCACCGGTAACATGAATCAATTCCTGTGGGGTCCCGCCTGGTCGCCCGACGGCAAGACGATCGTGTGCGTGATCCATCAACAGGGAGATGCCCTCAGCGGCTTGGTGGCGGTGAACGCAATCACTGGCAAACAAAACCTTATCTTTGAGTCCACAGACGGGTATCTGAGTACCCCCGTGTGGTTGCCCGATGGAGGCAGTTTGCTGGTTCTATCTCTCAACAAAGAGACCAATTTCAGTCGCTGGCAAATTGTAGAAATCTCTTATCGAGGTGGTAGAGTTCGCGCTGTTACCCACGACATCAGCGATTATTCCGACCTAAGCCTCTCCTCTGATGGGCGCATGTTAGCGACCGTCCTGAACCAGAATCACTTTGACCTTTTCGTGGCGACTGCATCTGACCTGAACAACGGCCAAGCTCAGCAACTCACCTCTGGGGCTCCCGTGGACAGCTTTGCCTGGACACCGGACGGCCAAATGATTTTCCGACAGCAGGATGCCATGAACCTCTTCAACCCTGAGACTAGAAACAAGTCGCCGCTCACCTTGACACAACAGGACGGGTCAGCATTCTACCCTTCTTCCTGTGCGCATGGCCGCTATGTTGTGTTCTCAATTGCTGGCCACGGTGGTGCGAAAACGATAACAATCTGGCGCATGGAAGCTGGTGGCGGGAACCTCAAACAGCTCAGTGACGGCAAGTTTGATATATATGCGGTCTGCTCAGCCGATGGGAAATGGGTTTATTACTGCGATCAATCCAGTCGGAAGCTACTAAGAGTGCCTTTGGACGGAGGTAAGGCGGAAAGACTCTCCGAGCTTCCCGAACGAGACGCATTCGACATTTCTCCAGACGGCAAGCTGGCAGCTTTTACAACGTTTGCATCCACCAGCAATCCCAAGAGGCAGTTGGCATTGGTCCCAGTGGATTCTCCCCAGAACACGAAACTTCTGGACCTGCAACGCACAATCGTAAGTGGTGGGGCTGTCCGCTTCACACATGATGGCAAGGCTGTCATTTATGCTTATGATGACCAAGGCGCTGATAACCTCTGGCTCCAGCCTCTCGACAGTTCTCCGGGAAAGCAGGTCACCAACTTCAAATCGGAACACATCATCGACTTTCACTGGTCTTTCGATGGTAGTAAACTGGGCATGATCCGCGGACACACCGATTCCGACGTTGTCCTACTGCAAGAGTCCAAACCGTAAGACGTGTATCCAAGATTTCCTCACCCTCTGGAAAGACGCCGACCCCGACATCCCCATCCTGAAGGAAGCCAGGGCCGAGTACGCGAAGTTGCAATAAAACTCGCCAAGATTTCGTTACTGCGATTGCGATCCTGCACGTTCCACAAGGTATACCCGGCTGACTGGCAAAGACGCGAGTTTCCTAGGCATTCGATTCATGCACTTGCGGCCGCCGCGCAGGAACCCTTTTGAACCACCCAGACTTAAGAGCCCATTCCCGCATGTGTGCAGGGGATTCCTGTTTGCCGTTGACTCATGCTGAATCAGCAACCGCCACGTCGCTCCATCGGTAAACACTAGCCGACTTATCATTACCGATCCGCATATCCCAATCTGGATTACTTCCGGATAGCCGACCAACCGGAATTAGCCCGGACCGGAGAGAAGTCAGAGAAGACGATTGCGCTGGGATTGCGTCCGGCCATCCTGGGCGTCGCTGTCTAGTCTCGTTGCACTTTTCCTCTGTGAGATTTGGTTGAACCAGGTCGCACTCCGCGAAGCGTCTGACTGATTAAATCATTGCCAAACTGTTCGGTCAGCGGCCCCAGCCGCAGGAGCATCCGGTAGTAAAGTGGACCGAACATCGAATCGATCAGCAGCTCAGGATCAATGTCGGCGGCGAACTCTCCATTCGCCTTGCCACGCTCAATGTCGGCCACGGTGGACTCCCGTCTCAGCTTTATGTGCCCTTCGTACAATTCCTTCAGGATGGACGGGTCACTCTGTCCCTCGGCAATGAGGTCGGCCATGACTTTGCCGAATAATCCGTTGAACTCCTTAATTAGATGACGCATCTTAGCGCGGATGACCCCTTCCACAGTCGGCCCCTTCGGCGCTTCCAGTTTGCCCGCTAGCCGCTCTTGGAACATCGCCATGATGAGGGCTGCTTTTGACGGCCACCATTTGTATAGGGTCGGTTTGCCCACCTTGGCACGCGTGGCTACTGCGTCCATGGTCAGTTTGCTCGCCGGCCTTTTCTGAAGCAGTTCGTAAATCGCATCCATGATCGCGGCATGCGATTCGGCGGCTTCGCTGCGCGGGCGTCCTCGGCGGGGTTTTGGCATGCAAAATAAACTTTATCTTAACGAATCGTAAAGCAAAAGAGCGACATCCAAAACAATATGCTTTACTGCCAGTAAAGCTAAATGTAAATCTAAAGGAGAAATCGATGCAAGCCGAAATCGGTGAGAACACAACAACGCATGGGGCTTGGTGCGTCACACATCCCCTCAGCCCTGAAGATTCTGCCGCGATGACTGCCCTGAGGTCTGCTGTCGCAGGCATGAAAGGCAAGCTCGAAGGGACCGCCGCTCGCGGTCCGTTCAACGGCATCATGGAGCGCGTCGCGGCCCCGGGCGGCGTCACTTTTGAGGCCGACACGGTCGGAGGCATATCTGGCTGGTGGGCTAGGCCGACGCAGGCTCGGAAGGGGGCCGCGATCCTTCATCTGCATGGCGGCTGGTTCAACTGGGGAACAGCCTCGGCGTTTCGTAACCTCGTCGGCCATATCGCGCTGAGCGCCGGCGTGGATGCGTTCATACCCGATTATCGGCTCGCTCCTGAGCACCCGTTCCCCGCCGCAATCAGGGACGCGGAGGCATGTTATCGCGGGCTCGTCGACAGGGGAATAACAAAGATCGCGCTGGCCGGTGACTCGGCCGGAGGCAGTCTGGCGCTGGTGCTGTTGTCCCTCGCCACCGCGCACGCCGCCTCGGGTGGGCTCGCCCCCTTAGGTGCGGTTGTGCTGTCTCCTGTAACGGATCTCGCTCTTACAGGTGAGACTTTCGAAACGCGGGCAGAAGCGGACCCGTACTTCATCAAATCTCAAGCCACCGGACTCGTGCGTTCCTACCTGGGCGCGATCGATCCGAGCAATCCCCTCGCCTCTCCCCTTTATGGGGATCTGACGGGGCTACCGGCTATCCGCGTCCATGTCGGAGACGACGAAGTGCTTCTGGACGACTCGCGCCGTTATGTAGAGCGCGCTGTCGCAGCGGGCGTCGATGCCACCCTGGACCTATGGCTGGGAATGGCGCATGGGTTCGTAAACGGCGTCGGGACATTGAAAGCCGCCACCGAGGCGCTAAGCGCCATCGGAAAGTTTCTGAATGAACAGCTGGCGGGGGCGCGTTAGGCGCCCTCCCCGCGGTGAATTGTTCGTCGCGTGCGTTGTCGCTGAAGCTGAAGAGAGCGCTTGCATGCGGACGGTGCGTTTCGTCATGAGTCATCCAGTTAGTTTCAGGCCATCGACGTCCCGACGAGCCTTCTTAGCGATGGGCGCGGCCAGCCTGATTGCGGCTTCACTTCGACCGGCCCGCGCAAACCCCATAGGAGGAACTGATTTGACCACATCAACATATGGCGAGGGAACGCTTCCCAAGGGGGTCCGCTCGCGCATGATCCATGGGGTCAACGGCCTCGATGTCCATATTCTCGAGGCCGGTTACGAAAGCCCCGGCCGACCGCTCGCGCTGCTTCTGCACGGCTTTCCGGATTTGGCTTACGGTTGGCGACACCTGATCCCAATTCTGGCTGACGCCGGGTACCATGTCGTGGCGCCCGACCAGCGGGGTTTTGGCCGCACCACCGGTTGGGTGAACGGCTATGACGCCCAGCTAGAGCCCTTCAGCCTCTTGAATATGACGCGTGACGCCCTCGGATTGGTTTCGGCGTTGGGGTATCGGCGTACGGCAATGCTCGTCGGGCACGACCTCGGCTCGCCCGTGGCGGCCTATTGTGCGCTAGCCCGACCTGACGTCTTTCCCTCGGTGGTGCTGATGAGCGCACCGTTCCCCGGTCCGCCGGCGCTTCCGTTCAACATTGCGGAAAGCGAGGCATCGTCGGTTCAACCGAACACTGAAAATCAAAAGTTAGCGGCCGCGCTGGCGGCGCTCGATCCGCCGAGAGAGTATTACCAACAATACTTGAGCACACGGCAGGCGAACGATGACATGTGGCACCCCCCTCAAGGTTTACACGCGTTTCTTCGTGCATTTTTCTACGTCAAGAGCGCTGACTGGCCGGGAAATAAGCCGCATCCGTTGAAGGCGCGAACCGCCATAGAACTTGCACAAATGCCCACCTATTTCGTCATGGATCTCGGCAAGACGATGCCCCAGACCGTCGTTCCATTCCAACCTTCCGCCGCCGAGGTCCTGGCCAGCAAATGGCTCACCGAGCCGGAACTTGGAGTGTACACGGAGGAGTATGGCCGCACTGGGTTTCAAGGCGCCCTGCAGGCTTATCGCGTCTATTCCGATCCCGACCTAAACGCTGAGTTGCGCCTGTTTTCGGGCAAGACGATCGATGTCCCGTCGCTCTTCATCGGCGGGAAGAGCGATTGGGGCACCTATTCGGCGCCGGGAGCGGTCGATCTTATGAGGACGAAGGCGGCGACGAGGATGGGTGGCATCGAGCTGATCGACGGCGCCGGTCACTGGGTCCAACAGGAGCAGCCGGTTCGGCTCAGCACGCTCCTGCTCGCCTTCATCAAGGAGGTGGGTGGGGCGGATCACACCAGCGGTTAGGTCGGGGTAGATAGCTAACGGTAAACGCGCACGGGACCTCCAATCCGAGTGTACCCTGTGCAGCCGGAAGGATGATGCCATCCCGACTCTTCGGCTGAATGAAATTGCGATTTGGCGACAACTGATCTCGCGCCGCGATACCTTCTCTTTCTCTGGCCTATTGACTTGGCTCGTTCGGCGGTGTGGCGCCGCCTCAGGAGCGGGAGAGGTGAGACTAGGCTACCTACTGCGCTGAACTCGCAGTGAGCCTCGTATGAACAGCTCTGGAACGCACTCGCAGCTGCGCGGCGACGATCGCGTGTGTTAGCAAGTAGAAGGGCACAAGTACCGTGGGCACCAGGGACAGCGGCAGGTACTGCATCGCCTGCGACCCCACACCGGCGTGGATCAGTTGCAGCGGGCTGCCCGCCGCCGAAGTAATGCCCAGCCCAACGGCCACAACGAGGTCAAGCGTTCCAAAGGCGTTCCATCCCGCAATCGTGCGCACCGAGGGCTCTTTGGAACGGGCGATGCTTAGCGCAAGCGGAATGGCCAGCGCGCCAGTGATCATATCGCCCAAACCTGCAAAGAATGGGAATGGTCCACTCAGGCTTCCTGCGATGAAGTCCAGCAGAAAGAGGACACCGAGGATTCGCATCGCATTCAAGCCGACGAGCAGTTGCGGCGGAATTCCGAGGAGGGCGGCGCGTACCTTTTCGCTGGTCAACGCCAGCACGCCGACCGTCAGCAGCGGCACGGCGAACAGAACGCCGATCAGCGGCGCGGGAAGGTTTGGTGAGAACGCCAGCCGGCCGGATGCGCCGAGGAACACCGCCAAGCCTACCCATCCCCCACCAACGGCCGCAATGACGAGGCGGCGGGCGAACGAGCCGGAAAGCGGTTGCGTCACCGCAACCAGATCAACCGCGATGACAGCCATTGTGACGATCGAGCCGGCGAGATCTAACGGAATCATTGAATGAGACATCGAAGTTCTCCTTTCAGACCATAGGATGATATGTGTCATCCTATGGATTCGGATTTTTACGGCCGCTGGAAAAAGTGGATTGAGCCGTGGGATGACTACCGGCATCCTATAATCAGTCATGCGTTACCGGTCTGAACATAAAGCGGAAATCCATCGGCAAATTGTGAAGGAGGCCTCCCGGCGCGTTCGCGCCGAAGGATTGCATGGTGCGGCCGTTTCAACCGTGATGCGGGACTCGGGTCTGACCCACGGCGGCTTTTACAAGCATTTCGGGAGCAAGGACGATCTGCTGGTAGAGTCGTTGCGCGACGGCTTCGCGGAGATCGCCAGTATCCTCGTTCGCGCGGCCGAACAGGCGCGGCCAGGCCAGGAGTGGAAGGCGATTGTGAAAACCTATTTGCGCCCGGAAATGTGCGACTATCCCGAACGCGGCTGTCCGCTGCCGGCCCTCGCGCCCGAATTAGCGCGGGCAGATCCGGCGATGAAGGCTCAGATTGTCGGGGAACTTGTGAGGTACAGAGACCGCATGCTGCCGTTTATGCCTGGTCGGTGCGCCGCGGACAAAGAGCGGGCCTTCTTTGCCATCTTTTCAACCATGATCGGAGCAACGGCCCTCAGCCGCATCCTTCCTGCTCAGGCGCGAGCCCGGGTGCTTGCGAGCGCTCGTGACTTTCTTCTTAGCAGCTTTGATCATCCATGGTCAGCCTCATGAGCCTTCGCCCCAGCTTTCCCCTTACTGACTGATTACGAGCGGCTTGCACTGAGAGGGCAAAAATAGGTCCTCGTAAACGCGCTTGTCGTCACATGTGCGATTGCTGACGAGAGGCCGACATCAGGGGACCGATCTTCCGTCAGTGAGTGAAATGGCGATCTTGTAACAAATAAGGGCGCGATCCCTGGGACCAGGAGCGGAAAGGTTCGTTGCTTTCCGTGCGGCATTTGCATCCTAAAGGTATGGGCCACCAGCCGCAAACCCACCCAGGCGAGTAGCTCGCGTGGGTTCGTAAAAACAACAATCACGATTGTTGAAGGCCATTCGGACGACCAGTTTTTTGCAAGCTGGCAAGTTGAGAGCGGAACGAATCGCAGGGGCGTTCTGAGTGATAACGCTTTGCCAATGTTTTAGTTCTGAGAAGATCTTGTCGCAGTTGACCCGATCTTCTTGCGAGTCACCAGATGCCGTCGTTCCGCCGGCGAGCGGAAGATAGACGGTTCGATCAGCGACAGTAATTGCGAAGTTCGCGTTGTAGCCGCGAAGAGAGTGGCGCTTGGCGGCCGGAAAAACTTCCGGGCGTAAACCACTATGCTTTGCACGGGCGATCATCTCCGGCCAGTTGTCGTGCAAAATTTGGATGAGCTGTGTGTTCACCCACAGATACTCCGCGTCGTGGCGCAATGACTGGATTACAAACACGTCGGATTCTGTTATTACGCAGAAGAGGAGTTGGTCGGTTCCATCGGTACGGAAGTGCAGATGTTGTATTCCCCAAGAGTTGAGCAATGGGTCGTTCTTGTCGGGGCGTTTCTTTTTGAGGATGTCGCGGCTAAGGTATGGCTTGAGATCACCACCAGCCTTGATGAGAGCCACAAGTCGCTCGTAGTCCGGTCGATATTCAGGGGGGACGGAAAGTTCCCGCGATTCATGAACGGCTCTGGACTTCGGTGATGGGATGCGCCGGTTATACGCATTGAGAAATCGCATGGTGTTCTCTTCCGGCGTGCAAGTATTTTTGTATTTGAGACCGCAAGCAGGGAGGCCGGTAGTTCGCAGGTATCTCACCCAATCGCCTTTGAAATCCGTTTCGATTTGGTTGGGCGCACCGTCGATGTTGAGTTCCTCGGGTGCGAGCCCATCAACCATTGGAACGAAACTGTCTGAAGCCCGAAAATACGGGCCTGCCTCCTGGCTTCGAGCCGCCATCATTCCCATCGCGGCCGCAGCGGCGTAAGGGTTGGTATTGGAATGGATCACGGAAGTCCGACTGAAGCCCTTCGTTTTGGCGAGGAACTCGTCTCCCATCTTTTTCGCCTCTATCTACCGCTCTCAGGCTGCGATCTGGTGGACGTAGCAAGGACTCTCCTTCGTTGTCAGGATGTCCTCTTCCTTGCAGTATAGCCCGAAGATGTTGCAATCTGCGTTGTAACGCGTTACCTGCGCAGGGTTTGATGGGGTCCTAAGGCGTGACAATTAATGGAGGCTCGTTTGGTTGAGCATGGGCAGTTACGAGAGGATCAGTAATGAGAAACGCGCTTGCGTCCACGAGAATCGGTGGGTTTGCGGATCGATCCGTTTCATTTAAGAATTGTGTGGTCGCTCCAGAAGGGGGGATGAATGCCCGGTGCCCGCCTAAGATCCTATCGCCTTGGCGATCGTGCTGAACTCCTTGTTGAACAACTCTTGACCGCGTTCGCTTTCACTACTAGGGTGCCGCGCCAGGAGGATTTCGGGATAGATTTTTTCTGCAGCTTGATTCATCAGGAAGAGCAACTCCTCAAAGCTGGCCCCTTTTTTGCCGTTCAGGCGAAAAGTTCAACAGACCCTATCGTGTATGAGAAGCCTCATGAACTTGAATGGATTAGGAACCAAGAGAATCCGCTCTTGATATGCGTCGCAGACCGAAATGCACTGGCCATGGACGTTTATTCAACTTGGAATCTGCTCTGCGGAGTTTTGAACAACTGGCGAGGTCAGACAAAGGCGAGTCGCATTGTCCTACGACCTGGTGCCGTTCATCATATATGGCCGTGGGTTCAGGACAACGACGATGGCTCTCAAGAGATTTGTCTCGGCAAGCCCATCGCCCGTGTGACGGACGCAGAGATCTTTAACAATGGTCGCATGGAACCTATCGCAAACGCGATCGGGGAATGGGTGGCGCTGGACCGCGGCAATATCGTCAATCGTCACGCGAACATGGATTGGGTATTGGCGCCGATCACTTACAACACGAACGAATCACCGTGGACTTCCTCGAATGTCGGCGTGGCTTTTTATTGTCACCCAACGAACCTGAACAAGTACTCAACCAATCTCGGGAGGGTTGCGACCACACTTGAATTCGTCCTTCGCAATCCTGGAGCGGGGATCGACGTGACCCAGCCTCCTTGGCCGGCTCGTATGTCAGCCCTCCAAGACGTTCTGCGGTCGCATTGGGAACTTCTGGACCAGCCCACGCAGCAATTTCTCACTGCACAAGGCATAACGCCTTGACCGCGCCTCGATGTTGTCGCGCTTGTTCAGCTTGCTGGCTTCGCACTCTATGGAGCCGCGACTTCCGCCTCCCACCGCATGTTCTGCTGGTTCCAGGCAATGTCCTTGCGCCGCATCCTTAATATGGTTTTGTTCCCCAGCAGCGCCTCAACCTCTGTCTCGACGGCGTGCTCGACCACCGCGATCCCGCAGCCGAGGACCGCCACGCGGTCGCCCTTGCTCAAGGTTCGCTCCTGTCGGCGTCGGTCGTAATACTCCTTGCACATCCCGATCAGGCAATCGATCCCGGCCGCATCGTAGCCCAAGCCCTTCCGGCAGAGGGGAATGCTTTGCCCGCAGCCGACGATGAGGAAAATGTCCATGTCATAAGCAGCAAGGGCCCCCAGGCGGGCCTCTAACGCCTTCGCTCCGGTCGGAATCAAGAAGGGCGGCAGGAAGAGACTCTTGGGGTATGCGAACTGCGCACGCCATCCAAGTTCGTGCTCCACGACCGTGCCCCACAGGTAGACCTCGCCGCGGATTGCATATGTCGGGCATCCCATGCTGCGCAGGTGCTCAGGGCTCCGCGCCGCATACACGCCGCAGGTGCAGGCCAGTTGCGGGGCATCGTGGGCGTCATGCGCCGCCCCGGAGCGACCGACGATTGCTCCGTAAGACGCAGCCCTGCATCCCGCCGCCAGCGGCTTGCCTGGAGACCACGGCTCGCCGTTGAGCGACTTGAGCCTGTTGGAATCCAACCGCCAAACGCGGTGGCCGATCACCGGAGAAATGTAGTCGGGGATTTTCACGGCGCGGCCGGCACCTGCTCAGGCTCCGGCTCAGGTGACTGGGTCGGCTCTGGCTCAGGCTCGCGTGTCGGCTGCTCCACCGGAGACTCAAGCGGCTCCACGACTATCGTTCGCAACGGCTCGCCGATCTGCATCATTTCCTCCCAGGTTGCATCTTGGTCCCGGGCATGCAGGGAACCGCCGCATGCTCGGAGGCGGTTCGCTGCGTGAAGAATTCCTCGCAGATGGCGCACTTGCGGACGCGCTGGCCGACGACGACGAACACCTTGCCGACCTGGTCGGTGCATGCGGAGCCCGCGCCTCGCTGTGGTTTTTCGTCGGCAGTCATGTCTGCTCCTCTAGAGCCCAGCCTCAAGCCCGAGGTCTCCACCCGAACCTGAGAGAGCGGGATGGGAACTCTCGTTGGCCTTCATAAGGCGGCAGACGCTCGCCCGCGAGATGCGATGCTTCTTTGCGACCTGCGTCAGCGACATCCCGGAGCGGCGGTCTGTGACGACCTGCTCGCGGTCGACGTCCAGCCGCGCACGCCCTATTACCTTTCCTTCCGCCTTCGCCCTGCGCATTCCGGATTTGACGCGCTCGACCACCAGCGACCTCTCCAGTTCCGCAATCGCGGAGATGATCGTGACGAAGAGACGACCCGTCGCGTCACCCGTCGCCACACCTTCTCTGCGGCTGATGAACTCAATTCCCAGGCTGTCCAGTTCGTCGACTATTTGCAGGAAGTTCCTGGTGCTCCTCGCGATGCGGTCGAATGCCGCCACTAGCACGACGGAGAACCTTTTCCGCCGCGCATCAGCCATGAGCAGATCAAGCCCCGGACGGCGTGCCTTCTTTCCGCAAACGCCACGATCTTCGTATTCGTGCACGACCTCGAATCCTCTCTGTGCCGCCAGCTCGCGCAGATCGTAAAGCTGCGACTCCACGTGCTGGTCGGGAGTCGAAACACGAACATAGATCGCGACTTTTTTCATTTGTCCCTCCTTGGTCCCGTGCTAAGCAGGTTTGCGGTGCCCGCAGCTTAGGAGCACGCATTCAAAGAAGTCAGGCTCGTCAATTCCGAAACGGGGGATCATCTCCGAACCGCACCTCGGGCAATCCGGGCACTTTCCCTTCGGCGATCCACGGAGCCGATCCGCGGCGTGGAGGCAGATCGTGGACTCTGGAGCCAGGGGGTCCAGACTTGGCCAGACCTCGTCGAGCAGAAGCTGCCCGACCTGCCGGTCCGCCAACCCTGCGAGCCGCTCCGCCAGCACGGCGGGGATCAGCATGGCGGCGGCGAGCCGTTTCAGGGGGTTGACAGAGTCCACAAGCTCCCTCTGCTTTTTGATGAGTTCCCGGACGTTCAATCCTGTCTCCCACTTGCAGTCTACGAAGAGACTGGAAGGATTGGCCGGAGAAACGGGCGCTGTTACCGAAGATTTCTCTCTCAGACCGGACGATCGTTCCGCCTGCTCCGTATCCTGTGAGTGGGAACAACGACGAGCTGGAAGTGATCAACGGAGGACGAATTGCCCGATAAAGAAGGAGGTGTTTTGTTTCCGACGGAAACCATCGAATGCCCGCTGTGCTCGGGCGCGGGCGCGCTCACCCGCGCCGAGATTCTGGATCGCCTCGGCGCGAAGGACTTCGCACGGGTCGCGCAACTCAGCGCGGAGGAGGCCTTCCGGCTGCTCCAGCAGAAGCAGAAGGATGACCACCAGAGCGTCTGGCTCCGGTTCGAGTCCGAACTCGCCAAGCGCACGGCCGATATCGAACAGCGCTACAGGGATGAGCTTCGAACGGTCGGCGGGAGGATCGAGGAACTGGAGTCCGCTGCACGAGTCGCCGAGCAACTGCACGCGCTCGATGTCCAGCTGGGCCATGCGGACTCGGAAGCCAAGCTCCTCGCGGCGCAGTCCCGGAACGCGGACCTCAGTCGCCGGGTTGAAGACTGCCTGCGAGAGGTCGCCGAGCTTCGTGAGCGCAACCAGCGATTGGAGGCCGAGATGTCGAAGGTCGCCCGCGTCGGCAAGCTGGAAGAAGTCAGCTTCGCTGACGAAGCACGGACTTGGGCTGGCATCGCCGTCAGCGAAAAACTGCCCAAGAATGGCGACTACCTGATGGCGTACCGCGACCCGAGCGGTGCGTCGCTTGAGCCAAGCATCATCGTTGACAACAAGGACAAGGCAACTATCACCGAAGGCGACATCCGGAAGCTGATCCGCGACGCGAAGGAACGCGGGAGTCCGGTCGGGATCATCGTCGTGAGGGAAGAAAGCCAGCTCCGCCAGCTTGACCGCGAGCGGCGCTGGGGCCAGGAGGACGGCGTCTGGGTGCTCCGGACGACGCGCCGCTGGCTGCCGCGGGACCTCGAAGTGCTCAAGCC
>Ga0209415_10007945_pt1 | contig 18422 bp, 13 predicted proteins | sample PeaSoiSIISIP2007_FD_187696 | JGI IMG/M metagenome (GOLD analysis project Ga0209415, IMG submission 187696) | Peat soil microbial communities from Weissenstadt, Germany - SII-SIP-2007 (SPAdes) (version 2) | ecosystem: Environmental > Terrestrial > Soil > Wetlands > Peat | place: Germany...
GTGGCCAGGCTCTCGACCGCGTTCAGCGACGGCGTCGCCTCGCCCTCGAAGACGACCACCCGGTTGGTGCCCTGCTGCTGGGCGAGTCCCGCGAACGTGTAGGCGTCAGTTAGGCGTCAAAACGTGGTGCCCGGGGCGAGAGTCGAACTCGCACGCCCTTGCGAGCGGCAGATTTTGAGTCTGCTGTGTCTGCCATTCCACCACCCGGGCCCGCGGCCGAGTGTACGGCAGGACGCGATGGACGCCGGGGACCATGGGGGCCGATGCTAGACTCGGCGCGCCCCGCGACCGCCGCCACAGGAGGACGCCCGCGCGTCGGTGGACCACGCTCGAACCGAGCCCGACGGGGCGACTGCGCCCAGCGCGACCCAGGTCCGTGACGAGGCGCTTATGGCGCGGGCCGCCGCCGGCGATCTCGCCGCCTTCAACGAGATCGTCGTCGCGTACCAGGATCTCCTGTTCGCGGTCGTGGTGCGCGTGGTCGGCGACCGGGAGGCCGCTGCCGATGCCGTTCAGGACGCGTTCCTGCACGCGTGGCGCAACGTGCGCTCGTACCGGGGTGGGCTGGTCCGGGGCTGGCTGGCGCGAATCGCCCTGAACGCCGCCACCGACGTGCTGCGCCGCCGCAAGCGCCGGCCGTCGGAGCCCTACCCGGAGTGGGAGGACGACGCGTGGCAGCCGCCGTCGGGCCCCACGACCGACCCCGAGCACGAGGTCACGCGCCGCGCCCGGGGGCGCGCTCTCGCGGCCGCCCTCCTGACGATCACGGACGAGCAGCGTCGGGCGATCGTGCTGTACGACGTCGAGGGTTTCGACTACCCGGAGATCGCCCGGATGACGGGCGTCTCGCTGGGCACCGTCAAGTCACGCATCCATCGCGGGCGGCTGGCGCTCCGCGACCGCCTGGCCGATCAGCTGGAACTGTTCCGTGATTGAGGACGTCTGATGGGCATGACCGATGTCCGAGGGGGTCGGCCCCCGGCCGACCACGCCGCCCACGACCGGCTGCTGATCGCGCGGGCCGCCTCCGATGATGACCTGACCCAGGCCGAGCAGGCGACCGTCGCGGAGCGCCTGGCGACCTGCCCGGACTGTGCCGCGCTCCACGCCGACCTGCTGGCGATGGCGGTCGCCCTGCGGACCGATCTGCCCACGCCGCAGAGGCCCCGCGACTTCCGCCTGTCGCCCGACATGCTGGTGCGCGGCCCAACGTGGCGTGAACGCCTGAGCCGCGGCCTAGCCGGACCCGCCATGCGGCCCGTGGCCGCCGCGATCTGCGCCTTCGGGCTGCTGTTGGCGGTGACCGGCACCGTGCTGCCCCGCGCGGCAACTACCTCGACTCAGTCCACCGTGGGCAGCGCCGTCACCGGTGCCGGGGCGCCAGCCGCGTTGCCGGCGCTCCCGAGCGCCGCCGCCACCCCGGCCGCGACGGCCGAGGCGAACGGGTCCGGTAAGGCCGGCGGACCCGGCTCGTCCGCGGTCGGGGTCGACCTGGGCCCGCCGCAGGCGCGACCGACGGTGCCATCGGGCGTGTTCGGCCGGGCGCCGAGCGGCGCCGCCGGTGACCTCGCCGCCGGCGGCGCCCCGCCGTCCGTGGCCCCCGGCGCCGCGGCGTCCGGTCCCGATCCGGGGACCGTCCTGATCGGTGCCGGCTTGCTCCTCTTCATCACCGGCGGGGGTGCCTTCCTGGTGCTCAGGCGGCGCCCGGCGTAGGTGGTCGCCACCGACCGAGCGGGTACACTCGGCCGGTGGAGCGGCTCATGTTGCTGGACGCGAACGGCCTCATCTACCGCGCCTACTTCGCCCTCTTCAATACCCCGCTCACCACCAGCAAGGGCCAGCTGGTCAACGCCATCTTCGGCTTCTGGAGCATCGTCCTGCGGGGCTATCAGGACGTGCGTCCGGACTATGTCATCGCCTGCTTCGACCTGGCCGGGCCCACCTTCCGCCACGAGCAGTACCAGGAGTACAAGGCCACCCGCCGGCCCATGCCGGACGACCTGCGCGAGCAGTTCCCGCGGGTGCGCGAACTGATCCAGGCCTTCCACATCCCGATCTACGAGCTGCAAGGGTTCGAGGCCGACGACCTCATCGGCACGCTCACCCTCCAGGCGGAGGCGCGCCCGCTGGCGACGACGATCGTCTCCGGCGACCTGGACATGCTCCAGCTGGTGACCGACCTGACGCACGTCATGACCACCCGGGGCGGCGTCCAGCAGACGGTCACGTACGAGCCGGCCACCGTCTTCGAGCGCTACGGCCTCACGCCCGCCCAGATGATCGACTTCAAGGCCCTCAAGGGCGACACGACGGACAACGTGCCGGGCATCCCGGGCGTCGGCGAGAAGACGGCCGCCAAGCTGCTGCAGGACTTCGGCGACCTGGATGCCGTCTACCGCGATCCGGACCGCGTCCAGCCGGAGAAGCTGCGCCAGAAGCTGCTCGAGCACCGCGACCAGGTGATGGCCTCGCGCTCGCTCGTGACCATCCACCGCGACCTGCCGGTCACGCTCGACGTCAGCGGAGCGGCGCCGGGCGACTACGACCGGGCGGAGGTCATGCGCCTCTTCCGTGAGTACGAGTTCCGCTCGCTGGTGGAGCGCCTGCCGCCGTTGCGCGGCGAGGCGCCGCGGGCACCGGGTGACCGGTTGCGCGAGGAGGACGAGGCCGGCGCTGTCCCCGCGGCGGTCGTGCCGGGTCGCTCACCGTCCACCCGGGGGGAGGGGAGCGGGCTCCAGCTCACCCTGGATTTCGATGCCCTGAGCACGCCTGCCGCGGCGCAGCCACTTGCCCATGCCGCGGCGCGGGTCTCGATGCCATCGGGGCCTGCCGCCCTGCCCATGGATCCGCGCGCCCGCCTGGACCAGATCCTGGCCGATCCGGCGGCCGCCGAGGTGTTCGGCGACGGCGACGATCCGACGGCCTGGCTGGCCGCCCAGGAGTACCTCACGGTGGGGCTGGCGGTCGACGACCCCCGGCCGCGACGGGGCACGCTGCTGGGCCTCGCGGTGGCCGGCCCGGACGGGCGCCTCCTGGCAGCCGACGCGACGAACGCCGCGCGTCTCCTGGCGCTCGTGGCCGACGCGGGACGGCCGGTGGCCGGCCATGACGTCAAGCGGCTCCTCGTCGCCGAACGGGCCCGCCGCGATCCGGACGGCCGGGACCGGGCCGCGGCGGCGATGCCCCTGCCCGAAGCCGCCTTCGACACCCAGATCGCGGCCTACATCCTCAACGCCGCGTTGCGGTCCCAGTCCCTGGCCGACGTGGCCACGGACCGGCTCGGGGTCGAGCTGCCCAAGCCGGGCGAGTTGAACGGGCCCCAGCACGCGACCGTCGAGGCGGCCGCCGTGGGGGCGGCCCAGGCGGTGCTGGCGCCGCAGCTCGCGGAGGCGGGCCTGGACCGGCTCTACCGCGAGCTCGAGCTGCCGCTCATCCCGGTGCTGGCCGACATGGAGGCGACCGGGGTGGCCATCGACCGGGCGGCCCTGGCCGGGCTCGGGGCCTCGTTCGCCACGGAGATCGGGCGGCTGGAGGCCGAGATCTACGCCGCGGTGGGCCACGAGTTCAACCTGGGCAGTCCCAAGCAGCTCGAGCAGGTGCTCTTCTACGAGCTGGACCTGCCCCGGGGGCGCCGGACGAAGACCGGCTACTCCACCGACGCGACGGTCCTGGAGGAGCTGCGGCCGGCCCACCCGGCCATCGGCATGCTGCTCGACTGGCGGGTCTACACCAAGCTCAAGAGCACCTACGTCGACGCCCTGCCGCTGATGCTGGACCCGCGGACCGGCCGCCTCCACACGACCTTCCACCAGGCGGTGGCCGCCACCGGGCGCCTCAGCTCGTCCGACCCGAACCTCCAGAACATCCCCATCCGCAGCGACCTCGGGCGCAGCATCCGCCGCACGTTCGTCGCGGGGGAGCCGGGCACCACGCTCCTGGCGGCCGACTACAGCCAGATCGAACTGCGGGTCCTGGCCCACGTCTCGGGCGATGCGGCGCTGCGCGACGCATTCGCCCGTCATGCCGACGTCCATCGGGACACCGCCGCCCTGGTGCTGCACAAGGACCCGGCCGACGTCACACCCGACGAGCGGTCGATGGCCAAGATGGTCAACTTCGGCATCGCCTACGGCATGAGCGACTTCGGCCTCTCGTCGCGCGCCAACATCCCGCGGGCCGAAGCGCAGGAGTTCATCAGCCGCTACTTCGCCACCTACAGCGGCATCAGCTACTACATGCTGCACATCAAGGACCAGGCCCGCCAGCAGGGCTTCGTGACCACCCTGCTGGGGCGCCGTCGCTCGATCCCCGAGCTCCAGCAGCGCAACCCGAACCTGCGCGCCGCCGGCGAGCGGATGGCCATCAACATGCCCATCCAGGGCACCGCGGCCGACATCATGAAGATCGCCATGATCCGCCTGCGCGAGCGGCTCCGGAGTCAGGGGTCCGCCGCGCGCCTGCTGCTCCAGGTGCACGACGAGCTGGTGCTCGAGGTGCCTCGCGCGGAGGTGGCGACGCTGGCCCCCCTCGTCCGCGAGACGATGGCCGGGGCGATGCCCCTCGATGTGCCCCTCGACGTGGACGTCAAGGTGGGCGACGACTGGGAGCGCATGACGCCGGTCCCGGCCGGCACGTAGGCGACGATGCCCGAGCTGCCCGAGGTCGAGACGATCGCGCGCGAGCTGCGCCCGCTGGTCCGTGACGCCACCGTGGCCGAGGTATGGACCGACTGGCCGCGGGCCATCCGACACCCCGCGCCGGCCGCGTTCGGCGCCGGCCTCGTGGGCCGCCGGATCCTGGACGTCGGGCGTCGCGCCAAGTGGCTGGTACTGACGCTCGATGGCGGGGCGATGCTCGTCATCCAGGTCAAACTGACGGGTCAGCTCTTCGTCGTGGACGGCGCCACGCCACGCGACCGTCACGTCCACGTCGCGTGGCGGCTGGCCGACGGGCGCGAGCTGCGGCTGCGCGATACGCGCAAGTTCGCGCGGGTCGGGCTCTATCGCGCCGGCGACGACGGCCTGCCACTCGACGCCGAGGAGACGGGCGCCCTGTTCGCCGGCCACGGCCCCGAACCGCTCGAACCGTCGTTCAGCCTGGTCGACTTCCGGGGCCGCCTGCGGGCGCGTCGCGGGCGGCTCAAGCCGCTCCTGCTCGACCAGGCGTTCGTCGCCGGGATCGGCAACATCTACGCGGACGAGGCGCTGTGGCGAGCGCGGCTCCACCCCCTCCGCACGGCGACCGCGTTGCGGCGCCCAGACGAGGCCCGTCTGTTCGCCGCCATCCAGGGCGTCCTCAGCGAGGCCATCGAGCGCCGGGGCAGCTCGGTCGACGACTACACCGCGCCCGAGGGCGACGGCGAGATGCAGGACCACCTCGACGTCTACCAGCGCACGGGGCTGCCGTGCCATCGCTGTGGCCGGCCCATCCGGCGCATCGTGGTCGGCGGCCGCGGCACGCACTTCTGCTCGTGGTGCCAGCGCCTGCCACGCAGTCAGCGGACGCCCGCCCTCGAGCGGCTGCTGCGAGCTGCCCGCACAGAGGCACGACGAGGCCGCATGTGGGACGAGCTGCCGCTCGGCGAGGGCTCGGTGGGCGCGCGCTGGACCCGGGCGGCGCGACGATCGGGCTCCGCCTGATGGCGATCCTGCGCTTCGAGGCGGTCCGCCGCGAGATCGGTACGTTCGTCATCCTCGACGACGTCTCGGCCGCCGTCGCCCACGGGGAGCGGATCGGCCTGGTCGGCATCAACGGCGCAGGCAAGACGACACTGCTGCGCCTGGCCGCCGGCTCGGACACACCCGACAGCGGGCGCGTCGTGCGCAAGGCGGGCCTCAGCGTCGGCCTCCTCAGCCAGGAGGCGAACCTGGATGGCGCCTTCGTGGCTGCGCCCGACCTGCGGGCCGCGGTCCGCGCGGGGGCCGCCGACCTGGAGGCGGACGAGCGGGAGCTGGCGCGGCTGGAGGCAGCCGGCGCCGAGGCGGTCGGATCAGCTCTCTACGCCGAGGTGCGCCACCGGTTCGAGGCGCGCGACGGCTATGGCCTGGACCAGCGGGTGGAGGCCACGCTGTCCGGCCTGGGCTTCGAGGCAGCCGACCTCGTCCGGCCGCCGATGAGCCTGTCGGGCGGGGAGCAGACCCGTGCGGCGCTGGCCCGCCTGCTGATCGCCGACCCCGACCTCCTGCTGCTCGATGAGCCGACCAACCATCTCGACGTGGCGGCCATCGAGTGGCTGGAGCAGGCCCTGGCCCGCCGCGATCGCGCCGTCATCGTCGCCTCCCACGACCGGGCCTTCCTGGATGCGGTCGTGCAGCGGATCTGGGAGCTGCGCGACCGCCGCTTGCGGCTGTTCCGGGGCGCCTTCTCCGCCTACCTCACCCAGCGGGAGGCCGCGGACGCACGCGCCCACAAGGATGCCGAGAGCCACGCCGACGCCGTCGCTCGCGAGCAGGAGCTGGTGCAGCGGTACCGCACCCACCGCAAGTACGCCAAGATGCACGAGCACGAGCGGCGCCTGGAAGCGCTCCGGGCGACGCCGGTCGAGGCACCGAAGCGGCGGGCGGCGCTGGCCCTGTCGGGCAAGGGTCTGGCCGGCGACGCGGCGGTCCGGTCGGGCGACCTCGTGGTCAGCATCCGGGACGCCGTCGTCGGGTTTCCGGCCCCGCCCGGGGACGGCGCCCCCATCGCCATCGCCCGGGCCCCACGCCTGGAGGCCCAGCGCGGCGAGCGGATCGGGATCGTGGGCCCCAACGGGGCCGGCAAGACGACCCTCCTGCGGACCATCGCCGGCGACCTCGCGCCGCTGGAGGGCATCGTGCGGCTGGGGGCCGCTGTCCAGCCGGGCTACCTGGCCCAGCTGCGCCAGGCCGCCTTCACCGGCCAGACCGTGCTGGATGCGCTCGTCGATTCGGCCCCCGTCCAGCCGGCCGAGGCCCGTTCCTACCTGGCCCGCTTCCTCTTCCGGGGCGACGACGCGTTCAAGCCGGTGGCCGACCTGTCGGGCGGCGAGCGCTCCCGCCTCGAGCTGGCGGTCCTGGGCGTGAGTGCGGCCAACCTCCTGCTCCTGGACGAGCCCACGAACCACCTCGACATCCCGGCTCGCGAAGCCCTGGAGACGTTCCTCCGCCAGGCCAGCGCCACGCTCCTCATCGTGTCCCACGACCGCCGCCTTCTGGAGAGCGTCTGCCAGCGGCTGTGGGTCGTGGAGGCCGGCCGCGCCGGCGAACCCGGTTGGATCGTGCCGTTCGATGGCGGCTGGCGTGCCTGGCGCGCGGCCGTCGCGGATGGCTGGACGGTGGCCGGCGAGCGGGAGCTCCAGGCGCGGCGGCTCGATGGCGGACGGCCGGCACCGCGCGGGGCGGATGGTGCGCGCGGCGCAGCGCCTCCGTCGCCTGCCCCACAGCCGGTGGCGGCCGCGGTCCGGTCGGGGCGGCGCGAGCCGCTCTCCAAGGACGCCTACCGGCGTCAGCGGTCGGTGGTGGACGCCGACCTGACGCGGCTCGGGCTGCGCAAGACCCAGCTCGAGCTGGCTCTTGGCCGGCCCGATACGCAGGCCAACTTCGTCGAGCTCCGGCGCGTCGCGAGCGAGCTGGCCGACGTCGACGCGGCCCTGGCGCAGGCCGAGGATGCCTGGCTGGCGCTGGAGGAGCGCGCGCCGCGATGAGCCGCCCCCACGAGCCGCATCGCACGGTGCGCATCGGCCTGACCGGCCCGATCGGCTGCGGCAAGTCCACCGTGGCTGGCTGGCTGGCGGCGCGGGGCGCGATCGTGCTCGACGCAGATGCGGTCGCCCGGGACGTGACGGACGAGCCGGCCGTGCGGGCGGCGATCGTGGCCGCCTTCGGACCGGCGGTGGCGCGTCCGGACGGGGGGCTGGACCGTGCGGCGCTCGCCGCGACGGTGTTCGGCGACGCCGGTGCCCTGGCCAAGCTCGAGGCGCTGACCCATCCGCTCGTGCGGACGCACCTGGAGGCGGCGATCGCCGCCGCGGAGGCCGAAGGTGCGCCGGCCGTGGTCATCGAGGCTATCAAGCTTGTGGAGGGCGGCCTGGCCGCGGCGTGCGACGAGGTCTGGCTGGTGACCTGCGACCCGGAGGCGCAGGCCTGGCGGCTCGCCGAACGCGGCGTCGGGCCCGCCGACGCCGCCCGCCGGATCGCCGCCCAGGGGGACATCCGGACGCGGCTGGTGGCGTCAGCGACGCGGGTGCTGGACACCGATCGGACGCTCGACGACGTGCGGGCGGCGGCCCTCGCGGCCTACGACGCGGTGCTCGCCGCCGGAGCCGACTGAGAGAGAACAGGCGTTCTGTTAGTCGCGTTCGATGGTAGAATCCGGCCGTGCCGGACTTCCAGCTCGTCGCCCCCTTCCAGCCCACCGGTGATCAGCCCCGCGCCATCGAGCGCCTGTCGTCGGGCCTCGCCCGCGGCCTGAAGGAGCAGGTCCTCATGGGAGCGACCGGCACGGGGAAGACATACGTCGCGTCCCAGGTCATCGAAAAGCACCAGAAGCCGACGCTCGTGCTGGCCCACAACAAGACGCTGGCGGCCCAGCTGTACAGCGAGTTCCGCGACTTCTTCCCCCACAACGCGGTCGAGTACTTCGTGAGCTACTTCGACTACTACCAGCCCGAGGCGTACCTGCCGCGCAGCGACACGTACATCGAGAAGGACTCGTCGCGCAACGACGAGATCGACAAGCTGCGCCACGCGGCGACCCACGCCCTGTTCGAGCGGCGCGACGTGATCATCGTCGCCAGCGTGAGCTGCATCTACGGCCTCGGCGCGCCGGTGGACTACGGGGCGACCGTCATCCGCCTGCGCGTCGGCGGCCGATATCGCCGCGATGGCGTGCTGCGCCAGCTGGTGGACCTGCAGTACCAGCGCAACGACCAGGCGCTCAGCCGCGCCCGCTTTCGGGTCCGCGGCGACACCCTGGAGGTGCAGCCGGCCTACGACGACTTCATCGTGCGCGTCCAGTTCTTCGGCGATGAGATCGAGCGCATCACCGAGCTCGATCCCCTGACCGGCGAGATGCTGGCCGAGCGGGCCGAGCTCAACGTCTACCCCGCCAGCCACTACGTCACCCCGGCCGACAAGCTCAAGCAGGCGATCGTGGACATCGACGCCGAGATGGAGGAGCGCACGGCGGAGCTGGAGGCCAGGGGCATGGTCCTGGAGGCCGCGCGCCTCCGCCAGCGGACCACGTTCGACCTGGAGATGATGCGCGAGCTGGGCTTCTGCTCGGGCATCGAGAACTACTCCCGCCACCTGGCCGGGCGCGAGGCGGGGTCGCGGCCGTGGACCCTGCTCGACTACTTCCCGCCCGACTGGCTGCTGATCGTCGACGAGAGCCACATGACCATCCCCCAGGTCGTGGGCATGTACAAGAACGACCGGACCCGCAAGGAGATCCTCGTCGAGTACGGCTTCCGGCTGCCGTCGGCGCTGGACAACCGGCCCCTGACCTTCGAGGAGTTCGACGACCACCTGAACCAGGTCGTCTACATGTCGGCGACCCCGGGGGCCTACGAGCTGGAGCGTTCGAAGCAGGTCGTCGAGCAGCTCATCCGGCCCACCGGCATCGTCGATCCGATGGTCCAGGTCCAGCCCACGGAGGGCCAGATCGACGACCTCCTCGAGCGCATCCGCGAGCGGACCCTGCGCGGCGAGCGGGTCCTCGTCACGACCCTCACCAAGCGCATGGCGGAGGACCTGACCGACTACCTCAAGGAGCTGGGCGTCAAGGTCAACTACCTCCACAGCGAGGTCGACACCCTGGAGCGGGTGCAGATCCTGCGCGACCTGCGGCTCGGCGTGTATGACGTCCTGGTCGGCATCAACCTGCTGCGAGAGGGCATCGACCTGCCGGAGGTCACGCTGGTGGCCATCCTCGACGCCGACAAGGAGGGCTTCCTGCGCTCGGCCTGGTCGCTCATCCAGGTGTCCGGGCGGGCGGCGCGCAACATCGGCGGCGAGGTCGTCATGTACGCCGACACGATCACCGAGTCGATGCGCGTGGCGATCGATGAGACGAACCGCCGGCGCGGCATCCAGGAGGCCTTCAACCGCGAGCACGGCATCGAGCCGGCGACGATCATCAAGGAGATCCACGACATCAACGACCGCCTCCGAGCGGTGGCCGACCGCCCCGGTAGTTACGCCTCGGGCGAAGGATCGGGTGACCTCAGCGAGCTGTCGCGCGAGCAGATCGCCCAGTACGTGGCACAGCTCGAGGCCCATATGCGGGAGGCGGCCCGCAACCTCGAGTTCGAGCGGGCGGCGGCCCTTCGCGACCAGGTGCAGGAGATCCGCCTGCGCATCCTGGAGGAGGACGCCTCGGTCACCGTGGCCCGTGCCGCGGAGGCAGCGGCAGGGGACGCCGGACGGCCGCGCGGGGGTCGTCGTGGTGCTCGCGCGGTGAGTCCTGGCGGGGCCGCGGGCCCGGACGCGAGGGTGGTCGAGGTGACCGCGGTGGAGGTGCTGCCGAGCGGCGAGGAGCCCGGGGAACCGGCGGCGCCGGACGACGGCACGGCGGCCGACTGGTTGCCGGGTATCCGCGACGAGCACGACGATGACGGTGGCTGGCAGGCTCGCTGGCTGGACCGCCCGACGTGGGACCGTCGCGTCACGCCCAACGTCATCAAGCGGACCGGGACGCGACCGCGCCGCCGGCGCTAGACGCCGGGCCGCATCGGCCGGCCCGACAGAACGTCTGTTCCAATCGCTGCGCACCGGCTACAATCCAGCCGTGCCCCAGGACCAGCTCATCGTGCGCGGCGCGCGCGAGCACAACCTCAAGGACATCACGGTCGCCCTGCCGCGTGACCGCCTGATCGTCATCACCGGCCTGTCCGGCAGCGGCAAGAGCAGCCTGGCCTTCGACACCATCTACGCCGAGGGGCAGCGCCGCTACGTCGAGAGCCTCTCGGCGTATGCCCGCCAGTTCCTGGGCCAGATGGAGAAGCCCGACGTCGACCAGATCGACGGGCTCAGCCCGGCCATCTCCATCGACCAGAAGGGGAGCAGCCGCAACCCGCGGTCGACCGTCGGCACGGTGACCGAGATCTACGACTACCTGCGCCTGCTGTTCGCGCGGGTCGGCCACCCCCACTGCCCGGTCTGCGGCCGCGAGGTCGCGCGCCAGAGCGCCAGCCAGATCGTGGAGCGCATCCAGGCCCTGCCCGACGGGACGCGGCTGCTCGTCCTGGGGCCGCTGGTGAAGGACCGTAAGACGGAGGGCGAGCGGGTCTTCGAGGCGGCACGCCGGCAGGGCTTCGTCCGCGTCCGCGTCGACAGCGAGCTGCGCGACCTCGACGACGTGCAGACGCTCGACAAGTACAAGCGCCACACCATCGAGGTGGTCGTGGACCGGCTCGTGGTGCACCACGCCGATGACGATGGTCGCCCCTACGACCGCGACCACCCCGATCCCGACGGGGCGCGCCTGGCCGATTCGGTGGAGACCGCCCTGCGGCTCGGTGAGGGGGTCATGGTGGTCGCGCCGGCCGACGCCGGCGCGTTCGACGAGCTGCGCTACAGCGAGCACTACACCTGCCCGTATGACGGCACACAGATCGAGGACCTTGAGCCCCGCAGCTTCAGCTTCAACTCGCCGCACGGGGCCTGCCCGACCTGCACCGGACTCGGCATCCGCCTGGAGATCGACCCCTTGCGGGTCGTGCCGGACCGCTCGCTGTCGATCGCCCAGGGAGCCCTCATGCGGCCCTTCGCCCGCATGCCCATGGCCGACTCCTGGTACGGCAAGGTCACCGAAGCGGTGGCCCGGGCCCACGGCTGGGACCCCACGGTCCCCCTGGACCGGCTGCCGCCCGAGGCCCTGGAGCACCTCCTGATGGCGCCGCGGGGCGAGCAGGTGCGCATCAGCTACCACCACGACCGCGGCGACAGCAGCTACGCCGCGACGTTCGAGGGGCTCGTCCCCAACCTGGAGCGGCGCTACCGCGAGACCGACTCGGAATTCGTCAAGGCCGAGCTAGAACGGTTCATGGTGGAACGGCCCTGTCCCGCCTGCGGCGGCAAGCGGCTCAAGCCGGCGGCCCTCGGGGTGACCGTGGCGGACCTCGACATCGCCGCCGTCGCCGCCCTCGCGGTCAGCGACGCGATGGGCTGGGCCGCCGACCTCCACGAGCGCCTCACGGAGCGGGAGCAGACGATCGCCCGGCAGGTCCTCAAGGAGATCACTGCCCGCCTGGGCTTCCTGGTCGATGTGGGCCTGGACTACCTGACCGTCGACCGCACCAGCAACACCCTATCGGGCGGCGAGGCCCAGCGCATCCGGCTGGCGACCCAGATCGGCTCGAGCCTGATGGGCGTCCTGTACATCCTCGACGAGCCGTCCATCGGGCTGCACCAGCGTGACAACGCCAAGCTCATCGCCACCCTCACGCGCCTGCGCGACCTGGGCAACACGCTGCTCGTGGTGGAGCACGACGAGGAGACGATCCGCACGGCCGACTGGATCGTGGACGTCGGACCCGGCGCCGGCGAGCACGGTGGCGAGGTGGTGGCCGAGGGCCCCCTCGAGGCCATCCTCGCCGAGCCGCGCTCGATCACCGGGGCATACCTGCGGGGCGACCGCAGCGTGCCCATCCCGGCGCGCCGCCGGACCGGCAGCGGGCGGGCCCTCGAGGTCGTCGGGGCACGAGCCCACAACCTGCGCGACCTCGACGTTCGGTTCCCGCTCGGTACCTTCACCGCCGTGACCGGCGTCTCCGGCTCGGGCAAGAGCACGCTGGTCACGGACATCCTCTACCGGGCTCTTGCCCGTGCCCTGTTCGGCGCGCGGGAGGATCCCGGCGAACACGACCGCGTCGAGGGGCTCGACGCGGTCGACAAGGTCATCGAGATCGACCAGAGCCCCATCGGGCGCACGCCGCGCTCCAACCCGGCCACCTACACCGGCATGTTCGGGCCGATCCGCGACCTCTTCGCGGGCACGCCGGACGCGCGGCTGCGCGGCTACAAGAGCGGGCGCTTCAGCTTCAATGTCAAGGGCGGCCGCTGCGAGGCCTGCAAGGGCGACGGCATCATCAAGATCGAGATGCAGTTCCTGCCCGACGTCTACGTGCCCTGCGAGGTCTGCGGCGGCAAGCGCTACAACCGCGAGGCACTGGAGGTCCTCTACCGCGGCCGCTCGATCGCCGACGTCCTGGAGATGACGGTGGCCGAGGCGCTCGACCTCTTCGAGGCCGTGCCCGCCATCCGCACCAGGCTCCAGACCCTCTATGACGTCGGCCTCGGCTACATCCATCTCGGCCAGCCGGCGACGACCCTGTCCGGCGGCGAGGCCCAGCGCGTCAAGCTGGCCACCGAGCTCTCGCGACGGGCGACGGGCCGCACGCTCTACGTCCTCGACGAGCCGACCACCGGCCTCCATTTCGCCGACGTGGAGAAGCTGCTCGAGGTCCTTCACCGCCTGGTCGACACGGGCAACACCGTCATCGTCATCGAGCACAACCTCGACGTCATCAAGACCGCCGACTGGATCATCGACCTGGGGCCGGAGGGCGGCGCCCGCGGCGGGCAGGTCATCGCCACCGGCACCCCCGAGCAGATCGCCCGTGTCGCCGGCTCGGCCACCGGGGAGTACCTGGGGCGGGTCCTGCGCGGTGAGCCGCTGGTGCCCCTGAGCGACGTGACGTTCGCCGAGGCGGCCGGTCGCCCCGGCCCCAGGAAGGTGCGCGAGGTGCGGCGGCGCCGGCCGGTCGCCCGTCGGGCGGCGGCGGTGGGGAGATGATCCTCGCCGACCCGTGACGGCCGCCGACCGGTGACCGCTGGCGGCAGGCCCTAGACTCTGCGGCCGTGCTCGCCCTCGTCGACCAGCTCGTCATCCCGTTCCTGACCAGCCTGTATGGCGCGGTGGGCTATCTCGGCGTGGTCGTGGCGATGACCATCGAATCAGCCATGGTGCCCCTCCCGAGCGAGCTGACGCTGCCCTTCGGCGGCTTCCTGGTCTCCGATCCGAGCCAGCTGGAGCCGCTGACCCACCAGCCCTGGGACTTCTGGCTGGTCGTGCTGGCGGCCACGGTCGGCAACACCCTGGGCTCGCTCATCGCGTACGGCATCGGCGCCTGGGGCGGCCGGCCGCTACTCGAGCGCTACGGGCGGTACCTGCTCATCCGGACCGAGGAGATCGACCGGGCGGACGACTTCTTCGCCCGCCATGGCCGGCCCACGGTCTTCATCGGCCGCCTCCTGCCGGTGGTGCGGACGTTCATCAGCTTCCCGGCGGGCGTCACGCGCATGCCGCTCCTGCCGTTCATCGCCTACTCGACGCTGGGCGCCGTGCTGTGGAGCACCGTGCTGGTCTTCGCCGGGCTGCAGCTGGGCGTCCACTGGGAAGACATCCGCCACGCGCTCCAGCCGTTCGACCTGGTGCTGGGCGTCCTGGCCGTCCTCGCGGTGGTCCTCTTCGTGTGGTGGCGCCTTGGGCGTCCGGGGTGGCGCAGACCAGCCGCCTGACGGGACCAGCAGGCGGCTCTGCAGCCGGGCGATCCGGCGACGCTGGGCAGCCTCCTCGGCGGTCGGCACCGGCATCCCGTCCAGTCGGTCGAAGGCCCAGACCTGGAGCGCGTCGATCAACTCGGTCGTGGCCGGTGTCCGCCACCGTTCGAGCGCCCGGACGCGTGCTCGCAGGGCATCCAGGTGGGCCGGCGTGATGTTGCTGAGGGGTGCACCCACGATGTCGATCAGCACCTCGGTCTCGGCCCGCAGGTGGGGCGCCGCCTGCGAGCCGCCGGCGAAGCGAATCAGGCCGCCCGGCCAGACCGTGACGACCGCGGCGGGCACCGATGCGACCCACGCGGCCCACACCGGCACCGGCGCCTCCAGGACCATGACCCAGGCCAGGCCTGCCACCAGGTAGGTCGCCAGCGCGGTCCACGCGGCACCACGCGGGGCGTCCCGTGCCTCCAGTTCGCGGCGCAGACCGAACCAGAGGGCGAGCGCGATAGCCACGCCGACCGGAAGCGCCAGGACCTGGAGGATGGTCACCCCGCGCGAGCGTAGCGGCAGCGGTCGCTTGATACCATCCCCGGGTGACCGATCCGACCACCTCGACCGCGCCACATGACGGCCCCACCCGTGAGGACGCTTGGCGGCTCCTGTGCGAGTGGACGGCCAGCCCCTCGCTGCGCAAGCACGGGCAGGCCGTGGAGGCCACCGTCGCGTGGTACGGCGAGCAGCGGTTCGGGATCACGGGCGCGTCCCTGGACGGGTGGCGGATGGCGGGCCTGCTGCATGACTTCGACTACGAGCGGTATCCGGACACGCATCCGCTGCAGGGTGCCGAGGAGCTGCGCCGGCTGGGGTATGACGAGGAGATCGTGGGCGCCGTGCTGGGGCATGGCGACCACACCGGCGTGCCCCGGACGACGCAGCTTGCGCACGTCGTCTACGCCTGCGACGAGATGAGCGGCTTCGTCGTGGCGGTCGCCTACGTCCGGCCCAATCGCTCGCTCGACGAGGTGGACGTGCGCTCGGTCGTCAAGAAGATGCGCGACAAGGGGTTCGCCCGCCAGGTGCCGCGTGACCAGCTCGAACGCGGCGCCGCCGAGCTGGAGCTCCCGCTCGAGGAGCACATCGGGAACATCATCGCGGGCCTCGCTCCGGCGCGCGCGGCGCTCGGCATCTAGGCCGCGGCGCACCCCGGCGGCCCACCGCCTGTCTGGCCCAGACGCACACCGGCGGAACGTTAGCGAGGCGACGCGGCCCTGCGCGAGCGTCCGAGCGCCGGCGATGTGGCGCCGTGAGCACGGGGTGGCAGCAACGGCGCTCGATCGGTCGGCCTGACCGGCCTGGGACCCGCGCGAACGTTCCCGGGGTGTGCGTCTGTAACGATCCGGAACGGCCGGACCAACCCCACCGGGAACGCGGCCATACCCACCCCGCCGGGGCCGTCGGCCGACCCGTGCCGGGTGCGTCCTGGTCGCGGTCAGCCATCAGCGCCCCGGCTCGAGCGCGGCGCGATCACCTGGGCCCCGCCTACGGCCGCGGCCCGCAGCTCGCGGTCGTGGAACGCTTCGCTGATGAACGGTGAGGGGGCGCCGGGGTCGTAGACGAGCTCGAGCGCTCGGCTGGCGCGGGTCCAGGCGACGTAGGCGAGCCGCCGCTCCTCCTCCAGCTGGCGCGTCGGGTCGTCCGCCTCCTGCAGGGCGCGGACGTTGGGGAAGCGGCCCTCGTCCAGGCCCACGCACGCGACTACCTCGAACTCGAGGCCTTTCGTGGCGTGGACGGTGGCCAGCTGGAGCGGTGCTTCTCGCCGACGCAGGCCCGCCCGACTGGCTTCGGCGGCCGCGAGTGCCGCGCGCAGGGCCCGTGGCGAGATCGGTCGCCCCTCGGACGCCTGCCCGAACGCCCAGCCGGGGATGGATGGCGCGTCCTCCGGGTCGAACGACAGGTCATCGTCCTCCGCCCAGAACGGCAGGTCCAGCTCGAGGGCGACCGCGGCGTACGGCGCCAGCTCGGCGGTCGTGCGGGCCAGGATGGCATGCGTGGGGCCAGCGCCCGGCGCGGACGAACGGAGAGCCCGGGCCCACCCGCCAAGGAGCTGCCGGGCGCGCGCCACGTCGTCGCCGGGATCCGCCACGAGCGTCAGCGAGCCGCTGCCGTCCGGACCGGGACGCACCTGCTTGGCCAGCCGCTCCCGGTTGTGGCCCACGAGGTCGACCGCCCGCTCCACGACCGCTGCCGGACAGCGGTAGTTGACGTGCAGGTCGATCCTGCGGACCCGGGGCAGCTCGGCAGCCAGGCCGAGCATGCGTCGTGCGTCGGCGAGGCGCCAGGCGTAGATGGTCTGGTCGTCGTCGCCGACGAGGAACAGGTCGTCACCCGGACTCGTCAGCCACCGCACCAGGCGCCACTGCGCGTGGTCCAGGTCCTGGACCTCATCGACCAGCAGGCAGCCGCATCGCTGTCGCCATCGGGTGCGGAGCGCCGGCTCGGTCGCCAGCAGCGCCACGGCCTGGGCGACGAGGTCGTCGTGGTCCATGGCTTCGGCCCCGGCGAGGGCCGCCTGATATGCCAAAAGGGCCGTCTGGAAGGGACGCACTGCGTGTGCCGGCAGGGCAGAGCCGCCCGGGTCTAGTTTCGACCGCGCGATCGCCTCGTCGAGCCGCCGCAGCGACGACGGCGGCCATCGATCTCCGGTCATCCGCCGGAGGACGGTCAGCCGGTCCACGATCGGCCGGGCCGGGCGGCCTGCGTCGCGGAGGATCTCGTGCCCGAGGGCGTGGAAGGTCCGGACGCGGACCGCGCCCGGATCCAGGTCCCGCTCGATGAGGAGGGGCGCGAGGCGCGCCCGGAGGCTCGTCGCGGCGCGTCGGTTGAAGGTGAGCGCACAGAGCCGGTCGGGCGGGGTGCCGTGTACGAGGCGCCATGCGAGCCGGGCGACCAGCGTCGTGGTCTTGCCGCTGCCGGCGGGCGCCACGCACAGGATCGGCCCGGGCGGCGCGGTCACGGCTTCCAGCTGGTCCGCGGCGAGGGATGCGAGCAGGTCGCGGAGGCGGCCGTGCGGGGGCATGGCCGGATGGTGATGAGCGGCCCTTGCCTGCCGCTTGGCGCCTTGGCCCACGGGGCCGGGAAGGTCGTCCGGCCGGACCGCCCCGGCGGGTCGGCGGTTATCATCGGGGCGATGAGCGGCATCGCGGCGGCCCGGGCAGCGCGGCGCGCAGCGCGGCGGGCCGCCGGGGTCGCCCTCGCCGGGGGTCTGGCCCTGGCCATCCTGGCCGTCGGGCCCGCGGTCGCCGCCAGCGGCACGGCCACGGTCACCTTGAGTGCCGCGGTCGCCGACCCCGGTGACGTCCTGACCGTGACGGCGGCCGGTCTGGGTGGCGCGGGCGAGATCCCCATCCTTCTGGCCGGTCCCGGCACGAGCGTGCAGCTCGGGATGGCCACGGCCGACAGCGCGGGCGCCTTCAGGACGACCGTGACGATCCCCGCCGGTACGGCCGACGGCGACTACGACGTGATCGTATATGACACGGCCGAGGAGCTGATCGAGGCGCCCCTCCACGTGGGGCCGCCGACGACCGGCGAGGCGACCGCCACCGACACCTCCGACCTGGGCCAGGACACGGCGACCCCGCCGGGCGACTCGGGCGCGGATGTGACGCCGACCGCCGCTCCCTCCGATCCGTACCCCGTCCCCGAGGGGATCCGCGACATCACGTTCGTGCTGCTGGTCGCGGGCAGCCTGGCCCTCGCCGCCTGGGGGGCCGGACCGGGCCGCCGGCCGTGACCACGCCCGCCGGGGCCCTGGCAGCGACGCTGGCCAAACTGCCCGATCACCCGGGCGTCTACCTCATGCGCGACGCCCGGGGCACGGTGCTCTACGTCGGCAAGGCCCAGAGCCTGCGCCACCGCGTGCGCAGCTACTGGCAGCGGCGGGGCGCGGCCGCCGGCGGT
>Ga0209415_10007947_pt1 | contig 18422 bp, 15 predicted proteins | sample PeaSoiSIISIP2007_FD_187696 | JGI IMG/M metagenome (GOLD analysis project Ga0209415, IMG submission 187696) | Peat soil microbial communities from Weissenstadt, Germany - SII-SIP-2007 (SPAdes) (version 2) | ecosystem: Environmental > Terrestrial > Soil > Wetlands > Peat | place: Germany...
GTTGTGGATGTGGCGGGGCGGATCACCCTGGGCGAGGGTTCGAGCGCCCTGCGCGATACCATGCGAGACATGGTTGGCAAGGGCCAGAAGAAGATCCTGCTCAACCTGGGCGAGGTGTCTTACATAGACAGCTCGGGGATCGGCGAGCTGGTGTCGGGATTCACCACCGTCACCAACAGTGGCGGCCAGTTGAAGTTGCTCAACCTCAACAAGCGCGTGAAGGACCTGCTGCAAATCACCAAGCTCTACACCGTCTTCGATGTGCATGAGGACGAAGCGGCCGCCATTCGCAGCTTCTGACGCCCTGGACCGCTCAAAACTCGGATCGCTCCGCAAGTATCGCCGACACCCACAGCAGGATCGCGGCGGTCCTGCTTGACGGGGCGCCCTCGGCGCCGGGTGGCGTTTTCGTGGGCGGGCGCTTTCGCCTGCCCACCGGATTTTTCACGGATCCGAGTACGCCGTATCCGGTATGCACCGAGGGTCAGCTTGCGTGCCCACCGGAAGATTGCATCCCCGGATTCTACGATCTTGTAGAGGCCACCCGTGACCCCAACCACTAACGGCACAAGGAAATGCGCGACTGGATCGACTATGATTTTGATCCCCAAGCCTTTTCCGTCGACAAGGTCAACCGGCTGCTCACGCTCTTCCGGAGCGCACGCATCCATGACATAATGAGGGCAAGTTCAGTTACCGCGAGGGTACCGAAATGAAGGATTCAGCGCTCTTTCTTCTCCTCGGAGCGGTCGCAACCGTTAACCTCATGGCCCAGGTCGGCGGTACTGGGGGGATGGGCGGAACAACGCCGACTACCGGCGGCGGAGGACAAACCAGCGTCCAGGCAAACCCCAATCTGGGCTCCGGGGGCGGGGCCAGAGGGGCCGATATGTCCCGGCCCATCTATATTTCCGGCAAAGTGGTCATCGAGGACGGTTCGGCCGTCCCGCAGAATGTCACGATCCAGAGAGTCTGCAGCGGGATCCCCAAGACGGTCGCGTATACCGATTCGAATGGGCGCTTCAATTTTAGATGGGGCGACGGCAATATGATCCTCACCGATGCTTCCGACGCCGGCTCCGGTTCTGCCCGGAGTTCCAGCTCCGGCGGATTCGGCAGTTCTCAATCCGCCGGCGGCGCGAACGTCTTGGCTACCGATCCATTCGCGAGCCGCATGATGAATTGCGCATTGCGGGCGAGCGTGGCGGGGTTTACCTCCGACACGATCAACCTGTTCAATCGCCGCACTGCCGACTCTCCGGATGTTGGCATGATCGTCCTCCATCGCATCGCGGGTGTCGAAGGATCGTCCGTCAGCGTCACGTCGATGATGGCTCCCAAAGAGGCGAAGAAAGCCTACGAACATGGCCTGCAGTCCCTGCTGAAAAACAAGCCCACTGATGCCGCGAAGGATTTCGAAAAGGCGGTGGCCCTCTATCCCAAATACGCCGACGCGTGGGTGAACCTGGGTAAACTGCGCCTCGAACGGCAATCTGTCGAACCGGCGCGCGCCGCTCTCATGAAAGCCATGGAATCCGACCCGAACCTCGTCGCGCCGTACGTCGAGCTCGGCCTCCTCGCCGCGAAAGATGCGAAATGGGAGGAGTCCGGCAAGTATCTGGATCGCGCTGTCGAACTGGATCCGGTCGACTTTCCGCAGGCTTGGTACGCCGACGCTGTCGCTAACTACAACCTCAAGAAATACGACGCGGCGGAGAAAAGCGCGCGCGCGGCTGTGAAGCTGGACCCGAGGCACGCCAACCCGCGGTCTGGCTATCTGCTGGGACTCGTGCTCGCCGAAAAGCAGGATTACGCGGGTGCGGCCGCGGAGTTGACGACATATATGAAACTCGCGCCAAATGCGCCGGACCTGGCGCAGGCAAGAGATCAGCTTCGACAAATCGAGAAGCTGATGGGTGGGACAAAGTAGGCGCCGGCTACCCTGACACCTGCGATCTTCGGCGAACGTTTTTTTCGCTCTCGCTGCGGGTGTATCTGCGCAAAACAGCACGGCGGACGCAAATGAGTTATTGGCGCGCGGCGCCCAAGCATGAACGTGATTGTGAACGGGCCGTGGTTGTTTGCGCAAGTGGCGACTCTAAGACTGGGTGCCGTCGATCTTCTGCCCGGGCAGGGTGTATTTCAGCTCGCTAAGGCGGAACGACAGGAGAGGCGCGAACACGGCGGCCAGACGGGCCCTAAGGCCGGCGCCAAACCCCTGGTATTTTCCCAAAAACACGGCCATGCCCAAACGGAAGTCGGCGCGCTCGAACGGCGTATACTCATCGCGGCCGCGATGCCGCGCTCTCACCGTGGGGACCAGCAGAATTTTCTTGCCTCCGCGCCGGATCTGCGTGGCGAGGTCGGCATCGCTGCCGAACTGACCGTACCGCTCGTCGATTTGCCGGATCGCCTTGATCAGGAAGACGCGCATCATGAGGGCCGCGCCGCGAGGGTACTCTACCTGCACGGGGTCGCTTCCGGCGGGCTGCGCGGGGCGCCATTGGCCATCGGGTGGAAGGGCACCGAGTTGCGGCGCCGGCCGGCCTTCGCTGTCCACGAGCAGCGGGCAGACAGCGGCCACGTCGCTTTGGGCATCCAGCACCTCGGCAAGCCGCGGGACCGTGCCGGGCTCGATCTCGGTGTCGTCGTGGAGAAAGAGAACGTATTCCGCGTCGGCCGCGCGCCAGCCGATGTTGAGGGCCTTGGTCAGCCCAAAGTTTTTGGGAAGCCGGATGAACTGGACCTTGGGGAAGGCGGAGTCCAGTTGCGCGCTGCCGTCGAAAGAGCCGTTGTCGACCAGGATCACCTGAAGAGTCTCGCGTCCTTCGGACTTCTCGATGGAGTCCAGACATCGGCGCAGTGAGTCCACGCGGTTGTGAGAGACGACCACGACCGACACGTGGGGCGGCTGGTTTTCCTGTTCCGGTTTCTTCTGCGGCGTCAAGCCAATAGGATAGCAGCCAGTGGACTTGCTGCAATCCGTGGCCGGGCTCGGGGAATCTCCAGGCCTTCTGTGATAGCATATTCAGACGACATTTTGGCCTCTCCCGCAAACGCCGATTCGCTCCCAGGTATGGTGGCGCGCGGCGCGATCGGTCTGATTTGTGCAATGAGTAATCCCGTTCAGCTCGTGTTCCGGGACGTCGCCGACCTCCCGCCGGCGGAGCGGGAACGGTACTTCGAAGAACGGCAGGTGCCTGCGGACCTCCGCAACGAAGTGGAATCCTTACTTCGCTTTGACGTCACCTATGCCGGGTCTCTGACAGATCGCGTCGCCGTAAGCGCGGAGCAGTTCCTGAATGCGAAGTCCGGCGCCGTTGAAGGGGGGCGTTGCGGTCCTTATCGGCTGGTCCGGCTGCTCGGAGAAGGCGGCATGGGGACGGTCTTCCTGGCGCAGCGTACGGATGGCGAAGTGGAACAGCGCGTCGCCATCAAATTCGTCCGCAACGTCCCGCAAGCGCTTTCGATGCGGGACCGTTTCCTCAGAGAACGGCAGATTCTCGCCTCCCTCAGCCACCCGGGGATCGCCCGCTTGTTCGATGCCGGCCACACCCCCGAGGGTCAGCCATACATCGTGATGGAGTACATCGAAGGCACACCCATCGACGATTATTCCCGGAATCTCGACCTTCGCGCGAAGCTCGGTCTCTTTCTCCGCGTATCGGACGCCGTCTCGTATGCACACCGCAGCTTAGTCATTCACCGCGATCTGAAACCCGCCAACATCCTGGTGGAGGCCAATGGTCAGCCGAAGTTACTGGACTTCGGGATCGCCAAGATCCTGGACGAGGCAGCGGATCGCGAGCTGACCAGGGAACGCTTGATGACGCCCGACTATGCCAGCCCCGAGCAGGTCCGCGGCGCCGCCCAGACCACCGCGACCGATGTCTACTCTCTGGGAGCAGTACTCTACCGGCTTCTCACCGGAGGTTCGCCGCACATTCCGTCCGGAGAGCGTCCGGAATCCGTGGAGGTGATGATCTGCGTCACCGAACCCGCCGCGCCGAGCCGTGTGAATCCCTCGCTTCCGCGGGACCTGGATTACATCCTGGGCAAGGCGCTCCGGAAACAGCCCGAGGAGCGGTATGCGAGCGTGGATGCCTTCGCCGAGGACATTCGCGCATTCCTGGACTCCAAGCCTGTGCGGGCCCGCGCCGGCAGCGCCTGGTATCATACGCGCAAATTCATGCGCCGTCATTGGCTGCCGGTCACGGCGGTCTGGGCAGCCATGGTGTGTCTCTCGGCCGGCATGTACGTCGCCAACCGGGAACGGGCCGTTGCGCTCCATCGGTTCGGGCAGCTACGGCAACTGGCCAATCGAATGCTCCATTTCGATGCCGCCATCCGCGGCCTGCCGGGTTCCACCAAAGCCCGGCAGGAAATCGTGGCGGCGTCCATGGATTACCTGGAAGGGCTGGGCCGCGAGGCGCGCAACGACACGGACTTGGCCATGGACCTGGCGAACGGTTATGAGCTCCTGGCCGAAGCTCAGGGCGTTCCGCCCAATCCCAATCTGGGACAATTCGCCGCCGCCCGGGAAAGTCTTCGCAAAGCGGACGCATTCATCAAGAAAGTGCTGGCAGCCACTCCGGGAAGACCGGACGCACTGCTTTTGGCGGCCGATATCCAACAGGACCGTATGATTCTCGCCAGTACGGAACAGCGCGACGACGAGGTGCTGGCGGCGGGGCACGAGTGCGCCAGCCGCCTTGACGCGTTAATCGGGAGCGGGCGCGCGTCGCCCGAGCAGGCCAGGGATGCCGCCAGAGTCTACCTCAACGTGGGCCAGGCGAACATGAACGCACATCGCTTCGAGGACGCGGCCCGCTACGTCCGGCGAGGGATCGAGCTGGCTCGATCCGCCTCCTCTACTCCGGAGTATCTCGCCGTGGCTTTCAGCCTCCTGGCGAACGTGTTGCGTTATTCCGGAGATCTTGACGGGGCGCTGCAGTCCGTCAGTGAAGCGCGGAGCCTCGCCGAGAGCATTCGATTCCCCGACGAGCCGCAACAAGCGTTAACGCTGTATCCGATCCTCCTGCGGCAGGGCTGGATTCTGGGTGAGGATGAAGACTCCATCGGGCTGGGCCGCCCCGCCGAGGCGGTCGAGCCGCTGCGGAAGGCTTTCGATATGGTGGATCGTCAGGCCGCCAAGGACCCGGACGATGCCGCCATGCGCGACCGCGTGTCAACCGTGGGACGCCTTTTAGGCGATAATTTGCGCTATCTGGATCCCGCGCAGGCGCTGGCCGTTTACGATCGGGCGTTGGGGCGGGTCCGCGAGGTGAAGGATAACGTCAGAGCGCGTAGGGAAGAGGCGCTATTGCTGGCGCGCTCTTCATATGTCCTCGATAGTCTCCGCCGCGGCGGGGAAGCCGGCGCCCGCATCGACTCCGCACTGGATTTGCTCCGCGCCACCGGCGACTACCCGGCCGCGAAGATCGAGCTTGGAGAATCAACCGACGCCGTGATCCGCGCGCTGGGGGATCATGCAGCGGAAGCGGGCCGGCCGGAGCGCGCCATGGAGGTCTACCGCGATCTTCTGGAGAAAGCGATGGCCTCCAAGCCGAATCCCGGCGCCGATCTTCGCCAGGCCAATGACCTGTCCCAGATCTACCGCGCGCTGGCCCGACTCTACCGAAAAGCTGGAGAGCGCGGCGCGGCAGAGAGTCTGGACGCCCGCCGGGTGGAGTTGTGGCGCGGCTGGAACGTCAGGCTGCCCGGCAATCCGCTTGTGCAGCGGCGGCTTTCCGCCAGTCTCGGCGAATCCCGATAAAAAAACTTCGCTAATTTTCCCGCGCGTTTCCGCTATACGAAATAGAAGGCCGATTGGCGTAACCGGTCGCGCCCGGCTTGGAAAATGGGGGGGCCGACGCAACATCGCGATCGATTACCCTGGCAGGCTTTTCAAATCGTTGTAGCCGCGGTCCGTGCAGCTTCGGCCCGGCTATACGGGTGGAACAGAGATGAGTATCTATATCTTGAGGAAATGAATCGGTTCGAAGAGAGGAGCTAACGAAGATGACACACCGGAAGAAGATCGCGTTTACCACGCTTTCTGGGGGCGGCGTCGTCCTATCGCTGCTCTGGCTGCCGTCTGGGGCGAAAGGGGCGGGCCACTTCTGCATGCCGCTCGCCGGTACGGCGAGCCTGGGGCAGTCGCCCGTGAGGAGGCTGAAGTGAGCTTCCCGACACTGCCAGCCACGAGGAAACTCATCGATCCCTGGGGGCGGAAGCCCGGGTACGTTTGGATCCGAGTGTTTCCCTTTTTTGCGGCGAACACGCGACTGGCACAGAGCCACGATATCGCGCAGTTCTACCTCGAAGGTGGGGAGACACGCGTTCGCGGCTACCTGAAAGAGGATGTTGGGGAAGGAGTGGTCGGTTTTCGTGTCGGTGTCCACTATAGCTTTCCTAAAGAGAAGTCGAGCGGTTGGTTGCTCAAGGACATATCTGACGCCGTTTCGCTGCCCGGTTCGGATCGCTTTGACATCTTTACCGTTGCATGGGAATACGAAACTTCGGACGATTACACACTAACCCTTGGAAACCCTTGGGTGAAAAGGGAGTTTACTACATCGCGTTTGTCTTACGACGCCAGAGTCTCTGCGACAACCAGCCCGAAAGCGCGGGTCACGTTACAGGTGGTAGTCACTGGGCCATCGATCACGGCGTCGAGCAGCGACGGCGGAGGCTTCGACCTCAAAGTCGTAAACACGAGCGACTCGACAACTGTTCAGGACTCTCCGGATGTTAACACGCTCGATACAGATCCGCTGGAAATCGAATTGCCCCTCCCGTTAGCAGGGGATTATGATTTGCATCGCCTGATTGATGAAGATCTGTTTCGCTATACGGTGGAATTTGATACAGGTCGCAATGTACCGCCCGTGAAAAAGCAACCGTTGTTCGACGACTGGTTACGAAAGGTCAAGGCGGACCCAGTACTTGGGAAGTTTGTAGAGCCGTTACCAGACTCGAAAGATCCGCCGCTGCTGAACTTCGGAGTGGAAGGGCGCGCCAGCGAACTGGGGACCTACCAAGGAAACGTCCTCCTCTCAACCCAACGCCGGGACTGGGCCGTGAAACGCATTAGGGATTTTGTTTCGAGCAAGCAAGATCCGAACGGCAGCGCCATTGGGGTGCCTCCTGGAGCGAAAAAAGGAGCCAACCAGGCAGACCAAGTTGCCATCGTCACGCTTGACCAGCAAAGGGCCTATCAGCTTCAGGAGGCCGCGAAACCCAAGCGTGCCAAGCGCCGGTGACGGCCACAACCAGATCCGCCACGCCTGGTTGAGCAGTGCGGGGCCAAACGCCCGAATGACCACGCCTGTCGCGAGCCGTATGGACGACGCGGATCGCCGGGCCTTGCGGGTTCCCTGGGCGTCCCGGTCACCCGCCCTCCAATGTTCTCAACCTCACTCTGAGTGAGCCACAACCATGACCTACCGATACATCGGTTTTGAACACTTCCGGAACCAGCGGCTGTATAAGTTTGAGCGTCAGGCCGCCGGTCATCCCGCAACCGTTATCGTCAGCGCCGACCTGAGCCTGTTCTCGGTCCACCGGGTCAACATTCAGGACGGGCCCGCACTGTGCACCCAAAGGCTCGCCGCCGGCCCCGTCGACGCGCGCGAACCGCGAATCGAGCTGACCGACCACGATTTTCGCGCCCATGCGGCCCGGCAGGCCCTCGCCGAACAACAAAAGGCCGAGCTGCGAAAACGCCTGCATAACCGTCTTCCTGCGCGCCGCCCGCGATCTCTCGTCAGCGGCCACTGGGGGTAGGTTCAGCTTGACACGCCTGCCAGTTTGCGCCGCAGCCACGCGTGGCCAAAGCGCAGTTCGTGGCGCACGACGTGCACCGATCGCCCCACCGCTGCGGAAGTCTCTTCCGCCGTCATGCCGCCGAAATACCGCATCTCGATCACCTGTGCGGGCTCTGGATTTTCTCCGGCCAAGGCCTCGATCGCCCGGTCCAGATCCAACAACTGCACCAGCGCGTCCGCGCCCTCGATGGCCACCTCAAGGTCGGTGTCCGCCGCGATCTGCCGGGCGTCCCCGCCGCGCTTTTCGGCAGCGCGGGTACGGGCATGATCCACTAGGATGCGGCGCATGATTTGCGACGCGAAAGCCATGAAATGCGACCGGTCGGCGAACTCGGCATCGGAGTGCCCAAAAATCCTGAGGTAGGCTTCGTTTACCAGGGCGGTCGGTTGTAAGGTATGGTCTCGCCGCTCCTTGCGGAAGTGCCTTTCGGCGATGCGGTGCAGTTCCGCGTATACCAGCGGCATCAGCTCCTGGGAGGCGGAGGAATCACCCGAGCTCACTTTCCGGAGCAGTTGCGTGATTTGCGAGGCCAATGCGCAGGACCTCTTCTCGTCGCATTATCATACGTTTCGGCTCCTTGCGCCAGATGGAGCTATCCCGCGAAGTGCATCTTCTCGATCAGCGAATCGAACCGGGGAGAAGTGTGCCCCTTGGAGAGCTTGGCATCCCGCAGAAAAATCATACCGGCGGAGCGCTGGCGGAAGGCTTCCTCCAGGAAATCCACGGCACGTTTTTCGTCGCCCAATACCAGGGAAACGGTGCCCAGATCGAAAGGCGACACGTAACGCTGCGTCGCGAGATCTTCCAACTGGTGGAGAAGGCGAACGCCCTCTTCGCGCATGCCTTGACGCGCGTACGCGCGGGCCAGCACAGCCAAGGCGTGGGGGTCGTCTTTGGAGAACTGCAGACCGCGGGCGAGCGCCGCCTCGGCCTCCGCGGTTTGGGACTGGGCAACATAGACGTGGGCCAAGATGACTTCCGCCGAGACGAGGTCCGGGGCGACTTCCGCGGCGTGGCGCGCCTGTTCCAAGGCCGCGCCATAGTTGCCGGCCATCATGTAAGCGTCTGCGAGGTTGAGGCTGGTCAATACGGAAAACGGCTCCAGTTGCGCGGCTCGGCGCAACTCGGGCAGGGCCTCCTGAAGCCGGCCCTGGTCGCGCAGAAACATCCCGTACCACAGGTGCGCCGCGGGCAGCCCTGGGTTTAATTCCAGGGCGCGCCTGTACTCGCGCTCCGCCGCGGACCAGTTCCAGTCGTAGGCTTCGATCACGGCCGCCAGGGACACGTGTCCCTCGGCCAGGGCGGGGTCGATGGCCAGCGCTCGTTCGGCCGCGCGCCGCGCCTCCTCCATCCCCTCGCGCGGCGCGATGTAACCGTGCTGCGCCAGGACGTTGTGAGCATCGGCCAGGCCGGCATAGGCGGAGGCGAACTGCGGATCGCGTTCGACCGCCCGCCGGAAGCAGTCGATGCTCTCGTTGAGGGCGCGCTCGGTCAACCGGTCCATCAGGTAGCGGCCGCGAATGTAGAGGTCCTGAGCGGCGGGGTCGGGCTCGTGAACGGCTTTCGCCGGCGTGCCATGGGAGCGGGCTTGCCAGACCTCGGCGGTGCATGCAAGCAAAATCAACAGGGCCAGGATGCTCATCCACACAGGACGGCGCCAGGCCCCTTTCGCCGGGACGTTCGCGGCGGCAATCACGACTCCGGTGGTAACGATAAGCGTTTGGGCAGGGGCAACCGCCTCGGGCTCCGCCTTCTCTTCCACGCGGGCGCGGAAGATCGGCACGTAAGTCCGTTTGGGCAATTCGATGACAATCGGGTCGTTGGCGCCGGCGGCGACATAGTACCGGCCCAGCCGGACTCGCAGATTGCGCGCCTGCACACGCACGATGGGGTCCAGGCGCGGGTCGAAGTCCTCTCCGCGCTCGAATGCCACCACGCCCAGCGAGTACTCCTTAAGAGAACCGCTGTGGCCGGCCAAGGTTTCCTCCACCACGTACCGCAGGAAGCGGCACAAGCTGGGTGACGATTCGAGGGGCGGGCTGGTCAGAATCCGCTCCAACTGCGCCGTCACTAACTCGGGTGTGCAGGTGTCCGGCAAGTCGGTGTCCTCAAGCTGCGGCTGATTATCAGTGACGCTCCGGGAGACGATTGGTAACGCGAAACAAGTGCAAGATCTTACGGGCTGCCGGCCGGGGGCGCGGCATGATAGCGTAAAGCTGATGAATTCCAAAGAGATTCTTGCCTTCATTACGGAGGTTGGTATCGTTCCGGTGGTGCGCACGTCGAGCGCGGAATCCGCCGTCCAGGCCGTGGAAGCCCTGTACAACGGCGGCGTGCGCGCCGCCGAGATCACCATGACGGTCCCGGGAGCCGTCGGCGCGTTGGAAAAGGTCGCCGGCCGATTCAGCGGGAAGATCATTCTCGGTGCGGGCACGGTGCTCGATCCGGAGACGGCGCGCATCTGCATGCTGGCGGGCGCCGAGTTCTTCGTGACGCCCAGCTTGCGCCTTTCCACCATCGAGATGGTGAAACGCTATTCCAAAGTGATTTGCCCCGGCGCGCTGACTCCCACGGAAGTGCTCACCGCTTGGGAGGCCGGTGCGGATGTGGTGAAGATCTTCCCGTGCGGCAACGTCGGAGGACCGAAATATATCAAAGCGTTGAAAGGCCCGTTCCCGCAGATCGAGATGATTCCCACGGGCGGTGTCAATCTGGAGACTGCCGGCGAGTTTCTCAAGGCGGGCGCCTGTGCGATCGCGGTGGGCGGCGAGCTGGTGGACGCCAAGTCGATTGCCGAGGGCCGTTTCGATGTGATCGAGGAGCGCGCGCGCCAGTACCTGGCCGCGGTGGCCAAGGCGCGGTCGGAGATGAAGGCCAAGGGGTGAAGGGGTCGGTCTTACGTGTCACTCGATTTGCGAAGGCCGATCCTGCGAAAACGAAGCCTGTTTTCACGATCAGGTTTCACATGAAGAGCGTGCGCCGCCGGACGATGTTCAGCAATCCGATGTTCCGTTCGCCCCGCTCGACGCCCCCAATGTAGTTTCGATGCAAGCTCAGGCCCGGCGCGGCACAGGCTTTTAGCCGGCCGGCCTGGGGCCCGCCCCACGAGGTCAACTGGGCGTATTTCACCAGGCCAGGGCGTAAGCCTCGACGCGCGGGTCGGCGCCGGCGCTTAGGGCGCGGGCCTTGCGATCCACGAAAATGGCGCCGTTCGATCCCATCACCCACGGGCCGCTCACGGTCAGCTTGTGGCCGCGCTCGATGAGGGCGTCGCGGACTTCCTTGGGGATGCGATCCTCGACCGACATGGCCCCCGGACGCATCACGTGCGGGAACGGCGAGGAGGGAAAACTGGTGGTGTTGAAGCGCGGCGCTTCGATGGCCTGCTGCACGTTCATTCCGAATTCCACCACGTTGAGCAGCGTCTGCATGGTGCGCATCACCTGGTCATCTCCGCCCGGGCTCCCCAGCACCATGAGGGGCAGATTGTCCTTCATCACGAGCGTGCTTTGCAGCGTGCTGCGGGGGCGCTTGCCGGGCTCGAGCGCGTTGGCGTGGCCGGGGACAAGCGAGTAGTAGTCGCCCCGGCAGGTGAAGATGAATCCCAGGTCGCCCATCACCACGCCGGTGCCGAAGGCGCTGTGCAGGCTGGGCTCAAAGCTCACCATGTTGCGCTCCTTGTCCACCACCGCGATGTAGCTGGTATCGCCGCTGTGGTCGGCGGTGCCGCGCATCTCGACATCGTGCGGCCGCTCGGTCTGATCGGCGCCCGGCGGCCGCCCCGGCCGGAACTCCGGGGAGGCGTGCCGGGGGTCGATGAGCTTGCGGCGATCGGCTGCGTAGGCTTTCGAGAGCAGACCGGCAAAGGGGACGCGGATGAAATCGGTGTCGCCGAGGTAGGTGTCGCGGTCCGCCATTGCGAGTTTGATGGCCTCGACGGTGGTGTGGATGTAGTCGGGGGAGTTGAGTCCCATCTTCTTGAGGTCGTAGCCTTCGAGGAGATTGAGGGCGATCAGCTCGGCGGGTCCCTGGCTGGAGGATGCGTTCTTGTAGACCTGGTATCCGCGGTAGTCGATGGAAACGGGCTCTTCGACTTTGGCAGTATAAGCGGCGAAGTCCTCGTAGCGGTAGAGGCCTCCGTTCTTCTCGGAGAAGTCGCCCATGGCGTGTGCGATGTCGCCCTTATAGAAGCGGTCGCGGGCCGCGCGCAGCGCCGCGGAGCGGCCTTGGGCGGCCGCGGCCTTCTCGGCCGCGACGAGTTTGCGCAAGGTGGCGGCCAGGTCGGGATTGCGCCAGATCTCGCCGGGCTGGGGCTCGTGCTGGTCGAGGTGGAAGAGCTTGACGGTGGTGGGATACTTGCGGATCTTCTTCGACGCCCGCAGGTTTGCGGCCAGGGAATCGCTGATGGGGAAGCCGTTCTCGGCCAAGTCGATCGCGGGCGCCAGCACTTGCGCGAAGGTCATGGTGCCCCAGCGGTCGAGCACGGTGTACCAGGCGTCCACCACTCCCGGGAGCGAAGCCGAGAGCAGCGAATCGCTCGCTGGAATCTTGCCGCCGGCGTTCTGCTTGTACCACTCGATGGTGGCCAGTTTGGGCGCGGTGCCCTCGGCGTTAATCGAGTAGACCTTCCTCGACTTCGTGTCGTAGACCAGCACGACCGCGTCGGAGCCGACGCCGTTCATGGGGAAATCCACCAGGCCGAGGACGGCCTGGCCCGCGACGACGGCATCGAAGGCGTTGCCGCCCGCGCGCAGGATGCGCTCGGCCACCTGGGATGCCTGGGGCTTCATCGACACCACGGCGTACTCGGTGCCGCGAATGGCGGGGCGCGTGGTCTTGTTGGGAGGGCGGGGCGCGTCCTCGACGTTCTGGGCGAAGAGGACCGCCGTGGAGATCAAGAGCGAAGCGAACAGACCGCGTTTCATCGGGCAACTCCTTGGGTGATGCTTAATGCAAGTTTAAAGGAAATGAGTGCTGTGCGGCGAGTGCCTTAGGTAGCTTCGCTAGAGTCGCGCCCATGTCGGACGTAATCACGACGAGCACGGTAAGACATAAGACAAGGGAGGCGGTCGAGCGTTCAGGATTTCGCGTGGGGAACGAGCTTCAGGAAACTGACAACGCAGCGGGCCGATACGCTGAGCGAGTTGGACACAACGCCTGCACTTCCGGAAGCCGACGCCCTTGAAGGACTATCACAATCGGGGTTCAGTCTCGTGAAACACTTTTATACCGGCCAATCTGTTCGGCCCGCAGCTTCCAGCGTAAGCGACCTAAAATCAAACAGATTGGCCGGTATAAAGGCGTTTAACCGGTCCAATCTGTGCACGCGCCCCTAGCCTATAGAGTGTGCGGCAGTTACACCAAAGCGGGCATCGGCCTCCGTTGGTGCACAAGCGCTTGAGTTTTGTCCGGCAGGCGGGGCACCCTCTGAGGTCCGCCTGCCGACGCCGGCACTACTGCTTCAACGTCCGCACGTAGGCCACAATATCTCCAGCCTGCTTGTCACTCACTCCCGAGACCGGCTTCATCTTCCCCTGGCCCGCCGTAATGACCTTCTTCAGGTCGGCATCCGACTTCGCCTGAACTTCCTTGGACGCCAGGTTCGGCATGGTGATGTTGTACATCTTGCCGATGGCGGCCTTTCCTTCTCCGTTAGCGCCGTGGCAGGTCTGGCACTTGGTCGTGTAAAGTTCTTTGCCTTCCGTGGCGCCTGCGTATGCCAGGCCCACGGAACCGATCAGTGAAGCCGAGATCAATGTAAGAGTTGCAATTGCGATCGTTTTCATAACTCACTTTCCCGCGCCGCCGGTTACCGCGGCGCCGTTCGATTCGATCCGCCGGATTAGGCCGCGGATGGCAGTCATGGCAATGGCAATCAAGACGACCGACACGGCCAAGCCATAGCGGCGGATATCTTTTTCATGCAATGCGTCCTGGCCGGCCTTGAGAGTCTCTTTCGCGACGGCCATGCCCGCGTCGATGGGCTTGCGCATCTCGACCGGTTGCATGAGATGCAGCTCCAGGCGGGACTTCACCAGGTCTTCGCGCCCGTCGATCAGGCGGACCTGCGCTTCCGATACTTCCATCCCGTATTTTTCGGCGCTTGCCAGCACCGTCTCCGACTGCTTCAGCGCAGCTCCGAGGCCATCGATCCACCCGGCCATCTGCGCCGCGGTATTGGCCTCCGGCGAGTTTGCCTCGTGGCATCCGGAGCAGACCGCATTCGCGCCCACCAGCATCGCGGTGGACGGCTGTTGAATTCCGTGATTGGAGTGGCAGACCACACAGCCCCCGCCGCCGCCCGCACCCGAGAAGACGGCCTTGTGCACGCTCTTGTCGTACAACTCGGCAAACAGCACATGGCAGGTTCCACACACTTCCGCTACGGATTCCACCTGCGGCGGCTTGGCGCCGTGGTTGCCGTGGCACGACGCGCAGCTCGGCGCCGAGAGATCGCCCCGCTTGGTCATGGCCTCCCAGTGGACGCTGATGCGGTATTGCTCGAACTGGTTGGTGGGGATCTTGTAAGCCGCCATCTTGTGCTGGTCGGAGTGACAGCGCGAGCAGGTCTCCGCCACGCGCAGGGGATGCACCGGCGACTGGCTGTCCTTCACCGCGCGGATGTCGTGGACGCTGTGGCAATCGATGCAGGTGGCCACGTTCGTATCCCCGGCCGCCAGCCGTTTTCCATGCACGCTGGTCTGGTAAAGCTCGAACTGGTCCACGCGCTCGCGAGGCGCGAACTTGCGCATCGTGTCCGGATTGCTGTGACATCTCGCGCAGAACTTCGGGATCGCGGTGCGCGCCGGCTTGCCCAGGAATCCCTTGCCCTTGCTCATGGAGACTTCCGGATCGTCGCTGGCGCGATCGCCGCCGTGGCAGTCCGCGCAACTGAGCCCGTGGGCAATGTGCACATCGTTCTTGATGAGGGCGGCAGGGCCTTTGGCGGCGTCATCCACGGCGGAATGGCAGGTCACGCAGGAATCGGGCGCGGCGGCGCCGAGCAAACCCCAACAGAGAAAAAGCAGAATCGCAGGCGCTCTCATTTGACGTAACCCAGGAAAGTGAATACGGCCAGGTAGCAGATCAGGAAGACGGCCACACCGGTGGCGACCTTGGTGCGGTTGACTTCCCAAAACGGCAGCAGCACCCAGACCGCCGCAAGCAGGCCGAATCCCAGCAATCCGAGCAGCTCGCCCTCGATGATCCACACGTGGCTGGGAATGAGTTTCAGCGTATAGAACTCGGCCAGGAAATACCACTCTGGCCGAATGCCGGCGGGCGCCGAGGCGAACGGATCGGCCTTCTCGCCGAGCTCCCACGGGAAGATGGCCGCCAGCGTTCCGAGCACGGCCAGCACACCGTACCAGACCATCAGCTCCCGAAGGAAGAAATTCGGGAAGAACTTCATCTGCGCCAGCCGGGTGGCTGGAATCCCGCCCGGCGTGCTCATCCCGTGTTGCTGTACGAGAAGTACATGCAGCCCGATCAGCGCGAATGAGATGAGCGGCAGAATGATCACGTGGAAGTCGAAGAAGCGCGTCAGCGTGGCGGCGCCCACATCCTCGCCGCCCCGCAAGAGCCGCGCCAGTGTCGGACCGGCCACCGGCATGGTGCCCGCCATGTCTGTCCCCACCTTGGTGGCGAAGTACGAGATCTGGTTCCACGGCAGCAGGTATCCGCTGAACCCGAAGCCCAGCATCAAACCCAGCAGCGCGATGCCGCTGAGCCAGGTGAGCTCGCGCGGGCGACGATATGCGTGCGTGAAGACGACGCTGAACATGTGGATGAAGGCGCAGAAGATCAGCAGGTTCGCCGACCAGCTATGGATCGACCGGATGAGCCATCCGAACTCCACCCGCGTCATCAGAAAACGCACGCTGTCGAAGGCTTCGGCGACGGTCGGACGGTAATACAGCAGCAGCAGTATCCCCGTAAAAAGCTGCACGCCGATCAGGAACAGGGTGATGCCGCCGAAATAATACCAGGCGGTCCCCGCGTGGATTGGCACTACCTTGTGGTCCATCAGGTCGCGGACCATGCGCCAGCCGGTTCGTTCGTCTAACCAGTCGAGCGCGTTGGCTTTCCGTTCAGTCGCAGGCAAATTGGTTTCCCTTGATTACACCTTGATTACGCCTGGCGCGATATCACCACTTCGTCGCCGCGGATCTTCACCGCCAGTTCCTCCAGCGGTTTCGGCGGCGGCCCGGATGTCACCCGGCCGCTCATGTCGTAGGTGCCGTTATGGCAGGCGCACCAGATCTCCCGCCGCGCTTCCTGGTACTGCACGGTGCAGTTCAAGTGCGTGCATACGGCCGAGAACGCCTTCCACTCGGTGTCGTTGACGCGCACCAGCAGCGCGGGCTTGTTGCCGAACTTCACGATCTTTCCGGAATTCGGTTTGAGGTCCTGCACCTTGCCCGCCGAGACTTCATTCACCGAGGCCTCGGCCACCGGGGGCGGATTGAGGAAGCGCACCACCGGATAGAAGAACGAGCCCAGAGAGGCGGCTACACCACCTCCGAGCAGCCATGAAACCACAGTCCGCCTGTCCTGCGAAACCGCGCCTGAAGCATCCGTCGCCGGCATCCACCCGTCCTTTCGAGCTACACCTATGATAATCCGAATTTGGCATCCGCAAGTTTGCTTCCATTTTCACTCGGCAAGTTGGAGTTTGGTGGGGCAGGCGGTTTCGCCTGCCAACCGGTCTTTTCGCTGTCCGAAAAGCAGCCGCCGTCAAATAATCGGACATTCAATATGCGGCCTTGGAGCCCATGGGCGGTGGTATCATCAGGTCCACGGGTGTCCCATGAAAATCCGGCTGAGTATCCTCGCGGTAGCATCCATCCCCCTCTTCTCGGTATCGGCATCAGCCCAAACTGCGGCCGCGGAAGAACCTCCCAAAATCGCACTCAGCGTTCCCTCGGGAGCACCCCTGCGCCTGTATTTGACCAAACGGGTGTCGAAGCGGGCCGGGGCGCCGGTGGAGGCCAAACTGTTGGAACCGCTGTTTGCGTTCGACCGCGAGGTGGTGCCCGCCGGGACGCTCGCACAGGGCCAGGTATCCAGCGTTCAGCCGGTCGGCAAATGGCAGCGTGTGCGATCGATCGTTGGCGGCGATTTCACGCCGCTGCGCGGCGCTCTGGTCGAGTTCACTACCCTCGTCTTGCCGGACGGCCGCAAGGTTCCCACCCACACCGTGGAGACCCTGTCCCTGAATTCCATCTACATCGAACCGAAGAAGAACCAGAAGCCAAAGACGCAGCCGCAGAACCAGAACGGCGGACTGCTCGGCACCGCCAAACAAGCCGCCCGGGACAAGATCAACGGCGCCATCAATGCGCGCACGCAGGGGATCGCCGACATTGTGCGCGGCCCCAACAAGAAGGAAAAATTCATCGATCTCCTCTGGTCGAAGCTGCCGTACCGCCCACAGTATATGCGGCGCGGCACGCGGGTCGATGCGCCGTTGCAGGACCCGCTGCAGTTCGGTTCCGAGCCGATCCAGCAGGCGGATCTCACCGCGTTAGGATCGCAGCCGGCCCCCGACAGCGTGGCTCGCGTGCGGCTGCTTACTGCGTTGGATTCCGCCTCGGCCATACAGGGCGACCGCGTGGAGGCGGTGGTGACCGCGCCGCTGTTCTCCGCGGACCACAAACTGGTGCTTCCGGAGGGCACCAGGCTGACCGGCGCGGTATCGATAGCGAAGAAGGCGCGATCGTTTCACCGGGCCGGCCAGCTTCGGTTCAACCTCCAGGGCATCGACTTGCCGCCGGAGGTCGCGAATCTGCACTTCCCTGCGCCGGAGCCCACGAAGACCTCAGAGCCCACCGAGACGCTTGAGCCCATGAAGACGCCGGAACTGAAGACCCGCGAGCCCATCAAGACGCAAGCTACGCTGGCCGGAGCGGAGGGCAGCGGCAAGGCGCCGATCAAGGTCGATTCGGAGGGCGGCGTTAAGGCCCAGGAATCCAAGACCCGCTTCATCGCTCCCGTGATTTCGCTGGTGATTGCGAGCCATGCGGGCTACGATGGGCGCCATCGCGATCCCGACGAACCGGGTGGATATGCCGGCGGCGGCTCGCATGTCTCCGGCCGAACGTTCGGTGGGGGCTTGGGTCTCGGCATGCTGGGCGCCGCGGTGTCCCAGAGTTCCCCGTACGTGGGGATGGCCTTCGGCTATTACGGGCTGGCGTGGTCGGTGTACTCGACCGTGTTCGCTCGCGGAGGCGAGGTGCAGTTCGACAAGAACGCCATGATGGATATCAAGTTCGGTGCGCGCACGCCGCCTCAGAAGTCGAAGTTCCAGGCCGCGATCGACCGGCTGGGGCATTGACCAGCGCCGGTCACGAGACGCGCTCAAACAGAAGTTCCAACCCGCTCCGAATCGCATCGAGCGTCCCCGCGGGCAGCCGCCCGATTCGTTCCACGAGGCCGTCCTTATCCACCGTCAGCACCTGGGAAACATTCACCACGCTCGCCTTGGGAAGGTTCGCTTCGCCCTTCCGCAGCGATACGTTGCCCGGCGCGCTCGACCGCGCCAGGTTCGAAGTGATCAGGCAGATCACCGTGGTCGCAATCCTGGATCGGTT
>Ga0209415_10007949_pt1 | contig 18419 bp, 13 predicted proteins | sample PeaSoiSIISIP2007_FD_187696 | JGI IMG/M metagenome (GOLD analysis project Ga0209415, IMG submission 187696) | Peat soil microbial communities from Weissenstadt, Germany - SII-SIP-2007 (SPAdes) (version 2) | ecosystem: Environmental > Terrestrial > Soil > Wetlands > Peat | place: Germany...
GCAAGTTGACTCGCAACCGAGCGTCGCACCAGAGGCTTTGAGCTGCGCAGCGCCGCCTCGCGCGCATCAAGCGACACCGCAACCGCCGAGCGCGCCGCAAAGCTATAAACCAGCGCATCAAGCGCCTCAGCGCGCGCCCTGCCGCTGATCCGTTCGAACCGCCGCACCGGCTGCCCGCGCCTATAGCGCACGACGCGACGCTCGCTCGCCAATTGCTCGAAATATACAGGTTCGAGACTGTCGCTAAAGCGGATCATCTGCCCGCGCTGCAGGCGGGAGAAAACTGTCGTCTTGATCGTATCGACGCCGACGATCCACAGTCTGCCGCCCTTTTGCACTTTGCCCTTGCTGACCTGAATTGCCGGCCGCGATCCGAACATGCCTTTGATCGCCATGACGCGCCGGTTCGCACGCGGAAAACAGAACGAGTAGACTTTATCCGTCCATTCGCCGTCACCGGAATCGATCGCGCATGCATCGACGCCGATCTGACCGCCGTAGGGGTGCTTCCACTTCGTCCTCAGCAGCTCGTCCAATTCAAACCAGGTCGTGTCGTCATCGGGCGAGCCCCAAATGACTACATGGCCAAGGACGAAGCATTCGCTCTGCCGCGCCCAGCCGCAGATCGTGACCTCAAGCCTGTCGTCCTGAACGTCGACGCCAACGGTGATGAGGCGGCAGACGCCGCCGGCCTTCGGCTTTTTGTCGCCGGCGATCACTTGCGGTTCAAGGCCGCCGCCCTGCGCCGCCCGACGTTCTTGCTCTTTTGCGCCGGCATAAACCCGAGATCCTCGCTTGGCTGCGGCGGCGCGAAACGCTGCGCGCTGCGCTCGACAGAACCATCGAATCCGGCCCGCTCACCGGCATGCCGGATAGGCGCTGGCAACAGTTCGAAGCCGACGCCGAAGTGTTCATCCGGGACTTCGGCGCGACCGCCGCAGCGCTCGGCTGGGATGCTACCGATCTGTTCGGACACGACAGCGTGGCACCATGGCAGCGCGTCGATAGACTCGGCCTGGTTTGGCTATTGGATGGCCGCGCGGTCATCGCCCTCAGCGATCGCGCGGCGAGCATCCTGGCGGCCGGCGGCGGTGCGCTTACGTTCTCTCGACGCCGCTATGAACCGCAGAAAATGGATGACGCGCCATGACCCATGCCACCGCTCTTTCCGCTCGGCTGCGCTGGTCACCACAACAGGACGCGGCGCTGGTCGCTATTTTGAGATCAAATGATCCTGATGTTGTTCTCGACGTCAGTCACGCCGGGCGCAGCCCAGGCGATCCTCTCTGCCACTTGCCGATCGTGCGGCGAGGGAACAGTTCCGCTGAGCCAGACTTTTCCGCCCTGCGCAGTCACACTGATTTTATTCGGATCGAATAACCATGAGCGGCGCAGAGCAAGTATGATATCACTCATGATATTCGATGCGTTCACTCTTGGTTTGATCGTAATCTGGTTGGTCACGCCGACGACGCCAAACAGCCGACGCATATCCTGGTCGGCCGCATTTTTCTGGTAATACCAGTCGACCTCGCCGGTCAAAGTGACCCAGCCGTTCTCGACTTTGATCTTGATCGCGTCGCGCGGAATGGAGACGTCCCAGGCGAGACGCTCGACGGCAGCCCGGGCTATTTCATCGTCGCCGCGCTTGGTCTCGAACGGCAGCCGTACTTCGATTTCCTCGGCCACCGCCTTGACAGCTTTTACTCGGCGCGTTGCCGCCTCGGCCGCTCTTTTCTCCGCGAAGCTTTCGACGTGACCTGTGAGAGTCACCACGCCGTCCTTCGCAGCGACGCCGATATGAGCGGCATTCACACTCGGCTCCCAGCTTAATTCTTCGAGAACGGCTTTTTGCAGCTGACTGTCCTGAGACATAGGACCCTCCAAACTATCGGGAGCATCTGTGCCGCCATCACACGCCCGACACTGCCCATCTCACGCGCTAACTGCCTTGACATGGATCAAGCCAATGGGGACCGCTTGATATACACGCGACAAAGCCGCACGCTGGTGGAGCATCGGCGGCCAACGTCGGCACCGAAACGCCAAAGCCGCAGCAGCCCGTGCGCCGCCTCGACGTCGCCGAGCAATTCATCCACGACGCGATGCGCGACGACGCCGTGCTCGATCTCGAATTTCTCGACGGCACGAGCTTGCCCGCCGCTCGCCTTCGGAATCGCTTTGATTTCCTCGCCAATGCGTTCGCGGCGAGCACGGCTTTGTTTTTGACAGTCGCGACATGCCGGAACAGAAGCTTGAGCGCGCGGCGGAACTGCGCGCGTTGCTCGCCGAGCCGGAGGATACGGAGATCAAACTGCAGTGATCCTCGCCACCGTCATCGCGATCTTGGTCGTCTTGGTGATCATGTCCTGTTTCAGGATGCTGTTCTGGCTCTTGCCGCGAACGCCGCTGCAATGGCTTTTTCTCCTAATCATCATTGGCGCGATAGTCGTTTGGCGCGCGATCGTTCACTAAAGGACGAGCGGCCTCGGCCCTGCGCCGACGCCGACGCCGATCGCAAATTTTGGCGCGTCATCGTGTTGATCTGCTAATCTTCGCGCCGAAGTCCATCCTCGACGGTGATCCGCCTTGGCCAGCGGCGGCCAAACGTGAATCCGCCGGAATTTTCCATTGCGTTTGAACGATTTCGGCAAGCTCGCGCGTGTGAGTCCAGATCAATATGTGTCCGGCCCGTTCGATCAAAAGGCCACGAGCCCCCGGGATGCCTTTCACGAGCGTGTCAAAGTGGTGTTGCGGAACTCCGGTATCGTGTGTTCCACCGACAACGACTGTGGGAACCCTTATTTCCCCGAGCCATGGGCGACTATCGAACGTTACCAGGCCGCGCGCGGCCGCGCGCATAGGAGCTGCGCGATTGGTTCCCATGAGCGCCCTTAGCCAAACGACCTGCGTTTCGTTCAGACCGATTTCGCCGCCTGGTTTGGACTTGGACGGCTGCACCATCAGGTTGGCGAGCGTGCGGGGTGTGAATAGTGTGAGAAGCATTTGGAGGACACTCGCCTCCATGCGCTCCCTCAGCGTCGCTACGTTGCAAGCATAGGTGCATACCAACATCATCCTTTCGACGGTCGCTCGTCGGGTATGCGCAAGCTGCTGAGCGACCGTGCCCCCATGCGAATATCCAAGGACCGCGCAGCTTTCGACACCTGCGTGATCCAATACGGCGTCCAGGTCGGCCGTGAGCGACGGAACGTCGTATGGCCCGGGCAGGTCGCCGCTTTGCCCGTGGCCGCCAAGATCGGGAATGATGAGCGAGGAGACGAAGTAAGTGAAGGCGATGGAAACGGCGGAGGTGATCCACACGAGCGAGGTAAGGGGCGCCTCGAAATTCATCTCGTCGACGCCGGAGTAGCGCGCGCGGGCAATGGCGTCGTTGATGAAGTAGGCGGCGGCGCTGGCCACAAGCATCACAATGCGCATCACGAAAATCCACACGAGCAGCTGCACCTGGACCAGGGGGTTCCTAACGCCCAGGAGGATGAAGGTGATCAGCGCGACTCCGGTGACGCCGTAAGTTTCAAACCCGTCCGCGCTGGGGCCGACCGAGTCGCCCGCGTTGTCGCCGGTGCAGTCGGCGATGACGCCGGGGTTGCGCGCGTCGTCTTCCTTGATCTTGAAGACGATCTTCATCAGGTCGGAGCCGATGTCCGCGATCTTGGTGAAAATGCCTCCGGCGATGCGCAGCGCCGCGGCGCCCAGCGATTCGCCGATGGCAAAGCCGATGAAGCACGGCCCGGCGTAATCCCCGGGGACGAAGAGAAGAATGAAGAGCATCATGAGCAGTTCGACGCTGATCAGCATCATGCCGATGCTCATTCCAGCCTCGAGCGGTGTGTGGTAGATGGGGAAGGGCTTGCCGCGCAATCCGGCGAACGCCGTGCGCGAATTGGCAAACGTGTTCACGCGGATGCCAAACCAGGCCACGCCGTAGCTTCCGGCGATCCCCACTACGCTGAAGAGCAGGATGATGGCTACGCGGACCGCTTCGTATTTCAGGAGCACGCCGAAATAGAGCACGATCACCGCGGCGATGAAGGCCCAGAGCAGCAGCAGGAATTTCCCCTGGGTGACGAGGTAGGTCTTGCAGGTTTCGTAGATCAGCTCGCTGATGTCCAGCATGGAGCGATGCACCGGCATATTCTTCAACCGCGTGTAGATCACCATGCCAAAGATCAGGCCCAGCACGCAGAATCCGATGCCCCCGAGCAATAGGGTGTGGCCGTCGACGCCTAGGAACTGGACCGTGGAAAGATCGGGGAGTTGCAGGTTTGCTTCGCCGCCCGGGGATTCGGCCGCGGACAATACGGGCGGTGCCATCGCGGCGAGCAGCGGGCGAGCGAGCCCGCCCGCTAGGGGCAGCGCTGCGACGCCAACAACTACCAACCAGAGCCAGTTCTCCGGGGCCATCCTGCCTCCATTGAGACCAGATTCCTGCCAGTGGGCACACTTGCAAGCGCTTGGGGCAACCGTGAACGGAAAAGATATAGTAGTCGGGCGGGCGGGTCAACCGGGAGGTGGTGACTGGTGGGGAGACTGCTGGCAGGGCGGTCGGGCAAAGGTAGGGCGGGCATTTAGCCTGCCCAGGCAGGTATCGGCGCAGCTTTCGGCCTGCTTGTATTTTCCGGTGGAGAATTTATAGTGCGCGGTGATGAGCCGCAATCAGCTGCCGAAGCGGACTGAGCGGGCGACATAGGAGGGGAGCATGGCACGGAACCGTGGATCGCATCAGAGCAGCGGGGAAGGCATGGAGGGAGCAGGTCGGCCCACTGCATCGGCTGGCGGCGCGCACGCCATCTGCTCGGGGGCGGACCGGCGGAAGTTCATGCAGGGCACTGCGGCCACGGCTGCGGCGCTGGCGCTGCCTCGCTGGGCGCGGGCGGATGCCGGCGACCTGGGGGCGATCCGCGCGGAGGTGGAAAAGCGGCACGCGGAAGCCGTCGAACGGGTGCAAACCTGGATTCGCCAGCCGTCCATCGCGGCGGAAAACCGCGGAATGAACGAGGGCTGCGAACTGACCATGGGCATGTTGCGCGAGGCCGGATTCACCAGCGTCGCCAAAGTGCCCACGGACGGCCAGCCGGGAATCTTTGCCACGCTGGACGCCGGCGCCCCGCGCACCATCGGGCTCTATTTCATGTACGACGTGAAGCAGGTGGACCCCTCGGAATGGTCGTCGCCGCCGTGGGACGCCGCTCTGGTGGACAGACCCGGGCTCGGGAAGGTGATCATCGGCCGGGGCGCGGTGAATCAGAAAGGGCCGGAAGCGTCCTTTCTGGCCGCGCTCCACGCGATTCGCGGGGCAGGCCGCAAGCTGCCGGTGAACTTCGTGTTCGTGGCCGAGGGCGAGGAGGAAATCGGCTCGCCGCACTTTCCGCAGGTGGTGAGGCGACCGGATGTGGCCGCGGCGCTCGCGAAATGCAGCGGGGTGTTCATGCCTGCCGCGTCGCAGGGGCTGGACGGGATGGTGACGATCACGCTGGGGTCGAAGGGAGTGGTCGAGCTGGAGCTGGTGTCGAGCGGAGAGCGGTGGGGCCGCGGGCCGCGGAAGGACGTGCATTCCAGCAACAAGGCGCGGCTCGATAGTCCGGCGTGGCATCTGGTGGAGGCGCTGGCGTCGCTGGTCTCGCCGGACGGGAACGAACCGGTGATCGAGGGCTTTGCGGCCCCGGCGCGGCCGATCTCGGCCGCGGAAAAGGAGATGATCGCGGCGGCGGCGCGGCGGCTGAACGAAGCGGACGCGAAGAAACTGCTCGGGGTGCAGCATTGGGTGCACAACGTGGAATGGCAGGAAGCGCTCGAGCTGCTCGAGTCGCGTCCGACGGTGAATATCGAAGGCCTAGTGGGGGGCTACACTGGGCCGGGCGGCAAAACGATTCTGCCGGGCCGCGCCGTGGCGAAAATCGATATGCGGCTCGTGCCGGATATGAAGGCGCTCGATTCGCTGGGAGCGCTGCGTGCGCACCTGGCGAAGCGCGGATTCGGCGATATCGAGGTGAACATGACCGGAGGTTACGATCCCACGAGCACGCCGGGCGACTCCGCGCTGATTCGCGCGCAGACGGCGGTGTACCGGCGGGGCGGCGTGGACCCAGTGATGTTGCCGCGCAACGCGGGTTCCTGGCCGGGATACGTGTTCACCGGCGAGCCGTTGCGGCTGCCGGCGGGGCACTTCGGGCTGGGACATGGCAGCGGTGCGCATGCTCCGGATGAATACTACGTGATCGAGTCGGCCAATCCGAGGTTGCAGGGAATGGATGGCGCGGTGTTCTCGTTCGTCGAGTATTTGCACGAACTGGCGACGGTGTAATCCGGGCGGAAAGTAGAGGCGGCTTCAACCCGCCACCTGGAAGTTGGTGCAAAGTCCGAGGGAGGATGGCGGCGTAAAGCCGACCCTACGTTCGCGAATCGGTCCTACGGGACGCTGAGGATCGGTTTGCGGAGGATCTCCGGCCGCGGTTGGATGCCGAGGCCCGGGCCATCGGGAGCGGCGAGTCGGCCGTGCGCGCGCTGCGGCGCACCTTCGGCGGTGCTCACGGTGCCGTAGCTATTGAAGTCAGTGGATGAGAAGAGAAGTGCGGGCGGCGTGCTGTGCGCCAGGTGGGCGATGGCGGCGGTGGCGATGTCGCTGCCCCAGGTGTCTTCGATCGTGAGGGCGACTCCGAGCGAAATGCAGAGGTCGCGGATTTGCCGCGCGCGGGTGAGGCCGCCAACCTTTGAGATTTTCAGGTTAATGACATCCATGGCGTGGTCTGCCGCGCCGCGCACCACGGTGGCGACGCTGTCCATAATCTCGTCGAGGATGAAGGGGCGGTTGGTGTGCCGGCGAATGGCGAGGCATTCCTCGTAGCCGGCGCAGGGCTGCTCGATGTAGACATCGAGATTGCGCACAGCATCGGCCACGCGGAGCGCCTGGTGCTGAGTCCATCCGGTGTTGGCGTCGGCGACGAGCACGTCGCCTCTCGGCAACAGATTGCGCACTTCGCGGATGCGCTCGATATCCGTATCCGTATCGCCGCCGACTTTGAGCTGGAATTTTGCGTAGCCCTCGGAGCGGTAGAGCGCCACGTTCGCGGCCATCCGCTGCGGGCTCTCCTGCGAAATGGCGCGATAGAGCGGGTAGGAGTCGCCGTAGCGCCCGCCGAGCAGCGTCACGATGGGTTGCCCGGTGAGCTTTCCGAGGATGTCCCAGCAGGCCACGTCGAGCGCGGACTTCGCGTAGGGATGGCCGCGGAGCGCCGCGTCCATGCGGGCGTTCATGAGCGAAAGCGCGGAGGGATCGGCCCCAATCAGCGCCGGAGCAATTTTGGCGATGCCGGCGCGCACGCCCTCGGCGTAAGCGGGGAGATAGACGGGCCCGAGCGGGCAGGACTCGCCGTAGCCGGTGATGCCCACATCGGTGTGAACGGCGACGATAGTGGAGTCAAATACCTCGACGAAATTGCCTCCGGAAAAAGTGTAGCGACCCTCGCGCAGCGGGAGATCCACCTGGAAGGCTTCGATCCGGGTGATTTTCGGCGGCTTCGTCATCTTGAGAGTCCGGGCGGGGATGATACCACTGGGAATGCGCGCATGGGCGCGATGGCCCGAATGTGGAGCGCAAAGAAGAAGAGCGGCGCATTCTGCTAGACTGCTCGATTCGCGAGGGGACGCGATCGCATGCATTGGTGGGCGGAATTTCGGCGCTGGATCGCGGCGACGCTGCCGGCGCTGGGGGCCAGCGGAATCTTTCTTGCCGCGTTTCTCGATTCTTCGTTCGTTTCGCTGCCGCTCATCAACGATTTCCTGGTGGTGGAGATGTCCGTTCTGCACCCCGCGCGCATGCCACTGTATGCGGCTGCGGCGACGCTGGGGTCACTAGCAGGCTGCCTGGTCCTGTTTTTCCTGGCGCGGAAGGGCGGGGAAGTGTATTTCCACCGACATGCAGGAGGGCGCGCTGCGCGTATCCAAGCGTGGCTGGGACGATACGAGTTTTTGGCCATCGCTGTACCTGCGATTCTGCCGCCGCCCATGCCGTTCAAATTATTCGTGCTGGGCGCGGGTGTGTTCCAGGGGGAAGTCGGGCCGTTTTCACTGGCGCTCGTCGTGGGGCGGGGATTCCGGTATTTCGCGCTGGGGTTTCTGGCCGTGCGGTATGGCGAAGATGCTCAGCGGGCCCTGGTGGAGCACAAATCGGCGTTTGTGTTGGCGGCGCTGGGATTTGTGGCGCTGAGTTACCTGGTGACGCGGGCGGCGCTCCGAAAAGAAGTGGCGAGTGACGAGTAGCGCGAAACAGCACTACGGCGCTCGGGTTGCTTCGTAGCGCAAAGTTTGGGCTGTTACTCTTGACTGCGTGTCCAGATCGATGACGGTGATCCACACGCCGCTGCGGGTGCGGAGCGGGGAATCGCCCAGCTCGCGCAGTTCCGCGCGCTGGCCCTCGGGGGTGCTCACGATGGTCACGACGGGGAAGCGCGCGAGGGCCGTGTAGGCCTGTGCGAGCGGCGTGGCGGCGGCGAAGTCCAGCGCCGGCGACGCCTCGGGTTTATAGCGCAACTGCGCCCTTCCTGGAGCGAAGGGTTCTCCGATCCCCACGGGCACTTCGACCTCCGCGAGGAAGGAGTCCGTTTCCACCACGCCTCGCCAAGTGAACGGCAAGACCCCCTCCGGGAATGCGGCCCAATGCCGCGGCGTGCTTCCGTCGTAGTTCGCGGCGCCGAGCAATGCCTCCGCGCGAGAGTGCAGGATGGCGCGCGCGCCAAACATTACTACGAGTAGAGCGAGAGCCGTGACCGGCCATCCGCGCGGCGGACGCGGATCCCGGCGCGCGCCGATTTCTTCCGTAATCAACGCGAGCAGTGCGGGAATCAGCGCGAAAACAACCAGAAGCAGGAGCAGAATCACATCGAAACCGCCGGTCAAATTCCAGGCCACGCGAGCGGTGCGGAAAGGCCAGTACAATTCGATACCCGTGTTCGCGCTGAGATCGAGCAGCAGGTGCAGGCACGTTGCGGCGGAGGCGGCTATCAGGAATCGCGGGAATAGAGGAGGCGTCTGGGCCCGCCTTTGCAGCACGGCCCACATGCCGATTGCGATGGCCACAGCCAGTGCGGCGGCCCCGGCCAGGGAATGCGTCGAGGTTCCGTATGCGCGTAAAGGCGAGAGGGGCCCGGAGAGATGCCAGAGCCAGTCCAGATCCGGAGCAAGCCCGGCAAGCAGAAAAACCGCCATCTCGGGCGAAGCGACGCGAACGCGCGCGGCGCGCGCCAGCGTGTACGAAGCGAGGAGATGTGTGACCGGATCCATTCGAGCGCCGGGGGCGTGCGGCCGGTCAGCTCTCGGGCCGGACGAAATCCGGCACCATGAGCGTGAGCGCGGACGGCACGATGCGGAATTCTACGCCCAATCGTCCCGCGGGTTCGCCGTCCACCTGCGCATAGACGGGAGCCGGGGCTTCGCCGTTTCCCGCGACCGTTTCGCAGCGCAACACGCCGGTTTTCCATGCGTGGACGCCCGCGCGGCGGCGCAGACGCCCCATCCACAGCGATGGAAGCAACCCCAGATACGCCAGTGGGCTGCGCGTGGTGAGCGCCAGGATTTCGAATGTGTCTTCAAACAGGCTGGCGCCCGTGGTGATCTCAAACGGGCCGCCGTAGCTGCGGGTGCGGCCGACGACGACGAAGGAAACGAGCAGGTCGCGTTCGCTGGACGCGACGCGGAAATGCGGAAATGAGTAGCGCACAAGCTGGCGGATGCCTTCCCACCAGTAGGCCAGCACGCCGATTGTGTTTTTTGCGCCGAGATCCACGGAATAGACCATCACGCCGTCCGGGCCGGCCCCGCCCAGGCAGAGGAAGTAGCGTGCTTCGCGGGAGCCGTCGAGTGGCGAAGCCAGGCCGAGGGCAATGCGATGGGGCCGGCTGCGCGGAACGAGTTCCGCGGCGCGGCGGACGTCCCAGGGGAGGCGCAGCTCCTTCGCCAGGACGTTGGCCGTGCCGCATGGCAGCACCGCCATGGCGGTCGAGCTGCCCGCGAGGCCGTTGACCACCTCGTTGATCGTTCCGTCGCCGCCGGAGACGATGACCAGCCGGCAACCCTCGGCGGCGCATTGGCGCGCCAGATCGGTGGCGTGGCCGGGAGCGGTGGTGGCCAGAAGAGAAGTCTCGATGCCCGCGCGCGCGAGGATGGCCCGTGCCTCCTCGATCCGGTGGCGGCGCAGCCGGCCGCTGCCCGCCGCGGGGTTGTAGAGGAGCGTCGCGGAGGAAAACTCGCCGGGTTCCGGAATTGCTTCTGCGGTCGAGGATTTGGCCGTCCGATCGGGCTGCATCGAGTCTCCGCAGAGGAATCGAGGCGCATTGTATACTAGCGCCCCCGCTGCGCAGAGCAGACACGGCCGGCAGTGTGCGAAGCGTTGAGGGGGGACACGGACTGATCCAGAATCCCGAGTGCTCGGGAGCGGGACTGTGCCAGGGGGAGTCACAGACTAAAGTCTGTGTCACCAGGAGTGATCGAGTGGCGGGGCGCAAAACCATCGAACGCGAGATCGAAAAGCTGCGCGGGGAGATCCGCCGGCACGAGCATCTGTACTACGTGCTCGATGATCCGGAGATCAGCGACGCCGCGTTCGATCGGCTGATGAACCGGCTGAAGGCGCTCGAGGCGGAGCATCCGGAGCTGGCCTCTGGGGATTCGCCGACCGTGCGCGTGGGAGGGGCGCCGCGCGAGGGGTTCGAGACGGTGACGCACCGCCGGCCGATGATCAGCCTGGACAACGCTTACTCCTACGACGAACTCCGCGATTTTGACCGCAGGGTGCTCGAGTTGGCCGGGCGCCAGCGGGTGGAATACGTGACCGAGCACAAATACGACGGCCTGAGCCTGGCGCTGCTCTACGAAGGAGGAAAGCTGCAGCGCGGAGTAACGCGAGGCGACGGGACGCGCGGCGAGGACGTGACGCCCAACGTGCGCACGATCCGCTCGATTCCCCTGCTGCTCGACGGAGCGGCCATGAAGAAGTGGAAACTGCCGGCGAACCTGGAGGTGCGCGGCGAGGTGATCATGACGCGTCGCGCGTTCGAGGAGCTGAACCGGAGGCAGGAGGAGCAGAGCGGCAAACTGTTTGCGAATCCGCGGAGCGCCGCGGCGGGCGCGGTGCGCGTGCTGGACCCGAAAATTACCGCGTCGCGCCGGCTCGATTTCTACGGCTACTTTCTGCTCGGTGGAGATGGGCGCGCGCCCCTGGACCGCCATTCGCGCGCGCTGGACGCGCTCGAGGCCATGGGCTTCAAAGTGTGCGCGGAGCGGCAAACGGCCGCGGGCATCGAGAAAGCCATCGCGTTCTGCGAGGCCCAGGACGCGCGGCGCGAAAAGCTGCCCTACGAGATTGATGGGATCGTGATCAAAGTGAACGAGACCGCGCTTCAGGAAGAGATGGGCTCTACCGCGAAGGCGCCGCGATGGGCCATCGCCTACAAATATCCCGCGCGGCAGGAAACCACCGTGGTGCGCGACATCCGCGTGCAGGTGGGCCGCACGGGCGCATTGACGCCGGTGGCGGACCTCGAGCCCGTGCAGATCGGCGGGGTTACCGTGAGCCGCTCCACGCTGCACAACATGGACGAAGTCGAGCGCCTGGGCATTCAGATCGGCGACACGGTACTGGTGGAGCGCGCCGGCGAGGTGATTCCCCACGTGGTTCAGGTGACCCGGAAGGGCGCGCATCGCCGGCCGTTCGAAATGCCGGAGAAATGCCCCGAGTGCGGGAGCCGTATCCACAAATCGCCGGACGAGGTGGCCTACCGTTGCGTAAACGCGGCGTGCCCGGCTAAACGGAAGGAATCGCTGATCCATTTCGCGGGGCGCCATGCCATGAACATTGACGGGCTGGGCGAAAAGATCGTGGACCAACTCGTGGACACCGGCCTGGTGAGAGACCCCGCGGATTTGTACACGCTGCAACTCGACGACTTGGTGCCGCTCGAGCGCATGGCGGAGAAATCAGCGCAAAATCTTCTAGACGAAATCGAGGCCAGCAAAAAGAGCGGGCTGGCGCGGCTGGTGTACGCGCTGGGCATCCGGTTTGTAGGCGAGCGGACCGGGCAGTTACTGGCCGAGCATTTCCAGAGCCTGCACGAGATTGTCGAGGCGGACCAGGAGAAATTGACGGAGGTTCACGAAGTCGGCCCAAAAGTGGCCGCGAGCATCACCGAGTTTTTCTCCGAGCCGGCGAACCGGAAGCTGGTGGCAAAGCTAGAGAAGGCCGGTGTCCGCATGACCGCGGAGCGCCGCGCGCCGCGCGACACGCGGCTCGCGGGGAAAACATTTGTATTCACAGGCGGACTGGAGCGCCATTCGCGCGAGCAAGCGGGCGAAATCGTGGTGAGCCACGGCGGGAAGGTGGGAAACTCGGTGAGCAAGAAAACCGACTACGTGGTGGTGGGAAGCGATCCGGGTTCGAAATTCGATCAGGCCAAAAAGCTGGGCGTCGAAATTCTGGACGAGGCCGGATTCGAAAAACTGGTCGGTGTGAAGTAGGCTCGAGCTTTCCCACACGAAGCTGCGTGGGATTCGGCCGAGATAGGTCTGGTGTGATGGGTTCGCGGTCCGCCACAGGCGGACGCCGCTACGTCTGCCGGTCGTTTTCCACCTTTTGCGCGGCTTCGGTGGGCGGCTGGATCCAGGAGCCCAGGGAACGCGTAAGGCGTACGAGCGGGGATTCGGGAACAAGCAGGTCCACGCGGGGCTGCGCGCCGGCCCCAATCTCGCGCAGCAGTTCGGCGCCCGGCGCGATGCCCACAGCATAATTCCTGCCCGCTTCCTTGGCCGCGTACATGGAGCGATCGGCGAGGACGAGCACGTCGTCCACGCTCAGGGCGTCGGGCTGAGAGGTGATCCAGGGGAACGCGCCCCAGCCGATCGAGCAGGTCATGGAAATCTTTTTGCCGTCGCCGATGTCGAAGGCCTCTTCGCCCATCAGCCGCAGCAGCCGGCGCGCCAGGATGTCGCCATCGGCGCGCGTTCCCGAGCGCAGCACCACAAGGAATTCCTCGCCTCCCCAGCGGATCAGCAGGTCGGACTGCCGCACGATGTGCGTGAGCCGCCGCGCGCATTCCATGAGCACCCGGTCGCCCGCGTAGTGCCCGTGTTCATCGTTCACGCGTTTGAAGTGGTCGAGGTCCACGAAATAAAAAATGAGGTCACCGTGTTCAATGGGGCCGGCGTTGGCGCCGGCGCGGCGGTAGGCGCGCACCACCTGCATGGCGTCCGATTCAATCGTTTCGCGGAAGAACCGCCGGTTGCGCACTTTCGTCAGCGGATCGGTGAGCGACATGGCCTGCAATTCGGCGTTCGCGCGGGCCAGTTCCGCGCTGCGCTCCGCCACGGCCTGCTCCAGCATCAGGCGATCTTCTTCGAGGCGGCGAATGCGGTAGACGAGCAGCGCGCGCACGGCCAGCCCGAGCAAAAGCAAGGCCGTTAGCCGGGCCCACCAGTTCGCCCACCACGGCGGCCGAACCGAAAACGAAAACTGCGCGAGCGCGGGGCTCCACCCGCCTATCGCGGACCCGCAGCGCACATCGAAGCGGTAATGGCCAGGTGGGAGGGCCGGGTAACGCACCTCGCGTTGCGCGGTTTCCAGGTACTCGCGCTCCAGGCCGTCGAGACGGTACTGGCACCGGATACTTTCCGGGTTGTGGAACGTCATCGCGGCGAACTCCGCGACAAACGTCCCGCTGTCGTGCGGCACCTCGACCCCCGAACGATTCAGGAATTGTTCGCCGCCGAGCTGTGCCGAAGTCAATACCACGGCGGGAGGTTTTTGGGCCGCCATGGCACCGCCGGGGCTGTAGCGGGAAAGCCCCCGGCTGGTGGCGATGAGAACGGAGCCATCCGGGTCGTTCCAGATGTAGCCTTCGTCCACGTCGTCCCACAGGAGTCCCGAGGCTCGATCGAAGTGAGCGATCACTCCCTGGTCATTCAGCAGCGAGACGCCGCGGTCGCCGCCCGCCCAGATGCGCCCCTGGAAATCCCGCCCCAGCAGGTAGACGGAATCGCTCGTGAGGCCCTGCTCCATGGTGAAGTGGCTGACGGCGAGTTTTCCGTTTTCAAGGCGGACACGCGTGACGCCCTGCGATTCGGTGTAGCAGACCCAGGCTTCGTCCGCGCTCACGGCGAGCACCAGATCGAGCGCATCGGAGCGTAAGCCGTCGGCATGGGTGAAGGAGAGCCATTGATGGCCGTCGAAGCGCGCGAGCCCAGCGTAGCCGTCCGTCCACATCGTTCCATCCGGGGCAAACGACACCACCGAAGTTTTCCCGCGCACCTGCTCGGGGAAAGGCACTTCCTGCGGCAGCGTGGCTCCATTCGCGGTGCGCACAACGAAGAGATTGGCCCGCGAGCCCAACCAGATGCTGCCGTCGGAGCCCGCGGCGAGCGTCAACGGTGCGTTGTCGCCCGTGCCTGGCGATTTTACTTTCACCGGGACGAGCGTGTGCGGGTCGAATCGCGTCAGCCCCCCCGGCACCGAGAGCGCCCAGATCCCGCCGTCGCCGGCCACGGCCAGTCCTCGCACCGTGATGCCCGCGATTTCGTTTTTCTGGCGCCACACGCGCCAATGACGGGCGGTCGCGTCCCACATCGCCAGTCCGTTGTTCGTGCCGACCCAGATGCGCTGTTGGGAATCGCGCACAACCGACCACACCACGGAGTCAGGGATGCCTTCCTGTTCTCCCCAGCCTGACCAATTCTCGCTGCCGGCCCAGCGGTCAACTCCCGCCCCGCCCAGACCCACCCAGATGGCCCGCTCGCGGTCTTCCAGCGCCGCGTAGACGGCATTTGTCGCTAGGCCCTGCCGCTCCCCCACGTTTACCCAGCGGTTGTCAATCCGCCGGAATAAACCCATCACCGTCGGAAGAAGGAGGTTTCCTGAGCGGTCCAGCGCCGCCATTCCGAAGTCGTTCGCGCCGGGGATGCCCTCGTCGGCGGGCACGTATTGGGCGAGCGAAGGCGCGAGGTAGCCGATGTGATCGTGCGTGCGGATCCACACGCGTCCGGTGCCGTCGCTCAGGATGGTAAAGAGTCTCTCGGTGGGCAGCCCGCTTACGGACAGCATCTGCGGCTCCCGTGAGCCCACGTGGATGATTCCCAGCCGTCCGTCGGCCCCGAACCACACTGTGCCGTCCGCGGAAACGGATACGGCGGTCACATGGGGCAACGAAAGGCCTCTGATCGGTTCCCAAATCTGGCTTGCAGCAGGCTCGACCGGGCCCTCGCTGGGATGCAGAAACAGCAGGCCGCTCTCCGTGGCCAAATAGGCGTCACCGCCGGGTGCCAGTGCGAGCGCCTGGGGATAGCCGCGCAACTCGGTTCCCTGCGGCAGGGCCACGGCCGCGAAGCGCACCCCATCGAACCTGTAGACGGCCGGTCCCACGACGGCCCAAAGTTTGCCGTCCGGCGATTCCAGCAACTGCTGCACGCGGTCGTTCAGCATTCCCTGCTTCGGGCCGAAGCGCATGGCCTTGATTCCGTCGAAGCGGTACAGGCCGTTCTGCGTGCCCAGCCAGAGAAAGCCCTGGCGGTCCTGGACTAGTGCGGTAATCGTGGCGGTCCCGAGGCCGATCGCTTCTCCGATATGCTGGATCGCGTAGCGGGGATGGTCCGGCACCGGAAGAGGGCCGGATGGCTTCGGCAAGTGGTCCGCAGACACCGGGCAGGCTACAAGGACGAGCAGCAACAGTCCGGCAAGGCCGCGCAGCAGCCGATAAGAAGGCACTGAATGGGCTCCAATGGGCCGAATCCGTTAAAATCCTGCGCCCAATTCTCCACGACTCGCGCGGCGTCTCAAATCGTTTTCTGAACGGGCGATACCGGGGAGGCAATAACGTCCCGTGCAGGCCCGCGCGGCGCCCGGTCGTCTCGCCCGGCCCCCTGCGCCGTGCATTTCCCCTTGCAGACACATCAAAACCGGAGGGCTGAGCGCTTGCCTCGGAAGGGAGGCAGATGGCTGGATAAACCCGCCTCTACGCTCGGCAATCCAGCACTGCCGCCCCGGGAATCGCGTCGTTCTTCAGCGCATTGAGCGCCCGGTTCGCGTCGCGAAGTGGAAAGATCTGGACTCGCGTGCGGATCGGAATCTCCGCCGCGACGCGCAGGAAATCCCGCCCGTCCTGCCGCGTATTGTTCGCCACGCTGCGGATCACGCGCTCCTGATAGAGCAGTTCGTAGTCGAGCGGCGGGATGCGGCTCATGTGGATGCCTCCGAGCACCAGCGTTCCCCCTTTGCGCAGGGCTTTGAGAGCCGCGGGAACGATTTCACCGGCGGGGGCAAAAACGATCGCGGCGTCGAGAGGCACGGGCGGCGCATCGAGCGTCCCGCCGGCCCAGGCAGCCCCCAGTTCAAGCGCGAGCCGCCGGTGCCGCGCGTCGCGTGTCGCCGCGTATACCTCCACTTTCCAGTGCCGTGCCACCTGAATGGCAACGTGCGCCGCTGCGCCGAAGCCGTAGAAGCCCAGCCGTCCTCCTGGCTCGATTCCCGAGAGCCGCAGCGAGCGAAATCCGATGATTCCCGCGCAGAGTAGGGGAGCGGCCTGCTGGTCCCCGAAACCTTCCGGAATGGCGTAGATGAAGTCTTCCGGCGCGACCACCTCCTCGGCGTAGCCGCCGTCCACCGTGTAGCCGGTAAAGTCCGGGTTGTCGCACAGGTTTTCCGCGCCGGAGCGGCAGTACGAGCAGACGCCGTCCGTGCGGTGCAGCCAGGCAATGCCCACACGCGCGCCCGTCGCAAACCGCCGCGCATTCTCGCCGCATGCCTCCACAACTCCCACCACCTGATGCCCCGGGATCACCGGCGATTTTCGCGGCGGCAGTTCGCCCTCGACCACGTGCAGGTCGGTGCGGCACACGCCGCATGCCGTCACGCGAACGATCACCTCGCTGGCGGCGGGGCGCGGCGAGGGGACGTCGGTGAATTCGAGCGGGTTCGTTTCAATCGGCGCTGAAGCGCGCAGTAAACAGGCTTTCATGGTGTGCCTGCTTTCCCTCGCCGCGCAGTCTAGCACGCGCGCTGGCCTGAGTGAGTCGCGCCATTGTCCGGGTGTCGAAACGAGAGGTGCAGCGACCGGCGATGCGGGCAACGCTGCTACTCGTTTTCTCCGGCGCTTTGGGCTGAAGACTCCTTCGGGATTTCAGCGTTCAAGAGGGCCGCCGCGGCCTCCGCGTCTTCCTCGTTCACCCACAGCTTGACGCCGCCGATGGCGTTCGAGTAGAACCAGTCCATCCGGACAGTGTGTTCGTCGGCCAGGAAGCACGGGATGCCGGCCGCATCCAGCATGGTTTTGGCAAGCTGGGCTTCGAGAAAGTCGCGGAACCGGCGAAGGGTCAGAGGCTTTCGCCACTTCGGCGCCGTCGGCGGGGCGGCTTCCTGCTCGTGGAAGGCCAGGCCGCGGCGTTTGGTTTCGTCCATCAGCGCTTGTCGCGCCACATCGGTGAGCGTGGCGGCTTCCCTGGCAAGCTCTTCCAGTTCGCCGTCGGACATACGGCTGTAGTTCTCCACGAGGCGCCGCATTTTTTCGTTGTCGAGGATGGTGCGTTCCTGGCCGCTGGCGTGCGTGGGGCCGCAGGACGAATCCTACTTCAGCTCCCGCAGCCGTTTGATGATTTCCTTCGCCACGGCGTTTGTGGCGCCACTGTCGGTGACGCGCATGTCCCGCGAGAAATTGAAGAGTTCTTTTCCATTTTTGGCGTAGACGATGGCCCGCGCCCCGCTGCGGCGGCCGCCATCGGGGGCAATGAGCTGGTACGTCCGGAAGACGATGCGATACTCCCAGGGTCCACTGGTGGGCTCGAAGGCCATATGGTGGTCTTTTCCGTTGTCGTTGAGCTTTTCCAGCAGAAGGTTTTTATCAAGCTCGGTCGCTTCGACGCGCACCCTCAGAGTGGCCTCTTTGGGAGGAACCTGAGCGAGGCTTGGCGCGGCGGCGAGCAACAGAAGAATTGCCAGGGTGCGGAGTTTCACGTTCGCCCTCCTCGGGATTGCTGCGCTTGGCTCGGGCATAAAATTTCGGCGGGGGAGCCTGTAAGCCGGATTCTGTTCGCCGCGCCGCGCGATCGCTCGCACGGCGCGACGAGACGGCCATTCCTCTGGTCCCGCGATTACTCGCGGGATCCTGCGGCCTACCCGAGGGTTGACCCTCCGGTTCCTTGCGAAACCGGAGTTACGGGCCGGACCAGCCCTCCCCTCCTATTTGGCCTTGCTCCGCGCGGGGTTTACCTTGCCCCCGACGTCGCCGTCGGGGCGGTGGGCTCTTACCCCACCGTTTCACCCTTGCCGAATGCCTCCCACGATTGGAGAGCGGCGCGACGTTTTGCCTCTCGCTGCTCATAGGTGGGAAGCGCCGGCGGTCTGCTCTCTGTTGCACTGTCCGTAG
>Ga0209415_10007951_pt1 | contig 18418 bp, 18 predicted proteins | sample PeaSoiSIISIP2007_FD_187696 | JGI IMG/M metagenome (GOLD analysis project Ga0209415, IMG submission 187696) | Peat soil microbial communities from Weissenstadt, Germany - SII-SIP-2007 (SPAdes) (version 2) | ecosystem: Environmental > Terrestrial > Soil > Wetlands > Peat | place: Germany...
GGCGGCGCGAATCGCCAGGCGCCCGTCAAGGTGCAGTCGGCCCCGTTTGGCTCGCTCAATCAAGCGGTGACGGGGACGCGTCCGATCCTGGCTCCGGCGATCGTGAGCGGAGCCTACGCCTTCGCTCGAGAGCATTTCGCCGGGCCGGCTGGACAGCAACTCAATCGATTGCAGGACAAGATCTCCGCTGCGATCCAAGGCGTCCAGCAGTTGCCGTTCGCGAAGGGACAATTGATTCAGGGGGTGTCGTTCACCGCTACAACGCAAATCGGAATTCAGCACGCGCTAGGTCAGGCCTGGACTGGATACCTAGTGCTTAACGTCCAGGGTGCTGGCTCTACATTTTACGCGGTACCGACACCGGCAACGGATGGGACAACGATTCAGCTCGTGCCGTCTGCAACATGCACCGGCGACGTATGGGTGTACGTCTGATGCCGGTCGTCCAGGTTCCCTTCACCGGAGGCATCAAGCAGTCCGTTGCTGACGAGCATCTGGACGCGAGCGCTAACCTGCTGACAGTCGTCAATGGTCGATACGCGCGCGATGGAAGCGTCGAGAAACGCAACGGGATGCAGCAGATCGGTCCGGTGCATGTGCCCGGCGACCCAACCCTTGGGACGCCGCAACGGCTCATCACGCGCCGCATGGGACAGGAGCTCGCAGTCATCGACGGCGATTCTCTGTTCAGCGTATCGACGTCAACTGGCATCGTCGCGCAACGCGGCCTTATCCCGGCGTGCGTCGCGACGCGGGAACACATCCTCGGGGGGTCGCTCGAGGTGGGTGCGCAAGGCGTAGCGTACTGCTCGTTCAGTCTCGCCGAGGGCAATGGTTTCCGGGCGGTGGTGTACCGGGACACGACCGGATCGGCGACGAGCGGCAACATTCCGATCAACAGCGGAAACGTTTATTTTTCGCTCTACGACCTGGCTGGCACCATCCTCGTCAGCAGCTATCTAGTCCTGTCCGGGAACTATCTCGCGCCTCAGGTGGTGATTGTCGGAACGTACGCCTACATGTTTGCTGGCGACGTCGGCACTGGACACATCGATTGTCAGGTGCTCAACCTGACCACGCTCGCGTGGACAGTCGGGGCGCATGTCGTGACTGACGCGCTCGCGCAATACGAATACGTATTCAGCGTGACGCCGTACGTGAGTGGACCCGCGACCGGTATCTTGATGCTGTACGGTCAGGCGTCAGCAGGCAACTCGCGCCCCAGGTACCTGCGACTCGAGGCGCTGCCGGCCGTGACGGTCACGGCCTCTGGATATCTGGCGGGCGCAACGGCGATCATGTCGCTCGCGTCCTGTCGATACGACGGGACGCTTGGGGTGGTATGGTTCGGCTACGAGATTGCGACAGGATGGGCCAGCTTCACGAGCTACGCGGCTTGCCTATCGACCGCATGGGCCACGATCGCTGGCGCGTTCGCGGTCGTGACTGCTGCGACGAACACCATGTATTTGATTGGTGTCGAGCCCTGCTCCGCAACGCAGTGTTGCTTTGCCACGAGGTACAACGTACAGACCGTCACAACCGGCGGCACGGTGACCGCGGCCTCCGTGCTGCTCATCCTCAGCGCCGGCATCACGGCAGGGGATCCTGTTCTCGTATCCAGACCATTCCGCGTTACGTCGGGCGGCGTCACGCGCGTCTATGGTATGATTAGTATCCAATCCTCCGCTGTACACTCGGGCCAAGCCAACTTCACCTTTTATCTGATCGATCTGCGCTCGCTAGAGACGGCCGTACCATTTCGCGTTGTTGCGTGTCTGGCCCCGAGACAAGGCGACCCGCAATATGGCATTCTGGCTGGGGCTATCTCGGATTTTCGGCCAATCGACGTCACCGGCGTCGGCAACCCGGTGGCTGGCACGTATCGCACGATCGTTGGCGTGTCGGGCTCTCAGGAAGAACTCGTGAGCACAACGGAAATCACTTCCTTCACCGACCTCGCCACGCTTGATTTCACCGGCTCCGGCAACTGTGATTACTGCGAGTCCGCAATGGAGTCGTACGTGTCGAGCGGTGTGCCGTCCTTCTACGATGGCGCAGGCGTCTCGGAGCTCGGGTTTTTCCAATGGCCACAAGGACCAGCGACCGTGACGCTCGCTGGGAGTGGAGGTAGCCTGAACTCCGGCGGGACGAATCTTCCGTATACGTACTGTATTTTGTACAGCGCGGTGGACAACGCTCAGCAGCTACACCGATCTACCTATTGGAGCGTTACGACGGGAACGCCGGCGACGAACGATAAGGCGACGCTCGCCCTTCCGCCGCTCCCGTTCTCCAACCGCTTCGTCGGCCCGCGCGCGCCGATGATCGAGGTGTATCGAAATACGCAGGCCGCGCAGACAATCTACTACTACGTCGGCTCGGTCACGTGCCCAGCGCTGCAAGTGGGGGGAGGGGCCTATCCGTCCGCGGTGAGTTTCGTGGACGGCACCGCAGACGCGACGATCGCAACGCATTCGCTGCTCTACACGACGGGCGGGTTGCTCGACAGCGTGAACCCGCCGAGCTTCCGATGCATCCTCAAGCACAATGAACGGATCTGGGGCATCGATGACACCGGGTTCGTCGTCTGGTACTCGACTAATTTCTCCGGTTCGAACGCGCCATACTTCAACGAGGCGCTGACGCTGCAATTCGCAGAAGGCCCGCTCACCGCGCTCGCTGAACTCGACGCGAACCTCGTCGTGTTCAGCGCCACGAGCATTTGGATCGTCGCTGGAGATGGGCCCAACGTCACGGGCCAAGGTTCTACGCTGACGACGGCAACCTCTGTTCCGTCGGACGTCGGGTGCGCAAACTGGGCGAGCATGGTCGCGTTTCCTGGGGGCCTCATGTTCCAGGCACCGGACGGCGGCATGTATCTATTCGATCGCGGCTTGAACGTGAGCTACCAGAAGGCCGTACAGAACTGGATCAACGACGACGTGGTCGTCGTTTCGGCAGCTTGCTCGCCAGCGGACTCTCTCCTTCGGTTCGTGCTGAACACGGGTCTCGTCGTCACGTACGATTACGTCCTTGCTCGGTGGGCGCAGGAGTCGTATCCGCTGACCAACGAGCCTGGCGCGCTGTCCTCGGTCTGCTGCTCGGTCGTCTCGGCCGGCGCTTGGTGCTGCGGGTCGAGCCACGGCGGATTGTTCGTCGAAAAAACGGACCTGAGCGCGTATCAGTGCTTCGACTTGATCGGCGCTACACGACAGTGGGTGCCAATGACTGTCACGCTCGCGGACTTCAAGCCTGGCGGTCTGCAGGGTTGGGCGGAACTAGAGTACATGCAATGGATGGCTCATTCACTCGATCCGTGCGACGTGACCGTGACCATGGCCTACGACGGCGGTCAGAATCCAGAGACGCGGACCTTCACGTATGCCGCCCTCTCGATGGGGACGGTTGCCGCGCCAAACATCCTTTTTGCGCGCGCGTCACCCTCGGCCGCGAACGCTCAGAGCGCGTCGATCCGCGTGACTCTGCTCGACGCTCCGCCGACTGGAGGCGCGTCGACAACGGGCGCCGGAAATCGTTGGCTGGGCGTCGCGTTCAAGTTCTCGACGCTTGGTCCGATGTACGATAAGCTCACTGCGGCGGTGATGAAATGAGCGGCTGGATCTGATGGGATTCAACCTGTTTTCGCCAAACAGCTGGGGACAAGCCTTCGGCTCCGGAGGCAATCAGCCGCCTGGCGCGCCGGCGCAGAACCCAAACGCCTTTCAGTACGGCGGCCAGGCGGGGGGCGCGCAGGCGGCGCAAGCCGGCTACGCCACGCAGCAGCAGCAAGCGCAAAACGCCAAAGCCGCGCAGGTGAGCAACCCCTACGCGGGCGCAAACCGACAGACGACCCAGGGCGTCCAGAGCGGAATGCAGGGGCTGCAGGGCTACTACAGCGGCCAAATGAACATGGGCGTGAACTCGCCCCAAAACCTCGGCACGGCAGAACTGAACAAGGCCACGGCAGAAGGCATTGCGGCGCAGCAGGCCCAGGCCGCTAGCGCGCAGGGATCGCTCGGCAGCGCGCTCGCTAACCGCAACGCTCAGCAGCAGGGTGTCGCGTCGCAGAACGCCGCGAATCAGCAGGCGGCGATCGACACAATCCAGCAGCAGCAGCAGGCCGCGCAGGGGGCCGCGGGGCTCTATGGGACGCAGGCGCAGACGGCGCTAGGACAGAGCGCGCAGGACATCCAAAATTCGCAGTACCAGGCAGGCCTGCAGCAGCAACAAAACGCGCTTAACGCACAGACGGGGCTCGGCTATGCGAGTCTCGGCGCGAACGTTGCGCAACAGCAACTGCAGGCGCAGATGGCTGGGCAGCAATACAATCTCGGCGCCGCAGGAACGAACACGCAGCAAGCCGAGTTCAACGCGGGGCAGTCGCAGAATCTGTTCGGGACGCTGCTTGGTGCCGCGGGGGGCGCTGCGTCGATGGCAGACGCCGATCTCGAGGAGCCCGGTCGTGGAGGGGAGAGAGGCCCGGCTGGTTTCACCCTTCGCGAAGAAAGCGCCGGGCCGGGACACCGCGGATTTATTCTGGCCATCGACCACCAGAGCGGCGAGCCGATGGCGCTGGCCACGCGCTCGCTATCTCATTCGGAGCTCGCGCAGGCCATGGCGCCACATGGGGCGGGGCCGCTCGATAGCCCTCACCGGCAGCGGACGGTAGTGCATGACATGGGATTGGGCGACGCGGGCGACATGTCTGCCGGGGCGGGTCTCAGCGGTAGCACTGCACCCGCGGGCGATCTGGCTGCGGCGCAGATGGGGCAGCAGCTTGCCGTTCCTGGACAGGCGCCACATCCGATGATGGGTGGCGGCGGAAACCCGCTGCTCCAGGGAGCTGCAGCCGGCGGACAATTCAGCCCGCTCCAGCAGCAGAAAATGGCCGCGGGTTTCGGTGGTGGCGCGCCGGGACTGCAGCGCAATCCTGGCGCCGTAGCTACGGGGGCAGCCGAGGGATTGAAATGGGGCCAGAATAACACGCTGATGGCGCAGCTTCCGGCGCTGCCGATGCAGTACGGCATGCGGGCGGCTGACATGGATCTGGGCGCCGGCTCCGGAATTGGCGGGACGCCTCCTCCCATGCCGCCCGCGCGGCGCAGGTTCGCCGATGCGCCGGGGAATCTCGGCGAGGCGATGATGCCGGCGCTTGCCAGCCAGCGTTCGATTCCTCAGATGCAATTCGAGCCAGGCGCACCGGCCCCCGGTGATCTCGCGGCGCTGGCCGCCGCGAACGAAGCTTCCACGGCCGGACTGCCGACCAAACGCGACTTCGAGTGGAAATATGGCCCCACGTCTGAAACAGCGAAGCGCGAGCAGGCCGCGGCACATGTCGACCCATCCACGCTCGCTCGCCCTCCAGCGCAGGCTGGGGCCGCGGGTCAGGGCGCGCCCGCACTTCCCGCCGCAGCGGGAGCCGGCGGACCAGCGAAAACGTCGTGGGTCGAGAACGCGCCACCCGGCACGGTAAAAGCGCTGCAAGCTGCGCAGGGGGCCGAGGTCGCTGGGCAGGCAGAGAGCGTGCAGGCTGCGCGCGCAGCCATCGCTGCAGAGACGGCGGGGCATCAAGCGACCGAACGGGCGGTCCACGAGGACGCGGCCCAACGCGCAGCGATGGAGGTCGAGCAACAGCGAAAAGTCGGCATCCTCGAGATGCAGCGATCGGAATTTGCCGAGCAGCGGCGCAGGGCTGAGGACAACTATGGATGGCACCCGTCGACCGCGCAGCGCATTCGATTCGGGATCGCCTCGTTCCTTGGGGCGATGGGTAGCGGACTGAATCACGCTCTCCCGAATTACGCCGCGCAAAATATCAACGCGACGATCGAACGCGATCTCGATCGGCAAAAGCAAATCATCGAGTCGAAGAAGGGCAACGTCGCCGATGTCGACAGTGCCCTTGCTGCGGCCTATCGCAAGACCGGTGACATGCGCCAGGCGCTCGCGTTGGCGCACTCGGACAAGCTCGCCGAAGCGGCTGAGCACACGCTCGCGATGTCCGGCGCGAGCAAGGACGCAGCGGTCCAAGCGCAGGGCAAGACGCTCGTAGCGGAGCTGCAGCAAAAGCACATCGAGGCGCTTCGCCCGTACTTCGCGAAGGTGACGACCGGCGGCGCGGGGGCGGGTGGGGTGACGCGCGAGAAGGTATTGGCGCGCGCGATGAAACTCCGCGACGAGCATCCCGAGCTAGGCACCGAGGACGCTCAGCGGCAGGCCCTAGCGGAGTTTGGGGTCGGACCGCAGCAAGGTGCGCTCCCGGCCAAGGGTGGCGGAGGCAAGGTCAACCCGAACGCTGCGGCGCTCGAGTCGTCGCTCTCCAGCATCCCGAAGGGCGCAGGTTTGGATATTTGGGATCGCCTGATGCCAGGATGGGGCGCGATGCACTCCAACGAAAAGCTGGCCGAGAGACAGGCGCTTGTGCAGGCTGCACGCGCGGAGCTCAAGGCGCAAGGGGGACGCGAGCCTCCCGCCGGGGCCGAGGGGGACGCTGCGGCGTTGGAGACCGCGTTGGGGGCCTCGCCTAACGAAGAGGCGGTGAAGGCGTTCAAGCGCCGTGCGGCGAAACTCGCGGCGGACACGGCGGCGATTCGGCCGTCGGGCGGCGGTGAGGCAGAGGCCGCGCCCTGATGGGCACCTACTACCGCACCGACACGGGCGCGCCGATCGACGTCGACGAGACGCAGGCGCCGGAACTCCTGCAGTCGGGGCGCATCTCGCTCCCGGCGGGCACGCCGATCCATCTCGATACGGAGGACGGGCCCGTTTCGGTGCCTATCGAGCAGGCGTGGCAGCATCTCGCAAAGCCGGGCACCACCATCCTCTCGCCCGAAGAGGTCGAGCGGCGCGAGCTCCAGGCAACGCATGGGGGGCTCGGTCAGCGGGCCATCACGGCGGTGGAGCAGGGCCTCGGTGGTGCGACCCTCGGCGCCTCGACCGCGCTCGAGGGGTCGCTGCTCGGCAACGCCGAGGACATTGTCAAGCGGCAGAAGGCCAACCCAATCACCGCTGGGGTGAGCCAATTGGCCGGCGCGATCGCTCCGCTGCTGCTCGCGCCCGAGTCTGGCGCACCCGAAGTTGAAGAGGCCGGTGCGCTGCGATCGCTCGCCGGAGTCATCGGCGCCCCCTCACGGGGTCTCGCGCGCGCGGGGGGCGCGGTCGAGGATTTCATGATGGGCGCGCTCAACGCGTCCGAATCGGACTCGCTCGCTGCAGCGCTCGCGAAAAACGTACTGGCCAAGGGCGCGGCAGGGGCGGCCGAGGGAGCCGCGGTCGGGGCCGCGCAGCATCTCACAGAGGAGTCGATTGGCGATCCAGCGGCCAACGGAGAGAGCCTCTACGCGGCGATGGGTCATGGTGCGTTGCTCGGCTTCGGCCTCGGTGGCGCACTCGGGGCCGGTGGCGAGCTAGGATCGCGAGTGCTCGGGCGTCTGAGTCCGCACATGAGCGCGCTGGCAGAGTCGCAGGCCGCGCGCGCGGTGGGACTTAGCGAGCGCAGCGTCGGCCGCCGACTCATCGATGATGAGGTCGTGGGACTCGGCGAAGGCCCCGCGCAGATGCTCCCGAAGGCACAGAAAGCCGCGAAAGCTGCGGACGACCGCATGCGAGCGCTCCTCGAGACGGCGGACACTGCGGGACACGAAGCGCCCGAGGTCGAATCGCTGCTGAAAATAGCCGGCAAAAACGAGCATGCGGTCAAGGCGATCGAGCTCGCCGCGGGCGTGCCGAGCGTCGAAGAGGCAGCGGCGCAGGGGCTCGACCGCGACGCGATGCTGTTCAGCGCAAAGGTCCCGCTGGCCACGGTGAATGACCTCAATCACGCGCCGGCGATGCGAGGCATGTTTCAGGAGGAGCTCGACAAGGCTGCGGACAAGGCTGCGCGCAAGCTCGGTGGGAGTTTCCTCGACGAATATCGCGACGCCCGTCTGGCTCAGCAGCAGTATGCCGAGGTGCTGCCAGCGCTCGCGAAAAAGGCCACGGCGGCCACGGAAGCGGGGATCGGTTTGCCGGCGCTCGGACTTCTGACGCACGGCCCGATGGGCGCCATCTCTGGTTTGGGGCTGGCGGTGGCGAAAAAAGCCGCGCTCGAGCGAGGGGCCGGAACGACGGCCGTCATCCTCGAGAAGCTGGCCTCCCTGCGAGCGGTCGAGCGCGCTCGGCAGGTCATGGAGCGGCAGGTGGAGCGCGGCCTGTCCGGCGCGATGGGCACGGGCGAGCGAGCCGCTGTACGGGTCAAGGCTCCCATCACAGCCACCTACGAGGAGCGCGTAGCAGCCGTGCAGCGTATGCTGTCGGATCCGGGGGCAGGCGCCACGCGTGCCGTGGCGAGCGTCGAGACGCACGCTCCCCAAGCCGCGCAGGCGTTCCAGGCGACCGCCGTGCGTGCCGCGAAATACCTCGGTGGGCTCATCCCGCCGCAGAAGCATCCACCGAGCATCACGCCGCAGTTCGACCGGCCCCATGTCGCCAACGCGGCCGAGCGGGCATCGTTCACCCGAGCGTTTGACGTGGCGCACGACCCGATGGTCGCGCTCAAGATGGCACAGGATGGTAGGCTCACCCGCGACCACGTGAAAGCTCTTGCGGCGCTATATCCAGCGGTATACGCTCACGTCGTGCAGCAGGCCCAGGCGCGACTCGCGGACATCAAGCATCCGCTGACCGTGGCGCAGAAGGCGCAACTTGGCACGCTGCTTGGGCGAGCGCCGGATTTGGACCTGACACGGCGATTCCAGCAGACCTACGCAAATCTCGCGCCCCCGCCCCCCAGCGGGCCGCAGCAGAAGCAACACGAAAACCGCGAGCAGGTATACCACGGGCCGAAGCGGCCGATCAGCGCGCCCGCCCGCAATACCGCCCTCGACCAGGGCGAGGGGAGGCCGCCGGGGCGATGAAAGAAATCAAACAACTCCACGACTCCGATGGGTGCGCAAACTTTAGTTGCCCCGCGTGTGGCTGTATTGTGGCCGTGCAGCTGTCGACCCATTCACCCGCGTGCGCAATCGATCGAGCGCGAGACGTAGCGTGTTTTTGCGAATTGCCGGAAGGGGTGAGCGTTATCGCGCCGCCGCCACTCGCGCCTATCACGCCGCCGCGTGAGCCGCCACCGCTCGCGCCTATCACGCCACCGCTCGATGCCGATGCGTTCCGTCCCTTCCGTCCCATTGTTTCGTCTCGTCGTAGGGTGCCGTAATGGCCGAGGGAACCGCACTCCAGCAATTTGCGTTCGTCGAGATGCCGACCGCGGGGCTCATCGCCTCGCTGCAGCTCACGGCGGGGCAACCTGGCTATCTGGATCTCAGCACGTTCGACTGGAACGGCGTGCCCCAAGCCGACGTGATGACCCGGCTCACTCAGGGAGCGGTGAACACGTACGTGTCGATCGCGTTCGTCGGGACACTCGGTTATCTCTGCGCGGGACCCACTGTCGCCTCAGTCACGGGTGCGAACGCGCCGAACCCCGGCGCCACCGGCACAAATCAGCCGGGCATTGGGTGGCCAGTGCCTGCACTCGACACCACCGGGCAAATCGCACGGTTCAAGGTTCGCAAGGGGTTCAACCAACTCCTCGGTTTCGTCGGGGTGAATAACGGGACGATCACCGTCTACCGTTCCGGCCCGCCAGGGGAAGGGGGTCTCTGATGCCCGGTCCTGCAGCGTCGCCCCCGCAACAGGTCGTCCTCGTCGATGGTGCAGGAAATCCCATCGACATGGTCACGCTCGTCGCGACCCAGACCCTCATCCTCGCGGAGCTGGTGAAGATCCGCACGCTGCTCGCGCAGCAGCAGGGACAACTCGTTCTCACGTCACAGGACATCGGCGCCGCAGCCTAGCGGGCCAGTTCACGCGCAATACCTCGGCCCACGCTGGGCGCTTGACCCTGTCCGCTAGGAGAGATTCCCCATGCCCTCAGCTCTCGCACAGATGCGTGGCCTCGTAGGTCGCGCGCTCACGAACATCCAGGCGTTCGCCGACGACTCGAGCAACGACCGCGGCGTGCGACTCGACCGCTACGGATCGCTGCTCATCCCGCAGACCGATTCGAGCCTGTACAGCCAGGCCGAGGAAGGATCGATGGTCATCGCGACCAATCCGACCCCAGGCACCGGCTACACCTGGGTCGCCGCGGTCACGAGCTACACGAATACGCAGCCGCTGATCGTCGTGTACAACAACGAGCCGGCGGGCGGAAAGAACATCGAGCTCCGCTACCTGAAGCTGATCACGCTCGCCGCGGGCACCGGTGCTGTGGCCTGGCAATACCTCGGCCTTCTCGACGTGCAGCAGCTGCAGACGACGGCTCACCATGCCGCCGCGACGCTGGTCAATCCCAACTTTGCCTATCCGGTCCTCGTCAACAATCTGCAAGTGCTAGTGCAGACCGGCTCGACGGCCAGCGTTTTCCCAGCCCCCACGGCTGCGGCGCGCATGGTCAACCGCGGATCACTCGGCGGTTTGAATGTCCCTGGCGACGTCATGCGCATCAATTTCGGATCGCTCGATTCTGGGACCACCTCAGGCATCACAGCGGCGGAAGGCGCGACGCAGGCTGGTGTCGGGCGAGCGGACTCGGATAGCCCCGTGGTCATTCCGCCCGGCGGCGCATGGTACCTGTATTTCTGGTCCGCCTCGTCTTCGGCGGCAATCAACCCGGAGATGATCTTCGGTATGGTCTGCCGGTAAGGGGGAAAGAACATGGCCTTCGCACCGACAATTGCAGCCAACAGCGCCGTAGTTCACTCGAACGACGCGGTCACGATCATCGACTATCCCTATGCCGTCTCCATCATGGAGTGGGGCGGGGCCGTATCGAGCGCGTTCGGCGTCACGCCGCTGACGACGTTCTACGTTCCCGGGACGGGCGTCAACGACGATGCTGCCGCAATCAACGCAGCCGCGACCGTCCTCACCGGAACGGGCGTCTCGCTGTTTTTCCCTGCGGGGACCTATCTCGTCACGGCCGCCGCGATCAACCTGCAGGGTGTGAACATCATCATCGGCAACGGTGCGTTGTTCACTGGCACCTACGCCAGCTCGCTCGTCAACGGCACGGCCGCTGGCTACGCGCGTGGCGTGTTCTCGACGATCACCACGTCGACCACGTACACCGGAAGCGGCACGAACACGCTGACTTTCGGATCGAACGCAGCAACGGGTACGCAGGACGGAATCACTGTCGCTGCAGGCGACGTGTTCATCCTGCAGGGTGGCACGCTGGGATCCTGTGCTATCACGGCCAAGGACACGGGTCCGTGGGCATTCAAGTCGCTTGGAAGCGCCAGCACGCCAGTTGTGCTGACCCGCCCGAGCTGGTGGACGACGGGAGCGACCTGTCCGACGTCGTACAAGATCCAGTGCGGGCCGGAAGGCGGGCTGTTTGGCTCGACAATCTGGAAAGCTTACGCGAACCCCGGCACCGTCATCGGCACCACCGATTCGCAGTTCTACCCGGATAAAGTCACGCAACAGGTGCTGCTCAACAGCGGCACGATCACCAAGACGAACGTGCCGATCTTCAGCGCGACGAAAACGCAGTTTGTCGCGACCCTGCACACGCTCACGAGCGGCACATCGACGGTTGGTTACGGGCCCGTCACGCTGCCTACCGCCGGATACCAGGGCGCGTGTTCGGTCGTAGTGGATGCCTACGTCGCAAACATGACGATCAACTCGGGAGACGGCTCCACGCTCGCTTTCACCGTCATCAATCCGTAGCACACGATGCCCGCGCGCAGCATCCTCGACCCAGGCTTCGGGCCGCTCATCGTGAGCGGCGCCGCGGCGCTCGAGGAGCTGCGCGCGGTGACATCGCTTGTTACGCCGCAGACGGGCGACGTGAGCGTGCCTGTGGATAGTACGGGAGTCGGCACGGGCACGTACCTAGCGGAATCGGTTTTTGAACCGGGGGACCTGTCTGGACTTGTCCTCTGGCTGCGCGCGGACCTGGGCATCACCTATGTCCAGGGGCCCGTGGTTGCTACGGGGACGACGCCCCCAGCGGTCACGTTTACCGGCACACCCTCCTCGCCGAGCAATTCGATCGTGCTCACATGCACTGCGGCCGGAACGCAGACCACGGCAACGTTTTCCTGGACGCTAAATGGCATAGCGCAAGCGGGGTTCACCGCTGCGGCTACCGTTGTTCTTGCGGGAACAGGAATCACGGCGAATTTCCCCGTGGGCGCGTACACGAATTCCCCGACCGCCGACACATACACGAGTGTGGTTACTGTTAGCGCATGGGCGGACCAAAGCGGACTGGGCAACAACTTTGTACAGGCCACAGCGGCTAACCAGCCGTCATTGATCGTAAACGGGGGTCCCACAGGCGGCCCGTGTCTATTGTTCGATGGCGTGACGCAACGGATGTCTATAGCTGCGACCATTCTGCCTGCTAGCCCATTTACCCTTTTTCAGGTCAGGCGAGCGCTGACTACGTCAACAACAACTCTGAGCGTACTTTTCGGAACCCTGGGCACCAACGGGATCGGGTTTCAGGTCACAACGTCGAACAGGGTCGTGTTTTATGCTGGCCAGGGTTCTCTGGTGGACAGCTCGGCCACCACATCATGGGAGGGCTGGTGCGCGCAGAATAGTGGGTCCACGACGACGCTGCTAATCAATGGCGCGAGTCAATCCCTCACAAATAGCTCTATGCAACCCATTGCGCCAACCTTGGTCACGTTTTTGGGTACAGGCGCCCCCTTGGCCAGCCAATTCAATGGCGACATCGTAGAGACCATCGCGTACAACACTTTGCTTTCTGCCAACTCAGTGGCCGCGGTCCGCGGATATTTGACGACTCGCTATGGCGTTGGATAAGTAAATCAGAAAGAACAGAGCGCGCATCCATGACCACCACCCACTACGTCCAGATGGCCCTTGCCGCGATTGCTGCCGCGGCCGGCGCGATCGCTCCGTTCCTGCCCCCCGCGGACCTCGCCTACGCGGGCGCTGTTGCCGCGGTGTGCCTGTCCATCGCCAAGGTCCTCGGCGTGCAGAGCGAAGTGCGGGGGGACAAGTGAGGCGCGGCGCGTTGGTCCTCGCGCTGGTGTGGGGGGCGAGTTGCGGGGACATCGGCTGCCTCAGCTCGGCGCCCATCGTGCCGCAGACGCCCGACAACGCCGCGCAGATCGCCTCGTGTGAGAGTACGGCGACGACGCACAACGCGATCCAGCTCGGCGATTTCGTGCTGACGGGAGGGGCCGCGGGGCTCGGCGCCGTGGGAGCGCTCGTCTCGGACCAGCAGGGCAAGACGGACATGGCCATCACAGCAACGGCGCTCGGGGGCGCGGCGGTCATCGCCTCGGGGCTCGTCGCGTGGACGGCCTCGAATTTCGCCAACTCGCAGTGTCCGAGCGTCGTGGGGCCGCTGCCCATGCTACCTTCCAAGAAGCCATGACTCAGCTCGCTCTCCCGCTCGATCCGCGCTGTTGCGAGTGCGGCGGCGCGGCCGAGGCCAATTGCACCTACTGCGGGCGGGCGGTCTGCTACCCGACGCAGACGGGGGCCTGCCGCAAGCATCTGTGTGGGAGACCGAGGCGATGAGAATCCACACCCTCCCCTCTGGCCAGCAGATCCACGTGGGAGGCCGCAAGCGTCCCACGAAGACCCGCGCAACGCATCCGCACCTCTACCGCAGCATCCGCAGCTACGTCGTGGGCGAGCTGCCCCCGGCGCCGGACTACGACTGGACAACGGGGGCGCCAGACGCGCTCTCTGACGTGCTGGCCAACGATCGCCTGGGCGACTGCACGAGCGCCGGGGCGGGGCACATCGTGGACGCGATGACTGGGGTGGCGGGTGATCCTGTGAGGATCACCGAAGCGCAGGCCATCGCATTCTATTCGGCGACGACGGGCTACGATCCGGCGGACCCATCGACCGACCAGGGCGGGGACGAGATCACGGTCTGCCAGACGTGGCAGCAGGCTGGTTACCTGTCGGATGGGAGCCACGCCATCGCTGGATGGGCGACGATCGAGGATTTCGATCCGACGTTCGTCCAGCGCGTGGGCCACCTGTTCCCGCTGTATTTCGGCATCGAGCTCTCTGACTCGTGGATGTCCGCGCCCGTGTGGGACGTGGGCGAGCCCCCCGACCCCAACAATGGCCACTGCGTCGTGGGGCTCGGCGCCATCGCGGCGCAGGGGATCGTCATCGACACATGGGGGCAGCGACGCATCATCACGTGGGCAGCCATAGCGGAACGCTGCGCCGACGAGGCGGGCGGCAATCTCTTCGCCATCCTCACCCAGGACGGCATCTCCCGCGCATCGGGCCTCTGCCCCGCGGGCATCGACTGGGCGACCCTGCAGGCGGACCTCGTCGCCATCGGCGGCCCGCAGAGTCCCGATAGCTACCCGTCGGTGGACCCGTGAGCGAAGTCGTCGAGATCGTCGAGGCCAGCTACCACGGCCCGCATGGTCTCCGTGTGCCTCCTACGATGCGTGTGCGCTGCCGTTGCGGGCGCGTCTATCGTACCACCCAGTGGCCGCACATGATTCGCCGAGCCACAGCCTGCGTCGCGTGTCGAAAGAATCCGGGCAAATGAGCGATGATAGCGACGGGGCGGCTCTACTGATCCTCGGCATCGTTGCGGTGGTCATCCTGGCGTTTGGTTTCCGGCTGATCCTCGAGATGGCGCGATGACTCTCGAGTCCCGCCCCATCAGCCCCCTCGTCGTCGACACATCGGCGAAAATCTACACGGCGCAAGCCACGGGGCTCTACGACGCCGGGGTGCACACGGTGATCCGCTACGTATTTTTCTCCGTGCCCCGCCCCGGGGACCTCGACGCCGGCGAGCTCGCCATCCTGACCGACGCCGGGCTCACGGTCGTGGCGGTGCAGCACGTGCGCTATCCAGGGTGGTGGGCTGGCGGCGATGAGGGCGCGAAGGACGCGCTGGCCGGGATCGTCAACGCGCAAAAGGCTGGGTATGTCGTCGAGTCAGGGCCGCCCCTCTCCCTCGCGCTCGACATGGAGGGCGTCGGAAATCCTGGCAGCGACGCTTTCGCCCATGCAGACACCTGGTGTCGTGGTGTGCGGGCCGCTGGATACGCTCCGCTCGTCTACGTGGGCTATGACTCTGGGCTCGATGCGGCAGCGCTCGATAGTATCGGAGGGGAGCCGGCCTTCTGGTGCGACTACGCGCCCGTCAACCTGCGCCCCGCCCCGACCGTAGGCTACGTGCTGCACCAGCAGACCCAGCGAACGGTCGCCGGCGTGGGGGTCGACCCGGATACTATCCTGCAAGATGGGCGCATCTACGGGCTGGCGAGGGCGGCATGAGCGAGGGACAGGAGAGGCCGGCCCCGCCTCGCCCGATGCGATCGGACCTCTACGCGATGGTTCAGCAGATCGCGAACGGACAGCTTGATACCACAGAGCGGCTCGGGCATGTGATGCGCGAGCTGGCGGAGCAGGGGACACAGCTGCGGCACTTGCGCGCCGAGGTCGCGGAGCTCAAGGCCGGCGTGCCCGAGATGCGCCGCAAGCTCGAGTCTCTCCCCGGAGATTTCGAGGATGCAGCCGAGGTCACGGCGCGGCACCAGATCGACAAACTCAAGGCGGAGATTGAGTCGCGTCGGGCGGACTCGCAGAGCGCTCAGCTTCGCCGGCTCGACGATCGGCGATGGCAGGTAATTTTGGCCGTCCTCACGGCATCGATTGCCTTTGGGGCTGGCTGGCTGGCGCACTGGCTCGGAAGGTAGAGTGAGACCGCCCGCACCATCATCCGAACAATGTCGCTTGCTTGACCACCAGCGGCAGGCAGGCGGGGGAAAACCAGATACACTCCTGGGCCGTCGTGCTGCCGCCGCCGTAGGTGAGCCGTCCGCGCTCCCAATCGTGCTCCGTCCAGCCGGGTAGGTCGTAGTCCCCGCGGTGCCCGCAGAGCGCCACGCGGAGGCCAGCGTTCTCTTTCGCCCACGCCTCGCATTCGGCCGCCACGGGCTCTGTTGAACCGCCCAGCTAAACAGCTACTCTCCCGACCCAATGACACTCCAGGTCCTTGTCCTCGCTGTGGCTGCTCTCGTCGGCCGAGGCACCCCCTCTCATGCTCAGGCTGACGCTATCGCCCAGGCCTGCGCAGAGGAGGCCGCTCGGGGCCCCGCGGACCCGGAGGCCTGCGCCGCGCTGATGACCGTGTACGCGGCCCATGAGAGCGCATGGCGTGGCGGGGTCTATGGGGACGGCGGACGCTCGTACGGCCTCTGGCAGGAGCCCGAGGCGGTCGCTCGGAGACTCTCCACGCTCGGGCAGGCGCGGTGGTGGCTCGAGCAACTGCGACGCTCCTCCCTCGCTGCGGTGGACTCGTCGCCGTCTAGGGCGAGGCGACGTGAACGTCTCGCGGCACGGATGCTACGCGAGGCGACGCGCGACCGCCCCGTTTTCATGTTGCCTCGCGTACCCATGTGTGGGCCTGATTCCCCGACCGCCACACCTTGCCGACGACCGGGATTCTCCGCCAACCGTGTTGCTCCATCCACTGCAACGCCTCCCCCCGCGGACACGCCCACTGCTCCCACCGCTGCATCGTTCGCGCTCGGGTTGGCGTCGCAGCACGTGGACACTCCCGGCCTGCGCGACGCCTCGAACTGCGCGAAAGTCGCGTCGTCTGCGTATGGGTTACCGCACGTCCTACAGCGGTATCTAAAGTCGGGCGCGAAGTAGTCGAACACGCGCGCCGTCTGCTCAGTCTCGCACCATTCCAGCGCCCCCGGCGTCATCGCCTCGCGAATGTTCCAGTTGCGGCCCATCAGCCGTCACCGGTCACCGTACTTGCCACCGGATTCACTTTCCTCCGCGGCGGCCATTTCAGATTTTGAAACGGCGGCGCCCGTGCTCTTGGTCGTAGGGCCGAGGGTTCTCTGCGCCTCCTGAAAGTATGCGTTCAATGCCTGGACGATGATCCGCGCATACCCTTCCTCCATCCCGGATACTGACGCAATGGCGTCATCGTTCGCGTCGTGGATGCGCCATCGAGCGGGCGGTACGGCTAGACCGGCGGCGAGGCCGGTGGACGTTCGCGTCGGGATGTACTCGCACCCGAACGGTGCTCGCAGTCGGGCCATGACCGCCGCGTCGACCCCTTTCGTGTTCGCCGCCCTCGCCATCAGTGCCTCCAACGCCGCGCTCACTGCATCACCATGCACGCCGCCACGGCCGCCAGCGCAATCCTGAACCGCTCCGTCTTGCTCCTACCCTCGGCCGCCGCCCGGCGCAGCTCGGCCGCCATGGTCTCGCGGAGCGCCTTGGCTGCCTCCTCCCGCGTCCCGTACGTCGCGCCCTTGACCGGGAGCCAGTGCCCCCGCGTCGGTCCCTCGTGCTGCCTCTCGATTCGGTACATGGTCTCACCTCTCCTGCTGTTCGTCGCTACACGCGCGCAAAAGCCCAAGTCACGTCTGCACGATAGGCGCATATTCCTCTCCGCGCAGACCGTACATCGAAGCCACGGCGTTGCGCGCCGTCATCGCCTGAGGCTCGCCAAGCCTGGCGCTCGGATCTAACGGGTCCGGCAGCGGGCGCAGCTCGGGGTGCACGCGTCGCCAGAACTCGCGTCTACTGCCATCCGCCTCGGGAGTCGAGTTGACAAGGCGAACGAAGACCGCCGGCAATCCCGACCGGAATCGCCTCTCGTAAAGCGAGCCATATTCGTCCTCATGAATTTTACGCGCGCCCGAGTCACGCAGGAACCGCTCCGCGCCGTAACGGTCGACCATGAGACGTCGGATCTCGTCGTTCTTCTCTGCGTCGATCTGCGACACAGTGATCGTCTCTGGATGCTCGACGACGTTTGGCGGCACAGTGACGCCGTGGATGCGATAGAGCCCCCAGCCGTCAGGCCACTCGATCGCCTTGCCCGTCAGCGAGTGGAGTTGCCCCTGCGGGTCACGCTCGATGTGCACAGGGTGCTCGCACGCCATGACGAAATCATGATGAGGCCACCACCAGCAGGCGCTCTTAGCGGTGCCCGCATAGGCGATGGCGCGCGAAGTGATCTCCTCTCCGAGGTCGAGATCACATACATCGGAAAAAAAGCTCACATACGATGGTGATCCCCAGAACCATCCACCGACCCAGAACTGGCCGCCGATGTACTTGTACCAGCTGCCCAGGATGGCCCGATAAAGCCCATTTATGAGCGCGTTGACCTGCTCGCGGACCTGCTCGCGGACCTGCGCATGGACCTGATCGCTGACCTGCGCGCCGACCTGCGCGCCGACCTGCGCGCGGACCTGCTCGCTGACCTGCGCGTCGACCTGCTCGCTGACCTGCGCGCCGACCTGCGCGCCGACCTGCGCGCGGACCTGCGCGAGGACCTGCGCGCGGACCTGATCGTCGACCTGCGCGCCGACCTGCTCGCTGACCTGCTCGCTGACCTGCGCGTCGACCTGCTCGCTGACCTGCGC
>Ga0209415_10007952_pt1 | contig 18417 bp, 18 predicted proteins | sample PeaSoiSIISIP2007_FD_187696 | JGI IMG/M metagenome (GOLD analysis project Ga0209415, IMG submission 187696) | Peat soil microbial communities from Weissenstadt, Germany - SII-SIP-2007 (SPAdes) (version 2) | ecosystem: Environmental > Terrestrial > Soil > Wetlands > Peat | place: Germany...
CGAGCCGATGGCTCAGCAGCGCGGGAGGTCCTTCTCCCGCGTTGCACGTTGACGGGAGGAAGTCATCGGACGGTAGACCCTCATGCCTTGAAAATCCCCGCCCCGCAGGGGCGAAATCTACACTAACGGAGAACGCCTCTTCTCCATTTCACGCTGAACGAAAACACCCCGAGCCCCAGATGTTCGATTTTGGGGCCGTGTCTGCCACGGTCAAGCAGTTGCGCGATTTTGCTTCGGCGCCTTAACGCTCGGGGAGACAGGACATGATCCGTTCCAATGATTCGCGGCATGCGGCGTAGGTTATACTTCCGGCCGAATGGCTACTGCAGGCAAGACATCGTTGCGCTTTCAAGTCGCTAGCGACCAATCGCTGCTGGTTTATTTCGACCCGGCGGCCAAGAAGGGCGAGGCGGAAGGCCCTCCTCCAAAAGAGCAAATCACGCTCGAAGCGCGCGAGCAAGTGCGTAGACTTCTGCGTTTGTTGGAACTTGAGCCGATAGTGGGAGTGCGCAATCTTCACCCGGCGTATGGTTCGCTGTTGATCAAATTCGACGCCCTGAAGTTGCGGCACGATGAGCTGGAAAATCTGCTGCGGACTTACGTCGAGCGCATGAGGAGCGTCGCCCTTCCCGAGCCGCGACTGGTCGAAATCCCAGTGTGCTATGGCGGGGAGTATGGCCCCGATCTGAACGAAGTAGCTGAGTTGCATCAAATGACCGTTGAGCAGGCGATCGAGCTGCACGCCTCGGCCAGGTATCTTGTTTATTTCCTGGGCTTCGCTCCCGGCTTCGCCTATCTCGGCGATGTGGACGAACAGTTGGCGACACCCAGATTGCCTTCACCACGGAAGAGCGTCCCAGCAGGGAGTGTCGGAATTGCAGGGAGACAAACGGGTGTGTATCCGATTTCCACACCCGGCGGATGGAGATTGCTTGGCCGCACTCCCTTAAAGATGTTCCAACCTGATCGCGCGCAAATGAGTCTGCTTGCACTTGGCGATCGCGTGCGTTTTGTGCCGATTGCGCCGCAGCAATTCGTGAAGCTGGCTTTGGGTAACGCATGAGCCTGATCGAGGTGCAATCTCCCGGTTTGCTGACGACGGTGCAGGATTTGGGCCGCGAAGGATTTGGACCGGTGGGCGTCTCGCCTTCCGGCGCAGCCGATCCTATCTCGCTTCGCATTGGCAATCGATTAGTGGGCAACGCGGAAGGCGCGGCCGCGCTCGAGATGACTTTGGTCGGCGGCACGTTCTTGTTTCCCGAGCGATCAGTAGTGGCGCTCGCGGGCTCCGATTTCGGCGCCTCGCTCGACGATGTGGCTGTCGACATGTGGACATCTGTCGAGGTCTGCTCCGGCCAGACTCTGAGAACGGGACCAACTCGGACTGGAGCACGATGCTATTTGTGCGTGCGTGGTGGAATTGAGGTGAAATTGTTCTTGGGCAGTGCGTCCACTCATCTCCTGAGCGGCCTTGGGGGTTTTGATGGCAGGGCGTTGCAAAAAGGAGATGTCCTGAGGATTGGAACCGCGGGCGGGACCTTTCGTACCTTTCGGAAAGGGAGCGTTGTCGGTTGGGCGCTTAAACAGCTTTTGCCTCGGAAAATCTTGCGTGTCACGGCCGGTCCGCAAAGCGATTGGTTCTACGAAGCGACCCGGAAGGCGTTCTATGCCGGGACGTACCGCTTGGCCGAGGAATCGAACCGCATGGGCTTGCGCCTGCAAGGCACCCCGGTTACCTCGTCGTCCGGCGGTGAAATGATTTCGGAAGGCGTCTCCCTCGGCGCTGTACAGATCACCGCAGGAGGATTACCGATCATCTTATTTGTGGAGCAACAGACGACCGGTGGCTATCCAAAAATAGCAAATGTAATTTCCGCGGATTTGAGCAGCCTAGGCCAATTGAGGCCGCGTGACGAAATTCAATTCGAACTTGTCGAAATGGAAGTGGCGCGTGCGCTTCTTGCCGCACAGGAGAAGTTGCTCGCAACGAAGGAGCTAATCGTCGAATGAAGCGCATAGACCTGAATTGCGATATGGGCGAAGTCCCCGAAGCCATCGCCGACGGGACACAAGAACAACTTCTGCGTTCCATCACTTCAGCGAACGTCGCATGTGGCGGCCACGCGGGCGATGAAGCAACAATGCGCATCACCATTGAGCAGGCGTTGCGGCACGGCGTGGCCATCGGAGCTCATCCAGGCTATGCAGACCGCGCAAATTTCGGACGCCTGGAATTGAAAATTCCTGCGCAAGAGGTGGCGGACTCCGTCTTCGAGCAGGTGCGCGCTCTGGCACAAATTGCGGAGAGTTGCGGCGCACGAGTAGTCCACGTAAAACCGCATGGAGCGCTGTACAACCAGGCAGTGCGCAGCCGCGAATTGGCTCAAGCCATCGCGGATGGCGCCGCTCGATGGCGCCGCGACGTCGTGCTGGTAGGTTTGGCCGGATCGCCCATGCTCGAAGTCTTCCGCGAAGCAGGATTCGCTGTCGCAGCCGAAGCCTTCGCCGATCGTCGTTACGAGCCTGATGGCACGCTGCGCTCACGAAAATTTGAAGATGCCCTGATTCGCGACCCCGAAATGGCCGCCCGTCAGGCTCTGGGAATGGTGGAACGGGGCCTCGTCATCGCGAGCGACGGAAGCGAGGTTGCTCTCGCACCGCAGACGATCTGCATTCATGGCGATACGCCCGGAGCGACAAATATTGCCGCCGAAGTTGCTCGCGCTTTAACCGGAGCGGGAATCAGGCTCGCTGGTCTGCTCGAGAAATAAAAATTCCGGGGAGGAACAAAGAGAGTCAGCGCAGATTCACGGAAAGACGAAGACAGTAGACCGCAATTCGGATGGCCGTGCAGGCGTTAGGGCCGATGGCAATCGTTGCCGTTCAGGTTGCACACCGCAAGCCTACCGGAGCTGTCTTGTAGCACTCGCGATTGCAGCTTCAGCGTAGGTACCTTCACCGCTCTGTAAGCGCGGGCCAGCTCTCCCAGCGAGAGGCTTCCTTCGCCTTGCGCGGCCTTCTCCGCGGCGGCAAGTTGCTGCTGCCCAAGAGCCACCGCTTCCGCATAGGTCATATAAGTTGAAGGAACGAACGGTCCATCGTTTCGCCATGATTGGACAGAATAAGTTTGCGGATCTTCATAGCTCACTGCCCGGCCCGCGTAGCCAAAATTGCTCGATCCCCACGCGCCGCCGCTTCCCCAGCTCCCCACATTGTTTCCAAATCCCGAACTGTTGCCTCCACCCGTAATCGGTTGGTGTGAATGCTGCGCTTGCGCAGTGCCGGCGAAGAGTAAAAGACCGGCGAGCCATAGGCTGGATTTCATAACCGTCTCCTAAGCGTGCCTCCAAAAATAAAAACTGGAGGAGCTTTAAGAATCCGTGAAGGGGTAGCGGGGGGACTCTGCTAACGCCCACGATTATACGACGATTTTTCCAAATGGGAAGTTACATTCCTTCGGCGGCAAAAGAAGGTCAACACTTCGGGCCTGCCACAAGGGAAAAGGAACCCGACAAACCGTTGCGGCGTCGGCAACCGCGGAGCTCACTGTAGCAAAGGGGGCGTCTACAAAAGAAAAGGCGGGCCATTGGTTGCGCCCGCCGCTGGGTTTGCTCTCTAACTCGGTTGGAGCGCCCCGACCTGGTCGCGGCGCTCCAAAAAACGTAAACTATTCGAACTTTTCGGTCATCACAGGGAATTGCAGCTTCGCCTTCGCCAGCGACTTAACGACGATCGCTTCCGCGCTCTCGGAAGTCGTATTTCGTGCGGTGGCCATTTCACTGACCAAGAGGTACTTCGCGCGTTCCAGCATTTTCTTTTCGCGGAAGGAGAGTGGCTTGCTGCGGCTTAGGGAAACGAGACTCTTTAGGACGACGGCGACTTCGAGGAGGGACCCGGTGCGCATGCGCTCCGAATTTTCCTTGAAGCGGTGTTTCCAGTCGTGATGCGAATTGAGCTTGCCCTTTTCGAGGAAGCCAAGGACTTTGCTGGATTCCGTGGAACGAATCACGGAACGAAGGCCAACGGTTTCTGCGTTCGATTGTGGAACCATCACACGCAGGCCGCTGGAAACGATGCGAATCATGAAATACCGCTCGGTCCTACCATTCAAGACACCGTAACTAATCTGTTCTACAAGTCCGACGCCGTGGTTCGGATAAACGACCTTGTCACCGATTTTGTAGTCCATGGATCGTGATGCCCCCTGAGATGCTTACAAAGCTTAAATGTATGTGTTGCAAGAGTCAAGATATATCCAGTGGAATCATGGAGTTAGGGAAAATTAGATGTGTATTTGGCAGTCGAATTGCTTAGCACAGTTTGCAATATGTAAAATTTGCTTGTTTGACGGATAGAAGCCCCCGCCGCGCTCCATCCTTTTCCCTGAAACGTCCGTTTCATCCGCCTTCCCAGCCCATCCTTTCCCCAACTCTCAAACTCCTCTCTGTGTGCTGTAGAATGCCCTTCGTGATTCTTTTGGCGCTGGATACTTGCGACGCACGCGGCAGCTTGGCCCTCCTTCGGGATAATGACCTATTATTCGCCGTTGCCCATGAAGGAGCTTCTGACTATTCCGGCTGGGTCCTCCCCACCGCGGAAGTCGCGCTGCGTTCCTCTGGCTTGGCAATGCGCGATGTTGAGGTATGCGCCGTTGCCTCGGGGCCGGGTTCGTTTACTGGGGTTCGCATCGCCCTGACGACCGTGAAAGCATGGAGCGAGGCCTACGGCACCGCAATCGTCAGCGTCTCTCGCTTGGAAGCACTCGCCGCGGAATCCGCGATCAGAACTAATTTTATTGCCGCGTGCTTCAACGCCAACAGAAACCAGGTTTACGGCGGATTATTTCGCACGCAAGACGCGGGTCTTCAGCTTGTGGAAGAGGAAATGGTAGCCGCGCCGGCGGATTTCATTAGTTGGGTCGCGCAGCGCGTTGGCGAGGAAAAGGTGAGCTGGATCTCCTTGGATCCGGATCTGCTGACTTCGCAGGAAGCATGGCAAGCTCGTCTGCAAGCGGGCGAGACCCTGGCAAGAAGCGCGAATGTTCTCGCGCCAGCGATCGGAAGAATCGGGCGGCAGCGGGCGCTTGAGGGCCGTTACACGGATGTTCTTGCGCTGGACGCCGAGTACATAAGACGGCCGGATGCCGAGGTTTACTGGAAGGGCGGGCCGGGCCGTGGCAGTTGAACGCGGCCGCGAATGTGAAACTGCCACCGTGCGACAGTTTCGCCCGGAAGACGCTGACGCAGTGATGGCCCTTGCCGCCCAAGCTCCAGAAGCCGCGAATTGGTCGAAAGAAAGCTATCTGAAGTTTGGCTGCGAGCCCGGCTCGCTCGCGTTAGTGCTTGAAGCAGATGGCCAGATAGCAGGATTCCTGCTAGGTAGATTAGCGTCGGATCAAGCCGAACTCCTGAATTTGGCCGTCATTGCCACACAAAGGCGCCAAGGCGCAGGAACTATACTGCTCGGAAAAGCCATACAAGAGTGGCGTCCCCGTGGAGCGAAAAGCGTCTATCTCGAAGTCCGTGAATCAAATACGGGCGCCATCGCCTTCTACGAAAGGCATGGTTTTACCAAAATGGGTCTCCGGAAAGGGTATTACCGCGCCCCCGATGAGTCTGCCTTAACCATGGTCAAAAAACTCACAGCCTCGATGGGCTAGAACCAATTTCCTAATAGTTCCCACTTGACGCCGCCATCCCCAGTGCTATCGTTGCGTTCATGTAGTATTCACAATTCAATTCGCGCAGTCGTGAGGAGGACGCATGGCAACCGCACAGCGGGCACCTCGGGACATACTCCTCGACACAGACGCCGAGTATCAGCGTCTGGCCGAGCAGCACTCGAAATACGAAGCAGAACTACACCGAATCTCCACCGCTACCTACCTCAGTTCAGAAGACCTCCTGGAAGAAATCAAGCTCAAGAAGATGAAGCTCCACTGCAAGGATGAAATGGAGCGGATTGCCCTGCGTATCCAAAGTGTGCGGGCGCATCGCACGCAATAAGCCCGCGAACCCCAAAAATCTGTCGTAGAATGGCCCTGCTCGCTCGCCGCGTTTACACATCGCGCAAGGCGGATGAGGTATATTCTCTCTAGCATGGTCAAAGAGGGCTATTACTTCGGGTTGCCGCTTCTGGCTCTGGGAGCCGCGGCCTATTTTGCTCACTGGATTATTGTCGCCGTTGTGCTGGTGTGCCTCGCTCTTTTTGTCTTTTCCTTTTTCCGAGATCCGGACCGCGTGATTCCGTCCGAGCCTGGAGCGATTGTGTCTCCGGGAGACGGGCGCGTGGTAGTCGTTACCGATGAGGACTATGCCGGGCTGCCCGGAAAACGGATCAGTATTTTTCTGGCAGTATGGAACGTGCACGTCAATCGAGCGCCGGCGGCTGGCATCATCACCAAAATGGAATATCGCCCAGGAAAGTTTCTTGCGGCCATGCGCGAGCGCGCTTCGATGGAAAACGAGCAGAACGTGTTCACGCTTTCGACCGAAGCCGGGGAAATGGTGTTTAAGCAGATCGCTGGTTTGATTGCTCGTCGCGTTGTGAGTTGGAAGAAATCCGGCGAGCGAGTCGCGCGGGGCGAGCGAATCGGACTGGTGAGATTTGGTTCCCGCGTCGATGTTTGGGTTCCCAGAGATGCGGAAATCCTCGTTCGAGTCGGCGAGAATGTGAAGGGCGGCTCCAGCGTGCTCGCGCACTGGCTGCCAAAGACCTCCACGTTAAGTCTGGGCCGGGAACAGACTTCCGATGCGGAATCGAACGTGTCGGTGGCAGGAAAGCAAAACTAATCCATGGGTCCGATTGAACAACAAGAGATTCCTTTTGAAGGCAAACGTCTGCGGAATTTGAAGCGGCGGCGCGGCATTTTTCTCTTGCCGGCCATGATGACCTCAGCGAATCTGCTGTGCGGCTACTACGCCGTCGTGGCGTCGCTCATCGGTGCACCGGAGGACCTGGATCGTGCCGCAAAAGCAATCGGATTGGCGATTCTTTTCGATTCCTTGGACGGGCGTATCGCCCGCATGACCGGAACGAGTACAGAGTTCGGCGTGCAGTTTGATTCGCTCGCTGATGTTGTGAGTTTTGGCATCGCGCCGGCGATTCTTGCTTACGCCTGGGGATTCCGCAGTGTCACCACCATGGCAGGCGAGGGACTCCACCAACTCGGCGAATTTGCCTGGGTGGGTTGCCTCGCGTTCCTCATCTGTTGCGCCTGGAGGCTCGCTCGTTTCAACGTCCAGGGAATGGCGCCCGGAAGTTCCAAATATTTTGTTGGGATGCCGACTCCCGCCGCGGCCGCGGTGATTGCCTCGATCGTGCACGGCCTCCGGCTTGGAGGCCCGATGCCCATTGGCCCGCTGCAAAACGGCTGGTGGTCCGTGGGCTGGTTTATCCTTGCCGCGGCGCTAGGCGCTCTGATGACCAGCACCATTCGCTACTACAGCTTCAAGGATATTCCCTGGGCGCGAAAGCAACCCTCGCTCGCTATTGTTCTCGTCTGTCTCCTTGTCGCAGTAATGTGGCGATACTCGGAATACGCGCTGATGACCATCTCCTGCACCTACGCGATCGTGGGCGTCACGCTGCACCTCATCCGCTTTTTCCGCCTCCGACTGGTCTCCCGGACCGTGTGATTCATGCTATCGCTTGAACGGGGCTCCAACCGAATCGTGATTGCCGGTGCTTCCTCACTGCTTGGAGCGGAGCTGCGTTCGCTGCTCGAAGAGAGCCGCTTTGCCGGCGCGGATTTCCGACTGGTGGATGAAGAAATCGCGGCGGGCACTTTGACGGAGGCTGGCGGCGAGGCCGCGGTGATTCAGCCCGTTGAAGAAGGTACCTTCGACCGCGCCGGAAAAGTTTTTTTCACGGGCTCGGTGGCGTTCACTTACGCAAATCTGGCAGCGGCTCGCGCTTCCAAGGCCAAAATCATCGATTTATCCGGAGCCACTTCGGCCGACGAAGGCACAGCGAGCTGGTTCCCGAAATTGGATGCACTTCAGGCGCGAAAATTTCCAACTGACGCCGCCGTTTATGCGATTCCTTCCGCGGCCGCGACCGCAGCTGCTTCCTTGGCGCTCGGTCTCTTCAAGATTGGCGTCTCGCGGCTCGTTGTGCTTTGTTTCCAGGCCGTTTCCGAAGCCGGGCGTCAGGGCGTCGAAGAATTGGAAAGCCAGACGGGACAGTTGCTATCCTTCCAAGGAATGGGACAGCCCGTGTTTGACACGCAGGTCGCGTTCAATCTCCTCGATCGCTTTGGCCCAGGCAGCAAGCATAAACTGAACGCCGTGCGGGAGCGATTGCGCGCGGAGACGAAATCCTGCATCGGCAAGAAATCCGTGATGCCCGCACTCCAATTGGTCCATGCGCCGGTGTTTTACGGCACGGCGTTCTCGGCCTGCGCCGAGCTGGTGCCCGGAACCAAAGTCGATCAAGTCGCTGCCGCATGCGAAGAAGCTGGATTCGTAATTCCCGCCGATGGCGAAGCCGGCCCCAGTAACGTAAGCGTCGCCGGAGAAAAAGTCGCTCAGTTGGCGAAGCCCGAGGAGGATCCCGCTCGGCCCGGTGCGTGGTGGTTCTGGGGAGCCGCGGACAATATTCGTTTGCCCGCGGCAAACGCCGTAAAACTCGCGGAGATGCTCCCTTGAACCGCGCCCGCCTCTTGTCACTGGCGATTTCCTTCGCTCTGCTCCTTTCCGGCTGCGGCTATCACGTCGCCGGTCACAACTCCTCGTTGCCCAAAAGCATTCACGTCATCGCCATTCCCGCACTCGAAAACAAAACGACCAGCTACCGCATCGAGCAGAAGCTGACCGCGGCCACGGTTCACGAGTTCCTCGCCAAGACCTCCTACCGCGTCGTCTCCAATCCCGAAGATGGCGATGCCGTTCTGCGGGGCAAAGTCGTCAGCCTCGAGGCCGTCCCTCTCCTCTTCGATACCGCGACAGGCCGAGCCACAACCATGCTTGTCACCGTCAAGTGCGACGTCACGTTCACGGAGAGCGCCACGCAAAAAGTGCTCTATCACACCGACAATTTTGTTTTCCGCAACCAATACGAAATCTCGACCGATCTGAAGAGCTTTTTTGAAGAACAAGACCCGGCGCTTGACCGCCTGGCTCAGGACTTTGCGGCCCATTTGGTGGCTGCGGTGATCGAGAATTATTAGCAGTCTCTGGAGCCCGAAGGATGCCGCAGATTTCCACGGAAGAATTGCTGGCGCGTTTGAAGCAAGGAAAGCCGATTCCGGCCTTGCTTCTGCATGGCGATGAACCCTATCTGCGCGACGAATGCCGCAAACAGTTGATCGAGAAGTTCGTGCCGGAGGCGGCCCGCACTTGGGCCGTTTCGCGCTACTCCGCGGCCCGCGGAGAAGTGCAGCAAGCTCTGGAGCAGGCCCAGACCATGGCCATGCTCTCCCCGCAGCAAGTCGTTTTCCTGGAAGACGCCGAAGCCATCGAAAAGCTCGGAGAGAAGAACCGCGACGAAGCCGTAGCCCAGCTGGAAGCCTATCTGAAGAATCCCGCGCCCTTCACCGTGTTTGTCGTCGAAGCAAAAAAGCTCGACCAGCGCATGAAGTGGGGAAAAGTCCTCTTCGAGAAAACTCTGGTCGCACAATGCAGTCTCGGCGAGGAAGCCGCCGAGAGGCAAAATGCCGCAGTATCTTTCGCAAGGGCCATCGCCAAAGATCAAGGCGTTGAGTTTGAAAAGGGCGCCGCGGAGGATCTTGCGGAATGCGTCGCGGCCGATTTGATGCGCCTGAAAACAGAAATCGAGAAGCTAACCACGTTTGTCGGCGAAAAAAAGTTCATCACCAAAGGCGACGTCAGCCTCATGGTCATCTCCGAAAAGAAAACGACCGTGTGGGAGCTGGCGGACCTGTTGGCGGCAAGAAAATCCGCGAAAGCCCTCGAGTTTCTCGACCGGCTCCTTCGCGACGGCGAAGAGCCCTTGCCCATGGTAGGGGCCATGGCCTGGATGTATCGCAAACTGATCGAAGCCAGCGAACTCAAAGGCGTGAGCAACGGCTACCAGGCCGCACGCGTACTGAGTATGAATCCGCAGCAAGCCGAACTTGCTCTCCAGGCTTCGCGCAAAATTCCCAAGGCGCAATTACTAGCCGGCCTGCGCGCCCTGCAAAAAGCCGATGACCGCCTCAAAGGCGGAGCCCAAGACGAGCGCGCCGTCATGGAATTCCTCGTTGCTGAGCTTACGGCTGAGGTAGGTCTCGCGAAATCGGCGTCCCGCTAGGCGAAAGCCCATGTCTGATGTGCATATTTTCTGGGCAGTTTTGGTTCGCGATCCTTACCTGTTTTTGGGGCTGGTCTCTCTCGGCGTTCCGACCGTCGCCTACTGGCGGATATTTAGAAGCCTTGAAGGGGTTGGCTTCAACCACAATAGGGGATTCACTTTCCCTGCCTTTTGGTGGGTAGCTTATGTCCGGGAATATGCCCGAACGCGAAGCAGGTTTGGATGGCCGGCGTGGCCTTTGCACGCAAGCTGGATTGGTTTCCTTTTCGGTGTGCCACTACTAATCATCGGCATTTTGAAGCTTTGATTGTGTCTGCCTGAAAAGCAAAAGGGCGGCCGAATAATCGGCCGCCCTTTTTTTGCCTACGGCGAACAAATCTAGTGATCGTCGCCGTCGTGATCTCCGTCGTGGTGTCCGAAGTCAAACAGATCGAACAAATCTCCGATCGCCGGGCTGTTCTGAGGCACGTAGGGGTTGTCCCAATCGCTCCTCGGATTCGGGAAGTTGTCGCGGCTGCGGGCCGTCAATGGTTTCAGGTCCCAATTGCGCTCGATGAACTTCAGGATCGAGACGTGGTCTGCATAGGTGTGGCTGACGTGGCCGCCGCGCGTGAACGGTGAAACGGCGATGAGCGGAATGCGCGGGCCGTCGCCGAAGAAGTCGAGCGGCTGGATGTAGCCGGAGTCATAGAAACCGCCGGCTTCATCCATGGTGATGAACAAAACGGTGGAGGCAAACAGTTCCTTGTTGGCGGTGAGATGGTCCATGATTTTCTTGACCATGCCCTCAAAGAGATCTTCTTTGGAAGAAGCCGGATGGCCGTCGAGCAAGCCGTCGGGCTTCACGAAAGAGACTGCCGGCAGACTGCCATCGTCAACAGCGGCGAAGAAGTCAGTAGTGTCCTTGATGTGGGCGGCGCGCTGCGCGGGGTCGCCCATGATGGCGTTGGTGTAGGACTCAAAGTTGCAAATGTTGCAGTAGGCCGCACCAATCAGGATGGTTGGATCGGAAGTGGACCCGCCCGCCTCCTTGATTTTCGTGAGCTGTACGGCCGCGTTGTACGCTCCACCGTAATAGGCCCAGGAGATGCCTTTTTCATTCAGCGCAGTGCCGATCATGCGGGTATTGACGGGCGGAATGGATCCGCCGCCGGCAATTCCCTTGGTGTCCAAAGTGCCGTCGGGCAAAAACCCCGGACTGTTGTTATTGACCATGTAGAAATGGCTTTTCTCGCAGTTCGGATTTGGATGGTAGGGGAGCGTGGCGAGATAGTCGCGAATCGCATCGACACCAGGCTGCGTGGAATCGGCGCATTCGGTAAAATTGCCATCGAAATTGATGTCCACAGTGTACTGGTTATTCGAGCCGGGCAAGGGATTCGGGTTGGCGATGTGGGATGGTGGCACGGTGGGGTTCCCATTTCCATCGGACCAGAAGATGGAGTCGCCGCTGCCAAGCATGATGTGGTTGTGGCCCGTGCCGCCCATGGTCGCCTGATGATAATTATCGCTCATGGCGTATTGATCGGCGAGGCTCTTCAGGACAGGAACGTCTCCAGCCTGCATGTTATAGAAAGCCATGGAATTGCCGCCGCCATTGTCGTCAACCTGGTTGGCAACGGGGAAGCTGTTGGGATCAGGTTCGCTGGTATAGCTGGTGATGACGAAGGGATACAGGTCGTTCAAGCAGCCCGAGGGGTTCTCCCGGGTGGCATTGCGGATATTGCAATCCGATTGTTGCCACATCTCGTAGAGCCGGTGCGTGGTGTCTCCCGTGTAAGAATCGTAGGGGAGATTGGCTCCCTTCAGCGGGAACGGCCCGTTCGGCAGATCATTGAAATTCAGTATGCGCGTATCGAAATCGGGAGTGCACGTCGGCGACGGGGTGCAGAATTCAGCTGTTTGTGCGGCCCCAGACGCGCCGGTGGTCAGCAAAACAAGATCAGCGGTTTCCAACGACGGCTCGATGGCTCCGAGGTCAGGAAGGAAGGCAGTCGGAAATGGAGGCGGTTCGCCTGTTGCGGGGCTTGGCGAGAAATTCAGGCTTGGCTCGGGAAGGATGGAATAGGGAGCCTTTTCATGGCTATCGAGGCTGGAGTAGTACGACGTCTTGAACGGCGCGACGGCCTGGAATTGAGCTGCTTTCGAGAAGTGCGGGCCGGGCGTGCCGTCGGCATTGATAATTTCCTCGGACAGCAAATTCTTGACGGATTCACCGTGTTTGGGAACGTAGGTCGCAAAGAGATGATCGAAGCTGCGGTTTTCGCCAATGAGCACGATGACGTGCTTGATGGGGCTGTCCGTGCGTACTCCGTCGTGAGCAGGATCGTGTGCCTGGAGCGAGCCGGCAAGCGGTCCCCCCAAGCTGAACTGAACCACAGTTACCGCAAACAATGTCGCTCGAAACGCATGGAAGCATTTCGAGACCGTGTTCTTCAATGTCATGCATTCTCCTCTTTCGATTCGTTGTGGTGAGCGCCCGAATGGGCGTCGAGAGCGTGAACTGGGCGCGTTACAACGAGGTTGCATCGCGGTGAGGAAATAGTGAATTGAAGGACAATACTGGGAGTTCCGGGACTCGCGTCAGATGGAAAACAAGAAGGGCGGGCCGAGGCCCGCCCTACAGAGAAAAACTTTGCAATGGTTACTTGGCGGCTTTGGCGGCGATGCCGTTATAGGCCACGGTGAGCCGCGACTTGTAGCGGTTGCCGGTGTTTTCGTGCAGCACTCCCTTGGTGATGGCCTGATCGATCGCGGACATCGTGGGGTGCAAAAGATTGCCCGCTGCGGTAGCGTCCGCGGCGGTGATCGCGGTGCGCAAACGCCTCATCAGCGTGCGGACCCGTGTGCGGTTGGCGCGATTCACATCGGCGCGTTGACGAGATTGCGCCGCACGCTTTAAAACCGACTTTTTCTTCTTCTTGATTTTGGTAGCCTGTCCTTGGGCCATCTACTGCTCCTTTTAGGTATCGCTCAAACATTTAACGTTAAACGAGGCACGGAGCTTTGTCAAACGGGCCGGAGAAGTGTGGGGCTTTCGGTGACGCGCACCAGTATGATCTGCACAATTTTTGTGCAAGCCCTAAGTGCCTTTAGAATGAACACTTACACATGTGTATCAAAATAAACGACTTTAAGTCTCTTTAGAATGAACACTTACACAAAATCGGGGCGGGGGGCCAGTAGCGGAGGGCGATGGTAAAGGCGACCAAACACGACGAACTGCGGCTGCTGGTGAATTCGCGGCACCCGATCATTACTGTCGAAACGCCCGAGGAAGAGCGCTTCGAGCAGATGCTGCTCGAGGTGGCCACGGAGTTGGGCGTGCCGCTATTTGAGTGGAGCGTAACCTCGGGGCTTTCGAAATTCCACGGGGCCCCGATTTACAACACGGAGCAGCCGGAGCAGGCGCTGGCCAATATCGCGTTGATTCAGGGCGACGGAATATTTCTATTGAAGGATTTCGCGCGGTATTGCGACAACGACCGCATCTGCCGGCGCTTGCGTGATTTAGCGGAGAAGTTCCGGACGGTGCGGCGGGCGATCGCGATTTCGGCGGCCAAAGTGGAGTTGCCGGCGGAGTTAGGATCTGAGGCCGCTCCGTTTCCACTGGATTTGCCTTCGGCGGAGGAATTGCTTCCTCGAATAAAGAGCGTGCTTGCGGAAGTAAACCGGGAGCAGCGGATACCCGTCACTCTGGATGTGGCGGAGATGGGGCAGGTTGCGCGGAACCTTGCGGGGCTTTCCGAAGAGGAAGCTATGCGCGCGCTTCGGATGTGCATTCTGTCTCGCCGACGCGCGGATGCCGGGTTGCTGGATGATGTGCTGGAGGCCAAGCGCCAGGCGCTGAAGAGCGATGGGCTGATTGAGACAGTGCGGCGCGACACCTCGTTTGGCGACGTGGCGGGACTGAAGCGATTGCGGGAATGGATCGCGAAGAGGAAGAGCGCGCTGACGCCGGAAGGGCAGAAATTTGGCTTGGTGCCTCCGAAAGGGGTCCTGATTACGGGCGTGCAGGGATGCGGAAAGAGTCTTGCGGCGCGGGCGGTGGCGGGCGAATGGGGATTTGAACTAGCGCGGCTGGATGCTGGCGCTTTGTACGACAAGTTTGTGGGAGAGAGCGAAAAGAAGCTGCATAAGGCCTTGGAGTTGGCGCAGAAGATGGCGCCGATGGTGTTGTGGATTGATGAGATCGAGAAGGCATTTGCGTCGGCGGGATCCAGCGGGGATGCGGATGCAGGACTGTCGCAACGGCTGCTGGCGACGCTGTTGACGTGGATGCAGGACCGGGAGAGCGGAGTATTTTTGGCGGCGACGTCGAACAACATCACGGTGTTGCCGCCGGAGATGATGCGCAAGGGAAGGTTCGACGAGATTTTCTTTGTGGATTTGCCGAGCGGGGAAGTGCGCGCGGCGCTCTTTCAACTGCATTTGAAAAAGCGCGGGCGGGATGTCGCGACGTTTGATTTGACGAAGCTCGCGGCGGGAAGCGACGGATTCTCTGGCGCGGAAATCGAGCAGGTGATTGTCGCAGGGCTGTACACAGCATTTGCGCAAAAGCAGCAACTGACCACGGATGTTCTACTGGCGGAGACTCGCGCGACGCAGCCGCTAAGCGTGACGCGCGCCGAAGAAGTGGAGTCCATCCGCCGATGGGCGAAGACCCGAGCCGCGCCTGCGGATTGACACGTCGGTTCGCTTTTTGCACAGGTCACGGCGGGTTGCTTCCTACCGCTCGCGATGTCTCGCTTGATAGCCCGCACCTCGAACCGGGCGGCCTGGGCGCTCATCCGTAATCGCTCCATCCCACACCACGGGACGTCCATTCACGAACACGTACCTCACGCCCACGGAATAATGCATGGGATCACTGAAAGTGGCAGCGTCGCGAATGGTCTGGGGATCGAACACTGTGATGTCGGCAAACGCTCCCGGACGGAGAATGCCGCGATCCATCAGTCCTACGCGGCTCGCCGCGAGCGAAGTCATTTTCCGCACCGCTTCTTCCAGGCTCATTGTGTGTTCCTCACGAGCATATATTCCAAGAACGCGCGGGAATGTTCCGAACGCACGGGGATGCGCCTTGGTCTTGCTAAGAGGACCATCTTCCGCCTGGGCCTCGGAGTCGGAACCGTAACTGACGAACGGGCTCGAAACCGCCGTCCGCACGTCTCTTTCGTCCATGATGGAAATGACCTGGCTGGTATGGCCGTGATCGGCGGTGACAATTTCCATGGCCACGTCTTTGGGATCCTTGTTCTGCTGGCGGCCAATTTCTTGCAGCGTCATTCCTTCATACTTTGCGAGTTCGGGATTCAACAAGCCAACGAGCATGATGCCGGAACCGTCTCCACCCGAGCCGAGCCACTCGTTTTCCCAAGTCGTGCTGGGCTGATCCATTTCTTTCTTGATGCGCTCCCGTTGCACCGGGTCCTTGAAGCGGGCAATCATCTGGTCGATTCCACCCTCAGAAACCCACGGAGGGAAAGAAGAAGTCAGTCCGTTGCTGGCGCGCGTGTAGGGATAGACGCTGGCCGCCACGTCGATGCCTTGTGCGCGAGCTTCCTGAATGCGGCGGAGCACCTCGGGCATCTTTCCAAAATTTTCGTGGTACGCAGTTTTGAGGTGCCAGATCGTGGCGGAAATGTTGGCGCGACGAGAGATCGCGAACACCTCATCCAGGGAGGTGAAGATGGCATCCGTCTCTGAGCGCTGGTGCGTGAAATAGACGCCCCCATACTGGCGCGCGACTTTAGCCAGTTCCACAATCTCATCTGTTGACGCAAACGTGTCCGGAACGTACTCGAGGGCTGTGCTGATTCCCATGGCGCCGTCCTGCATCGCCTGGGCAACGAGCCGACGCATTTGGTCGAGTTCCGCTGGTGATGCGGGCCGATTGACTGTTCCCATCACATAATTGCGGACTCCGCCGGCTCCAACAAAAGTGCCCAGGTTGATGGCGGATTTCGTCCGTTCAAAATGTTGGAAGTATTCGTCGAGCGTCGACCAATCCTGCGTCACGCCATATTTCTTCGCGACTTCCGCGCTCTCTTTTTTAAGGCGGTCATTGACGGGAGCGATGGAACTGCCTTCGCCTGTGATTTCGGTGGTCACACCTTGGGTGATTTTGCTCGCCGCGCGATTGTCAACCAATACATTGAATTCGGACTGGCCTTGCAGATCTATAAACCCTGGCGACACGACGAGCCCCTTCGCTTCCAAGCGTTTTCGAGCCGAAGCTTTGCTCAGGTCGCCGATGGCGACGATGCGATCACCGGTAATGGCAATGTCCGCCGCAACCCACGGGGCGCCTGTGCCATCGACAAGGTGCGCCCCTGAAATGATGAAGTCATAGTCTGGACGTTGCGCGACCGCGAAGGCGGGAATAAGCAGGAAGATCAGAGCCAAGCAAACAGCGCTACGATGGAATCTGCCGTTCATGGTGCACCTCAATCCAGTGGAAATGAGCGTCGCGAACCGCTTTAGCGTCACCGCACTATTCGTTCAGCGGGGGGTATATTCGCATTATCGCGAGCTGTTCACTAGCGCGAAACGGAGTTCTGGGGCATCGATGGAATTGGCGCGGATAAAAGAAGAACCCCCGCACTCCGGGGGGAGAGTGCGGGGCGGGGGTGGAGCGTGCGCTTCCTTGGAGCGCGTTCTGCCTAGTTGCGGGGAGGGAAGGAAAGTGGGAATTCGAAGATTTGGTCGTCGACGAAGACGCGCAGGTTGAGTTGCTGCGAGTTCTTGTCGCGTTCGAACCAGACGACGCCGGAGGCTTTTTCTTTGGAGGCGACGGTCTGGGCTTGGAGAACGCTGGATTGAACCTGTTTGGTTATTTCGCCGAGATAGTTCGGCGTGACGGGAACCGCTGCCGAAGTTTTGTAGACGGCGTTCATGTAAACGGCTGAAGCCGGGGCAGTGGCGCTGGCGTTGGTCCAATAGACTTGATGAGTGAGGGCCTTGGCGAGCTCGCGGGGATTCTGATAGGCGAGCGCGCGCAGACGGGGCTTCAGCTCGTCGAGCGTGAAACCGGCGGGGTTGAAGCTCACTGGCGCAGCGCCATCGTTGGCGATGGCCACACTGGCGCGGAGCTTCCAGCCAGTGTCTTGCAGCGAAACCTGGACGGTGATGCCGTTGGCGGTGAGAGACTCGACAACTGCGCTACCGCTGAAGAACTGATCGCTGCCCGGAGTCCCGGACTGCCAGCGGGCGATGCCGTTATTAACGACTGCTTCGGCGTCGCGGCGATCTTTGGCGGCCGCGTGCTCGGAGAGATACAACCGCGCGACATAACCGTCTTTGCCGTCAGCCGTGCGAATATTCACGGTGTAGCCTTCGGAATCGGACAGAACGGCCACTTCATCGCCGCAGTTCAGGCGGGCGACCAACTGCATCGGGAGAGATTGTTCGGCGTCGGCCGTAACAGGGACGTTTTGAACGCCGCGGCAGATGACCGTGCCGCGAAGCGAGCCGGGTGCGGCGGCAACCGTGGAACCGTTGTTTTCTGCGGCGCAAGCGGGCAGGGCAGCTGCCATGCTAGCGAAGGTTCCCAAGACCAAGAGTTTGTTTCTCATGTTTGTTCTACTCACCCCTCAGTGACTAGAGTCTGCTGCGAGCCTTGTCCATCCGCTTCGATTGGTATCTTCGCGTGACCATTGGTACTGGGCCATAGCGCGTTCGTACCAGAGGACAGGTTACGAGCGGGGTACAGGAAGGCGCGGCCGAGAAGCGGAAATACAGATGTTTAGATGCCGAAACTTGCTGGCGAAGAGGTCTGAGATGGGAAGTATTGTAACAAGCGCGTAACTTGACCGTGGGGCACGCGTGCGCTAGGGTGTAAGAAGTTTCTTCCTGAGTTGACTGCGGCACGGTCACCGATCGCGAGGAGGAATCCCATCGGCCACTCGGCTCCCTTAACAGGCAGACCTTCCACTTGGATGAGACGTACCGTTCACATATCCGGAAAAATTGAACCGTTCTTCGGCACGCTCGACGAGAATGTGCGTTTGCTGGAGGATTCGCTGCACGTGCGGACGCACCTGCACGATACGCGGCTGACGATCGAAGGCGACCAGGAAAGCGTCGATCAGGCGGTGAAAATCGTCGAGGAATACAACCATTTGACGCGGCATGGGCGATCACTTTCGAGCACGGAAGTGAAGT
>Ga0209415_10007953_pt1 | contig 18417 bp, 15 predicted proteins | sample PeaSoiSIISIP2007_FD_187696 | JGI IMG/M metagenome (GOLD analysis project Ga0209415, IMG submission 187696) | Peat soil microbial communities from Weissenstadt, Germany - SII-SIP-2007 (SPAdes) (version 2) | ecosystem: Environmental > Terrestrial > Soil > Wetlands > Peat | place: Germany...
CGGCAGCACAGGCCGGCCGGCCCGGCTGCGGGACGTGACCCTGCCGCCAGTTCCGGCCTGAGCCAGAGGCGGCCCGGCTGCGGGACGTGACCCTGCCGCCAGTTCCGGCCTGAGCCAGAGGCCGTCCGGAGTCGTTCCCGGAACCGGCCTTTACCTGACCGTGATCTGATCGACACCTTAGCGATACCTGCACACTACTTTACCCGGCAGTGGCGAGGGGTTAAAACTAAACCGGTATAGTTCGCGCTCTGCGGCCGACCGGGATGCTCGGATACCTGAGCGCCTCGGGGGCGCCGCCGAGCACGACGGACGAGCCGGCCCCCGGCCATTCGACTGCGCGCACGGGTCGTTGGTCCCTAGCCAGCCCGGCTGCCGTACGGGAACTTAATAGAAGTAACCGTGTCGTAACGCCAGATCGGCGGTGGCCTTTGGCGGTGGCTAAATTCTCGCGCCTGCGTGCTGCGCAGGCGCGCATCGACCCCCATCGACGCCTACCTAACGAGCACATCAGCGGCATTGCGATCAAGGAGGCAAGGACCGAGATGAACGGCGAGAAGAAAGTGACAAGCACGAAGCTGGCGAGGCGGACCAGATGGACTCTCGCCGCAGGCGTGGTGATCGCTCTGGGCGTGGTCAGCGCCTGCAGCAGCTCGTCGTCGACGACGCCATCAGGGGCGCCGACGTCGGGCACGCTTGGCGCGTTCCCCCGCACTGAGACCCTTTACACGAGCGGCACGGCCTACGCGCCGCCATCCAACTGGAACCCCTTCAACCTGGGCAACTACGCCACAGGCACGCAGGGGCTGATCTACGAGCCGCTCTTCCTCTACGACCCGATCCACAACACCTACAAGCCGTGGCTGGCGACCAGCGGCACCTGGAGCGGTAGCACCTACACCATCAGCGTCCGCAACGGCGTGAAGTGGAGTGACGGGACGGCGCTGACCGGGGCCGACGTCGCGTACTCGATCAAGCTGGCGATGACCAACAAGTCCGACCCGTACAGCTCCAACGTCGCGACCGTCAAGAACGTCAGCGCTGCGGGCAACACCGTGACGGTCACGTTCGCCAGCCCGCCTGGTTACTCGCAGTGGCAGGCCTACCTGTGGCGGGCCCCGGTCGTGCCCGAGCACATCTGGTCCAAGCTGTCCCCGGCCAACCAGATCACCGGAGCCAACACCCACCCGGTCGGCACCGGGCCGATGCAGCTCTACACCCACAACGCCACCGAGGTGGCCTACAAGACCAACCCCAGTTGGTGGGGCGTCAGCCAGCTGAACCTGAGCTTCAAGTTCAAGTACCTGGTTGACGTGGTCAACGGCTCCAACAACGTCATGCTGTCGGCGCTCACCGCGGCGCAGATCGACTGGAGCAACAACTTCCTGCCCGGCATCAACCAGCTCGTCAGCGGACTCGGCGGGCAGGGCGGATACGGCTTCCAGACCTACTACAAGGGCGCGCCGTACATGCTGTCGGCGAACACCGCCTGGCTCGAGCCGAACACGACGCGGGCGCCGATGAGCAACGTCAACTTCCGCAAGGCTCTCGCCTACGCGCTCAACCCGGCGCAGATCGTGAGCGTGGTCTACGGCGGCATCGTCAAGGCCGCCAACCCGACCGGCCTGCTGCCCAACCTGACGCCCTACATCGACCAGAGCGTGGTGAGCAAGTACGGGTTCAAGTACGACCCGGCGCTGGCCAAGTCGTACCTGGCGAAGTCGGGCTACCACGGCCAGACGCTCACCCTCGAGGTTCCGGACGGGTGGACCGACTGGATGGCCGCGATCCAGGTGATCTCCCAGCAGCTGGGCGCGGTGGGCATCAAGGTCACGCCCACCTTCCCGCAGTACGCCTCCCGTACCGCGGACCTGACGGACGGCAAGTACGACCTGGCCATCGACAACAACGCCCAGCTGGACTCCACCCCGTGGACCTACTTCCAGCGGGTCTACGCGCTGCCGATCGAGACGCACCAGACGGCGCAGCTCAACTGGGAGCGCTTCAGCTCACCGGCCGACTGGAAGCTGGTGCAGCAGGCGGGCGCGACCCCGGTGACCGACACGGCCACCCTGAAGTCCATCTACAGCCAGCTGGAGAAGGACTTCCTCACCCAGCTGCCGCAGATCCCGGTCTGGTACAACGGCGCCTGGTTCCAGGGCAACACGAAGTACTGGTCGGGCTACCCGGCGAACGGGTCAAGCAGCGAGTTCACGCCGGTGATGTGGGGAGGCTACCTCGGCGCCATGACGTCCGTGTACGGACTGGCCGCCCTGAAGCCCGTCCCTCAGACGGCTGGCTGAGCCGCGTGGCAGGATCAGAATCGAACGGATAAGTCGCATGTGCGGCCCGCTGTCCCGGTTGGGTAACCAGGCGAGATAGCGGGCCGCCGATCCGACGAGCAACCCCGAGGAGCTCCGCAGTGCGACGATATTTCCGCCGCAAGGTGATGATCTACCTGCTCACCTTCTTCGTCGGCGTCACCGTGGACTGGGGCATCCCGCACCTGATGCCGGGCGACCCGGTGCAGGTGTACCTGTCGAAGTTCAGCCTCCAGCCGAGCGGATACGCGCCGCTGTACAAGACGATGGCGCAGGCCTTCGGGACCAACCTGCCGCTGTGGGACCAGTACCTGCACTTCTGGGACGGCCTGCTGCACGGCAACCTGGGGGTGAGCATCTACGACTTCCCTGGCAAGGTGACCACGCTCATCCTGGGCGCCGTGCCCTACACCCTGGCGCTCCTGGTGCCGGCCATCACGCTCTCCTACATCGCCGGCAACCGGTTCGGCGCGCTCGCGGCGAGGCGCAAGGGCCTCGACAACACGGTCCTGCCTCTCGGCTACCTGTTCCAGGCCACTCCCTACCCCTGGCTCGCGCTGGCGATGCCGTTCCTGCTCGGCGCGGTGTGGCACGTGTTCCCGATATCGGGGGGATACGACCTGGGCCTTCTGCCGCAGCCGTCCTGGACGTTCGTGGCGAGCCTGCTCTCCCACTGGTTCCTGCCGTTCCTCACGGTGTTCCTCGTGAGCTTCGGCGGCTGGGCGATCGGGATGCGCAACCTGGTGATCTATGAGCTGGAGAACGACACGTCGCGCTACTTGCGTGCGCTCGGCGGGACCGAGCGGCTGGTCCGCAGGTACGCCTACCGCAACGCGTCACTGCCCCAGCTCTCCGGTCTCGCCCTGGCGCTCGGAGTCGTCATCGGCGGCAACATCGTCGCCGAGATCGCGTTCCGCTATCCCGGCCTCGGGCTCCTGATCTACAACGCGATCTCCGACCAGGACTACTTCCTGCTGCAGGGCATCTTCATCTTCATCGTCATAGGGGTGCTGATCGCCAACTTCATCATCGACATCGCCTTCATCGTCGTTGACCCGAGAACCCGACTGTCCATGCAGGGAGCGACGGCATGACCGACCGGCTCGCCGGGGACCCCGTCGTCGGGATCCCGGCCAACACGGGCACCGGCCCCCTGGCGCCTCAGCAGGCGGCGGTCCCGGTGCCGGGCGTCGCCGGGGTCGCTCCTGGCCTGCCCGTCGGCGGGGCCATCGCCTTGGCGCGCAGGCGAGGGGAGTTCCTGCACTATGCGCTGCGGAACAAGAAGCTCGTCTTCGGCCTGAGCCTGGAGACGCTGTTCGTTCTCGCCGCCGTACTCGCGCCGCTCATCGCGTCGGACAGCACCACCGTCTTCTACCTGCCCCATCAGGCGCCGTCGACGACGCACTGGTTCGGCACCGACTACTTCGGTCACGATGTCTTCGCCCAGCTGGTCTACGGGCTGCGCACCAGCTACCTGGTCGGGGCGCTGGGGGCGCTCTGCGCGTCCGCGGTCGGGATGGCGCTCGGCTTCATCGCCGGCTACCGCGGCGGAATGCTCGACAACGTGCTCCAGATGATCACCAACATCATGGTGATGATCCCGTCCCTGGTCCTGCTGATCGTGATCGGCGCGTATCTGCCGACCCGCGGCGTGCTCTTCGAAGGGGTGTTCATCGGCCTCACCACCTGGCCCTGGGTGGCGAGGGCGGTGCGGGCGCAGACCTTCACGCTGCGCTCGCGCGACTTCGTCGATCTCGCCCGCCTGTCGGGCCAGCGGTCATCCAGCATCGTCATCAGGGACATCGCCCCCAATATGGCGTCGTACCTGTTCCTGGTGGTCGTGCTGCTGTTCGGAAGCTCCATGCTGCTGGCGGCCAGCTATGACTTCCTCGGGCTAGGGCCGACGAACAGCGTCTCGCTCGGCACGATGATGAACCAGTCCATGCTCTGGAGCGCGCTCGAGCTGCACATGTGGTGGTGGTTCGTCCCGCCGGGCCTGGTGCTGACCGGCATGGTCTTCGCCCTGCTGATCGCCAACGTCGGCCTGGACGAGGTCTTCAACCCGAAGCTGAGGGCCCAGTGAGCGTCAAGGTCGAGAACCTCTCCATCGCCTACCGCATGCTGGCCGGCGACGTCTGCCCGGTCGACCGCGTCTCCTTCTCCATCGCCGACGGCGAGATCATGGGCCTGGCCGGGGAGTCCGGCTGCGGGAAGTCCACGCTCGGCAACAGCCTGATCTACCTGGAAGGCCGGATGAGGCACCTGGGCGGCCGGGTCGAGCTCGACGGCAGAGAGCTCCCGATCGCCGACGACCGGGCCATGCGGCCCTACCGGATGAAGGAGGTCTCGCTCGTCCCGCAGTACGCCATGAGCGCGCTCAACCCGACCCGCAAGATCCGGCGCCTGATCGCGGACCTGCTCAAGTGTCATGGAGTGCGCTACGAAGCCGTGGAGGAGGAGATGAAGCGGCGGATAGCGCTGGTCGGGCTCAAGGATGACGTGCTCGAGACGTACCCGTTCGAGCTGTCGGGCGGCATGCGCCAGCGGGTCACGCTCGTGCTGTCGACCCTGCTGAACCCGTCGCTGCTGATCGCCGACGAGGTTACCTCCGCGCTCGACGTCTCCACCCAGCGGGCCGTGGCCGAGCTGCTGATCGAGTTCAGGGAACGCGGCTTCGTGAAGAGCCTGATCGCGATCACCCACGACCTCTCGATCCTGGCCCAGATCGCCGACACGATCCTGGTGATGTACGCGGGCCGGCTTGCCGAGAAGGCCGACTCCGACACCATCGTCAACGTCCCGCTGCACCCCTACACCCAGCTGCTGCTCGCGTCGCTGCCCGCGGTCGGGATGCGCCACGACGAGGTCGAGCTGACCGGCATCCCCGGCCGCCCGCCGTCGCTGTCGAACCCGCCGGCCGGCTGCCGGTTCGCCGACCGCTGTCCGTTCGCATTCGATCGGTGCAGGGACGAACCTCCCTTCGAAGAGGTCAGGCCCGGGCACTTTGTCGCGTGCTGGAAGGTCGGACAGGAGGCAGCCTGATGAGCATGCTCCGAATCGATCAGGTGTCCAAGCTCTACCGGAGCAGTGGCTTGTCCGGCGGCCTGACCCCCGCCTTGCGCCAGGTCAGCTTCGATATCGACGAGGGCGAGGTGGTCACGCTGATCGGCGAGAGCGGCAGCGGCAAGACCACGCTCGGGAAGATCGTGCTGAGCCTGCTGCCGGCCAGCAGCGGCCGGATCCTCTTCGAGGGTAACGACATCTCCGCGTTCGGGCGCACGCAGCTCCGGGACTACTACCGGCAGGTGCAGGGCGTCTTCCAGGACCCGTTCAGCTCGTACAACCCCATCTACAAGGCAGACCGGGTCTTCGAGCTGCTCAGGAACGTGTACTTCAGGAACCTGCCGCAGGCGGCCTGGGATGCCAAGATCGAGGCGGCGCTGCACGCCGTGACGCTCAACCCGGGCGACGTGCTGAACAAGTACCCGCATCAGCTATCCGGCGGCCAGCAGCAGCGGCTGCTGATCGCCCGCGCGCTGCTGCTGAACGTCAAGCTGCTCGTGGCCGACGAGGTCATCAGCATGCTCGACGCTTCCACCCGGGTCGACGTTCTCAACCTGCTGGTCAGCCTGAAGCGCGCCGGGCTCGGGATCCTGTTCATCACCCATGACCTGTCGCTCGGCAACTACGTCAGCGACCGGACCGTCATCCTGCGCTACGGAGCGATCGCGGAGATGGGCCCGACGGTCAGGGTCTTCGGCAACCCACAGCACCCCTACACGAAGATGCTCCTGGCAGCCGTGCCCCAGCTGCACAAGAAGTGGCAGGGGCGCGCCGCTGACGTTATCCCGGCTAGCAACGGCTCGGGCGCCTCACCGGCAGCAGGGCCGGCGCTCGCGCGAGGACGCCGCGTCCGCCGGCCGGTCGGGTCGGCTGGCGCCGTCGATGCCGCTGCCGTGGCGCTGCGGCCACCCGCGCTGGCGGAGTGCGAGCCAGGCCATTTCGTGGCGGAGGACGAGCTCTAGCCGCGGCTCTCGGCCAGCGGCGCGAGCGCCCGCGCCCGCACCGTCTGGCTGTACCACCTGAAGCTGTCCTTGGGAATCCGGGTGCCGCTCGGGTAGTCGACCCAGACGAGCCCGAACCGCTTCGAGTAGCCATGAGCCCACTCGAAGTTGTCGAGCAGGCTCCAGACGAAGTATCCGCTGACGTCCACGCCCGCATCGCGCGCCCGCAGCACGGCGCGCAGGTGCCCGTCGAGGTACCGAATCCGGTCGGGATCGCGCACCGTGCCATCCGGCGCGACGTAGTCGCTGAAGGCCGCGCCGTTCTCGGTGATCACGATCGGGATCGCCTGGTACTCCTGGTGAATCCGCTTCAGTAGCTCCGTCAGGCCGGCCGGCTCGATCTCCCAGCCCATCTCGGTGCGACGGAAGTCTGGCCGGCTCACCGGCAGGACGCCCAGATCGGACAGGATCGGATCGGCCTCCGCCGCTGTGACGCAGTAGCCGGCCGCCATCGCGTCAGCGATCCGGGACCGCGCCGCCATGGTGCCCGGCGAGTAGTAGTTGACTCCGAGGAAATCGAGCGGCGCGGAGATCACTTCCATGTCGCCGTCCCTGACCACGGTGAACCCCGGCGCCCTATCTCGGTAGTGCTCGAGCATGTCGGCCGGGTAGCTGCCCCTGAACAGGGGATCGAGGAAGAGCCGGTTGTGATTGCCGTCCACCCGGCGCGCCGCGGCCAGATCGTCCTCGTGGTCCGTGGCAGGCCGGATCGCGGCCGGATTGAGCGAGATGCCCACCTGCGCCGCCGGGGCGGCCGAGCGGATCACGGACACGGCTTCTCCGTGCGCGAGCAGCAGGTGATGGGTCGCGGCCGCCGCCCGGCCGATGTCGCGGGCACCGGGAGCGTGGTGGCCGTTGGCGTAACCTAGCCAGGCGGAGCACCACGGCTCGTTGAGCGTGATCCACATGCCGACGTCGTCACCGAGTGCCTGGGCGACGATCCCGGCATATTCCGCGAACCGGCTGGCCGTGACGCGCTGCGGCCATCCTCCGGCGTCCTCGAGGGGCTGCGGCAGGTCCCAGTGGTACAGCGTGAGGACCGGTCGTATACCGCGAGAGCGAAGCCCGTCCACGAGCCGGCGATAGAAGTCGAGACCGTCGGTACTGGCCGGGCCCTTGCCCGTCGGCTGGACACGCGGCCAGGAGACGGAGAAACGGTACGCGTCCGCACCGAGCCGCGCCATCAGGTCGAGGTCTTGCTCGACCCGGAGGAAGTGGTCGCAGGCGACGTCGCCGGTGTCCCCGTTCCTGGTGTTGCCAGGCGCATGACTGAATGTGTCCCAGATCGAGATCCCTGCGCCGTCGGCGCCGGGAGAGCCCTCGATCTGGTAAGCGGCGGTGGCGGTGCCGAAGAGGAATTCGCGGGGGAACGAGGCTTCGTCTGCGTCGCTGACTGGCAAGGTTGCGCACTCCCTGGGCTGGCCACGTGCCTGACATCCAACTTAACCGGTATAGTACGGCCCGGGAGTTCCCCGCCGCAATCCATCGCGTACCCGGCGCTGGCCTGACGGCGTCCTGCGGACCGCAAGAGCGGACTGGCGGGCGACAGCACCCCGGTTGACGCGGGGATCGAGGCTCAGGACCTGCTCACCACACCTCGATATCGATCGGGGTGGGCTTCCCTCCGCACAGTGGCGTCATGTCCGACCCGGGTGTGGCTTGCCGACAGGTACTCGGAGGGGTTTCCGGCGCAGAAGCAGAAGAGGTCGGCGACCTGCTGGCCTTCGCGGTCGATAACGCGAAAGGTCGTTCCGGCCGAGAGCCGGAAGGCCTGGCCCTGGCCTGCCGGGACGTGAACACGGCTGTGGCTGGCCTCGTGCGCCTTGCCCACAGCCCGGCCCGCCTGCCGATGACCGGTCAGACTGCCCGGTCGATGCTCTGCGGCACGCGGGCGGGGTCGAGTTCGAGGTAGGGGTAGCGTCGCAGCCCCCACTGGCTGAGCCGGTACTGGGAGCACGTGCGCAGCACGCCGAAGCCGTAGCGGATGCTGTTGCTCAGGTTGATCGACGAGGAGTCGGCCGCGTAGCGCGTCGGACACGACAGCTCGCCGATGCGGGCGCCGGCGGCGATGGCCTGGACGATGATCTGGTTGTCAAAGACGAAGTCGTCAGAGTTGCGGTCGAACGGGAGAGCTGCGAGCAGCGTGCGGCTGAACGCGCGCAGCCCGGTGTGGTACTCGGACAGCTTCTGGTTGAGCACGAGGTTCTCGACCAGGGTGAGGAAGCGGTTGGCGACGAACTTGTGCCTGGGCATGCCACGGGCCACCGTATCCTGCGCCAGGATGCGCGAACCGAGCACCAGGTCGTACTCGCCGTAGGCGATCATCGAGGCCATGGCAGGGACGAGCAGCGGCGTGTACTGGTAGTCCGGGTGCAGCATGACGATGATGTCCGCGCCGAGTTCGAGAGCCCGCCGGTAGCAGGTCTTCTGGTTCCCGCCGTAGCCAAGGTTGCGCTCGTGGCGGATCGCCTCCAGGCCGAGCTGGCCGGCCACCGCCATCGTCTGGTCGGTGCTGGCGTCATCGACGAGCACCACCTCGTCGATGACATCACGGTCGAGTTCGGCGACCGTCCTCAGCAGGGTCGCCTCCGCGTTGTAGGCCGGCAAGACGACCGCGATCCTTTTACCGTTGAGCACGCCGGCAGTCTAGTGCCACATTGTGATGCCTTTGCACCGGCTCCGCGCTTGGCGCGAGCGGTCCCGCGCGGTGCGATATTGGGATCGTGAGTGCGGTCTTCGATCGGCCAGTCCCCGCCGGGCTGGACCCGCCGGACGCGGCCCGCTCCTGGGCGCGGCCGCGATCGGTGTGGGCGGGCTGGCTCGAGGCGCTCGGAGTGGGACTGTCGCCGGCCGTCGTCACGTTCTTGCTGCGGCTTCGGCTGATGGCGCCGGCCGACCTGCCGGACCCGGCGATGCACACCGTCTATATCGTCGACCCGGCCAGCGTCTTCACCCGCTTCGCGCAGGCTTACGCGGCCACCGCGCGCCTCCGGGAGGGCGCACGGGTCGGGTTCCTGGTGCCGGCCAGGCTCGCCTACCTGGCCTTCGGCGCCGTGCCCGGATTCTTCGTCACCCGGTATGTCCTCGCGCTGCTCGCGGTGGGCCCGGTCTACCTGCTGCTGCGCCGCCTCTACGGGGCGCCAGCCGGAGCGGCGGGGGTCCTGGTAGTGCTCTCCTCGCCGGTGATCGTGACCGCGTGGGGGACCGACTACCCGGATGCCGCGGTTGTCTCCTACGCGGCCGGGGCGCTGGCCTGCCTGGCGATGCCGTGCTCGCCGCGATGGCGCCGCGGCTGGCTGGCCGCGGCCGGGATCCTGCTGGCGCTGGCGGTCTGGTCGCACGGAGTCGCGGTGCCGCTGGTGGCGGCGACGCTGGTCTGCTACGTGGCGGTGCGGCTGGTACGGGACCGGGCCGGGCTCTTCGTCGATCTGGTTCTGCTTGCCGGGGTGGCTGTCGCTGTCACATGCCTGCTGGTCGGGGCGTCTGCGCTGGTGCTCGGTCAATCCGACTTCATCAGCCTTACCTGGCAGGCCTACCGCTACCTGTCCCAGCCCTCGCAGATCGCGTCGTGGCACTCGGCGAACTGGCGGTGGGCGCCGTACGTCGCCTACCTGCTGGTCCCTCCTGCCGTGCTCGGCGCCTTCGTGGTGGCGGTCACCCGCCGCGGCCGCGCGGTGCCCACAGCTGTGCTGCTGGTCGGGACGGTGGCCGCCGGGCAACTCGCGCTCTACGTCTGGCTCCAGTTCTTCTCCCACGTGCAGACCCTGGAGGAGCATTACTTCTCCTCCACGCTGTGGGCAGGGACCTGCCTGACGTTCGCGATCACCGTCGCGGAGCTGGCCAGGCCGCTGGCGGACCGCCCGCTCGCCAGGTGGTTGCCCGCCGCCGTGCTGCTCGCGGTACCGCTCGCCTACGAGGCCGACCGGCACGTGCCGCCGTTCGGCTGGGAGCCTGCCGGGGCCGTGCTGGCAGGCACCGTGATCGTCGCGGCCGCAGTGGCGCGTGGCTGCGGCAGGCTCCGGCATCCGGTAGTCGCGGCAACGGCGACCGGGCTGGCGCTGACCACCATGGCCGGGGCCGCGCTCGTGCTCACGGTCGCCCCGATCCCGGTCCACCCGAAGCTGCCCAGGACCATCTTCAGCCCGCCGCCGGCGTACGCCACCGCGCTCGGCGAGCGCGGGACGATAAACATCGACAGGTACCGGATCGCCACCGCCTTGCCGGAGTTCGTCGGCCCGGCGGCCTACCAGGGCGAGCAGATCTTCATCTGGTGGCCGATATCGGTGTACGGCGTCTACACCGAGTACGCCGGGATGTACCACAGCCTGTTCAACGCGCTGCGCAGCGACCCGCCGCTGCTCACCAAGCGCGACCGGTACCTGCTGAGGCTCAGGCAACCCGCGGAGCTGCTGCTCTATGCCAGCTCAGCGGCGACGTTCCCGGCGGCCTTGCGCGCGCTGGCCGACTTCCGGCCGACCCTGATCCGCACCGGGGTACTGCGCAGCGGTTCCGTGGTCCTGCATGTATGGCTGATCCGGCTCCGCGTCTACTACCGTCCGCCGGGGTCCGGGGTCCGGGGTCCGGGGTCCGGGGTCCGGGGTCCGGGGTCCCGCCAGGTACCGGGGCGTGGCCTCGGGAATGCGCTCGACCTTCCAGAACTCCGGCACGGCGCTATCGATCGGAGTGTTCTTCTCGCTCATGATCACCGGGCTGGCGAGCAGCCTGCCGGCCACGCTGACCAGCGGCCTGCAACGGCAGGGCGTGCCCCACGGCATCGCTCATCAGGTCGGCACCCTGCCGCCGGTGTCGTCGCTGTTCGCGTCCGTCCTCGGCGTGAACCCGCTTGAGCACCTGCTGGCGGCGCGCCGCGCGCTGGCCTGGATTCCGGCTGCCGCCCGGCGGACCATCACCGGCAGGACGTTCTTCCCCGACCTGATCTCGGGACCGTTCCACCGAGGCCTGGTGGTGGTGTTCGCCGCTGCCGCCGTCCTGGCAGGGCTCGCCGCCGTCGCCTCCGCGCTGCGCGGAGGCCGCTACGTCCACCCGGCGGGGGACGACCCGATCGGCGTGAGTGCGCATGAGGCCGACCGGAGCGCTGGCATCATCGAGCACATGACCGTCGTGAAGATCAATGCCATCACGGTACCGGCCGAAAGCGGGGACGAGCTTGCCCGGCGGTTCGGCGCACGGGCCGGCGCCGTCGACCGCCAGGCCGGATTCGAGGGGTTCGAGCTGCTCAAGCCAACCGACAGCCGCACCACCTGGCTGGTGGTGACGCGATGGCGGGACGAGGCTTCCTTCCAGGCCTGGCTGCACTCACCGGCGTTCGGTCACGGGCACCGCTCCGCGGCCGAGCGGAGCGGAGGCGAGGCGGCCGCCCCGGTCGGCGTCAGCAGCGAGCTATGGTCCTACGAGATCGCCGGCGGTACCTCGGCGTAGCCTGACGGCGGTCACGGGCTCGGCGTCCTGGCCGCCACCTCGCGCCGGGACCCGCAAAGCCATCCTGTTCGCCATGGCATGAGCGCTTCTCTTTCCCGGCGAGGCGGCAGGGGCGTTGCCCGGGCAGTAAGCCGGTGGATTTGTTAATCCAAATAGATCCTCGGGCGGGCCGGTACTACAGCCTAAACGAACGGCGGCCTATGGGAGATCGACGGGTGGACCTGGGCACCGGACCGGGCACCGTCGCCGGCCTCCGCCGCCGGAGGTGTGCGGCGGCGGCCAGCCGCTCGCATCCTTGACTCCCGGCCGGGCCATCGAGTGCGCCCGGCCTATTGACGCAATGAGTTTCCGGATGGGAATCTTGTTGCGTAAAGGCAGGGGCGGGATGAACTTCTGTACGGCATGCGGACGTCAGAGAAGCGGTTCAGAACGGTATTGCACTGGGTGCGGCGCGGCATTTCCGGCAGGGATGACTGGCGGGGATTCGGTCACCCGGCAGCCCGATGTCTTACCACCGGCGCCCGGATCTGGCGGTTACCCGGATACGGTAATCGTCGGCCGTGATCCCGGCGAGACGGTTGGCGTGGACATTCCCCGCCCGCCAGCGCGCCCGGTGAGCCCGGAGGCCGGCCGGGACCGGGCGCGACCCGGAGCCGCTGGCGTCATAGCCGGCCCACGGCCGGCCAGGGGCTGGCTGAGCATGCGCACGGCCGTGGTGATCTCGGCTGTCACGCTAGCCGCTGGCGGGGGAGCGGCAGCCTGGCTGACCTACCATCACCTGGGGAAGTCCGGCACGCCGCTGCATCGGGCAGCGAATGGCGTGCCGATATCGCCGTCGGCGAGCACGCCATCGGGGCAGTCCTCGCCTTCGGTCAGCCCGACGCCGAGCCTCGCGCCGAGCTCGTCACTTCCGGCGCTCCGTCCGACCCTGAGTCCGACCCCCATCGCGACGACAACCGGTCCGGGCGGGAGTCTGGTCGCGCTGGCGCCTGCCATCCCCCGTGACTCCCAGACCTCGCAGGTTGAGGCCTTCGTCAACGCGTACTTCACGGCGATCAATGCTCACAGCTTCCAGCAGTTCCGGGTGCTGCTGAATCCGACGCTGCGGGAGCACGAAACAGCAGCGTCCTTCCACGCCGGTTATCGAACGACCTTTGACTCCGGTGCCACGATCACCTCCATCGCCGTCGTCGCTCCCGGGCTGGTCGGCGCGTCGATCACCTTCGTAAGTCACCAGCAGCCGTCGGACAGTGCCACCGGCACGGCCTGCACCGACTGGAATATCACGCTCTATCTGCAGGATTATTCCGGGCGTTATCTGCTTGGGTCGCCACCAGGGAGCTATCACCCGATCTACCAAGCGTGCTAGCGGGTCTCGATGCCGTGCCCAGATCAGGCGCGCTGACCGGAGGGGGAGCATATGGAGCAGCTGACATGTGCTGGCTGCGGCGACTTACTTGTTGAAGGCGATCGATTCTGCGGCAACTGCGGCACTCCCGCGCCGGCCGCTCAGCGGCCCGCACCGTGGCCAGGTACAGCGACCGGGCCGAGCGAGGGTGATACCAGGCAGACACGGGTAGCGTCCGAGAGGGCGGACCCGCCTGGTCCGTTCTTCTCGCACGCGTCCAGCCGTCCGTCCGGCCAGCTGAGTAATGCCACCCGCTACCTATGCGCCGCTGCCTATCTCAATCTGTATTTCGCGAAGCTGGTTATCTGGGAACTCATCGCGATGCGCCGGGCAGTTGTGCCGTCCATCGACTTCGACCTGGGGCCGATTATCAGGCACTGCCTGAACGCCAGGAGGATCAAGCTCGTCCGCGACATCGTGCTGACGGCTGTGGTACTGCTCGGTTTCGTGATCTCCCCGCTGGGCACGATCATGCTGCTGATCAGCGCCTTCCTGTTTGGATACCTGCCCAGTGCCTGGCGGCGCCTGCGACTGTTCGGCCGGATAATGTCGCTGCTTGTCCTCGTGGCGGCGATCTCGATCTTCTACGTCCTGTTCTTCCTGAACGCGCTTGTGGGGCTTGTCTCCGTTATCGGAGTCAGCGCGCTGGGCGGCGGCTCGGCAGCGGCGACGGCGACGGCGTTGTTCGGATTCGGCTTCGTCATCTGGTATTTCTTTCTGCTCGCCGTGACGGCTGCGGTGCAGTTCGGTTACATCCGGGTCAGGGACCGCACGCTCAGCGAACGGCTCAGGCCAGGCGCCGAGCAGATCCGGTTCGCCCGGTCGAGCGACCTGGTGGAAGCCCGGATCGCCGAGGTGGAGGCGGCCCAGTGGGGCAACGTGACCCTGTACGCCAAGGAGAATCCCTTCATCGGGACGGGCGGTCGCAAAGGCCGGGTCTGGTCGATCGCGATCCAGCTCCATCGCGCTCGCCCGGCTCGCGCGGTCGGCCCAGCTGGCCCGGATTCATCGGCGAGGCAGGCCTCCCGTGGTTACGTGCCCATTGACCCAGTGGAGTTGCACCAGGTCATCCGCGAGCGCTTGCTCAGGCTCAAGGATCCCGGCCTGCCGCCGAACGAGCGCGTTTTCGCGCTGACGGTGGATGACCACGTGGTGGGAGAGGGGCGGCGGCGATGGGACAGCCCGTCGATAGACCTTGCTCGCAGGATGCCGTATTCGCAGGCCAGTCAGGAGGCGATCGAGGCACTGATCCGCCACCCGCAGGCGGGCCTGCGCTACTACCAGCGAGTGTCCGTGACCGACAAGAGCCCGCCGGTGATGAGCGGTGAGCGAGAGGTCATCGGCGCCGTCGACCAGGGAATCGCGGTCTCGGCATTCGTCCACCTGGCCGTCGAAGGACGGATGTTCTACCTGGAATTCGTGCAAATGGTCCTGCCGCCCATCCAGCGCCGCTACCAGGTCATCGATCAGATGTCATCGGTCTGGGCCAGGGGCTTCCTGGCCCAAGTCACCTGGGGCGCGGTCCGATCGCTGCTCCGTGACCTGATCCGTGCTCCGGCTGAGATATTCGGGACCTTACGGCTCATGCGACGCGAGCGGCGGGAATACCAGGCTCTCACCGCGTCATATTCCGATCAGTTCTCCGTCGACTTCGGCGCGCGGACCAGCGTCCGTGAGCTTGGCTCGGAGAAATCCCTCGGCACTCATATTCAGGAACTCGACGCCGCCAAGTACACCAGGATCGTCGAGCGGCTGCTGACCGAGACGGTGCTGGATTTCCTGGCCGCCAAGGGCGTGGACACGTCGGCATTCGAGCGCAGCGCGAGCACGATCGTCAACGGAAATGTGATCAGCGCCGGCTCGATCTCCGGGGGCCAGTTCGGCGGGCAGGGCAGCATATTCAACCCGGCGCCTGAGGCATCCCAGGCGCAGAGCGCAGCGGGCTGAGGCAGCAGGCCAGTTGACGCAACCTCGGAACCAGCTCGCCAGGGAACGTTCGGCCAGAAGCGGAGATCGGGAGATATGAACAGGCCAGCTGAGCAGCCGCCGCGCGATACCGACATGTCAGGCATCAGCATCAATACCGGCTCGATCTCCGGGGGGCAGTTTGGCGGGCAGGGCAGCGCGTTCTACGCGGGCCCTGCCGCGGGGCAGGCGCAGGCTGCGGCGCCGGGTCTGGCAGCGGCGCCAGCGCCGGACCGGGATATAGCGGGTCCGCCGGTCAATTCGCTGCACGCCTTCGGCGACATCGTGGGCTACAGCCGCCTGAACGCGGGCCAGCAGCGGTACTTCCAGGATCGATTCATCGGGATGCTCAACGGCAGCCTGGTCGAGGCCGGTGTCCGGCTAGAGAGCGTCGTTTCGCAGGATCAGGGCGATGCCCGCATGCTGAGCTTTCCCGTCGACACTGACGTCGCGAGGGTCCTGGCGGTCGTGCCGCGTCGCTTCAATGACGAGCTGAGGGTCCATAACCAGGACGTCGCTGCGCATGCCAGGCTGAGGGTGCGCCTGTCCTTCACGATGGGCCCGACAGCGCCGGGCAGAACCGGCATGACCGGCGCCGCGCCGATCGCGGTTGTGCGGCTGTCGAATGCCGCCCAGTTGCGCTACGCGATGCAGGCGGCGCAGCAGGCGCATCTCGGTGAGATCATTGATGACTATCTGTACCGAGGGTACGTAGCGCAGCGTTTCCGGTCGGACCTGGATCCGGAGGATTACGTCCCGGTCACCGTGGCAGACCCGGAGAAGGCGTTCGAGGCGGCGGCCTGGATCAGGATCTTCGGCTGCTCCCCGCAGCAGGTCGCGTCGTGGATCGGCCAGAGCCGGTCCTGATCGGCCATGCGGGGTGCCAGGGACTCCGCCGAGGCGCGAGTGACCTGGCGTCTGACCCGGGCACCGGCCCCGTCGTTCCGGTCGGCCGCCGGTAGCCTGGCCCCCATGGGCGGCTCGGAAAGGCGGTCTCGTGGCAGACCAGATCGCGACGATCGATGAGTACATCGGCTCCTTGCCCGGTGATCAGGTGATCATGTTCGGCCAGCCCGTCCCTTACGACCTGATCGAGCGGCTGGCCGCGCTCCTGGCCGCGCAGCGGGCAGCCGGGGGATGAGCCGCGCCGGGATGTCGGTGTCCGCGCCCCAGCCGTGGCTGTCGAGACGGTTGTTCCCGCTGCTCGCCACCGGTGTGCTGATTGCCATCGGGGTGATCTCGACGACCGGGTGGGGGGCCGATCTGGTCGGCGCGCACTCCTGGCTGCTGCCAAACGACATGTGGGGGACGATGGTCGCGGCCAGCCGCCTGGTGCACCTGGACCTGAGCGGCCTGTACACGCAGCCGACCGGCCTGGTCTCCCTTCCGGGCACGGCCGTGATCCTGGCGCCGGTGGTCGCCGTCATCGATGCCGCGGGACTGGGGCTCGGGGTTCCGGGCGCGCACAACCCTCATCCTGGCGCGTGGCTGCTCGCCGGGCCCTATGAGATCGCGCTCTCCGCCGTCGTGCTGTTCGCCGCCGACTCGATCGCCGAGCGCCTGGGCGTGGCCTGGTCGAAGCGGGCGCTGCTCGCCGCGGCACAGGCGGTCGCCGTGTGGAGCGTCTCGGTGCGCTGGGGGCATCCGGAGGACGCGATCGCGGTGGCGCTGTTCCTCTACGGCACGCTCGCGCTGGCCGACTCGAGAGCCGGGCGATCCGGATGGCTGATCGGCGCGGCGATCGCTATCCAGCCGCTTGTCCTGCTCGCGCTTCCGGTCGTCCTTGTGGCCCTGGAGCACAGGCGGCTGACCGGTTTCCTCATCCGGGCCGCCGCTCCTGGCGCGGTGCTGCTTGCCGCCGCGGCGTGGGCGAACTGGACGGCCACGGTCAAGGCGGTGACCGGCCAGCCCAACTGGCCTGCGGTCGACCACACCACGCCCTGGACGTCGCTGGCGCCCCAGATGAGCGGCGGAGCGGTCGCCGCCGGACCGCTGCGGGCGGTCGCCATCGTTCTGGCCTGCGGGTGCGCGCTCTTTGCCGGGCGCAGGTGGCGCGCGCTGCGAGAACATGCCGGGTGGAGCCCGCGAGCGCTCGCGGAAGTGCTGTGGTGGGTGGCGGCTGCGCTGGCGCTGCGCTGCGTGTTCGAGTCGGTGATGGTCGCCTACTACGTATGGCCGGTACTGGCGGTCGCGCTCATCACGGCATCGGGCGGCTGGCTGCGGCTCGCCGCGACCTCGGTCGTGACGTCGACGCTCACGTTCGTCTCGCAGGCCGCGTGGCACGGCCCCTGGATCTGGTGGGGATCGATGGTCGCCGGGCTCGCGGTTACCCTTGTCCTCGCCGTCCCGAAGGACGCACCAGCGCGTCCGGCGAGGCTTGGCCGCGCTCTGAGTCGCTCGGCCGCCGCGCCGAGCGTCGCCGAGTAGCGGGAATTCAGGCCGGCGGGTGCGTCGCGGGCGGCTGGATCTGGCGCCGCGGCAGGCGGACGCGCAGCACGGTCGCTCCGGGTCGCGAATCGATGGCGATCTCGCCACGGTGGCGCTCGACGACGATGCGGCGTGAGATGTCGAGGCCGAGGCCGCTGCCCTTGCCGACGTCCTTGGTCGTGTAGAACGCGTCGAAGGCGCGGGCCTGCACATCCGGCGGCATCCCCGGGCCGGTGTCGCCGATCTCGATGATCACGGCGGCGGCGGTGGCCCGGGTCGAGACGCGAAGCGTCCCGTTCCCGTCCATGGCGTCGATGGCGTTGTCAATGATGTTCGTCCATACCTGGTTGAGCTCGGCCGGGTTCGCCTCGATCAGCGGCACGTCCGTTCCGTAGTCGCGAACGACGGTTACCCCGCCGCGCAGCTTGTGCCCGAGCATCACCAGGGTGCTTTCGATGCCTTCCGTGACGTCGACCGGCTGCACCGAGGCCCGGTCGAGCTGTGCGTATGACTTCACCGCAGCGACGAGCGCAGATACCCGCCCGGTCGAGTCCTTCACCTCGGAGAGCAGCGCGGCGGTCGACAGGGTGCCGGCCACCCACTCGAGGCCGGGTTCGAGCGTTTCGCCGTCGAGGATCCGGGCAGCACGTTCGCACCAGGCGAGGTCAGCCCCCGCTGACGCGAGCACGGGAGCGATGCGCCAGGCGGCGCCGACGCTGTGCGCGTCGAGCCAGTCGAGCAGCGCTTCCTCGCGATCCGCGACGGCAAGCGGATCGGTGCTGGCCTGCCCGGTGCT
>Ga0209415_10007955_pt1 | contig 18416 bp, 16 predicted proteins | sample PeaSoiSIISIP2007_FD_187696 | JGI IMG/M metagenome (GOLD analysis project Ga0209415, IMG submission 187696) | Peat soil microbial communities from Weissenstadt, Germany - SII-SIP-2007 (SPAdes) (version 2) | ecosystem: Environmental > Terrestrial > Soil > Wetlands > Peat | place: Germany...
AGATAACCAACCCAGGTTGTTTCATGAATAAGGGGGCATTATGGAGACGGATCCAAAAATCCCCGGATGTCCGCATCAAGAACGTAGTTCACTCTCTTCTGCTGCAGTGCGTATGACAGCGCGTCCAGCGCTTGGTGCTGGTTGCGCCCCGGCCGAAAGCCATACGAAAACCCCTGAAAGTCCTCCTCGTAGATCGCCTGGAGGATGGTGACCACGGCCTGTTGGACAATCTTGTCTTCCAGTGCCGCTACCCCCAACGGACGTTGCCGCCCGTCGGCTTTCGGGATGTAGACCCTTCGGGAGGGTGTAGCTCGATACGCCCCGCAGTGGACCCGGCTGTGCAGATCGACCAGTCGACCCTCCAGCCCAGTCGCATACTCCTGCCAACTCATGCCGTCTACCCCAGGAGCCGCTTTCCGCTTCAGGGCGTAAAAGCTCTCCCGCAGCAAATCGATCGTGAGATGGTGAAGCAGAGCCGTGAACTTCATCCCCTGGTGTTCCCTCGCAGCGTTCCGTACACTCCACAACCCCTGGGACACGCGCGCCCCGCTCTGCGTCAGGTGCGTGTTGGGCTGAGGGGTGTTCTCTTTGTTCAGCGGCCTTCCCTCCTCATTCTCCGCCGATAACTTGCCCTCTTTGTTCGAATGATTCATTGGTACTATGCCACTGTCCGACTCCTCGTGGACGTGCATGCGGGCCGTGCGGCCTAAGCCTTTGCCCGCCGGACCGTCGATCCTCCGACGATCGTCCCCGAGGTCTCCCGGTTCTCGTGCAGGAAGTATCTAGGCGTGCCTGGGGTCTAAGACTACGCAGGACCAACCCCGGACTCGCGCTGGCGCCCGTGGGTCGTTTTGCCTTCCGCCGGAACAACGGCGTCGGCACCCTGATTGCTCGTTTTCGAAGCTCCATACCCAGCCCACCTATTCCCCTGTTTACGCTTCGCTGCGTACCTCGCGGCACACCGCGCAAAACTCGGGGCCGAGCGGATCGCTAATCCTTTCTCGTGAGAAATTTTCATTCTCTGCTTCCTGCCGGTTTATCCCGGCGCACTGTTCCGCCAGTTTTGGGCTGCGGCAGCTCCGGCACCGCACGCCGAATGTCCTTCGGCGGACTGCTCGACCAGGTTCGGTCGTTCGGGGATGGGGTCGAGACATGAATGCCGTATAGCTTCCGCGGCGAGGCGGGGGGCTCAGCGGTGATCCAGTACAGTATTCTAGCCTATGTTGAAGTGTTTCTCAAGAGACAAGAAGGCCGACAGCGCAAGAATCACCGTCGTCCCCGTTCTTGCGCCCGGCACGCCAGACCACTCGACTCGGGATTTCGGCCCGGGCGGAGGGAGCGATTCAAACTAACAAACGATAAATCACTTGATCAAAAGAAAACGCGCCGGCGCCCTGCGTGATGATAGCCACGACAATGGCGAGCGCCAGGAGGTGATATTCGTATCCCTCGCCTTTCTGTTGTCCGGTCCAATTTGCGAACAGTCCGTGTTGCCGGTGAACCATGAAGATGGCGACCAGCATGTTAACGCCGACGCCAAAGGCGGCGATGCGAGTCAGGAGCCCCAGGATCAGGCCCAGGCCGCCAAAGAACTCGGCGCAAATCGCCAGGAATGCGAAAGGCGCGGGGATGCCCATGTTCTTGGTGAAGAAGCCCATCGTGCCGCTGAATCCGTAGCCGCCGAACCAGCCCAGCATCTTCTGCGCGCCGTGAGCGAAGATGACGATCCCCAGCACGACCCTCAATATCGTCAGCACCCAATTCGGGTCGGTTTCGAGCAATTGAGCAAGCATATTCGGACCCTCCTCGATTATTGGATTTTCGATGTCGAACTGTCGCCCACTGCCGGAGACCACGGCTTGGCCCAGGTCCCCGCAAATAGAAGTGTATCAAGCGGCTTGCGCGGGCGTCGAGTGTTGTCGAGTTGCCGAGGCGCGCCTGCCGCCGGCCCGGCATCGTCCGGGTACCCCAAGGCCATCATAGCCGCCGGCTCGTATCCCTCCGGTATGTTGAGCAGTTGGCGCGCTTTCACAGGGTCGAAGCCGGCCATCTGGTGGACGAACAGACCGAGCTCCGTGGCTTGCAGGGTGAGGTAAGCGGCCGCTTGGCCCACATCGTACCAGGCGTGGCGGTTGGGCTGGCCATTGTGGGTGAAATCGACTTTGGCTATGGAAAGCAGAAGCACCGGCGCATTCTCGGCCCACTGGCGGTTCCGATCGACGAGCGTTTGGGCCAGGCGATCGAAGGCCTCCCCATCCTCGCGCCGGGCGATCACGAAGCGCCAGGGCTGCTCGTTGTAGCTCGAAGGCGCCAGGCGGGCGGCCTCAAACAGCTTACGCAGTTTTTCCGGCTCCACAGGACGCGGAGAGAAGGCATAGGGGCTGAAGCGCTTCTCCAAGAGTCCTTCCACTCCCGACGGAACACTGTCCTTGCGTTGCTCTAATTCTATCACTGGCATGGTGACCTCCTCGTGTTTTCCGGCCTGAATCTACCCGGGCGCTGGTTCATTCGATCCGCCGGGCGGTTTCCAAGCATCACGATATTCGTTACAACGACTATTTGATGTCGGACCGATGCCTAAGGTTACGGGCAGTAGCAGCCGTGGCGCTGACCTTCAGGTCGGCATGTTCGGATGACCCAGTCTGCCGACCTGAAGGTCAGCGCTACGACTGTTTGCGGGCGGAATTAAGGAGATCAATCAACTGCGCGAGGCGGCGCGGCCCCAGGTGGCCGAACTGGCGCTGGTGGCACTCTTCGACGGGTTTATCGAGTTTGGCGAGGATTCGCAGGCCTTCCGGTGTGATCTGCGCCGTAATGACACGCCGGTCTGAACTCGCGCGGGTGCGAACGATCAAGCCCTGCCGCTCGAGCCGGTCCAGCAGACGGGTGATGTCCGGGTCGCGCGTGAGCATGCGCTCCGCGGCCTCGTGGCAGCACAAGCCGCCGGGGCCTGCGCCGCGCAGGATGCGCAGTATGTTGTATTGGGTGCCGGACAGACCGAAGGGCTTGATGACCTCTTCGGCGCCACGCGCCAGAGCGTCCGCCGTGCGCAGCAGGCTGAGATAGGCTTCCTGCTGGAGCGTGCTCGAAGGCTTGCGTAGCTTTTTGGCCCTGGCCGTCGGTGACATGCTATTGGTGTATTATATTCGACCTTGACGATCAATTGCCCGAGGATTAGGAGTTATTTGGATCCGCCACGGCCTACCGGTCGCCCACTTCGCGCCGCAAGGCCTCATGCAGGAGCATCTTGATATACGTCTGATAGCCGATCCCCTTTTGCTCCGCCAGTTCGCGCGCCTTATCCATATCCTGGATCGCCAATCGTATCGTGACGGGTTGGGTTCTCGCACGCGCGGCGGCTTGCCGCAGCGTTAGGACAGAACCCTCCCGGATGCGATCAGCGACGGCCGATTCGACCTTTCGCCGGTGCCGATCATGCCAGCGAGCGTCCTCCACCTCGGAGGTGAACTTTGGAACGATCAGTTTTCTTTTTGCCATCTTCCTTAACCCGAACGTTTGCGGTAGTAGGCTTCCCGCAACTCCTTTCCCGCATTCCAACCTGTGATGGGACGAATGCGCTCTCCGCGATAAGTGAAAACCATGAACAAAACGCGCAGATGATCGGTTTCACCCAGCGCATACCACCGTTCTTCACCGGTCTCGTCATTGAATTCGACGACGATCGGGTCGTGGGCCATTGCCTGCTCAAATTCTTCCCGAGTGATTCGGTGTCGCGTCAAATGTCGAAGGTTCGCCGAGTCCCACTCGAACTCAACGGGCCGGTCGTCACTCATCGGGGTAATTGTACATGCGATGTAAATATAGTTGCAAGGGGATATTGGTCCCCCGCGAGATGTTTCTCGATCGTTTTAGTTCATGAAAGAGGGGCCTAATTCAGGAAATAGGTGCGGTAAAGGGTATCGCGCTTGACCGGGCGGAAGCCGGCGTCGGCGATCATGCGGCGGAGTTGCTCTTCGCTCGAGGTGCGGGTGACGCCGGCGGCGCGCACCACGTTTTCCTCGATGAGGATGCTACCCACATCGTTGCCGCCGAAGCGCAAGGCGATCTGGCAGATTTTGTGGCCTGGGGTAAGCCACGAGGCCTGAACGTTGAGGATATTATCCAAGTAGATGCGGCTGACGGCGAGCGTTTTCAAGTAATCAATGGCGGTGGCTTCTTCCTTGACGAAGTTGCCGAGCGAGGTGTTTTCACGCTGAAAGAGCCAGGGAATGAAAGCGGTAAAGCCGCCGGTTTCCTCCTGCAATTGGCGGACGCGCTCGAAGTGGTTGATGCGATGCTCGAGCGTTTCGCCACAGCCGAACATCATGGTGGCGGTGGTGCGCAGGCCGAGCTGGTGCGCGGTGCGATGCACCAGGAACCACTCCTCCGTAGTGCACTTCAGGCGCGCAATCCGCCGGCGCACTTCGTCGTCCAGGATTTCCGCTCCGCCGCCCGGGATGGAATCCAGTCCAGCAGCCATGAGGCGTGCAATAGTGTCGCGAACATTCAGGCCGGAGACTTCCGCGATGTTCAGGATTTCCGGGGACGAGAAGCAATGCAAATGCAGCGAAGGATAACGCCGCTTGATGCTCGAGAGCAGGTTCTCGTAATAATCGATCTTGAGGTCGGGATGCAGGCCCCCTTGCATCAGGACTCCCGTGCCGCCCAGGGCCAGCGTTTCGTCGATCTTCTGGAAAATCGACTCGACCGGCTGGAGGTATCCCTCGGGCGAACCCACGGGGCGATAGAAGGCGCAAAACGAGCAATACTCCGTGCAGATGTTCGTGTAGTTGATGTTGCGGTCGACGATGTAGGTGACCACGCCCTCAGGATGCAGGCGCTTGCGCACGGCGTCCGCTTCGAGGCCGAGGCCGAGCAGGTCGTTGGATTTCAACATGTCGAGCGCTTGAGTTGGAGATAGTGGCATGGTGATGATCCACCTGTTTTGCTGTCATTCTGAGCGAAGCGAAGAATCCCGGCAGTTCGCTGGGATTTGTAAGTAGCGCCCAACCGACCCCTCACCCGGCCCGCGACGGCTGATGACGGCGCCGTCGCGGGCCACCCTCTCCCCAAGGAAGAGGGCAGTCAGTCATACGGGGTTGGGCTCACTAAACAAACTGCAGCTTTTTCTCAACCGTAATAATACCCGCCTCGCGCGCCAACTTAAAGAAGAGTCGCAACCCCCTGCAATTCTCCTCATCCAGAGAATAATCGATATTCTCGGTCAAGTAAACCTTCACGTCCGCAGGTTCTGTGTGGAGCTTCAAGGCGTATTCAGCCGCGATCTCGTCGATGTGCGCCAGGCCGAACTCGCGCGACTCCTCAAAGTCTTTTCGGTACCGAGAGAGATTCTTGTCTGCATCGCCCGCCCAGAACGCGAAGACAAACGGCAACCCGGTGAACTTTCTCCATTCCGCGGCAAGGTCATAAACGATCGCCGAACCACGATAAGTGAACGCAGGATCGCCGATCACGAGCGCCGCATCGGCGATGCTCAACATCTCATCCGGGCGCGGTGCGGAAGGGATAAAGTCGACATCGAGAGAATAGAACTTGCCCAGCAGAATGCGAAGAAAAGCCGCGGAGGTTCGCGATGAAGTGTCCACGGCAACGCTCTGGATTTTCTCGATCGGCGCCTTGCTCAAAAGCAGCACGCTGCGCACGCGCGATTTGGAGGCGATCGAGATGCCGGAGATGATTTGCAGGCGATCGATGCGGTGATACTCGATGGCGGGAATGATGCCGATATCCGCCGTTCCGTCTCGCACCGCGTCCGCACAATGGGCCGGAGTGGCGAGTTGGATTTCGTGCTGGCCGCGCTGCGGGCCGTGCAGCATGCCCCAGATCAGCGGGACGCTATTCAGATATTGAACAACGGAGATTCTGAGGTTCGACATGAGGTTTCAATTACTTTCGATTACCTGCTTGTAGGGGGACGGCTTGCCGTCCCCTGTTGAACAGGGTAGGGCAAGCCCTACCCCTACACGTTTTCGAATCCGCAAGCGATTATACATCTAATGCGCGGCAAGGGACCCCTCACCCGGCGCGCGGCGGCTGATGAAGACGCCGTCGCGAGCCACCCTCTCCTCTTGGGAGAGTGCAGTCTTTCTGATTGAGAGAGGGCAGCGCCGCAGACAACGCAGCATGCCCCACATACGACCTACTATCTACCACATACCGGCCTCGCAAAACTTTCTTCTTGCTACTGCATCTCATGTTCTGCGATTTTAGATGGGCGCCAATGCGGGAAGAGACGCGATTCAGGAGCCGGGAGTGAGATAACGAGACTTGAGTGCGGACGATACACAATTCTGGTTGGGACTGACCAAGCTCGAGGGCCTGGGCGTGCGCGGCGCCCACCGACTGGTGGAACATTTCGGCTCTGCGCAGGGCGCCTACATGGCCTCGCTGACGGAACTCGAAAGCTGCGGCATTCCGGCGCGTGTGGCGCAGGCGATATTTGCGCAGGCGGGGCTCGAGGAAGCCGATCGAGACCTGGAAGCTTCGACGAAGGCGGGTTGCCATGTGGTGGCGTACTCGAGCGACGATTACCCTGCGCTGCTCAAGCAAACTCCTGACCCTGCCTTGGTGCTCTACGTTCGCGGAGACGTTAAGGTACTTTCGCAGCACGGAGTGGGCATCGTCGGCACGCGGCGGCCCACTGCTTATGGCAGTCAGGTCGCGGAGCGCCTCTCGCGCGATCTGGCGCAAAGACAGTTGGTGATCGTGAGCGGACTCGCCCGGGGAATTGATTCAGCAGCTCATCGCGGCGCCATCGAAGCCGGTGGGAAGACGGTGGCGGTTCTCGGCTCGGGGATTAACGTGATCTATCCCCGCGAAAACAAGCGCTTGGCCGAACAAGTTGCAGAGTCGGGCGCATTGATTTCGGAATTTCCTCCCGGCACGTCGCCTTCGCCCGAGAATTTTCCCATTCGCAACCGCACCATCAGCGGACTCTCGCTGGGTGTGATCGTAGTGGAGGCGGCGGAATACAGCGGCTCTCTGATCACCGCGCGCCTGGCCGTCGAGCAGAATCGCGAGGTTTTCGCGGTGCCGGGCAACATCACCTCGCCGCAAAGTTTCGGTCCCAATCATCTGATCAAGCAGGGCGCGAAACTTGTCGATGAATGGATGGACGTGATCGAAGAATTTCCCGCGGAGATTCGGATGCAACTCTTACCCGCAGCGGAAGCATCGGAAGAATCGGCGGCGGGAAAGCAGGCAGCATCACTTTTTGAACAATCCTTCACGCCCGACCAGAAAGCGGTGTTCGAGGTGTTGCGAGCCGATGCGGCCTTGTTTGTGGATGACATCCTCAGCTCAGCAGCGATCTCGCAGCCGCGCGTGATGACGGCGCTGCTCGAGCTCGAGATGGCAGGCGTGATCCGGCAGTTGCCGGGAAAGAATTTTATTCGTAAGCTGTAGCGGTAACTCCCCTCCTCGATTGAGGAGGGGTTGGGGGTGGTGAGCATCGACAGCTAACTACCCCTGACCCCTCGTTACAAAGAAGGGGAATTAAGTTAGGAATTGTTTCTATGGCTAAATCGCTCGTCATTGTCGAATCGCCGGCCAAGGCAAAAACTATCAACAAATACCTAGGGCCGGACTATCTGGTGAAAGCCTCGATGGGGCACGTGATGGACCTGCCCAAGAAGGACTTGGGCGTGGACCTCGATCACGGTTTTAAGCCAACTTACATTACCATTCCCGGCAGAAAGGCGGTGATTGCGGAGCTGAAGTCGGCGGCGGCGAAATCCGACGAGGTGTTCCTGGCCGCCGACCCGGACCGCGAAGGCGAGGCGATCTGCGCACACTTGCGCGAACTGCTGGATGGGAAGAAAAGGAGATTTCATCGCGTACTTTTCAACGAGATCACCCGCGACGCCATTCGCGAAGCTTTCAAAGCGCCGGGCGAGATCGATTCGAAATTAGTAGACGCACAACAGGCGCGGCGCATCCTGGACCGCCTGGTGGGCTACCAGGTGAGCCCGCTCCTCTGGGAAAAAGTGAAGCGGGGAATTTCCGCCGGACGCGTGCAAACCGTAGCTTTGCGCATCATCGTCGAGCGAGAGCGGGAAATCCAGGCCTTTCAGAAGAGAGAATACTGGACGATCAGCGTCAATCTCGAGGGTAAGAACCCTCCGCCTTTCGACGCACGGTTGGCGAAGTTCCAGGGCAAGGACCTCGAGATTTCGGATCAGGCGACCGCCGACCGAGTCGCCGGTGAGATCAAGGCCGCGAACGTGGTGGTGGAGTCGGTGACCACCAAGGAGAAGCGGAAGTATCCGGTGCCGCCGTTCATCACCAGCAAGCTTCAGCAGGAAGCCGTGCGCAAGCTGCGCTTCACTGCCAAGAAGACCATGACCATCGCCCAACGTCTCTACGAGGGACTGGAGATCGGCGAGGAAGGCTCGGTGGGCCTCATCACCTACATGCGCACGGACTCCACACGCGTGGCGGAGGGCGCGCTGGCTGCGGTGCGCGAGCACATCTCGAAGACGTTTGGAAAAGATTATCTTCCTCCTGAGCCCATACGTTACAAGAGCAAAAAGGGTGCGCAGGATGCTCACGAGGCGATCCGGCCAACCGACGTCAGGCTCACACCCGAGTCCATTCAGCGGTACCTCGGCGCGGACGAGTTCAAATTGTACAAGCTGATCTGGCAGCGTTTTGTGGCCTCGCAGATGAATCCGGCGGTATTCGACCAGACGACGATCGATATCTCCGCCGGCGACTACTTGCTGCGCGCTACCGGTTCGGTCGAGAAATTCAACGGCTTCCGCGCCGTTTACGAAGAAGGCAAGGACGAGAAGGCGGAGATGGAAGAAGATGAGGAACTGAAGCTCCGCTTGCCGCAGGTCGAGCAGGGTGAAAAGTTGACGCTGCGAAAGATCACTCCGGAACAGCACTTTACCGAGCCTCCGCCGCGATACACAGAAGCCACGCTGGTGAAGGTCTTGGAGGAGAAAGGCATCGGCAGGCCCTCCACCTACGCCACGATTCTGGTGATCATTCAGAACCGCGAGTACGTGGAGAAGCTCCAGGGCCGCTTCTTTCCCACCCAACTCGGCATGCTGGTCAGCGATATGTTGGTGAAGAATTTCAGCGACATCTTCGAAGTGGCTTACACCGCGCGCATGGAAGAAGAGTTGGACGAAGTGGAGGAAGGGAAACTCACCTGGACCGAGGCTCTCGAGGAGTTTTACAAAAAGTTTGAGAAGGATCTGCGGGTCGCGGAACGGGAGATGGAGGATATTAAAGGCGAGGGCATCCCGACCGACCTGAAGTGCGAGAAGTGCGGCAAGCCCATGGTGATCCGCCTGGGACGCAACGGCGCGTTTCTGTCCTGCACAGGCTATCCCGATTGCGACGGAACCAGCGACCTGCCGCCGGAGTTGGCAGCGAAATACAGCACTCCGGGGCCGCCGGCGCCCGAAGTTGCTGAACAGAACTGCGAAAAATGCGGCAAGCCGATGGCCGTCAAGCGCGGCCGCTTTGGATTCTTCCTGGCCTGCAGCGGTTATCCCGAATGCCGCAACACGAAGAAAATCGTGATGAAGGAAGGTGCGGCGACGGCCGTCAGCGACACGCTGCTCGAGGAGAAGTGTCCCGAGTGCGGCAATCAGCTTGCCCTTAAACACGGCCGCTTTGGTCAGTTCACGGCGTGCAGCAACTATCCGCAATGCAAATATGTGAAACGGCAGACACTCGGAATTCCCTGCCCCGAGAAAGGCTGCACGGGCGAACTGGTGGCTCGCCGCACGCGCAAAGGCAAGACCTTTTACGGATGCAGCCGTTACCCGGAGTGCAAATTTACCGCGTGGGATAAACCTGTCAACCAACCCTGCCCCAATTGCGGCCATCCATTGCTGCTTGAAAAGTTCAATAAAAACGGCCCGCCTCTGCGCTACTGCCCCAACGAGAGTTGCAAGTATGAGATGGCCGTAGCGTGAAGGCCGAAACTCGAAAATCCGGCAACCCACTGAAGGTAGGGGCGGTTCGCGAACCGCCCCTACCTCTGCATGTTGGGATCCCGCGCGACGACCCACTCTGTTGATATAATCACATCCAGCGAGGGCAATTGAAGGGACCGGTTACAATCGCGGGCGGCGGGCTGGCGGGAAGTGAAGCTGCGTGGCAGCTTGCCGTACGCGGCGTTCCAGTGACGTTGGTCGAAATGCGGCCGGCACATTCGACGCCCGCCCACAAAACGGACCGCCTGGCCGAACTTGTTTGCAGCAATTCGCTGAAGTCGAATGCGCCCGGCTCCGCATCGTGGCTCCTGAAAGAGGAGTTGCGTCGATCCAGGTCCCTGCTGATGAGGCTTGCGGGTGAATGTGCAGTTCCCGCAGGCACGGCGCTGGCGGTGGACCGGGAGCGATTCTCGGAGTCGGTCACGCAGGCCCTGCGCCAGCATTCACTTGTCACAATACGCCGGGAGGAACTGCGGGAGATTCCCTCAACGGGACCGGTGTTGATTGCCACGGGCCCGCTCACTTCAGACGCCCTGGCTTGCTCGCTTCAGTCGCTCACCGGCTCGGAAAATCTGGCTTTCTACGACGCCATCAGCCCCATCGTGGACGCCGAAACAGTGAGCCGAGAGCGGGTTTTCCCAGCCTCACGATATGGGAAAGGGAATGGCGATGATTACCTGAACTGCCCGTTGAATGAAGCCGAATACCGCGATTTCTATGACGCGCTGCGCGGCGCGGAGACAGTCGAAGCGCACCAGTTCGAAGACCTCAATTACTTCGAAGCCTGCCTGCCTATCGAGGAACTGGCGCGGCGAGGGTACGACACGCTTCGCTTCGGCCCCATGAAGCCCGTCGGGCTGTTCGATCCGCGCACCGGTTGCCAGCCATTTGCGGTGGTGCAATTGAGGACGGAAAACCTGCGTTCTTCGAGCTACAACCTGGTGGGGTTTCAAAACCATCTGAGATTTCCTGAACAGGCACGGATCTTACGGAAGATTCCAGGACTCGAGCAGGCGGAGTTTCTGCGCTTCGGGCAGATCCATCGCAACACGTTTCTTAATGCGCCAAAGCTGCTCGGCGCCGACCTCCGCCTTCGTGCCGCCCCCAACGTCTTTGTCGCGGGCCAGCTTTGCGGGGTCGAGGGATACGTCGAGTGCATCGCCACGGGGTTTCTGGCGGGAGTGGCGATGGCCCGGGAAGCGGCAGGCAAGGGCTTCACACCGCCCCCGCGCTCGACGGCGCTCGGGTCGTTGGTTCACTACGCCACGCATGCCGACCCGGGCAACTATCAGCCCGCCAACATTTCTTTCGATTTGCTTCCAGCGATGGAGGACTTGCCCAGGGCCGTCGCGCGTGACCGCCGCGCCCGTCGCGAACGGCAATGTGAGAAGGCGCTGGCAGAACTCTCTGTTTGGTTGTCATCCTGAGCGGAGCTAAGGATCCCTTTAGTTGCTTTCCTTCGCACTTCATGACGAACTACCGAGATCCTTCGCTTCGCTCAGGATGACAAGTCTTCGAACCACAGATCCCAAACCGGGGTCATTGCCGTCCGGCAAAGTGAGTTAGAATTGTACGGCATGGATGAACTGATCGAGCGATACGTCAATTACCTGCGGTACGAGCGCAACGCCTCGCCGCACACGGTGCGCAACTACCGCAGTGATTTGCTCCAGTTCCGGGATTTCCTGGCGGCAGGCCTAGGCGCAGCCAGTGTTGACATCAAATCGGTCGACGCCTTAGGCATCCGCGGCTTCCTGGGCGCCCTCTTCGAGAAACAGGAGAAGAAGTCCTCCATCGCTCGAAAGCTCTCGGCGGTGCGGGCGTTCTTTAAGTTCCTTAGGCGCGAGGGCGTGTTGGCGGAAAACCCCTCCGCGATTGTCTCGACTCCAAAACAGGACAAGACTCTTCCCAGAATCATGACTGAGGAAGAGATGAACACTTTCCTCGACCGGCTGGCTGAGGCCACGAAGACAGGCGACCCCGCCATGCGGCGCGACCGCGCGCTGCTCGAGCTGCTTTACGCCTCGGGCCTGCGCGTGAGCGAGCTGGTTGGTCTCGATCTCCGCAGTCTGAACTTCGGAGACGGCATGCTGCTGGTGCGCGGAAAAGGGCGGAAGGAAAGGATCGTGCCGTTCGGCTCAAAGGCCAGGCAGGCTATCGAGGACTACCTCCCGGTCAGGCAGAGAATTCTTCTGGAAAGGAAGAAGTCCGGCCAGCAGGCCCTGTTTCTAAATGTGTGGGGCGAGCGGCTCACGACGCGCTCCGTTGACCGGTTGGTAAAAAGATACGTCCGCCAGTACGGGCCGTCAGTAAAGGTCAGCCCGCATTCGCTCCGTCATGCTTTTGCGTCGCACTTGCTTACGGAGGGAGCTGACTTGAGGGCGATTCAGGAAATGCTGGGGCATACTAGCCTTGCCACCACGCAGAAGTACACGCAGGTTTCCATTAAACAGTTGATTGACGTGTATGACAAGACTCACCCCAAAGCGTGAGTCAGACGAGGAAGCGCGAGCGGATGTTCTCCTGCACCGAGGGATTGCGGCGCATAAACCATTCGCCAACTTCTGCAGAGGCTTCCAGGAGGGTGTTCAAAGTGGACTTTGACATCCGGACGCAGGCCTCCAACACCTTCACGCCCAACCAGACGCCTAGTTGCCGGGTCGACCTTGCTGGTTCCGCAAGGTTGAAATTAAGGCGGTAGCGTGGCCCGGCCGTCCGATAGATAACCAGGACCACCGCCACATAGAGGGCAGCGGCTGCAACCACGAGCCAACTGAGCAAGTGGCCCAACAGGATGCTAAAGTAGGTAACCATTCTTTCGTTTACCTTGTCCTTTCTTTCTGAACCGCTACATAGATTAGATTCAAGTCGTGCCAAAAGGATTCCTGAACTCGCCAAACAATATCTGATTGGTCTTCATGAGGTAAGAGGCGTGAACCGACAAGGAGTCGATCGGGGGCGCAAATAATGACATTGGGTCACAATTTTCCCTCCATACTGTGGGTGGTTTCCGTCATTGGCCTGTAATCTCCATCTTGGGGCCGCACCTCATCTGGCGTTGTGGAGCGCATCCTCAACCCTTATATCGGCAGGTATCGGCCCGAACGTGCATCGTCGTCCCCGAGCAAGCGGGGATCCATTGTTAGTGCAACGGATTCCCGCTTGCGCGGGAATGACGCGGTTCTGGACGGAGAGGAAAAACTAGCTCGAAGACTGGGGAGCGGTCATAGCGATTGCCCGTTGGGCCGCGGCCCTGCCAGTCCGGATGCAATCCGAGATCCCGATGCCCGAATAGGCGTTCCCGGCAAGGTAGATACCTGGCAAGTCGTCAAGCCGGCTTTGGATCTTCCTTAGGCGCTCCGCGTGTCCCACCGGGTATTGCGCCATAGAGGCGGGCCAGCGATGGATCCGGCAAAAGAGCGGATCGAAGGAGAAGTCCAGGATTTCCGTTAGTTCCTGTCGCACTAGCTTAACTACTTCTTCGTCCGAGAGATTCAAGGCCTCCGGGTCGCGGGAGCCGCCCAGGAAGCAGCGCAGTAAGGCTTTTCCTTCAGGCGCGCGATGGTTGAATTTGCGATGCACGAAGGTGCAGGCCAGCATCCTCCGGCCTTCTTTGCGCGGTACGAGGTAGCCAAAACCCGGGGGCAGGTGCTCTCGGGCTCCCTCGGCGTACCCCAAGGAGACCGTCATCGACGAACTGTAGGGTATTTCGCCAAGCAATTCCCCTAGTGTGGGGTGGAGGGAGGAGAGCAATCGGCTGCATTCGTGAGCGGGCATGGCCAGGACGATCGCATCCGCGTCGAACGCCAACCCGTCTTCGCAAAAGATCTGGTACCTTCGGCTACAACGATCCGCAGCCCCGTCCGGCCCGCCCGGGGCCGCCTCGATCCCAGTAACACGTTGTCCAAGGTGAACGCGAGACATGTCGAGCCGCTCGACCAGCTTGCCGGTGAGCTGTTCGAGTCCGTTGCGAAGTGTCATGAAGAGTGGCAACGCGTTGCGAGGGGCGGCAGCCGTACCGAGAGAGTCAATCTGCGAAGTTCCGCTCGATTTTGCTCTGGCCTTGCGGCGTTGCCGCATGGCTCGCAACGTAGCCCGAGTCAGGCTACCGTGCTGGCGCTCCATCTCGAAAAAGCGCGGCAGGACTGAGCGGACGCTCAAAGCTCCTGAATCGCCGCCATAAACCCCGGCGAGCAGAGGGTCGGCGACGTTCTCGAGCATGGCCTCTCCGAAGTGCCGCCGGACGAAACTCGCCACCGATTCGTCTGCATCGCGGTCCGAATTCCCGGAAGGCCGCTTGGCCAACAACTCGGCGGCCATCGCCAGTTTGCTGCTGAACGGCAACAAGGAAGTCGTCACCATGGGCCAAAGACGAGTTGGGACCAGGAACATCAGTCCATCAGGTAGAGGAACGAGACGGCCTCGGTGAAGGATGTAGGTACGCCGCTGGCTGTCGTTCGAGCCGATCAGCGAGTCGCCCAAACCCAATTCACGCGCCAAGGCCGCCGCCTCCGGCTTTTCGGCTAGGAAACTGTCCGGTCCGGCTTCGATGACGAAACCGTCGATGTGCTCGGTGCGGATCACTCCCCCCAGGCGGTCTCGTCCCTCGATGAGCAGTTCGTCAACTGGTACGCCGGCCTCCCGTGCGCCAGCTAGAGTGTAAGCCGCAGCCAACCCGGCGATGCCCCCGCCTAGGACGGCCACGCGCTTGCGTTTTGGCCGATCAGCTGACACTACCGGCGAACCCCCTCACCCGACCCGCGCCGGCTGGTGAAAGCGCCGTCGCCGGCCGCCCTCTCCCCCAAGGGGGCGAGGGCCACTTTCCGCAATTCTTGCCACCTGCCGATCTGCCCATCTGCCGATCTGGCCGTCTGCCTACCTCCCCATCTGCCCACCTGCCCGCTCTCCGGCGATGGCTGCCAGCGCTTCGATGAACAGCGGGCTGTCGTTCAGCGAGTCGGAGCGGTGTACGGCTACTCCCCTGGTCCTTCCGTATTCGCGGAACACGACGTCAATATCGTAAAGGATCTCGACGTGGTCGCAAACAAAGCCCACGGGCGCCAGCAGGAGGTGACGCCGGCCCTGCGCGGCTGCCCGGTCGATGAGGGATTCGACGGTGGGGCCGATCCAGGGCTCGCTGGTCATCCCCTGGCTTTGAAAAGCCACAGCGTATTCCTCTAGGCCGACGGCCTTAGCCACGAGAGCGGCTGTTTCCTTCACCTGTTGCTCGTAGGGATCGCCGTCCTCGATGGTCTTTTGGGGAACGCTGTGCGCCGTGAAGATTACGGGAACCGGGCCACCAGCTTCACCCTGCGCGCAGGCCAGCGCCTTCGCAACACGCTCGCGAAATGCCTCTACCAGACCGGGATGGTCGTGCCAGTTCTCAATGAAGTCCACTCTTACCTGGGGCGCGAGCCGTTCCATCTCTTCAAACAAGTGCCGCTTGTAAAGGCCAATACTAGTGCGGGAATTCTGAGGCGCGAGGCAAATCGCCACCACGCGCTCGACGCCGTCGGCGCTGATCCGCCGGACGGCATCGGAGATGAATGGCTTCCAGTTGCGCATGCCCAAATAGATGGGCCGGCCCAGTCGCTTCGCCAGGCCTTGGGCCTGCAACGTGCTCAGGCGCAGCAACGGCGACCCGCCGATCAGGCTGTAGCGCCGCATGATTTCATTCACCGCGGCCTCGGGCAGCTTCCGTCCCCCACGCACGTTGAGAAGAAAGGCGGGGATGTCCTCGAGCCGGTCCGGTGCGCCATGCGCGAGCAGCAGCACACCCCACTTTTCGCCACCATCTTTCGCAACTGAAAGTTCCATGAGATCTAAAGTCCGGCAATACGCGAAGCGCCGTGGAGTGCGGCAGCGAAGCTGCCGCCTTGAAACCGAAACAAAAGGCGGTAGCTGGCGCTACCGCACTCCAAGGCGCCTCCGGCGCAGCCATTTTTCCGCCAAATGACAATATACCACGCAGTTGTTTGGCCCCGGGCAACCACAAGGGTTGCCCCTGCAACGCGCGGCGTGTACACTCCTAATTCTCACGCCAGTGAAGCGTGGAGGACCGCAGTATTTGCAGGCTCTGAGTTGCGATTCAGGATGCCAGTGACAGGAGACTTGGCGATGAAGGCACGGTCGATTGCTTTGCAGTTACTATTTGGTTTGGCGATTTTCGCCCCGACGTGGGCCGCGTCGGACACGGCTCGTTTTAGACCGCCCGCGGTTCCGCTCGTGACCTGCAATCCCTATTTCAGCGTCTGGTCGTTTGCAGACCGTCTGACCTATGACGCCACGCGCCACTGGACAGGCTCCAAGCAGGAACTGCACAGCCTGGTGAGGATTGACGGCAGGGCGTGGCGCATCATGGGCGACGAGCGGCGCGATATCCAACCCATGCCGCAGATCGGCCTCGAGGTGCTGCCGACGCGCACCGTCTATGAATTCGAGGGCGGCGGCGTCCATGTCACTCTCACCTTCTTGACGCCATTATTGCCGTCTGACCTTGATCTGATGTCGTGGCCGGTCACCTACCTTAGTTGGCAGGTCCGGTCGGTGGACGGCAGACCGCACCAGGTCTCAATTGAATATGACAACACCGCACAGCTTGTAGTGAATACCGAGGACGAGCCGGTAGTTTGGCAGCAGCAGAAAGCGGGTGAGCTGAGCGTGCTGCGCATGGGAACTGAGGCGCAGCCCGTGCTTAAGAAGTCCGGCGATGATCTTCGTATCGACTGGGGCTATCTTTACGTTGCGGCCCCGACTGCCCAATCTCCTCATAGCGTCGTCGCGAACGTCAACAGTATCATTGGAACCTTTGCCCGGACGGGGTCGCTGCCTTCGGCCGATACGCGCATGCCCCGGCCGCCGCACGATCACATGCCTACAATGGCCGTAGCATTTGATCTCGGCAATGTGGGCGCCGATCCAGTCGAGCGCCATCTGATCCTCGTCTACGATCAGATTTATGCCATTGAATACTTCCATCAACCCCTTCGCCCCTATTGGCGGCTCAAGCGGACCGAGGCGAGCGATCTGCTGGAGGAGGCCGATCGGAAATACTCGTCTCTTGTTCAGCGCTGCGAGAAGTTTGATGCCGACTTGGTTGCCGATCTTACACGGGCCGGCGGTGAGAAGTACGCTCGGCTTGCGGCCTTGGCTTACCGGCAGGCCCTGGCGGCGCAGATCCTGGTGGCAGCGCCGAATGGCGAACCGTTCTTCCTGCCCAAAGAGAACTTTAGCAACGGTTGCATCGGGACCGTAGACGTGATCTACCCCGCTTCACCCATTTTGTTGCTGCTCAATCCGAAGCTGCTTGAAGCCTCGCTCGCGCCGCTCTTCAAGTACGCTCGGTCCGGCCCTTGGCATTTTCCCTTTGCCCCCCACGACCTCGGCACTTATCCGCTTGCTAACGGCCAGGTCTACGGCGGCGGCGAGAAGTCGGAAGTCGATCAGATGCCGGTCGAGGAATCCGGCAATATGTTGTTATTAGTCGCCGCTGTTGCAAAAGCAGAAGGTGATGCGAGCTTCGCCGGCAAGTATTGGCCGTTACTCACGAAATGGGCGGAATATCTAAAGGACAAGGGCCTCGATCCTGCCAACCAGCTTTGCACGGATGATTTCGCGGGACACTTGGCGCACAACGCCAATCTATCGCTCAAAGCCATCGAAGCACTCGCAGCCTATGGAGAACTTGCCGGCATGCTCGGCAAAAATCAGGAGCACGATCTCTACTCCACGACCGCGCAGGGATTTGCCGAGCAATGGGTGAAGATGGCCGACGACGGAGACCACTACCGCCTGGCGTTCGACAAGCCCGGCACCTGGAGCCAGAAATACAACCTGGTGTGGGATAAAGTTCTCGGCTTTCACCTTTTCCCCGCTGAGGTCGCCGCGAAGGAGGTTACGTATTACCAGACCAAGAGCCACTTCGGCTATCCTCTCGACAATCGCCAGGATTACACCAAGCTCGACTGGGAATTCTGGTCCGCAACACTGGCGGATTCAGCGGCTGATTGGGCGAGCCTCATCGCCCCGATCTACGACTGGGCCAACGAATCGCCAAGCCGTGTCCCGCTGACGGATTGGTATTGGACGACCGACGGCACCGAAGTGGGATTCCAGGCGCGCTCGGTGGTCGGGGGGCTTTTTATCAAAATGCTCGCGGATGGCGAGGCCTGGAAACGCTGGGCAGGCAGAACGGAATGAATGGTGAATGGTGAATAGTGAATCGTGAATTAGACCGGCCTCGCTGTCATCCTGAGCGGAGCGAAGGATCTCCGCAGTTTGTCGATGCTGAACGGAAGAGAAAAGCAACTGCAGAGATCCTTCGCTCCGCTCAGAGTTTGTGATTTTTTTGGATTTTTGGCCATTCTCGAGCACTTAACTCTTTTGTTATCAATGGCACTTTTTCGCAATATCCAAAAAAATCACGCTCTCTCAGGATGACAG
>Ga0209415_10007956_pt1 | contig 18415 bp, 13 predicted proteins | sample PeaSoiSIISIP2007_FD_187696 | JGI IMG/M metagenome (GOLD analysis project Ga0209415, IMG submission 187696) | Peat soil microbial communities from Weissenstadt, Germany - SII-SIP-2007 (SPAdes) (version 2) | ecosystem: Environmental > Terrestrial > Soil > Wetlands > Peat | place: Germany...
GCCGGTTCCGTAGCCGAGGCCCCAGCATGCCCGCCGACACATTGGGCCCGGACGCGAATCAAGTGCCGACACAGCGAGCGGTTGGAACGGAACGGTGCGTTGGAGTCGGAACCCGCCTCGACATCATGATCTACGAGGAGGATCACCTGACGCGCGTACTGCTGCGTGAATGGCTCAACGAGGCCGGATATCGTGTCCGCACGGGGGTCATGTGCGCCGCGCCCCCAATTTCTTCGGTGGATCTTGTGATCGTAAGTCTCTATATGCCTAAACTTGCCGGCGCGCGTTGCGTCGGTATGATACGGGCGGCACATCCCGGAACGCCGGTGATTGCAATTTCGGGCCAGTTTCGTTCGGGTCTATCGGCGGCCGGCGCAATCGCGCAGACTCTGGGCGTGCAGAAGGTCATTGCGAAGCCGCTGGTCCGCAGCGAACTGCTGGAGGCGGTGCGCGCGATGATCGGCAAGGCGGCCTAATGCATACGGGGGACACCATGTCCGCAGCGGGCAATCATGCGTCACCTAAAGCCGATACCACTCGGTTCACGCGCCTGCAGTTCGGCGTGGTCGTGCTCGGCGTTCTCATTATCGCGGCCTTCGGCGGGTCGACCGTCTATGACGCGTATCGATCCTATCGCCACGCCGTCGTAGCGATCGATCGCGAAATCAACAATGTGGCCAACGCACTCGCCGAGCAAACCGCTTGGAGTTTGCAGTCCGTGGACCTTGTACTGCTCGATACTGCGCGATGGTATCGCAGCGACAGTCACGTGATACCACCGGAGCGTCTCGGCGCAGTTTTGCAGAGCCGCACGCCGCGGCTGGCGCAAGTGCGCCGAGTCGTGATCGTCGACGCGCTGGGCAATGAGCGCTACGGTTCGATCGGATCCTCGACTCCTAATCTTAATGTCGCGGACCGCTCATACTTCACCGCTCACCGGGACGGCAGCGCGAGCGGGCTGTACATGAGCGAGCCGCTCGTGACACGCTCCGAAGGCCGGGACGCCATCGTACTTTCGCGCCGGCTCGACGACGACACGGGAAGTTTTGCCGGCGTCGTCGCGGCGAACGTCGATCTCAACGATCTCATGCAGCTCTATCGTGCGGTCAACCTCGGCACGGACGGCGCCATTCAGCTCGTGCGCGATGACGGTACGCTACTCGCGCGCAATCCACCGACGTCTGGCTCCGTAGGTCAGAAGTTTCCCGCACTCACGGCCGCGCCGGCCGATCGAATTGTCAGTCCGATCGACGGAAAGTCGAGCTTTATTGCAGTCGCGTACGTACGGGACACTCCGCTGATGCTCGTGGTTACGCGCGACGAGGGCGCGGCGCTGCGCCCTTGGCGGGACGAGACGATCCGGGTCGGTGTGCGCACGCTCGTGCTCACGTTGTTCGGTGCGATCATCGTGGCGGCGCTGCTGCGACAAATTCGCAGGGTCGCAGCGGGCGAGCAGGCGCTGCGCGAAAGCGAACAGCGCTATGCCCTCGCCATGGAAGGGGCGAACGAAGGCCATTGGGACTGGGACTTAGAGACCCGGAGTCTGTTTCTGTCGCCAAAGATGAAAATTCTGTATGGACTTGGCGCGGATGACCGGATCGAAACGCGGGATGAATGGCGGGCGAAAATAGTGGTCCATCCCGACGACGTTGCGCGCTTCGACGCCGCGCTCATTGACCACCTCGAAGGTCGCACGGCGCGCTATGAATGCGAATATCGCGTGCGCCAACCAAACGGCGACTGGCATTGGCTGGCCGCACGCGGCCGGCTTCTGCGTGACTCCTCGGGCAGGTCTCTGAGATTAGTAGGTTCGTCGAGCGATGTGACCGCGCAGCGGCAGGCGCAAGCCGACAAGGAGCAACTCGAAGCGCAACTTAGACAATCGCAGAAGATGGAGGCGATCGGCACCTTGGCGGGCGGCATCGCGCATGACTTCAACAACATACTCGGGGCAATCCTCGGATACGGCGAACTTGCCCAACAGCAATCCGCCGCGGGCAGCCCCTTGCGGCGCTACCTCGACAACGTCATGCACGCGGCCGAACGCGCCAAGAGCTTGGTCGAACGCATTCTCGGATTCAGCCGCAGCGGGCTCGGCGACCGAGTGCCGGTCAACATTCAGTCTGTCGTCGAAGAGACTCTCGAACTGCTCGAGGCATCGCTGCCGGTGGGGATTCGTCTCGAGAGCCGAATCGAGTCGGGCAACGCGGCGGTGATCGGCGATTCGACCGATCTGCACCAAGTGGTCATGAACCTCTGCACCAACGCGATACAGGCGATGCAAGGCGGGGGAGTACTGCGTGTGAGTCTCGACCGTGCCGAGTTGCATGCGCGCCGGATGCTCTCACGCGGCACTCTAGCTCCCGGCCCCTATGTGCGGCTCGTCGTCAGCGATACCGGCAGCGGCATTCCGCCGGGGGTGCTCGAGCGGATCTTCGATCCGTTCTTTACGACCAAGGCGGTCGGCGCGGGCACGGGCCTCGGACTCTCGCTCGTGCATGGGATCGTTGCCGATCTGGGTGGGGCGATCGATGTAGCGAGCGTTGCGAGTGAAGGGACACGGTTCGAAATCTGGCTGCCCGTCGCCGGTGAAACGGAGGTACCGGCCGTTGCGGCGGCTCGAACGCTGCCGCGCGGAAACGGCGAAACCGTAATGATCGTTGATGATGAGCGGCCGTTGCTCGCGCTGGCCGAGGAGATCATTGCGGAGCTCGGCTATGAGCCCGTGGGCTTCGATTCGAGCGCCGCGGCGCTCGCGGCATTTCGCGACCAGCCGCGGCGCTTCGATGCGATCCTCACTGATGAGTCGATGCCGGAGCTCATCGGCACTGCGCTCGCGCACGAGATCCGGCAGATTCGTGCTGCGATTCCGATCATTCTGATGAGCGGATATGGCGGAGCGCAGCTCACGACCCGGGCGGCAGAACTCGGCATCAACGAGGTGTTGCGCAAGCCGCTGCTTCGGCGCGATCTTGCCGAATCGCTCTCACGCGTATTCGGATCCCCGCATTGAATCCTTCGAGGTTGGAGCCATGCCAGGAACTATACAAACGCACGTTTTAGTGATCGACGATGATCCACAAATCCGCGCACTATTGGAGGAGTATCTTGCGGAGAATGACCTGCGAGTGAGCGTCGCTGCAACCGGCAAGGAGATGTCGCAGATACTCGCCGACGAAGCCATAGATCTCGTCGTGCTGGATTTGCGCCTCGCGGGCGAGGACGGCATGGCGATCGCCCGAAACCTGCGGGAACAATCGGCGATACCCATCGTCATGCTCACCGGCGTACGCGACGAGGCCGACCGGGTCATGGGACTCGAGCTCGGTGCCGACGATTATCTGACCAAACCGTTCAGCCCCCGGGAATTGCTCGCGCGCATTCGCACCGTGCTTCGCCGCACGAAGAGCACTGCACCGGATTCCGCGCGGCAGGGGCAGATTCGCGCCTACCGATTCGGCGATTTCGAACTCAACCTGCGTACGCGGCGCCTCAAACGCCGCGGCGGCGAGCAAATCACACTCACCAATGGCGAGTTCAATTTGCTCGCCGCGTTGCTCGGGGCGCCGGAGCGAGTGTTGACGCGCGATCAGCTGCTCGAGGCGAGCCGCGTCTATGACAACGAAGTCTATGATCGGGCAATCGACATCCAAGTACTGCGGCTGCGCCGCAAGATCGAACCAGACCCCTCGCAGCCAAGGTTCATCGTGACTGAGCGCGGAGCGGGCTACATCTTCAGTTCGCCGGTCGAAGTGGTGTACTGAGGGGTTGAACGATGAGTCCAATGCGATGGTTTCGACTCCCCACCACGGGGCAAGGGCGCGAGGCGCGCAATTGAGTGCCGATCGAGTGTCGGCGCTCGCGGACTATGTCTGGAGCTTGAGCCACCGAGCGTCGCGCTGAGCAACTCTGCAGCGCGACAGCACGGTTGCGATCAGCTTCGCAGTAGCCACGCCCGGGATCTTGCGATTCGAAGAGACCGTCCGACGCATATTTCACCTGAAATATTGGCGCGCCCGCCGGAAACACGGTCGCTACCCACCCTCGATACATTGCTCGCGAGAGTCCCACTTAACTCGACTCGAGGAGCCAGCCATGCATTCCCATCGACTCATCGCTTTTTTTTCGGCGGCGCTGATCACGGCGTTCTTCTTCCTCACGATCGCCTACGGCACGTCCCTTAATTATTAGCTTCCCCCGACCCGCAGTGTCGGGTCGCGGAGCACCAATGGCCATTTCATTCGTAACAGATGCGGGCAAATCAGCAATACGCCGAACATCCGCCGCGACCAATGTAGTTCCATCGATCCCAGCAGGAGCACCTGTCATGAAAGAGTCAACGCAGATCCAGATGCCAGTCGTAGAACCTGAATTGGTGGAGATCCCGGGTACGAAACTTCGCGTCTCGCGGGTCGCACTCGGAACTTGGGCCATGGGCGGCTGGATGTGGGGAGGAACCGACCAACGCGACGCGGTTGCCACGATCCGGGCCGCCATGCGACAAGGCATCAACCTCATCGATACCGCGCCGGCGTACGGTTTTGGCGTATCCGAGGAGATCGTCGGCACGGCTCTCGCGGGTATGCGCAAGCAGGCGGTGATCACGACCAAGACGGGACTGGAATGGCGCGACGGCAAGATTTACCGCAACGCGAGCCGCGCTCGCATTCTTCAGGAGGTCGAGGATTCCCTGCGCCGGCTGCGCACCGATTACATCGACATTTATCTCGTGCATTGGCCCGATCCGCTCGTGCCAGTCGAGGAAACCGCCGAGGCGATGCGCTCGCTCTACGAACAGGGCAAGATTCGCGCGATCGGGGTCAGTAATTTCTCGGTCGAGCAGATGGAGCAATTCCGCAAGGTCGCTCCACTGCACGTATTGGAGCCGCCCTACAACTTGTTCGAGCGGGCCATCGAATCGGAGATTCTTCCTTACTGCCGCGCCAACGGCATCACGACATTCGGCTATGGGGCGCTGTGTCGCGGCTTGCTGAGCAAGCGCATGCGCCCGGACACCACGTTCGAGGGCGACGATCTGCGACGCGTCGATCCCAAGTTTCAGGCGCCGCGCTTTGCCCAGTATCTCGAGGCCGTTCGGCAGCTCGATGAGATCGCACAGCGCCGCTTTCACCGGCGCGTAATCCATCTGGCGGTGCGCTGGATGCTCGATCAAGGCATCGGTGCCGCACTGTGGGGCGGCCGAAGTCCCGAGCAACTCGAGGCGGCGCTCGGCGTTGCCGACTGGTCGCTCGATGCCGCCGATAGGGACCAGATCGACAAGATCGTGAACACGGCGGTCATCGATCCGGTGGGGCCTGAGTTCATGGCGCCGCTCGAACGTTCTCAATCGCCAAGAACCAAGGAGATCACGACATGAAGATTGGATTCATCGGATTAGGCCACATGGGAGCCGCGATGGCGGCGAATCTGGTCAAGGCCGGACATGAGGTCACGGTATTCAACCGCAGCAAGGGAAGATCCGGCGCCGGTCCCTCGTAAGAATCCAAAGCACATCGGGATGCCCAAATGCTCGCCATAGTTCGTATCGCGCTCAGCCGGCCCTACACCTTCGTCGTGTCGGCCTTGCTCATACTGCTGCTCGGCACGCTCGCAGCGCTGCGCATGCCCGTCGATATCTTTCCAAGCATCAGGATTCCGATCATCGCCGTGGCGTTTCAGTACCAGGGCTTGCCGCCCGACCAGATGGCGGGGCGCATCATCACCCCATTTGAGCGCGCGCTCACGACGACGGTCAACGACATCGAGCATTTCGAGGCGAATTCCTATACGACTTTTGGGATCGTCAAGATCTACTTTCACCCGACCGTCAATATCGCCACCGCGAACGCACAGGTCACCGCAATTTCGCAAACCTTGCTCAAGCAAATGCCGGCCGGCACGACGCCGCCGCTGATCCTCAACTATAGCGCCTCGACGGTGCCGATCATTCAGCTCGCGCTCTCCGGTAATGGACTGACCGAACAAAATCTCGTGGATCTCGGCATGAACTTCGTACGTCCACGCCTCATCACCGTGCAGGGCGCGGGCATCCCCTGGCCGTTCGGCGGCAAGACGCCGCAGGTGATGTTCGATCTCGACACAGCCGCGCTGCAGTCGCGCGGCTTGACTGGTCTCGACGTCGCGAATGCGCTGGCCGCACAGAACCTTCTCACCCCAGCGGGCTCGGAAAAAATCGGCGATTACGAGTACAACGTCAACCTCAATAGCGCGCCGTCGAAAATTGCGGAGCTCGGGGATCTGCCGATCAAGAGCGTGGGCGGCGCGATGGTGTACATGCACGATGTGGCCAACGTTCACGAGGGCAGTGCGGTGCAGACCAATATCGTCCACGTGGATGGGAATCGCTCGGTGCTGCTCAGCGTGTTCAAGAACGGTACGACCTCAACGCTCGACATCGTCAGCGGCATCAAGAAGATGTTGGCGACCATCAAGCCCTCGCTCCCGGACGCGCTCGAGATCAAGCCGATTGGCGATCAGTCGATCTTCGTGCGCGCGGCGATCGAGGGCGTGGTCCGCGAGGGGGTGATCGCCGCGGCGCTCACGAGCTTGATGATATTGCTGTTCCTCGGCAGCGTGCGTTCAACGCTGATCGTGACCACCTCGATTCCATTGGCGATCCTCGGCGCGATCGCGACGCTTTCGGCGATTGGCGAGACGCTCAATATCATGACTTTGGGAGGCCTCGCGCTGGCCGTGGGTATACTCGTCGACGAGGCGACGGTCACGATCGAGAGCATCAACTATCATCTCGAACAGGGCAAGGACGTGCAGACCGCGATCCTCGACGGCGCATCGCAAATCGTCGTACCGGCTTTCGTCTCGCTGCTGTGCATCTGCATCGTGTTCATTCCGATGTTCTTCCTCGATGGCGTGGCGCGCTTCCTGTTCGTCCCCATGGCCGAGAGCGTGATGTTCGCAATGGTCTTCTCATTCCTGCTGTCTCGCACCTTGGTGCCGACGATGGCGAAATATCTATTGCGCCGGCACGCCGAACCGGTCGGCGAGCACACGGATGTCCACGAGCCGCCGCCGTCGCGAAATCCGCTGGTGCGCTTGCAGCACGGCTTCGAAGCAGGTTTCAATCGCTTACGTGCCGGGTATCACGATCTGCTGGCGCTTGCGATCGCGCATCGCGGCCGGTTCCTCGCGAGCTTTCTCGCATTTGTCGCCGTCTCGTTTCTGCTCACGCCGCTTCTCGGCCGCAATTTCTTCCCGCAGGTCGACGGCGGCCAGATTCTGCTGCATGTTCGTGCGCCGGTTGGCCTGCGGATCGAGGAGACCGCCGCGCGCTTCGCCGATGTGGAGAAAGCGATTCGCGAGGTGATCCCACCGTCGGAGGTCGGGGCGGTCGCGGACAATATCGGCACTTATATATCGGCGATCAACACGATCTACAACAACACCGGCACGATCGGTGAGTCGGACGGCGATATTCAGATTTCACTCAAGGCGGGCCACGCGCCGACCGCCGAGTACGTTGATCGGCTGCGCCGGGAGCTGCCGCGCCGCTTCCCCAGCATGACGTTTTCTTTTCTGCCCGCCGATATCGTCAGCCAGATCTTAAATTTCGGTGCGCCGGCGCCGATCGATCTGCAGGTTCGCGGCAACGATCTTGCGGCGGACTACGCTTACGCGAACAAGCTGCTCGCCCAGATTCGCCTTGTCACGGGCGTCGCCGATGCGCGCATCCAGCAGTCCGCTGCACTGCCGACAATCGATGTCAACCTCGACCGGACTCGGGCGCAATATACCGGAGTGACCGCCGCCGACGTGACCAACAGCCTAGTCGTCAATCTGGCGAGTTCCATTCAGGTGGCGCCCACCTACTGGCTCAATGAGAGGAACGGAGTGACCTATCCGATCGCGATGCAGACGCCGCAATATCAGATCGACACGCTGGCGGGGCTGGGGAATCTGCCGATCAATGCGAGCGGAGCACCCACGACGGTGCTCGGCGGCATCGCCGACATCAGTCGCAGCCAGGGCGATGCGGTCGTCTCGCAGTACGACATCGCTTCGATGGTGGAAATCTACGCGACGGCCCAAGGGCGTGATCTCGGCGCCATCTCGAGCGATATTCAAAAGATCGTCGCCCAGAACGACAAAGATAAACCGAAAGGCGCAATCGTAGCCTTGGTTGGCCAGACGGCAACCATGAACAGCGCCTACTCCGGATTGCTGTTTGGGTTGCTAGGCGCAATCGTGCTCGTCTATCTGCTGATAGTCATCAACTTCCAGTCGTGGAGCGATCCCTTCGTGATCATCACGGCGCTGCCCGCGGCGCTCGCCGGCATCATCTGGATGCTGTTTGCGACGCATACGACGCTCTCGGTGCCGGCGCTCACGGGCGCGATCATGTGCATGGGGGTCGCGACCGCGAACAGCGTGCTCGTGATCAGTTTCGCGCGCGAGAAGCTGGGCGAACTCGGCGATTCGACGCAAGCGGCGCTCGAGGCGGGATTCGTGCGCCTGCGCCCGGTGCTCATGACGGCGCTCGCGATGGTCATCGGTATGCTGCCGATGGCGCTGGGTTTGGGCGAAGGCGGCGAGCAGAACGCGCCCTTGGGCCGCGCGGTGATCGGCGGCCTGCTGTTCGCGACCGTTTCCACGCTGTTCTTCGTCCCCGTGGTGTTCAGCCTCATTCACCGGCGCTACGGCCTCAAGGCGACGCCGCAAGCCAATGTTGGAGAAACTTATGTCCGAGCCTGATCGAAATACCGGCCGCCCTGGGCCGCACCGGGTGCGCTTATTCGGCGGCGCTTTCTTGCTGTTCTCGGTGGGCCTCGTCGCCTACGGTGTGGTGTCGCGCGCGTCGCAGAACTCGCGACTGCGCGAGTTGACCGAAGCGCAGGCCGTGCCGACCGTGGCGATCATTGCGCCGATCGCGGCGCAGGATCACGCGAGTCTAGATCTGCCCGGTCGCCTGGAAGCCTATATTCGTGCCCCAATCTATGCACGCGTCCCCGGCTACTTGAAGAGTTGGCGGCACGATATCGGCGACCAAGTGAAGGCCGGCGACGTGCTGGCCGAAATCGATACCCCGGATCTCGACCAGCAGCTCGCTCAGGCGCGCGCCGACTTGAGCGTCGCCGAGGCGAATGCGAAGCTCGCGCAAATCAGCGCGGAGCGTTGGCAGTCGCTCGCGAGCACCGATGCCGTCGCCCAGCAGGACGTCGACCAGCGCACTTTCACGCTGAACGCCAATATCGCCCAGGTCAAGGCGGCACGGGCGAACGTCGACCGTCTGGTCGCCGAGCAGGGTTTTAAACACCTGATCGCGCCATTCAATGGGGTCGTCACCGCGCGCGATACCGACATCGGCGCTCTGATCAACGTCGGGGCTGCCGGGGGCGCGGAGCTGTTCGTGATCTCGGAGACCCGCAAGCTGCGCGTCTACGTCAACGTGCCGCAGAATTACGTTCCGAGCGTGCCCCCAGGCACCAAGGCCACGATCCGCGTGCCCGAACATCCCGACCGAACCTATAGTGGGACCGTCGAGGCATCGGCCCAAGCGGTCAGCCCGAGCACCGGCACGACCTTGATGCAGCTCATCGTCGACAATAGCGCCGGCGAGATGATGCCGGGCGATTACGCGAGCATCCATTTGCAAATTGCCGACGGTACCAATGCGCTGCGCGTGCCGTCGAGCGCGCTGATCTTCGACGCCAAGGGGCTATCGATCGCGACCGTAGACGCCGACAACCGCGTGCTGGTCAAGCCCGTGTCGATCGCACGCGACCTGGGTACGGTCGTCGAGCTCGCCTCGGGACTCGCGCCGAACGACCGTGTCATTGAAAACCCGCCCGATGGAATCGGCACCGGCGCCACCGTGCGACTTGCCGGCGCGGCGGCGGTCGGCACTGCTGGCCAAGGGAAGCACAAAAATGATAAGGCGTGACCGCATATGGTGGGGCGGGGCGGCGCTCGCGTTACTGCTCGGCGCCTGCTCTCTGACGCCGCCGCTTGCAACCCCGGAGATTCCTACGGCGGTCGCCTACAAGGAAATCGGAACCTGGACGCAGGCGCAGCCGAGCGATCGGCTCCCGCGCGATCGCTGGTGGATGCTCTACGACAACGCGGAACTCGACGAGCTGCAGACGCGGCTGATCGCCGGAAACCCTGCGCTGGCCGCGGCGCTTGCCAATTACGCGGCGGCGCGGGCGATCAGCGATCAGGCGCGCGCCGGGCTCTATCCCTCGCTGGGCTTGAGCAGCGGCGCGGAGCGCGATCGCTATTCCGTCAACGCGCCGCTCAGGGGTCCCACCACGCCGACCTACTACAATGATCTCACAGCAGGCGGCAGCGTCAGCTACGAACTCGACCTGTGGGGTCAGATTCGCAATGAGGTCGCCGCCGGTCAGGCCAATGCCGCAGCCGCGGCAGCGGATCTTGAGAATGCTCGCCTCTCGTTGATCGCGCAGTTGGTCGACGATTACGTTCAGCTGCGCAGCCTCGACCGCGACAGCGCGATTCTCGACGAGACCGTCACAGCCTATACGCGCGCTGTCACCCTGACCAAGCAGCGCCACGATGCCGGCATCGCACCTGGCCTCGACGTCGCGCAGGCACTGACCCAGCTCAATACGGCACGCTCCCAAGCGGCGCAGACACTCGCGCAGCGCGCGCTCATGGAACACGCGATCGCAGCACTGCTCGGCGTGTCGGCCTCGACGTTCTCGATTCAGCCGGCGATCGTCGCCGTCAAGATTCCGCAGATTCCGAGCGGCATCCCCACCGACTTGTTGCAGCGCCGACCGGATATCGCAGCGGCGCAGCGGCGCATGATTGCGGCGAATGCGAATATCGGGGTCGCGCGAGCAGCATATTTTCCGTCGCTGACGCTTGGCGCCCAGGGGGGCTTCCAAAGCACTTCTGCCTCGAACTGGCTGACTGCGCCGAGTTCCTTCTGGGCGATCGGACCGAACGCGCTGCTCAGCGTATTTGACGGCGGCCTGCGCCGGGCGCAGGTGGCCCAGGCACGAGCCGGGTTCGACGCTTCGGCGGCGAATTACCGCAGCACCGTCGTCAGCGCGTTTCAACAGGTCGAAGACAGTCTCGCGACTCTCAATCACTACCACGACGCTGCCATGGACGAGAAGGCCGCGGTCGACTCGGCGCAGCGCTCCCTGGATTTATCGATGCAGCTCTACGTCAAGGGTGCGATCGATTATCTTACCGTGGTCACTTCTCAGGCCGCCGTGTTGCAGACGCAGCTGGACGCGCTCAATCTCGAGACGCTGCAGACGCGCGCCAGCGTCGACTTGATCCGCGCGCTCGGCGGAGGTTGGGAGGATTCTGCGAAGGCACTGAACAGCCCGTCAATGGCGATGAGTTCGCGGCAGACGTTGGTGACGCCGACGAAATAGCCATGATTGCTTTTTTGGGGAAACAAGACGGGTTAGACCAACGAATCCCAATCTGCAGCCGGTATTGTGCGTCGATGCGCGCTTCCGAAGCCGGGAGGCGCGAAGGCATCGGCGTGTTTGTCTGACGGAATCACTTCAGGGGCCGAGATTCTCACTCGTAGAAGATATGCTTACCGATCGTCGCGACGGCCTTTCGGATCCTCGCCCATTCTGGGTGGACGGTGGTCGCGTGATAGAACAAGGCACCCGGCACCAGCGGCTCGTGCAGGTCGTCGTAGGCCGCGCTCGCCACAGCCATCGCCTGTTTCCAGGCAGGTCCGTCCTGCGGGGACATTCCGCCTTGCTCCGTCCATGTGAAGTCGGCAACGAAACGCCGGCGACTTGGATCCCACCGAATTTCGTGGACCACCCCGCAAACCGTGTGCGGAAACTTATCGGACCGGGTCCGGTTCAAGGTGACCTCGGCAACCGCGTACTGTCCCTCCAGCGGTTCGCCGCGAGCTTCGAAATAGACGTTCTCGGCGAGGCATTCAAGATCATTCGCGCGTCGCTGCGCCAGTCTCGCTTCGTGCTGCGCGACCTGCATCCGGGCAGGCTCGATGAGGATTCTGTCCACGTAGGCAAAGCGGGCGATGCCGATCACACCAAGGATCAGCACCCCGAACATCGAGAAGAACTTCAGATTGTCCGTCTCGACGAGGAGCCAGTAGTAGGCGAGTCTGCGTCGCCAGATTGCCGGCCAGAGACGCGCCTCGAAGAGCAGCGCTGTGAACATGGTCGGTCGGCCGCACCTGCAGCGCGAAACTTGTTACAGGAGTCCGTCCAGCCGATCGAGGTCGTTGATAACGCGCCAATGGCCACCGCTCTTCTCCACCCTGACCCGCCACTCCTCCAGCCGATCGAGGTACTGGCGGGGATCGAAGTTGTCCGAGCGAAGCTTCGTCACGTTGAGCGCGACCACGTCGAATCCCTTGAAATCGAGCGGGATGTCGCGGACATAGCCTTTGGCGAGATCCTCCTTCATGTCGGAGAAGATTAGAATCTCTTTGCGTGCTGTCTGCTTCTCGTTTAGGAACTCGATCGCCTGCAGCAATCCGCCGGTGATGTCGGTGTAGGGCGCCGGCGTCGCCTGTTCGACGAAACTCTCCACGCGGCTTGCAAACGCGCGTTTTTGCTGGTTCGCGGTGCTTGGACGATCGTCGAACGTTGCTTTGGCGATGATGTTCTTCTCGGTGAAGCTCGCCGTATCGATTCTCGCGACTGCAATCGAGTCCGACGACTGCAGCCGCGACAGCGCGTACAGAGCGATCTGTTCTGCCTTGCTCATCTGCCTGTTGTACGATCCAGACGTATCGACGAGCAGATAGACCCCGGTATTGTGAGCACTGGGCGGCACGCAGGCGCCCATTGCGAGAGTTAGCGTCAGCAGCAAGACCCGGTGCTTCATGACCGTGCCTCCTGCCAGGGCCTGGCCTCCCCGGAACCAGGAGCACTCGCGGCCAGTCGCGCCGCAGTCGCCGTCCTGGCTTCGAGCCACAGCGGCAGAAATAGCGGCAGGTCGTAGATGCGTTGGGCGAGTATCCCAAACTGACGAGCTCCGTTACCGAGCACCCGCAGGATCAACGCAAGCGCACGTAGAATCGCGATGCCTATCAGGCCGACGACCGTTCGTAACGAGTGCACAAAGGTCTCGAGCGGAATCGCGACGAACACCAGCGCAAATGGCAGCACGAACCCCATACCCATTTGAGCCGCAGTCGTGATCCATAGGTGTTGGTTCACCATGGATCCAGTGCTGTCGCTGCGCAGCAGCGCGTTGGTGGCCAACTCATCCTGCAGCAATACCTCACGCATGTATGCGAGCCCCGCCTCGATACTCGCCATCATGAGCAGAATCGCGAACGTGATGACTATCATGCGTACGCGCATCTTGTCCGTCAGTGTGCCGATCACCGGAAACAGGCGGGTGATGCGCAGAGACTCCATGAGAAAGAGGCCCATGGAGATCTCGACCATGATGATGACGAGCGCCGCAATGTCGGCCGTACGAAACGCGCCGATGAAATTGGTTCCACCGACCATCTCGGCCATGGGTCGCGCAATCAGCGTAAAATTGATCGCGGCCCCGGCGGTTGCCACTGCCAGCACCAGAGCCGAGATAAAGAAGTACACGATCGACGAGGACGACAGCACCGACACGGCATGATTCTCACCTCGCACGATCGTCTCGTAGTCCGCCATGTGACGGTCGATCGCGAGTGAACGTTCGATGACGCTCTCAACGCTCTTGTTCACACGCCCGAGCGTCTGCTGTATCAAGCGCCAGTCAGGCATCATCTGCCGCAGCAACGCGTGGCGCTCGGCGCTCGCCTTGCGATAGTCACGCATCGCCTCGGCATGCGCCTTGACCATCGATTTGTGAATATCGGCCAGGATCTCAGTTCCCCCGTTGCGTGCGTCGAGCTTGGCCACGACTCCGACCGCTTGGGCCCAGCCAGGCGCTTCGGGGGGGACTTCCACCGCCTTCTCCTGGTCCTCCTCTATCCGCAGAATCGCCCCGCTCAACCTTCGGTGCATTTCTGGATAGCCCGCAAGGTCCTTGCGTACGGTGTCGCCCACGCGCGCGAACTCGCGTTCGACGACGCGCTCCTTGGCCTCACGGCCCGCGGCGAGCAATACCGCTCGATTTCGCGCCACGAGATGCTCCAGTGCGTGAGTGACGGAATGCGAAGCCAGCCGCAGTCCGCGCGCCAAGGCTTCGCAAGCCGCGTGGATCGCTTGATGGGCCGTACTCCTCGCAAAGTAAAGCGCGGCCACGAGGAGAACCAGCAGGATGACTGCCGATAGCGCGGGCCAAGGCGTGATTGTCAACAGGCTTGTCATGGACATGTCGGTGCTCGCTTAGCGTGTTGGGACTACGGGGAGGACCAGGGACTTAGGAGAAACGGACTCCAGTCCAAATTGAAACGGAATGCATTGGAGAGACCAGCGCCTAGGTCGGTCGGCGCGCGGTCTGTCGGCGGTCGGTGAAGCCGCACAATCGACGTGTGGTGTTCCATACTGGTAACCCCGCTGTCATAGGAAACCCCTTAGACCGGAAGCTTTGCGACCCCTTCTTTCGAAAGGTGTGCCTTTTGCAGTTGAGCGACGAGGGTAGGGTAAGGGGTTGCCCATGTCAACGCATCGCGGTGCAGCGGTTTGATAACTTCCTTATGTAAAAGCGAACAGGCGAAATGGACCGACGATTAATTCCTGAATCATGGGCGACGGCGATTGATTACGATCTGCGTCAGGCCGTCACGTGCCCGCCCGGACAGGCGCAAGGTGCCCGTTGCGAATTCACAACCGCCTCATTATTATCAAATCGCATTTCTCCCGCCGGGCACATACACCTTTGTTGCCAGCCAAGCCGCGACGGTTGATACTCCATGAAAATGCTGCCTCTTTGAGCAAGCGGTCGACTGGCCGCGGACTGCTGCATCGCCGGCGCATCCCACTGATCCTCGCGGGCGGCGCACTTGGCGCACTCGCTGTCGTCACCGCAGTCTGGGTTGTCTACCTCGACCGTGTCGTGACCCGGGAATTCCAGGGTCGGCACTGGTCCGTGCCGGCGCGTGTCTACTCGCAGCCGCTTGATCTCTATGTCGGCGCCCCGCTCGGGGCCGATGACCTCGAAGAGGAACTGCGACGCCTCCATTACCGCAGCGGTGATCCGGCGGCGGGGCCGGGCTTTTATCGACGGCAAGGCGGATCCTTCGATCTCCATTCGCGCCGCGTGCGCTTCGTCGATGAGCTGCGGGAGCCCGATCTGTTGTCGATCCGCGCGGATAGCGACTCGATCACGGACCTGCGGCATGCGGACGGCACGGAGCTACCGGTATTCCGCCTCGATCCGCTGTTGATCGGCAGCGTGTTTCCCATCCACGGCGAGGACCGCATCGTGCTATCGCCAGCCGACGTGCCGCCGTTACTGCGCGCCGCTGTCAAGTTGGTCGAGGACCGGCGCTTTGACGAGCACCACGGCGTCGACCCGTACAGTATCCTGCGCGCATTGTGGGCCAACCTCCGGGCCGGGCGTGTCGTCCAGGGCGGCAGTACGCTGACTCAGCAGCTTGTCAAGAACTACTTCCTGTCGGATGAGCAGACCATCAGCCGTAAGGCGACTGAGGCCGTGATGGCCCTTCGGCTCGAGGCGCACTACTCCAAAGAAGACATCCTCGTCGCTTACCTCAACGAGGTTTATCTCGGCCAGGACGGCGAGCGCGCGATACACGGGTTCGGACTCGGCAGCGAGTACTACTTCGCTAAGCCGCTCGCCGAACTCGATGTCGGCGAACTCGCGCTGCTGGTCGGGTTGGTCAAGGGTCCGTCCTATTATGACCCGAGCAAGCACGCCGACCGCGCACGCGCGCGGCGCAACGTCGTGCTGCAGCAGCTCGCCGACGCGCATCTGATCGACTCCGCGGCAGCGAAACGGGCTGCCGCTGAGGCAATCGGCCTGCGGCTGCCGGGCGGTCACTACGTACCGGCCTATCTCGATCTCGTCCGCCGGCACCTAAAGCGGGATTACGCCGAGGCGGATCTCGCCGCGGCAGGGCTCGCCGTGTACACGACGTTTGATCCACGCGCACAGGCAGCGGCGGAGCGGGCGCTGACGCGGCAGTTGAGTCGCCTCGATGCGGCAAATCGCGCGCGCGGAACGCACCTCGAGGGCGCGGTGATCGTCGCCGAGCCGAACAGCGGCGACGTGGTCGCCGTGGTCGGCGGCCGCGAGATTGGTGCCGAGGGCTTCAATCGCGCGCTCGACGCACGTCGTCCGATCGGCTCGCTGGTGAAGCCCGCGATCTACCTAGCCGCACTCGAGTCCGGCCGCTACAACGCAGCCACTATGCTCGAGGACGCGCCGGTAGAACTCAAGCTCGGCGACGGCAGCATCTGGACGCCACAGAACTTTACTCACGAGATCTACGGCTCGGTGCCGATGGCGCGCGCGCTAGCCGAGTCGATGAATCTCGCGACCGTGCGGCTAGGGCTCGATGTCGGGCTGCCGCGGATTGCCGATACGCTGCAGCGGCTCGGGCTCGAGGCGCGCCCGGCGCTCAATCCATCGCTGCTGCTGGGTAGCGTGGAGATGACACCGCTCGAGGTTGTGCAAGTCTACACATCGCTCGCAAACGGCGGTTTCCGGGCACGACTGCGTTCGGTGCGTGCGGTGCTCGACGAGCACGGCCAGCCGCTCAAGAGTTTCGAGGTGCAGGTCGAGGTTGCGGCGCCGCCGTCCGCGATCTACCAGCTGGACCAAATGTTGACGCTAGTGATCACGCGCGGCACTGGCCGTGGTGCGCTCGCGCGCCTGCCGCCGGGAACGATTGTCGCCGGCAAGACCGGCACATCCTCCGACACGCGCGACAGTTGGTTCGCTGGATTCACTGGCAGCTACCTCGCGGTCGTTTGGATCGGGTACGATGACAATCGCGTCACCGGACTCACCGGGGCCGCCGGAGCGCTGCCGGTGTGGGGCGACACGATCGCGAGCCTTAAGTCCGCTTCTTTCCAACCCGTGCCGCCGGAGCTCATCGAGGATCGTTGGATCGGATTCGACGATGGAATGGAGACAAGACCTGACTGTAACGCGGACGCGGTCGTCGTCGCGGTGCCGAAGGGCACGGCGCTACCGGGTAATCCCAGCTGCGGCTCTTCACCAGCGGGCACATTGGCTGACAAGATCAAGACATGGTTCAAGACGATCGTTCACTGAGAGGGCTCACCGTCGCGCTCACCGTTGCGCTAACACTCGGTGGCTGCGCCAGCCTGCGGGCGCCCTCCGGACCGCCCTCGCCGTCCTCGCCGCCGTCGTCGATGCCGCCGCCGCTTCAGCCGTTACAGTACCCGCCGGTGCCTTCCCAGCAACAACCCGCACGCGAGAACCACCTTTCGTCCGTCACCCGCTCGCTCGTGACGCAGGCACATTCCCAAATCGCGCGCGGCGACCTGCCGGGCGCGTCGTCAACGCTAGACCGAGCGCTGCGCATCGAGCCGAATAATCCATTGCTATGGATCGAGCTCGGACGGCTGCGGCTCGCGGAGAGCGATGCGCACCAGGCCGAAATCTGCGGGCGCAAGGCACTTGCGCTCGCGAGTGGCGATCATGGCACTCAGTCACAATCCGGGCGGCTGCTGGCCGACGCACTGCGCGCCCAGGGGCGTAATCAAGAAGCACGCGAAGTCGAGAACCGACCATTCATGCACTGATCCAACATAAATCTTACGGGTATCGAAGTTCCCCACGAATTATTGATGATCGCGTCGAGGCTCGTAGGAGCCTGCGCTCGACGACGGTTGCCACATATGGAACGACTGAGACCCGCAATGACTTGAACCACTTCCACTTGCTCATACTGTGCGCCGGTAATCTGGAGGATCGCAGTTCGACGAATCCCAATCTACTAGCGAGATCCCTCCCGCCGATCGACGCCGCGCGGGCGCTACGCGCTAACTGTGGGTCAGACTCGGACTGGCTATAAGTGTGCCCGTTTTGTGCCCAAGTGAGGTGGATTCTGGTGGGTTCAAACGGCGTTTCGCCCTCAAAAACCCCCGCTGTTCTCTTAGCGCTCGGCTCATAATGCTGAGGTCTGGTCCCATGCCAACAACACGATCGGCTCTAAAACGTGCCGGTCTAAAGGTGCAGGACCTGGACGTTTTTGAGCGCTCTTAACCGGTGCTGGGTGACCGGTCCAAAGTGGGGGGTACGGACTTAGGAAAAGCTTAAGTTCTCGCGCGCCCGGGTGCCGCGAACACGATCGACCGCAATTCCGACGTGCAAAAAACATCGGTAACATGCGCGTTTTTAGTTTCGGTCTTGTTAATATCTACGGATCGCCGCGCCTGATCGGCACCTTTCGTGCGCTTTGCGCGGTGGTGAGAACACCTTGATGAGCGGAGTTGGCTAATTATTGGTGATCCGATGAATGCAACCAGCGATTCTTCCGATGCTGCGCCCCTCGTTCTTCTCGACCGGGAGGGCGGCG
>Ga0209415_10007958_pt1 | contig 18412 bp, 18 predicted proteins | sample PeaSoiSIISIP2007_FD_187696 | JGI IMG/M metagenome (GOLD analysis project Ga0209415, IMG submission 187696) | Peat soil microbial communities from Weissenstadt, Germany - SII-SIP-2007 (SPAdes) (version 2) | ecosystem: Environmental > Terrestrial > Soil > Wetlands > Peat | place: Germany...
TTACACCCACACCAATTTCTCCGAACTCAACTTCGCCTCCCCATCCCACCGATACGCCACTAGCGGCCCGTGCCTCGCCACACTGTAATCCAAACATACAAACTGCGCTGAAATCACCGTTGGCTCGCCCGTAAACCAATAATGCCCAAATATCACCGGCGGACCCGAATACGCGCGCCCCAGCCACAGCGGCATGGCCGATTCGTCGGAAAGCCACCATGGAACCCGAACCTCTTGCGGTACCTCGCCGTAATTTTCCTGCCGCGCAGGCGAGTTACCGAGCCCAATCTCGGGACCCTTACACACGATGCCGAGTGCTTCATTGACCCAATGACCTTTTTTGCTGCCCATCCTCATCAGTTCTTCGGTAACCGTCTGATTGGGCCCCAGCAAGCGCCTCAGCGCGTCCATCGACTCCTGATGCCAACACGCATGCACGACGCGCACTTCTCCAAGATCCAGCCACAAGGGCAGCGTCATGAACCACGCAATGACTTCTCGATGCCGCAAGGAGTCTTCGCCGATCTCGTCCAGAAATGCTTGATGCAGGGCTCGATTTCCAGGCGCGTCATGGTCCCGTAAAAACCTCCCGGATTTCTCCGGATCCGGCGTGACCCACGCAATTGCATTGATTTCATGATTACCCAAAATGCATCGGGCAGCGCCCGCCTCCACCATCGCCCGCACCAGATCGACCGTCGCCACCTGCTTCGGTCCGCGGTCGATCAAATCCCCGACAAACACCGCGGTGCGGGAAGGATGCCGCCAAACACCCTGGGTTGCCGAATAGCCGAGATGGGATAGCAGAGAAACCAGTTTGTCGAACTGGCCGTGGACGTCGCCGAACACGTCAACATTCACTCGTCGAATCTCTCTAGGGCGTAACGGGTACATCCCGACTAATGAGCTTCAGTTCGGCCAAATTCCTATTCTTATACAGCTTCACGCCGATTTGATCTCCGCGCCGCAGTCCTCCACGCTCAACTCCGATCAGACCTGTCGTGTCCACCACATTCCATTGCTCGGTGCCGTTACCGGATCGTACGAACAACACATCCCCGTTGGTTTTTGTGATGACGCCGGAATGGCCGGTCGGGCGCTCCTCGAAGCGCAACGTCGTCACGTGGCCCGAGGTCAATACCTCGGCGAATACCCAGTCTCCCGGCGCAATTCCACCGGCAATCCGAGTGGCGCCGTCGATCTGCCAAGTTCCACGCGAGTGTGCGGTCGTTCGAATCACGACCACACCGTTTCCGTACGACTCGACCACGCCGTAGTAGCCGGTGTCGGCGAAGCATTCCGTCGGAATTGCTATGACCGCGAGCAATAACAGAAAACTCGCGATCCAAACGCCCGGTAATTTCGATCGAGTTTCGTCGATGGCCATGCAATCCCCCCTTCATGCAGTGAATTTCGCCGAACTTTACACCCGTTTCGCCACGGCTTCATGCCGGTCTGACGTGCACCTTGGTCTTCTGCAACAATGCACGATTGGAGATCACGGCTACGGGGAGATGTCGGTGGTGGAATCTGATTTTGCGGTGAACCTTGCCGAACTCGAACTCGCGGCGCAACTCGTGCATCGCGTGATGCCGGCGACTCCTCAGTATGCCTGGCCGAAGCTGCGCCGGCGCATCGGCTGTCCTGTCTGGGTCAAACACGAGAATCACACGCCCACCGGTGCGTTCAAGGTCAGGGGCGGGCTGGTCTACCTGGACCGTTTGACCCGTAGACTTCCCGAAGCACGCGCAGTCGTGTCGGCGACGCGCGGCAACCATGGTCAATCGATTTCATTCGCCGCGGCCCGTACCGGCGTCACGGCGACGATCTATGTGCCGGTCGGCAACTCTCCAGACCAGAACACCGCGATGCAATCCTTTGGCGCAACCGTCGTCGAGGTCGGCCGCGACTTCGATGAAGCCCGGTGCGAGGCGGAGCGCGCCGCAGCGGAGCTCGGCCTGCACCTGGTGCCGTCCTTCCACCGCGACCTGGTTGTCGGCGTCGCCACCTATGCGCTCGAGTTCTTTCGGGCCGGCGCGGCGCTCGACACCGTCTACGTCAGCGTCGGCATGGGTTCCGGGATCTGCGGCCTCATCATCGCGCGCGATCTATTGGGCCTTAAAACGGATATCGTCGGCGTCAGCGCCGCCAACGCACCGGCGACCGCCCGGTCGTTCGCGGCCGGACATCCGGTCACTACGCCGTCCGCATTAACCTTCGCCGACGGCATTGCGACTCGCGCGCCCAACGCCGATGCAATCGGGATCATTTGCCGGGGGGCCGCGCGCATCATCACGGTAACCGAGGACGACATCGCCGAAGCCATGCGCGCCTATTACGATGACACGCATCAGGTCTCGGAAGGCGCCGGCGCGGCACCGCTCGCTGCATTGCTCAGCGAGCGCGGGCGCATGAGCAACCGAACCGTGGGTCTCGTTCTGAGCGGCGGCAACATCGAACGCGCACGGTTTCTGACGGTACTCGGCGGATCGACGCCGCAAGCCGGCTAAGCCGAGTGCTTGCCGATCACGCTTGTCGCGTCAAAGACGCCGCAATACGCGGTCCGCGTGCCTTATCTGCGCTCAGCCGAGATGCCGGCTGCTATGCGTGTCGAACAACGGCAACGCTTCCGCAGCGATCACCAGATTGTCCTGTTCCAATGTGTCGCCTTCGCATGCCAGATGCAGCTCGGCATCCGGATTGGGCTTCGGCTTCTGGACCCTCGGAACCGGACGCGCAGAGTTTTTATCACTTTCGGCCGCAACAACGGCAGCAGCTCGTTTATCAGCTTTGAGATCGAGATTGCACATGATTCAGACCCTCCCCATGGAAAAACTGTGACTCCTTGCTACCGCCTATCCGCAACGAGCAGACAACCGACCAATCGCACTGAGTACGCATGAAGCTTACGCGCAATGTTTGGTGGTTTATCTACGGACATCTACATAAGGATTGCGCGCATTTCGATCGGACGACGGCACCGGTGTGCCTGGGTGGCACGCCGTCCGCTGCGCGACGAATCGGGATGCTGCGATGCACCTGGATATCCAGAGGCGATGCGCTTATATCAGTTTATTCGCTAGTGCGGCCGACGCGCGCCAAGCGGCCACTTGCTCGAGCGCGAGTCGGGGCCGTTCATGCTCGACCGCCAGCCTACCGGCGTAGACCCGCCCGGTATCGCCGTCGAGCGTCAGAGCATCGCCTTCAATTAGCCGCACCTCGCCGATCGTGCAGCTGGACTCCTTGGGATTCACGAGCAGCGCCTGACAATTGACGAGGCAGACTTTGCCAAGCTGGCGCGCGACCACGGCGGCATGAGAAGTCCGGCTGCCGGCGGCGGTCAATACACCGTCTGCGGCGGCGATGCCCTCGACGTCCGCCGTCGCAATTTCGGGTCTGACGAGGATAACCGACTCGCCGCGGGCGGCGAGCGCCGCGGCGCTTCGCGAATCGAATGCGATTGCGCCGGAGGCCACGCCGATGCTCGCCGGAGTCGCGCTCGCGAGCGGCTTGCCGGCGGCCCGATCCGCCAGACGCAGGCGTTCGAGCCGCCCGAGCTCAGTGCCCTCGAGCCGCAGAAGCGCTTGCGCCGGAGTAATGAGATTCTCATTGACCATATCGACGGCGATTTGAAGCGCAGCCCACGGCGTGCGCTTTCCGGAACGCGTCTGCAAGAGATACAGGCGGCCGCATTCGACCGTGAACTCGAAGTCCTGCATATCGTGAAACTCGGCCTCGAGCACCCCCCGGATGCGGGCGAGCTCGGCCGCGACGAGCGGCAGGCGCTGTGACAGTTGCACGGTCTCGTGGCCGGCATAGCGGCCGGAAACGACGTCTTCGCCCTGGGCGTTAAAGAGAAAATCCAGATAGGCGCGATTTTCGCCGGTTGCGGGGTCGCGCGTAAATCCGACCCCGGCGCCCGAGGTGTCGCCGTTATTGCCGAACACCATCGCTTGCACAGTGACGGCCGTACCCATCGCGTCGTCGATTCCGTTGATGCGGCGGTAATGACTCGCCTTGTCGTCGTACCACGAACGCAATACGGCCTCCACCGCGCCGAGCAGCTGGTCCATCGGATCTTGCGGGAACGGCTGACCGGTGAGCGCGAGCGCGAGTTGCAGCGATTCATTGGCGACCTCGGCGAGCGCCTTGCCGTCGAGCTCGCTCGCGCTATCGAGCGCCTGAAGCGCGCATTGACGCGCAACGAGCATGTCGAACTGACCCGCGTCGGCCGCATGCACGGCCACGGTGTAATCGCGCACGAGCCGCCGATAGCAATCCTGCACGTAACGCGGATTGCCGGATGCGCGCAACAGGCCGCGCGAATTTTGTTCGCCGAGTCCGACGTTCAGAATCGTCTGCAGCATGCCAGGCATCGACACCGGCGCGCCCGATCGCACCGACACCAGCAGCGGCCGGCGCACTCGGCCGAAGCCGCACAGGGTAGCCTGCTCGAGACGCGAGAGACCTTCGGCGAGCAATTCGCGGGTGCCGTCAGGAAGCCGGCCGCCGTGCGTAAAGTACTCGCGGCAGAGCGCCGTGCCGAGCACGAACGCCGGTGGCACGGGCAGGCCGAGCTGCGCGAGCCGCATCAATCCGGCCGCCTTGGAGCCGATGATCGCCGCAGGCGCCGGGCTCGACATCAGCGCGGCCGCATGGCGCCCGGTGGTGTCGGCCACGGCTTTCGGCAATATGAAGAATAGATTCCCGCGATTGTCGGCCATTTGTGTTCCTAGCCGGTCAGCACGTCGTCGAGCAGATGGTCGCGTAGCTTGAACGCGCCGTGCGCAAGGCCGTCGGCGGCGCCCTCGAGCGCGTTGCCGATGCGTGACAGAAGATAGAAGCTCTTGACGTCCGCGCCGCTCTCGAGCAACGCGCTCGTCACGGCGCGTTCGGCCGCATCGGTTTCATGCTCGAGGCCGACGATGCGATCGGCGGCGGCGAAGAAATCCTGCACGTCTTCTCGCGCGCCCTCGGGCGTCACATGACTCGCCGCTTCGAACATTTTGACCGATTCCTGCGAGGCACTCTGCACCAGCCAAGCAAGCCGACGCACGGTATCGATCAGCGCATCGGAGACCGCAGCTGCGCTCAGGTGGGTCATGAGGAACGCGGCCTCTTCGAGTCCGTCAGCGGCATCGTCCACCGCATGCATGAGCGCCGCGTAGACCTCCGGCGTCGCGGTGCGCCGCGCGAGCGAACGGATGCGCGTCACGAGCACGTCGCACTCGTGCTCCCAAACGGACGCCCGCCGCGCGGTGCGCCGGAGGAACTCTGCGGCCCCCGGGTCGGCACAGCGTAGCAGCCCGTCGTGCACACCTGTCGCGAGATCGAAGACGCGCTCGGCATGCGTGAGCCCGATCGCGAGCAGACTGGCCTGCGCCGTGTGAAAGCGGCGCGCCAGCTCGGCTTTGATGGCATCTCGAATGAATCGCTCCGAGCGTGCTTGCAGCAGACCCGTGGTCGACTCGCGAAACACGAACTGCAGGTATTCGAATGCGGCCTCCGGCCCCAGCGCCTCGTGCAAGCGTTCGCCGACGTGCAACGGCGTGCGCTGCGCGAACTCGATGGCCTCGTACAGCAGCCGCTCCCCGCCGAGCTTCAAGAAGCCGCGATAGCCGATGTTGTTGTCGGCCGCCCACTTGAGCAGGCGCACGCCATCGCCCTTGCCGAGGAATTCCCGGAGACGTTTGCGCGCGTGATTCCAGTCGATCAGAAAAACGATCCGCGATCCGAGGAAGGCGAGATAGCGCTCGAGCATTTTCGCATCAGCCGCGTCGTATCGGCCGATGGACAGATAATAGTTCGGCTCTTCGCCGAGCCGCTCGCTGCTGCGCGCGAGCGTATCGTCCCAATGCACGTTGAACGGCTCGAAGAGCTTCTGGAAGAATTTGAGCCGCCGCGCATGTACGTCGGTATACGTCAGGGTCGCCGACAATCCCTCGACATGCAGCACCAACACATGCGCGTCGGTCGTGCCGATGTCGTTTTGGATGACCAAGCGAGCGCCGCTACGGGTGGCGATGGTTGCAAGTCCCGGATGGTCGAACTTGAGGCGCGCGGTCTCATTGAGGCCGGACATGAATGCGCGGATCAGCGGTCGATCGGCAGTATCGATACACCAGACGCGTGCGCCGTCAATCGACTCCTCGGCGAGCGCAGCCTGCAGCGCATTGATCGCCTTGTGCAAATCCATGACGAGGATGTGCAGGCTGTCACCCGCGCCGCGATTGGCCGACGTCATTGCGCCGACCAGCCCGGCGGGTACCCGGTCGTCGGTGAACGGCGGCAACGCCGCCAACAGAACTCGAGCGCGTGCGCTGAAGGTCTCGACTTCGCCGGATCCGCCGAGCGCCACCGGTGCGGACATCGATGCGATGTCCTCCAGCATCCACTGCCGCAGCCGCGTAGCGCCGCCCAAATGCAGGGTGCCGTCGGCCTCGCGCCGGCTCTCGACGACTGCCGTATCGAGCTCGCCTGCAGGAAGGTTCGCGGCGATGCGCTCGGCTTTCAAATCGAGCGGCGGCTCTTCGGGATGATTCGCGTGATTTTCGGCGGCCTGCAGCAGCGTGAAACAAAACTTGAGGCGATCGTTCGCGGCGAGCGCCTGCTGCAAATGCTGCGGCAGCAGCAGCGCGGCTTCGCCGAGTTCGCCGATGATCGATGTTTTCGTTGCCATGAGTGGGTGTGTGAAGATTGAGTCACTGCTCGCCGTGCGGCAATGCGGTCCCGTCGCAAGAGGATACGCGTTTTCACCTATCGACACCCCGCGTCAGCGCGACGGATGATCGCAGCACCATCAGCGGGAGGATACTGATGAGTCCTCCAACGCAGACCGACAAACCGACAGATCTTCCTTACGACGCACAAGTCGCGACCGCGATGAATCGCGTTCTCGCGGCGGAACAAACCGCGCGCTCTGCGATAGCAGAATGCGAGCAGCAAATGCAGGCATCTCTCGAACATGCGCGGCAGCAGCGCCGGACCATCCTCGAGCGCGCGCGCGCGCGCATCACGGCGCTGCATCTGCGCGCCGCCAAGGCGCTCGGCGAGCGTACCGCTCAAGTTCTCGGACGGCGCGCAGAAGCTCTGAGCCCTGCGTCTGCGCCGGGCGAGGTTGGCGAGCATCTGCAAGCGGCCCTGCAGAGCTTGGCCGAGCGTCTGACGCGATTGAGCGACGAAGAGTTTTGAGGCCATGTCGACCGACGGCAATTTGGATTATGCCTTGGCACGGGTGCTCGCTCGCTTCGGCGAACGCCTCGACGAGGCCGATTGGCGTCGTCTCGAGGCGAACCGGGATCTCGGCCTTTATCTTGCGGCCGTGCGCTCGACCGCGATGGCCGAATGGGTCGGCGGCTTCGACACCGAACAACACGATTGTCATACGTTTGAAGCTGCGCTCAGAGCGCGATGGCGTGGCTACGTCGAAGCCGTGGCGATTTGGCATCCACAGGAATGGCAAGCCTGGCTCGCCTGGCTCGCCTGGCTGCCTACTTTAAGTCTGCTCGCGCAGCTCGCGCGCCCGGATCCCGCGCCCATTTGGATGCTGGCGGATACGGTCTACGGTCGGATCGCGCCGGGCCCGCCCGCGGAGCGGGTTGCGGTACTGAGCCGCACTGCGCTCGCCCCGCTGGCCGCCGCCCTGACTGGTCGCAGTTCGGTGGGCGCCGCCTGGAGCGCTCATTGGCAGACGCTCAAGCCGCGAGCTGATGCGCGCACGGAGCAGTCGCTCGAGCTGTTGCTGCTGGCGATGCGGCAGCATCAACAGCAGCTGTTGCATGCTGCCGACAACGCCGACGCGCTGCGCGGCGAGTTGGCGAATCGCCTTCAAAACCTGCTGCGCCTCGCCGCCGGCACGGTAATCGTCACTGTCTGTCATCTCGCGCTCGTCGCGCTCGATCTCGAGCGGCTGCGTGGCGCACTCGCATTCCGGCGTCTGTTTGCGGATCTGTCGGAGGTTCGATGATGGCGCTGCGTCCCGCGATGGCGAAATGGTTCGAGCTGCTGATCGCGCGTGACGAGCTGACGGACGCGCTGCAGCGCCTCGCCGACACCGGCGAAGTGGAACTGCAGGCGCGCAGCGACACCTCCGCGGCGGTTTTGTTGCCGGCACTGCGCGCGTCGGTCGATGAATACAAGCGTTCGGCGCGCCGCTATGGAGAATTTTGGCCGCGAGCGGCGGCTCTGCCGCCGATGCGGGCGCGCGAGCCGGAGGAGATTTCAACCGCAGCCCTGCAACGGCTGCGCGCCTGGGCCGTCGCTGCGGAAGCGCTGATCGGTCAGCTGCAGAAATTGGCGCAAGAGCGCGCACAGCTAGAGCTGCTCGAGCGGCTGCTGTCGCAATCCGGAGGGGATTTGCCGGATCTGCGGCTGTTTGCGGGCGCCGGTCCCCTGCTGGCGAGCCGCGCCTATGTGCTGCCGTCAGCCCCGCGCGCACTCGGAATACCTCCGTCGGTGCTCACACAAACGATCGCGAGCGCCGAGGCGTGTTATTTACTTGCAGTCGGTCCTGCCGAACAGATCGCCGTGCTCGACGACACGCTGGGCGCGTCCAAGGCCCGCCGGTTCATCGTGCCGGCGGGCCTGCCCGCCGACAAGCAAGCGGCGCGTGCCGCCATCCGCGCGAAGATCGAGGCGATCGGCGCTGAATCGGAAATCCTTGCAGCGAAGCTCGCGGAGCTGCATCGCATTCACTGCTTGAGCTCAGCGCTCGGCGACCTGCAGTTCATCGAGTGGCTCGTGGAGAACGTGCCGTCGCTCGCGCTCACGGAACACTTCGCATGGGTCACGGGCTGGACCAGCGATCCGGACGGCATGCGATTCCGGGCAGCGCTCGATCAAGGGCACCTTCACTATTTATTACGCTTCCCGGAAGCGCCACAGGAATTGATTCAGCCGGCGGTGCTGCGCAACCCGCGCTGGGCGCGGCCATTCGAACTTTTCACGCGCCTGCTCGGCATGCCGAGCGCCAACGAAACGGACCCAAGCCGGCTGCTGGCGTTCGTCGCGCCGCTGATGTTCGGTTTCATGTTTGCCGATGTCGGCCAGGGCGTGGTGCTGGTCCTCACGGGCGCGGCGCTGCGCAAACGTTTTCCGGCGACCGAACTGTTGGTGCCCGGCGGCATCGCTGCGATCGTATTCGGCTTCTTGTTCGGCAGCGTCTTCGCCGACGAGCAACTGTTGCCGGCGCTCTGGCTGCGGCCGCTCGACCGGCCGCTGGTGATGTTGGAGGCGAGTCTCGCGGGCGGCGCCTGCGTAATACTGCTCGGGCTCGTTCTGGATGCGGTGCAGTTCCATTGGTCGGGCCGCGCGACGCAGTGGTGGGCCACACGCGCGGGATTCGTGCTGTGCTATCTCGGCGCAATCTGCACGCCAATCGACCGGCGCGCCTTGTGGGCGCTACCGGCAGGTGTTGCATGGTATTTGATCGGGAGAACGCTGTTAGAGCCCTCCGGTCGGCTCGCGCACCTCGGCGCCGCCGCCGGTGAGTCGCTCGAGACCCTTCTGCAGCTCGCGGTCAATACCGTTTCATTCGTGCGTGTCGGCGCTTTCGCGCTCGCGCATGCCGGACTCGGCTTCGCCGTGGCGGGTCTCGCCGCGAGCGTGGGCACCGCCACGGGCCATCGCACGGCGTCGTGGCTGATGCTCGCAGCCGGCAATGCGCTGATCATCGCGATCGAGGGTCTCGTCGTCGGCATCCAGACGACCCGGCTCGTGTTGTTCGAATTTTTCATCCGTTTCCTACGCGGCTCGGGCCGCGCGTTCCGTCCGCTGCCGCTGCCCGTCGCCGCGACAGACCTGAATCCATCATCGAGGACTTCCGCATGAAACTGAAAATTCGCGGCGCTGCAATTCTTGTCGGCGCCCTTGCAGTCATCGTCGGTGCCGCCGCAACCGTGCTGCTGCTCATTCCCACGCCAACGGCCGCACAGGCGGCGGTCACGGCCGCCGCAGTTCGACCCGATCCGCAGCTCATGGGCTGGGCTTTCATCAGCGCAGCGCTGTCCACCGGATTGGCCGCGCTCGCCGCAGGCTTTGCGGTCGCGCGCGTCGGCAGCGGTGCGGTCGGCGCCGTCGCCGAAAAGCCGGAATTGTTCGGCCGCGTGCTCGTGCTCGTGGGCCTCGCCGAGGGAATCGCGATCTACGGATTGATCGTCTCGATACTCATTTTGAACCGGGTCGCGTGAGCCACGGTGCGCCTCGCGCTCATCGCAGACGAGGTTACCGCGCTCGGTTGGCGCCTGATCGGCGCGCGCGTGCTGATGCCGGAGTCGGCCTCGGTGCAGGACTGTTGGCATGAAGCGCTGCGCAGCGCCGAGTTCGTCGTGATAACCGCGCAATACGCCGCGGCGATCCCGGCGGCGGAGCTCGATGCGGCACTGCTGGCGGAAAAACCGCTGGTGCTGGTCATCGCGGATCTGCGGCGCGAATACGAGCCCGGCGAAATCGAGCTTGATGTGCGCCGCGCGCTCGGAGTCTCGGCGTGAACGAATTCCAATCGGACACCGACGGCTCGAGCACACCGGCAAGCGTTCTCGACGCGCAGGTCGAGGCGCTCTTGGAGCGGATCGCGACGAACCGCGACCGGCACTGCGCCCAATTGCGCTCCGCAACCGAACTCCAAGCGCGCGATCTGCTGCGCTCCGCTCGCAAGGAGGCGCTTGCCGACGTGCGGGCCGCAAGCGCGCGCGAGCGCAAGCTGGCCGAACAAGCGCTGCAACAGGCCGTGGCCACGGCCGCACTCGAGACGCGGCAGCGCGCTCAAGCAGCGACGCGCACGCTGCTGACGGTGATGTGGTCGGCAATCGATGGTGTGCTCGAAGCGCGATGGGCCGACGCTGCGCACCGCAAATCCTGGCTCGAGGCGGCCGTTCATCAGGCCAATTGCCTGCTCAGCGAACTCAGCTGGCGCATCGAGCACGGCGCCGGCTGGCCGAACGAGGAGCTCGGTGCGTTGAGGGCACTTTCTGCCGGCGACGAGCGCAGTCCGGCGCGAACTCTCGAGCTGGCATGCGATCCAAGCCTGCGCGCCGGCGTCAGAATCAGAACCGCGGGTGCCTGCCTCGACGCGACGCCGGCGGGATTGCTCGCATCGCGCGCCGAGATCGAGTCGGAGTTTCTCGCGCAATACCTGTCGCTGGGCAAGCCGCGATGAGCGAGGCCCGAATACGCTGGATTAGCGGTCCGGTGCTGCGCGCCGGCACCAGGGATGCGTTCCACGTCAACGAATCGATCGCGGTCGGACCGAGCGCGCTGCTCGGCGAAGTCATCAAACTTGGATCGGGCGACTTCGTGGCGCAGATTTATGAAGATACCACGGGTCTGAAGCCGGGCGATGCGATCGCGGGCTCAGGCCAGCCGCTCTCGATCGAGCTCGGTCCGGGCCTGCTCGGCACGATCTGCGACGGTCTGCTGCGTCCGCTCGATGCGGCGGACGGGGCTTTCATTCGTCCCGGCACGCGGAACCGGCCGCCGCGGCGCTACGGCTTCGAACCCGCGGTTGCGCCTGGCGAGCACGTGCGCCCCGGCCAAGTGATCGGCAAGATCGCGACCACGCCGGCGCAACTCTGTCTCTGTCCCGCAAGCGCCGCCGCTGGCGTCGCGCGCTGGGTCGCGGCGGCCGGCGAGTACACGGATCGGGAGCCGGTATGCCGGCTCGAGCTCGAGGGCGGCGCGACACTCGAGATCGCGCTTGCACAGTCTTGGCCCGTGCGCGAGCCGCGCCCGATCATTCAACGACTGCCGATCTCGGGTCCGATGATCACCGGACAACGCATTCTCGATACGCTGTTTCCGATCGGACGCGGCAGCCGAGCCGCGCTGCCGGGCGGGTTCGGCACCGGCAAGACGATACTGCAGCAAGCACTCGCGCGATGGTGCGATGCCGACGTGATTGTTTACGTCGGATGCGGCGAGCGCGGCAACGAGATGTCCGAAGTGCTCGATGAGCTACCCAAGCTGCAGGACCCGCGCAGCGGGCGGCCGCTCATGGAGCGCACCGTCATCATCGCCAACACCTCGAACATGCCGGTCGCGGCGCGCGAAGCCAGCATCTACACGGCGATCACGGTCGCGGAATATTATCGCGACCAGGGATTGCACGTGTCGCTGATGGCGGATTCGACGAGCCGCTGGGCCGAGGCGCTGCGGGAAGTCTCGGGGCGCCTCGGCGAGCTGCCCGGCGAGGCGGGCTATCCGGCTTATCTGAGCTCGCGACTCGCGCAATTCTACGAGCGTGCGGGCCGGGTGAGCACATTGGCGGGCGCGGAAGGGTCGGTCACGATCATCGGCGCGATCAGCCCGCCGGCCGGCGACTTCACGGAACCGGTCACGATGCACACGCGGCGCTTCGTGCGCACCTTCTGGGCGCTCGACCGCACCAGAGCGCAAGCGCGCTTCTTTCCCGCAATCCATCCGCTGCAGTCCTACAGCGCCGATGTCGAGGCGCTCGCGCATTGGTGGCAGTCACAAGGCAATCCGGACTGGTTGGCGCAGCGTACGCGGCTGCTCGAGCTGCTCGAGGCGCAGGTGCGGCTCGAGAGCATGGCGCGCATCGTCGGCAAGGACGCGTTGCCGCCGGCGCAGCAGTTGACGCTGTTGTGCGCCGATCTCGTCAACGACGCGGTGCTGCGCCAGTCGTCTTTCTCGGAAACCGATCGCTATTGTTCGCCACGGCGGCAAACGGAGATTCTGCGTGTCGTGGTTCGCTTCATCGACGTAGCGCGCGACGCCGTCGAGGCTGGCGTGCCTCCGGATCGCATCGCCGATCTTCCGGTGCGCCGCACGTTGCAGCGCATCGGTGAGGAGTTCGGCGAGGCACGGATCGCGCAAATCCACGATCTTTGGAAGCAGCTCGACGCCGAGTTCTCCGCATTAAGGCGCGAGCACACCGATGCGCGCTGAACTCGTGCTCGAGAATTGCGTGCAGCGCATCGAGGGACCGCTGCTGTTTCTCGAGCGCAAAGTGGAGATCGGCCTCAACGCCCAGGTCGAAGTGCTCGACCGCGACGGCCGGGGACGCATCGGGCGCGTCGCCGCTCTCGATGAGCGAACTTTCGTGATCGAGGTTCTCGAGTCCACGATCGGACTCGGCGTGCAGGACACCCGTGTCCGCGTCTGGAATGAGCCGCTGCTGTTCGGCGTCGGGCCCGAGATGCTCGGTAGGACCTACGACAGCATCGGACAGCCGACCGACGGCGGCGCGCCGATCGCCGCCGTGCGCCGCATGCGCATCGACGGTCTTGCAATCAATCCGGCGGCCCGCGCCTTGCCTCGCGATTTCATCGAGACGGGGATTTCAGCGATCGATCTGATGAACAGTCTGGTGCGGGGTCAGAAGCTGCCGCTGTTCTCCGGCGCCGGCCTGCCGCATGACAAGCTCGCGACCGACATCGTGTTGCAAGCGCGCTTGCGGCACGAGACGCAAGGCTCGTTTGCGGTCGTGTTCGTCGGCATGGGGATCTCGCACGACACCGCCGAAGCGTTTCGCAGCGCGATGGCTTCGAGCGGCGCGCTCGAGCATACGGCGATGTTCCTCAACCTCGCGGACGAGCCGTCCACACAACGGCTGCTCACGCCGCGTTATGCGCTCACGGCCGCCGAGTACCTGGCGTTCGTCGAGGGGCGGCACGTGCTGGTTGTCATGACCGACATGACGAATTATTGCGAGGCGCTGCGCGAAGTCTCCGCAGGCCACGGCGAATTGCCGAGCCGCAAAGGTTATCCAGGATATATGTACTCGGATCTCGCGAACCTTTACGAGCGCGCGGGGTGCATCGCCGGCCAACCCGGCACCCTGACTCAGCTGCCGATCGTATCGATGCCCGCTGACGATATCAGTCATCCCATTGTAGATCTGACCGGATATATTACCGAAGGACAGATCGTACTCGACCGCGAACTCGATCGGCGCGGCATCTACCCGCCAGTGCGCGTATTGCCTAGCCTTTCGCGGCTCATGAGTGCAGGCACGGGCGAAGGATACACGCAGGCTGATCATCCAGCGCTCGCGAACCAACTGTTTGCCTGCTATGCGCGCGCGGTTCATGTGCGCGTGCTCGCGAGCGTCATGGGCGAGGAGAGCCTGCCCGAGGTCGATCGCCGTTTCTTGAGCTTCGGACGCGACTTCGAGCAGCGGCTCGTACACCAAGAGGGCCGGCGCACCCTCGAGGAAAGCATGACAATCGGGTGGCAACTGCTGCGCGCTCTGCCGGCCTCCGAGTTGACGCGCCTCAACCAGCGGCAAATCGATCAATACCTGCAGGGCGAATCGGATGCCTGACTCACAGCGTGAATTCTCAGCGACCCGCATCGCGGTCATGGAACTCAAGGACGAGCGGCAGCTGGTGCGCGAGGGCTACGAGCTGCTCGACGAGAAGCGCCTGCTACTCGCCGCGGAAATCCGGCGCCAGCTCACGCGTCTCGATTCTCTGCGACGCGAGTGCGCCGAGCGATCGAGCGATCTGGTTCTGCGTGTGCGGGCGGCGGTGCGCCGCCACGGTATCGATGAGCTGTCGGTATACCCACCGCCATTGATGCTGAGCGCAGAGCGCCTCGTGATCCGCCGCTCACGCCTATTCGGGCTGGAATTGCTCGACGCGCATCTCGAGCCGATCGCGCAGCCGTCCGGTCCTCGCGAGCAGCCCGTCAATCCGACGCCCGAGGCGCGCGCCTGCGCCGAGGCGCAGCTCAAGTGGCTGCAGCGCGCCGTGGAGCTGGCCGCGTGCTGCGTCAATTTGCGACGCCTCGTGCGCGACTACGTACGCACCGAACGCCGGGCGAGGGCCATCGAAAATGTACTAACGCCCGAAATCGAGTCCGCAATCAAGATCATCGAGGAGCAGCTCGAGGGCATGGATCAGGAGGAGATCGCGCGCCTGCGTCAGCGGCGCCAGAGCGTCATTTGAGCAATATTGCGCGCGACCGCCCGTGCATCCGTGGATGACACCCCGTTAATCGGGGATTTCTCTTATTGCCGCGAAAGCGGATTTGATCGAGAGTGAACATGGGCTTGGGCGATGATGAGGAACGGAGTACCTGGAGATTCGGCCAATGAAACAAGCGCCACGCGAATTGATCGGATTCGCATTGATTCTCATGATCCTCGTGCTGCCCGGGATTGCATGCGCCTCCTGGTGGAACGGCGATTGGCAATTCCGCAAGCGCCTGACGATTGATGCCGCCGTGCTTACGGCGGCCGGATCGGCCGGGCTTTCCGAGGTCACGCTGCCGATCCGGCTGCATACCGGCAATTTCGGCTACTTCAACGACGTCGATAAGACCGGGGCGGACTTGCGCTTCATCGCCGCCGACGACAAGACGCCGCTCGAGTTTCGGCTGGAGCATTTGGATGCCGGGGCAGGTATCGCGGTCGTCTGGGTCAAACTGCCGATTGCGGACCTCGGCGCCGAGCACTCGTACATCTGGATGTATTACGGCGCGACGAATGCGAAATCGGCGTCTTCGAATCAGGTCAACGACGTCGCGCTCGTCGCCAGCTACGATTTCTCTGAAGTTAGCGGGCCGCCGCGCGACGGCACCGCATATGGGAGCAATGCGACTTCCTCGACGGCCCATCTCGGCGTGCCCGGCGTCATCGACAGGGCGCTCGGATTCGATGCACAGTCGTCGGTGAGCCTCCCGGTCACTCCCGCATTCGACTTCGACATCGCGAAAGGCATGACGCTGACAGCTTGGATTCGGGTCGATCCCGGCTCCGCACCGGGTCTCGTGTACAGCCAGTCCGGCGCGGATGGGCGCCTCGAAATCTCGGCTGGTCCCGCCGAGGTCAGCGCGAGCTTGGGTCCGTCGGGTCGCGAGCTGCGCGTCGCCGGCGCGATTAAGGATGGGTGGCACCTCGTCGGCGTCGCGGTCGACGAAGGTCTGGCGCTCTACGTGGACGGGACCGAAATGCAAGGCATCCCTGCGCCGCGAATCCATCTGAATGCGGCGCCGGTGCTCGGCGCGTCCGCCGCGGCGCATTCCTTCAGCGGTGCGCTCGATACGGTGCGTATCGCCGGCGTCGCGCGGCCGCCGGGCTGGTTCGCGCTCGAGTACCTAACCCAGAAGCCGGATACGACCGCTATCGTCTACGGGGAAGACGAGTCGCGCTCGAGCGGTGGCATTCGCAAGGAACTCGGACTGATCTCGCGTCTGCTGGGTTCGGTGACGATCGATGGCTGGATCGTCATCGCACTCATCGCGGTGGTCGGCTTGCTGAGCGGCGAGGTTCTCGTGATGAAATTGCGGCAGCTTGATCACGCCGAACGCGGCGATCGGGCGTTGCTTGACGAGTTCGCCACGCGCTGGCAGAGTGACGCCGCGCAACTCGCTGCAAGCGGCGCAGCGGCCGATTCTGCGGCGACCGCCTCGCCGCTGCAGCGCCTGTATGCGCGCGGCATTGCCGAACTCGGGTCGGCCTTGACTCGGTCCGAACAACGGCGATATTTGCCGGCCGAGTATCTCGGCGTAATCCGCTCCGCGCTCGACGTCGGCATCGTCGAGGAAACCGACTCGCTGAACCGCCGCCTGGTGCTGATGACGATTGCGGTCAGTGGTGCGCCTTTCCTTGGGCTGCTCGGCACGGTCGTCGGCGTCATGATCACCTTCGCCTCGATCGCGGCGACCGGCGACGTCAATGTCAACACGATCGCGCCCGGCGTGGCTGCGGCGCTGTTCGCGACCGTGGCGGGTCTGCTCGTCGCGATTCCCTCGCTGTTTGGCTACAATTTCATCGCTACTCGCGTCGGTGCGCGCGTCTCGGCGATGGATGTGTTTGCCGATCAGTTGGTGGCACGATTTGCGGCGGCCTTCACCGGCCGGTCCGCCGCTGCGGAGCCGACGCATGCGCCGTAAGCACGTCGCCCGGCCCTACGACGACCTCAACGTCACCCCGCTGCTCGACCTCGCTTGGGTGCTGCTGCTGGTGTTCATCATCATGGCGACCGCTACCGTACAGGGCATTTCCGTGGCACTGCCGCGCGCCGCCAACTCGCCGAGCCTTGCGCGGCCGCATACCCACGCGGTGACGGTCACGGCCGACGGCCGAATCTACATCGATACGACCGAAGTCACGCTGACCGAGTTGCACACGCGCCTCGCGCAAATCAAGGCACTCGATCCGGACGTGCCGATCGTCGTCAAGGGCGACGCGGCCGTTCACTACGATGCGGTCATCGCGGTATTGGACGTCGTGAAGACGCTCAAGATCACGAACGTCGGACTCGTGACGCAGCGCCTGGTCCGATGAGCGCCGCGCAATCCCGATCCGCGCAGACCCGAGCCTTGGACGAAGGCCCGAACTGGCTGCTGCGCGGATTGTTCGCGGCAGCCGTCATTGCGGCGGTTTTCCTCGCGCGCGAGTTCGTCGGGTCACGCTCGCTGCGGATTGCCGAGGCGCCGCAACGAGTGGCCTTGATGGACGCCGTGCAGCCGCCGACCCATGCCGACGATGAGCTCAAGCCGCCGCCGCCGGAGGAGGAGGAGCAGCAAGCGCCGGCGGAAGGTCTCGACAACGGCCCGACATTGGGCGACACCGGGCCGAGCCCCATCGACGATCAGCTGGGCGTCGACTCGGACGCACAGGCGGGCTTCGACAGCTTTGGGCTGCGCGCGAAGCGCGGCGGACGCGATTTGGCGCTCGATCTTGGCAAGCCGGAGCGGTCCGGTACGGGTTCCGGCGGATTCGGCGCCTACTCGTCGCTGATCGCAACCGAACTCAAGTCTCGGCTAACGAAAGACGAACAGTTGCGACGATCCAACTATGAAGTCCGCGTGCGGGTCTGGCTCGATCCCACAGGGGCTGTCTCGGGCTGCAAACTGGCCGATACGACCGGCGACGCCGCGCTCGATCGGCGTATTATTGAGCGGATCTCGACCGCCTGCATTCAGGGCGAGCCGCTACCGCGCGATTTGCCACAACCGATCACCGTGCTGATTCGCTCGCGCGGTGCGGCGCATAATTAACTAGAATCGCCCCCGTGACAGGCTAAACAATCAACAAGAACTGTGTGGGGGGTATCGATGGACGCATCACAAGCGATCGTTCACATTCACTGGCTCGCGGTTGCCGTCGCGGCGATCGTCGGCTTTCCGCTCGGCGCTCTCTGGTACGGCCCACTCTTCGGCAAGCCGTGGATGGCGGCGACCGCGATCACCAAGGAGCGCGCGCAACAGGCGAACCGGGCCAAGATCTATGGCATTACGTTGCTGCTCAATATCCTCATCGCCACGAGCCTCGCAATGTTCATCGGCTCGGAGTCGAATCTCCAAGACGGGCTGTTCGCCGGCTTTATGGCCGGGTTCACCTATGTCGCAACGGCGTTTGGCATCACCTATCTTTTCGAGTTCCGCCCCTTCAAGCTTTGGGCCATCAATGCGGGTTACCAGGTGCTCGCATTCAGCCTCATGGGGA
>Ga0209415_10007959_pt1 | contig 18412 bp, 16 predicted proteins | sample PeaSoiSIISIP2007_FD_187696 | JGI IMG/M metagenome (GOLD analysis project Ga0209415, IMG submission 187696) | Peat soil microbial communities from Weissenstadt, Germany - SII-SIP-2007 (SPAdes) (version 2) | ecosystem: Environmental > Terrestrial > Soil > Wetlands > Peat | place: Germany...
CATTGCGCGCGCGACACCTTGTAGCGGGCCGAAAAAGTTTGTAAATTGCGGCATCCCCGGCAAATTCAAGCCCGCTTATGAGCGCCCCCGGCGACCATGACCTGCAGCAATACCGCGCCTACCTGCTGCGCTACGCGCTGCTGCAGCTGCGCGATCAGGACCTGGCCGAAGACGTGGTGCAGGAAACCCTGCTGGCCGCGCTCGAGGGCCGCGCCCGCTTCGCCGGCAAGTCGTCGCACAAGACCTGGCTCACCGGCATCCTCAAGCACAAGATCATCGACACCATGCGGCGCAAATCCCGCGAGCAGCCATTGACCGCGGGCGACGACCAATCGGAAGCCGACGCCGTCGACGCCCTGTTCAAGCCAGACGGACACTGGCAGCAATTCCCGGCGAGCTGGGGCAATCCTGAGCGCTCGCTCGAGAGCAAGAAATTCTGGGAAATATTCGAGCTGTGTGCGCAATTGATGCCGCTGCGCACGGCGCGCGTGTTCATGATGCGCGAAGTGATGGAGCTCACCACCGAGGAAATCTGTAAGGAACTCGCGATCACGCCGACAAATTTATGGGTGATCTTGCACCGCGCCCGCCTGAGCCTGCGCGAATGCCTCGATATAAAGTGGTTTGGCGGCGAGGCGAGGTAAATTCAATTGTTAACATGCAAAGAGGTCAGCGCGCTGTTGTCGCAAGCTCAGGAACGGCGATTGGGGCTCTGGGAGCAACTCGGCCTTAAACTGCACCTGATGCTTTGCGACGGCTGCACCAATTTCCGCCAGCAGCTCGATTTCATCCGTACAGCCATCAGACGCTATCGCGACGGCGATAGCGTGCATTGACGCGATCCCCTTCTGCGCCGCAATTCAGCACAAGCAGCGCGCCGGATCCGGGGCACGCCGCAGTGCCGGCAAATTAATCATCGCAAGGTTCTTCCTCCGTTCGGCTTGAAACACCGTTTGCATGCGGCGCCCGGTGCCCCTGCCCGCCCCCGCTACGCGCGCCGAGTCCGGGGCACGCTGCTATAATCATGGTTTTCCGCACTCATGCGCCCCTTCCTGTTTCTGCTATTCCTCGGCATCGCCGCCGCGTCATTCGCCCAATCCGCCAACCCGCTAGTGCCGCCGGCGCCGCCGATCGCCGCCAAATCCTATCTGCTGCTCGACTATCACAGCCAGCAGACGCTCGCCAGCGAGAATCCGAACGAGCGTATCGAGCCGGCGTCGCTCACGAAGCTGATGACCGCATATCTCACGTTTTCGGCGCTCAGGCAGAAACAGATCCAGCCGGCGCAGATCGTACCGGTATCGGAACGCGCGTGGAAGGCCGAGGGCTCGCGCATGTTCATCGACCCGCGCAAGCCGGTGACGGTCGACGAGCTGATGCGCGGCATGATCGTGCAATCAGGCAACGACGCATGCATCGCGCTTGCCGAGCTGATCGCCGGCAGCGAAGAAGCTTTCGCGCAGATGATGAACCGCGAGGCGCAGAGGCTTGCCATGAAAGACACTCATTTCGTCAATTCGACCGGCCTGCCGAATCCGCAGCACTACTCAACCGCCTATGACATGGCGCTGCTCGCGAGCGCGATCATCCGCGATTTCCCCGGCTACCACCCGCTGTATTCGATGAAGGAATACCGCTATAACAACATCACGCAGGCCAACCGCAACCGACTGCTGTGGTCGGACCCGACGGTCGACGGCATGAAGACCGGCTATACCGAAAGCGCCGGCTACTGCCTGATCACCTCGGCGCGCCGCGGCGAGCGGCGGCTGATTTCGGTGGTGCTCGGCGCCGCTTCGGAGACGGCGCGCGCGACCGAGAGCCAGAAGCTGCTCAACTACGGTTTCCAGTTTTATGATAGCGTGAAGCTCTATGAGAAAAACCAGCCGGTCGCGAGCCTGCCGGTGTGGAAGGGCAGCGGCAACAGCGTCAAAGCCGGGTTTCTCGACGATTTGTATGTGAGCCTGCCCAAAGGACAGGCTGACAAGCTGAAAGCGAATCTTGAAAGCCGGCAGCCGATGTTCGCGCCGATCGGCGCCGGCCAGAAAATCGGCGTGATGAAACTGATGCTCGATGGCAAGCCGTATGCCGAGATCCCGGTGGTCGCGCTCGAAACCGTTGCGCTGGCGGGAATTCTCGGACGCGGCTGGGATTCGATTCGATTATTATTCAAGTAACGGGGCGGCCATGGCTACTGACATCATTTATCTGAACGGCGAGTTCATGCCGCTCGAGGAAGCGCGCATCCCGGTGCTCGACCGCGGCTTCATTTTCGGCGACGGCGTGTACGAAGTGATCCCGGTCTATTCGCGCCATCCGTTCCGGCTGCCGGAGCACTTGAAGCGCCTGCAACACAGCCTCGATGGCATCCGGCTCGCCAATCCGCTGTCGGACGCGGAATGGACCAAGCTCACCCAGGACCTTGTAGCACGCAATGCAGGCGACGATCAGTCGATTTATTTCCAGGTCACGCGCGGCGCGGCCAAACGCGCCCACGAATTTCCGAAAGACGCGAAGCCTACGGTATTCATGATGAGCAGCCCGCTCGTCACGCCGCCGCGCGAGCAGGTCGAGAACGGCGTCGCTTGCGTCACCGCGACCGATTTCCGCTGGCTGAAGTGCGACATCAAATCGGTGTCGCTGCTCGGCAATTGCCTGCTCAAGCAAACCGCCGTCGACGCCGGTGCAGCCGAAATCGTGATGTTCCGAGATGGCTACCTGACCGAAGCCTCGGCGAGCAACGTGTTCGTCGTGCGCAACGGCGTGCTGCTCGCGCCGCCGAAGAACCATTTGATCCTGCCCGGCATCACTTACGATGTCGTGCTCGAGATCGCTGGCGCGAACAAGATTCCGCTCGAGGTGCGGGAAGTTTCCGAGCATGAAGCAAGGTCCGCGCAGGAAATCTGGGTCACGTCGTCGACCAAGGAAGTGCTCGCAGTGACGACGCTGGATGGCCGCGCGGTCGGCGACGGCAAGCCCGGCGCAGTGTTCCGCCGCGTTCACGCGTTGTATCAGGACTTCAAGCAAACGGTGATGCGCCGCGCCGCCTAGTCGCCACCCCCGGCATGCATGACCCGTCGCTTATCGAATATCCGTGCGAGTTTCCCGTCAAGATCATGGGGCTGACCCAGCCGGGTTTCGCGCAGGCCGTGCTTGAAGTCGTCCGCCGTCACGTGACCGACTTCGACGCCGCGACGATGGCGATGAAAACCAGCAAGCACGGCAAATACCTGAGCATCACCTGCGTGATCAACGCGACCTCGCGCGAACAACTGGACGCGTTGTATAAAGAGCTTTGCGATCACCCCATGGTGGTGATGGTGCTGTGAGCGGGATTGAGGATTGAGCTATGAGGACCGAGTCGAAAACCCGCAGCGGACGCTTGCGCGTAGACGTCGACGCGCAATCCGGCGTTCAACACGGAACCGAATCCTCAATCCTCAATCCTCAATCCTCAATCCTGGTCAAGCGGCTGGGCCGCGTTGACTACATGCCCACGTGGCGCGCCATGCAGGACTTCACCGCGCGCCGCACGGCGGAAACCGCCGACGAAATCTGGCTGCTGCAACATCCGCCGGTTTACACGCTCGGCGTCGCCGGCAAGCCGGAGCACCTGCCGCGCGTCGACAACGGCATTCCGGTCGTCAGGACCGACCGTGGCGGACAAATCACCTATCACGGTTCCGGCCAGCTCGTGGTTTATCTGCTGCTCGACATGCGCCGGCGCAATTTAAGCGTGCGGCCACTGGTCAGGATAATGGAGCAATCGGTGATAGACCTGATAGCCGATTATGGCGCTGCATCCACCGGCCGCGCCGATGCTCCCGGCGTATACGTCGGCAATGCCAAAATTGCGGCGCTCGGGCTGCGCATCAAGAACGGTTGCTGTTATCATGGGCTCGCACTCAACGCCGACATGGACTTGAGCCCGTTTCACGCGATCAATCCGTGCGGCTATCCCGGTCTCGAAGTCACGCAAATGCGCGATCTGAACGTCACCGACTCACTGGAACTATTGAGCGATAAACTGACCCGGCACCTGCTGGTGCGACTGCAAGCGAACTGACGCGCCGTGCACATCATGAGCACCGTTACCGACAAACAAAAAGGCGCAGCCAAAACCGCGCGCGCATTCGGCAAATCCGCAATCAGGATCGTACCCGCCGAGCGCCTGAAGAAGCCCGAGTGGATCCGCGTCAAGTCCGGCAACGGCCAACGCTTCCAGGAAATCAAGCACGTCCTGCGCGAACACAAGCTGCACACAGTGTGCGAAGAGGCATCGTGTCCCAATATCGGCGAGTGCTTCGGCAAGGGCACCGCGACGTTCATGATCCTCGGCGACCTGTGCACGCGCCGTTGTCCGTTTTGCGACGTCGCGCACGGCCGCCCCCAGCCGCCCGCCACCGACGAACCGGTCAACCTCGCCACTACCATCGCCGCACTCGGACTGCGCTACGTCGTGATCACGAGCGTCGACCGTGACGATCTGCGCGACGGCGGCGCGCAGCATTTCGCCGATTGCATCCGCGCGGTGCGCGAATTATCGCCGGCAACGCGCATCGAGGTGCTGGTGCCGGATTTCCGCGGCCGGCTTGAAGTCGCGCTCGACATCCTTGCCCGGAACCCGCCGGACGTGATGAATCACAATCTCGAGACCGTGCCGCGGCTCTACAAACAGGCGCGTCCGGGTGCGGATTACCGCAATTCGCTCACGCTGCTCAAGGATTTCAAGGTGCGTCTGCCGCGCATCCCGACCAAATCGGGGCTCATGCTGGGCCTGGGCGAAACCGACGACGAGATCCTTGAGGTGATGCGCGACCTGCGCGCGCACGACGTCGACATGCTCACGCTCGGCCAGTACCTGCAGCCGGGCGCGCATCATCTGCCGGTATTGCGCTACGCCGAGCCAGCGATATTCAAGGAATTCGAGCGTCAGGCCAACGCGCTTGGTTTTGCTCACGCCGCGTGCGGGCCGCTCGTGCGCTCGAGCTACCACGCCGACCAGCAGGCCCACAAAGCCGGCGTCGCCTGAAAGCGGCAGTATAGTCAGCACCCGTCAAACCGCACGAAACCATTTCACCATGCCACGCTTCTACATCGGTCTTACGGAAGGCGAAAAAGAACTCTGGAAGGCCAGGAACGTCGCCGCCGAGGGCAATTTCCTGATCACGATCGAGCTTTCGTTCGCGGGGCAGGATCCGAAGCCGGTCGAGCGCTACAAAGCCGCGTTGCTCGCACTCGGCAAGGAAGCGACCCAGCGAAGGCAGCTGTCGAAGTACTGCTGGATTTTTGCCCTCGAGATCCGGCTCATCGACGTATTCCAGACGCTGGTCGATCACCTCGGCGTCGAGAATCACTCGTATACCGCGGCCGACCTGAAATCAGGCGAAGGCCTGTCCTACGACGCCGAGAAGCGGATCGTGTGCGAGTTTTACTCGAAGAACTGGATGGCGTAACCCGGCCATCACGCTTCGAATACCGACACGAACTCTTCGAATTTGCCGCCGGCACCGCGCGGGATCTCGCCTGGGAAATACACGAAATTCAACCGGAACGGGTAACCGAGCGCTGCCTGTATCACATGCGTCAGGCGCGCCTCTTCATCGCCGGTCAACCGCCTGTCGACCACCAGGCGCACCTCGATGTCCTGCAGCGTGTGCTGGACGAGTTGATACTGCCGGATCGGCGCAATCTCGCGGTAACGATTGAAGCCGACCAGCGGCCAGTGCCGCTCGCCGGTCGGCAGGACAAGCATGTTGCGGCTGCGTCCTAGTATGCGGGCTATCGTCGGCAAGCCTCGTCCGCACGGGCAGACCGTTCCCGCCTCGGCGTAGTCGCGCAGTTCGTAGCGGATCAGCGGCGTGGCGAAGTTGTGCAGCTTGGTGGCGACGAGCCTGCCGATCTCGCCCGGCCGGCAGGGGTTACCGTCGGCATCAATGATCTCCACCAGCACGCTTTCCGCCATCACGTGATACTGCTCGCTCGCCGGGCATTGCAACGCGATGCAGCCGACTTCCTGCGAGCTGTAAAGATCGACGAGCGGGACGCCCCAGTTGTCTCGGCACGCTGCGCGCAAATCCGGCGTTACCGTTTCGCCGACTGTGCGGACCTCACGCAACCTGCGCAGGCGGATCCCGCGCGCGGAAAAATGCTCGATCAACGCCGCGAGATTGGTCGGATACGTGAGCAGGTAGTCCGGCTCTTGTTGCAGCAGCCACCGCGCTTGCGTGCCGAGGTCCGTCGCCAGGCTCAATAGCGCCATCGGTCCTGTGACGTAGACCTCGGCGGCCGGCGCGCCCCAATTGTCGGCAAACGTGCCCTCCGGCGGCTCTCCTCCGCCTTTCAGAAAAACGCGGATCGACGCGAGCTTGCCGGTAAGATCGCGCCGGTGCCACTCGTGATCGCGCAGGGTAATCGCTTCCCACATCAGTTGATCGACTTCGGTGTTGCGCACCTTGACCGGCTCTCCGGTCGAGCCGGACGTCTGCATTTCCGCGACGCGCCCGAATTGCGCCGGGATCGCGCGGCTGATCAATGCCTCGCCGGCGGTCTGGACATCGCGCCGCGTGAGCAGCGGTAAGACGCGCAAGTCCGGAAGCGTCGAACTGCCGGTCGGCCGGAAACCGGCTGCATCGAAGCGCTGCCGGTAAAAAGGAACGCTGCCGTACGCATGCCGCAGAAGTTGCTGCAGCTGCAGCAACTGATGCTCGATGATCCGCTCCGCCGGCCACCATTGCGTATCCGCCATCTGGAACAGCAGTGACAGCAGCTGTGCGCCGCGCTGTGACGGCAGCGCCGGCCACACGTTGCCGCTCAGGTATGACCGCAGGTCGAAGACTGGTTCGGTCATCGTACGCCGGGGCTGTCGGGCACAGCGCCTGCGGGCTAGCGCGGCCGGAAAGACATGGTTGGACAACGCTCGCCGAGCTCGTAGCCCGGAACGAAGCATTCGGCTTCCGAGAACGACTCTGCCATTGCCGCGCGGGCTTCCGCGAGCGTGGGGAAAGTGTATCGGGTTGCGACGCCGCGATAGGCATCTATCGTTAGCACCGCGCGCAGCGGCCAGCCCAGCCCGGATGCGAGTTGCGAGGGATCGGGAACCGTCGCATGCCAAGCGTCCCAGATATCGGCGAGCCGCACGCCTTCATCGAGACTCCCGTGCAGCGCCATCGCCAGCCGCCATTTGAACACGTGGAAGTTGCCTATGCGTCCCTGCAGCAGGTCGTCAACGACGACAGCAACCGGCTCCCGGGTGTCAGGACGGACGAAGAACCGCATCAGAAATATGCCGTGCTCGCGGATCACGCGCCGCATCGCGCGTATCGTGACGCGATACTCCGCCCCGTTCACCAACGCACTGAAGCAACCGTCACCGACGATAATGTCCTGCGAGCCATCCGATACCGGCGGCGCCGACCATTCCGCGCAGAGCGCGGTGTAGCCGAGCTTCGCGCCGGGCCATACCGCATCGATCATCGCGCGCGAGTGGTCGACAGCGACGAGCCGTGTGCCCGGCGGCCAGCGCATCAGTGCAATTTCCGGCGTCACGCCGAGCAGCATCGCCTGCGGCACTGGCAACCGGTTCGCTGCGTGCCAGTTCTGCAACGCGCGCTCGAACACTTGCATGTCTTCCGCCGCCGGGCGCAGAGGGCCCCCGATCCACTGCCATTGCCGGGCATGCCTGTTCCAGTGGTCCGGCTGCTTGCTCATGGCGGAACTCCAGTTATCAGTGCGCTCGGTCCCAGTTCGGTCCTATTCCCACGTCTACGATCAAAGGCACCGCGAGTTGCGCGACGCTGCTCATCAGCTGCGGCAGTTTTCTCTTCACCACGTCAACTTCCCCGTCCGGCGCTTCGAGCACCAGCTCGTCATGCACCTGCATGATCAGCTTGGTTTTGCGCTTGTCCGCTTCGAGCCAGTGCTGTACCGCGATCATCGCGAGCTTGACCAGGTCCGCCGCCGTGCCCTGCATGGGCGCGTTGATCGCCGCGCGCTCGGCGCCCTGGCGCCGAGCGCCGTTGCTGCTGCGGATCTCGGGCAGCCATAAGCGCCGCCCAAATACGGTTTCGACATAACCCTGCTCGCGCGCCTGCTCGCGTGTCACCCGCATGTATTCGGCGACGCCCGGATAGCGCGCGAAGTAACGGTCCATGTATTGCTGCGCGGCGGAGCGCTCGATGCCGAGCTGGCCGGCGAGCCCGAACACCGACATGCCGTAAATCAAGCCGAAATTGATCACCTTGGCGTAGCGCCGCTGCTCGGCGTCGACGCATTTCGGATCGACGCTGAAAATTTCCGCCGCCGTCGCGCGATGGATGTCCTCGCCCGCCGCGAACGCTTTGAGCAGGCTGGCGTCCTGAGAAATGTGCGCCATGATCCTGAGTTCGATTTGCGAATAGTCGGCGGAAACGATCCAGCTGCCGTGGGGCGCGATGAACGCTTCGCGGATGCGACGGCCCTCGGCGGTTCGCACCGGGATGTTCTGCAGGTTGGGATCGTTGCTCGCGAGCCGGCCGGTGATCGCCACCGCCTGCGCGTAGTTGGTGTGCACCCGGCCGGTGGCGGGATTGACCATGCGCGGCAGCTTGTCGGTGTAAGTCGATTTAAGCTTGGCGATACCGCGGTATTCAAGCAGCAGCTTCGGCAATGGATAGTCGAGCGCAAGCTCGGCCAGCACGTCCTCGTCGGTCGACGGCGCGCCGCTTGGCGTTTTCTTGACGACCGGCAGCTTCTGCTTGTCGAACAGGATTTCCTGGATCTGCTTCGGCGAATTGAGGTTGAACGGCTGCTCCGCCTGCTTGTGCGCGGCGGCTTCGAGCTCCATCATCTTGTTGCCGAGTTCGCGGCTTTGCGCCTCGAGCAGCCTGGAGTCGAGCAGTACGCCGTGACGCTCCATGATTTGCAGCACGGCCATTACCGGCATTTCGATGTCGCGGTAAATCTTCGCGAGCTTGGCGTCGTTCTCGATCTGCGGATACAGCACACGGTGCAGTTGCAGCGTAATGTCGGCGTCTTCCGCCGCGTATTCGGACGCGCGCTCGACGGCTACCTGCTCAAAGCCGATCTGGCTCGCGCCCTTGCCGGCGACCTCCTCGAAAGTGATGGTCTTGACGCCGAGATGACGCTCCGCCAGGCCGTCCATGTCGTGCGGCTTGTGGCTTTCGAGCACGTACGACTGCAGCAGCGTATCGTGCGCTATCCCGCCGAGCCGGACGCCGTGATTTGCGAAGACGTGGGTGTCGTACTTGAGATTCTGCCCGAGCTTCGCCGCCTGCCTGTCCTCGAGCCACGGCTTGAGCTTGACCAGCACCGCGGCGAGATCGAGCTGGTGCGGCGCGCCGGCATAGCGGTGCGCGAGCGGAAGATACGCTGCGTACCCGGGCTCGATTGACAACGAAATGCCGACCAACCGCGCCTGCAGCGGATCGAGGCTCGTGGTCTCGGTATCGACCGATACCAGTTTCGCCGCGGAGATTTTCTCGAGCCAGTGCTCGAGTTGTTTTTCAGTGAGAATTGTTTCGTAGTGTCGCGAGACGCCGGGCGGGAGACGAGTGGCGATGCCGGCTTCAGGCTGACTGCTGACCGCTGATTGCCGACCGCCGCTTTCTCCCAGTTCCCTTCGCCACGACTTGAACTCGAAGCGGTCATACAGCTCCGCGAGCTTGGCGGTGTCGTGCTGTGTATGTCCGAGATCTTCGAGCTTGACCGGCAGCTTGACGTCGCACTTGATCGTCAGCAGCTCGCGCGCTTTGGGCAGCCAGTCGAGGCTCTTCCGCAGATTCTCGCCGACCACGCCGTCAATCTCTCCGGCATGCTGGATGACGTTATCCAGCGTTTGGTACTGCGTGAGCCATTTGACCGCAGTCTTCGGACCGACTTTGTCCACGCCAGGCACATTGTCGACCGCGTCGCCGACCAGCGCCAGATAGTCGATGATCCGTTCCGGCCTGACGCCGAATTTTTTCTCGACGCCGGATTCGTCGAGCATCTCGTTCGACATCGTATTGACCAGCGTCACGTCCGGATTGACGAGCTGCGTGATGTCCTTGTCGCCGGTCGAAATCACGGTGCGCATGCCGTGCTTTTGCGCTTCGCGCGCGAGCGTGCCGATCACGTCGTCGGCTTCGACGCCTTCGACGATCAAAAGCGGCCAGCCCATCGCGCGGATCGCCTCATGCAGCGGTGCGATCTGCCGCACCAGGTCGTCGGGCATCGGCGGCCGGTTGGCCTTGTATTCGGGGTAAACGTCGTCGCGGAAAGTCTTGCCTTTTGCGTCGAAAACGCAGGCGCTATAATCGGCTGCGACGTCCTTGTGCAGCCGGCGCAGCATATTGAGTACGCCGTAAATCGTGCCGGTAGGTTCGCCTAGTCGGTTGTGCAGTTTTTGCAATTGCGGTACATGGAACGCTCGATACAGGTAGGACGAGCCATCAACCAGCAGTAATGTTTTTTTCATCCCGTGTAACCTGCCGGTCCTGAGAGTGTCCAACTACGATGAGGAGCAGAGAATGAGCCATCCCAACAAGATCCCGCCGCGCCTGACATCCGAGCCCGGATGGTCGGCGCGCGAGTCGTGGCGCATGTTCGGCATTATGTCAGAATTCGTCGAGGCGGCGGAGCGCCTGGGCAACATCCGGCCCGCGGTCAGCATGTTCGGCAGCTCGCGCGTTCCGGTCGACCATCCGTATTTCATGCTCGCCGAGAGAATCGCGCGCCAGTTGTCCGATGCCGGCTTCAGCGTGATCTCGGGCGGCGGCCCGGGCATGATGGAGGCATTCAACAAGGGCGCCTATTTCGGCAAGTCGCCGGCGGTCGGGCTCAATATCGAATTGCCGCGCGAGCAGTTTCCCAACTCGTATCAGGACATCAGCCTGTCGTTCCGCCACTTTTTCGCCCGCAAGGTCACGTTCGTGCGTTTTGCCACGGCTTACGTGGTGCTGCCCGGCGGGTTCGGCACGCTCGACGAACTGCTGGAGGCGCTGACGCTCGTGCAAGCCAACAAGATCCGCCGCATGCCCATCATCCTCGTCCACACGCCGTTCTGGCGCGGGCTCGTCGACTGGTTCCGCGAGCGGCTGGTCGCCGAACACATGATTGCCTCCGGCGACATGGACCTGGTGCAACTGATCGACGAGCCGAAGCAGGTGGTGGACGCGATTTTCGACTATTACGAGAAACGCGGCTTCGAGCCGTCGGAGGCGGAGAGTGAAATATTGCTGACGCTGTAGCCCGCGCTTTGAAAAAACCCCCGAAAAGCCGATAATAGGCTGCCAATACCCTAGGAATGATCATGCGCAACCTGCTTGCCATCCTGCTGCTGAGCATCGCGCTGCCAGTGGCGGCCGCGGACCGGCCGGCCGACCTGCAGCCGGTACCCGACCCGCCGCCGCCGCCGCCGGGATTCGAGCTCGACCCGGCGCTCGAGCCGCAGGTGACGATCATCAAGCGCGGCACGGATACCGTCGAAGAGTATCGTGTCGGCGGCAAGCTCTACATGCTCAAGGTCACCCCCGCCCATGGCGCGCCCTACTATCTGATCGACGAAAAAGGCGACGGCAAGATGACGCGTCAGGATACTTTCGATTTCGGCGTCCGCCCGCCGATGTGGGTCATACATTCCTGGTAATTCCGTGTGAATGGTAAATCGTGAGCGGTGAAAACGTGAAAACCGGCGTACTGGCTTTCACCATTTGCCATTCACCATTCGCTATTCACTAAAATGTCCGTCTTCACCACCGTCACGCCCGAGCAGCTGTCGGCGTGGCTCAAGCACTATTCGATCGGCACGCTCATTGAGCTCGAAGGCATCGCCGCCGGCATCGAAAACACCAATTATTTCGTCACCACCACGCACGGCCGCTACGTGCTTACGCTGTTCGAGCAGCTCAAGGCCGGCGAACTGCCCTTCTATCTCAACCTGATGGCGCATCTCGCGCGTCACGGCATTCCGTGCCCGCAGCCGATCGCCGGTCTCGACAACGAATACCTCGGCGAACTGAACGGCAAGCCGGCGGGCATCGTTACCTGCGTGCCGGGCGCCGATCTCAAGCAGGTATACGCCGCCGATTGCGCGACGATCGGCGCGCTGCTCGCGGAAATGCACCTCGCGGGCGCCAGCTACCGCGCCGAAATGCCGAACCCGCGCGGGCCCAAGTGGTGGAAAGCCGCGCTGCCGAAAGTGCTGCCGTTCCTCGACGCGCACGCCGCGGCGTTGCTCAGGGAAGAAGTGCGCTTTCAGGCGCTCTACCGCTTCGAAGATCTGCCGCGCGGAGTTATTCATGCCGATATGTTCCGCGACAATGTGCTGTGGGACAGCGGCCGCGTCGGCGGCATCATCGATTTTTATTTCGCCTGCAGCGACGTGCTGCTCTACGATGTCGCGGTTGCGGCCAACGACTGGTGCATCACTGCCGACGCCGTGCTTGACCGCGGGCGCACTACCGCGCTGCTCGGCGCTTATCATAAGGTTCGGCCATTCACCCCGATCGAGCGCGGCGCATGGCCGGTGATGCTGCGCGCGGGCGCGCTGCGCTTCTGGGTGTCGCGGCTGTATGATCTGCATCTGCCGCGCCCGGGTCTGCTCACGCATGCGAAGGACCCCGGGCAATTCCAGCGCATACTCGAGCAGCACGTTGCGCGCGAAACCGGGCTGCGCCAATTATTCGTTCCATGAACATGACGATTCGGGTAGTCGATGCCTCCCGCGGCTGGCGCTGGATCGCGGCGGGCATGCTGATTTTCCGCAAGAACCCGCCCCTGTGGGTTCTGCTGATCGCGATCCTGTTCATCGGCAGCCGCGTGCTGTTCGCAATCCCGCTGATCGGCGTGATTGCAGTACTGATCGCGCCGAATTTTCTCGCGGGTCTGTCGCACGGCGCCCAAGCGCTCGAGCAGGGCAAGCCGCTGCGGCTCGGCTATCTCGCGAGCGGCTTCCTCAAAAACGCCGCGCAGCTGATTACGATCGGCGGCGTGTCGCTGGTCGGCAATTTCCTGATGCTGATGGCGATGGTGCTGGTCGGCGGCGATGCGCTCAGCGACATCTCGAAAACGATGGCGGCAGGCGCGGCGACCCAGGAAACCGTCGAGGCGATGCGCGCTGCGGCGCCGCGCATCACGATGGCGATGATCGTCGGGTTCGGGATTTCGCTGCCGCTGATAATGGCAGTCTGGTTTGCGCCGCTGCTGGTGTTCTTCGACGACGTGAAGCCGTTGCCGGCGCTGGCGCTGAGCCTGTGGGCGTGCCTCAAGAACGTGCTGCCGCTGCTGATATATTGCGTGGCGATACTGGTGCCGTTGGTGATATTGATGCCGATAAGCCTTGCGCTGAGCCAACCCGACCTCGGGCTGTGGTTGCTGGCGCCGATATTGGTGCCGTCGGTTTACGCCAGTTACAAGGATTTGTTCGTCAGCACGCCCGCCCCGGCCTAGCGAGTCAGGCCGAGCTTAATTTGGCGTATTCGAGCGCCAGCCACTTGGTGCCGTTGCAGTCAAAATTGACTTGCACGCGCGCATCGGTACCCCGGCCTTCCGCGTTTACGATCACGCCGGCGCCGAACTTCGGATGCGTGACGTTCTGGCCGATACGCCAAGGCGCATCGGGTTGAAGGTACAAAGTTTCAGGATTAAGGTTTCGAGAATTGAACTTTCGACTTGAAACTTGAGTCCCTGGACCTGTCGCATCAGACCTTGGACTTGCAACCCTGGATCTCGGCCCTGTATTCACCCGCCTCATCAACTGTTCGGGTATTTCCCGGAAAAAGCTCGACGCGATGTTATAGCGCGTCTGCCCGTGCAGCAGACGGCTTTGCGCGAACGACAGGTAGAGCCGCCGCCGCGCGCGCGTCAGCGCCACATACATGAGCCGCCGCTCTTCTTCTTTGCCGTCGGCTTCGCTCAAGCTGTTTTCATGCGGGAACAAGCCTTCTTCGAGCCCGCTGATGAACACGCTGTGGAATTCGAGCCCTTTCGCCGAATGCACCGTCATCAGCTGCAGCGCGTCGGCGCCCGCCTCGGCCTGGTTGTCGCCCGCCTCGAGCGCGGCATGAGCAAGGAATGAAGTAAGGCTGGTGTCGTCCTGCTGCCCATCGGACACGAACCCGGCGGCGGCGTTGATCAGCTCATCGAGGTTGGCGAGCCGGTCGGCGCCGTCGCGCTCGTTCTGGTAATGCGACTTCAGCCCGCTCGCCTCGATTACATGCTCGATGATCTCGGGCAGCGGCAGGCTGGCGGTCGCCGCGCGCATGGATTCGATCAGCGCGACAAAGGCCGGCAGGCCTTTGTGAGGAGAGGCGCCGGGCGAAAGACGAGAGGCGGAGCCGGGTATCCCGGCCTTTTCTTCATCCTTTGGCTTTCCGTCTCTCGTCTCTCGTCTCTCGTCTCTCGTTCTGTCAACCGCCGCCTGCCACAGGGTCACACCCTTTGCCTTGGCGGCGTCCTGCAACTGCTCAAGGCTGCGAGTGCCGATGCCGCGCGTCGGGAAATTGATCACGCGCATGAGCGCGCCGTCGTCTTCATCGCTCGCCAGCAGCCGCAGATAGGCGAGCGCGTGCTTCACTTCCTGGCGCTCGAAAAAACGCAAGCCGCCATAAACGCGATACGCGATGCTTGCGTTGAACAACGCATGCTCGAGAACGCGCGATTGCGCGTTGGAGCGGTAGAGCAGCGCAATTTCCGCCAGGCGCACGCCTCCGTCATGGAGAGACTTTACTTCCTCGACGATAAAGCCGGCCTCGTCGATGTCGGTACCGGCCTCGTAGACGCGCAACGGCTCGCCCTTCGCTTCCGCAGTCCACAGGTTCTTGCCGAGGCGCTTGCGGTTGTGCTCGATCAGTGCATTGGCGGCATCGAGGATGCGACCGTGCGAGCGGTAATTCTGCTCGAGCTTGATGACCTTCTCGACCGCGAAGTCTTTCTGCAGGTCCTGCATATTGGCCGCCGACGCGCCGCGAAACGCGTAGATCGACTGATCGTCATCGCCGACCGCGAATACCGCGTTTTCCCTGCCGGCGAGCAAGCGCAGCCATAGATACTGCAAACGATTGGTGTCCTGGAATTCGTCGACCAGGATGTGGCGGAAGCGGCTGCGGTAATGGTCGCGCAGTGTTTCGTTTTTCGACAACAACTCGTGGGAACGCAGCAGCAGCTCGGCAAAATCGACCACGCCTTCTTTCTGGCACTGCTCGTCATAAGCGGCGTAAAGTTCCTTCATGCGGCGCGAGAAACCGTCGTACTCCTCCGCCTCGTGCGGGCGCTTGCCTTCTTCTTTGTGGCTGTTGATGTACCACGCGATCTGGCGCGGCGGGAATTTTTCCTCGTCGACGTTGGCGGCCTTGAGCAACCGTTTGATCAGCGCGAGCTGGTCCTGGCTGTCGAGTATCTGAAAAAGCTGCGGCAACCCGGCTTCGCGATAATGCGCGCGCAGCATGCGGTTGCACAGGCCATGGAACGTGCCGACCCACATGCCGCGCGTGTTGATCGGCAGCATCGAGCTGATCCGTGACAGCATTTCCTTCGCCGCCTTGTTGGTAAACGTGACCGCGAGCAACCCCCCCGGGCTCGCCTGCCCGGTCTGGATCAACCATGCGATGCGCGTCGTCAGCACACGCGTCTTGCCGCTGCCGGCGCCGGCGAGGATCAGCGCGGATTGATGCGGAAGCGTGACGGCCTCGAGCTGCTGCTCGTTGAGACCGGATAGAAAAGACGGATTCATCGGTGATGGAGAAAATTAAAGGGCGCGGCCTGCGCCGCGCCCCTTTTCAACTTGGAGCCGCAATGAATTATAGGCCAGCGGCCGCAGCATGTCGCGCCGGCAAGCAAAAGCAGCCAGCATCGCCGGCCGCTTTGCCTGAACGCGCGGCTGAATTACTTCGATACTTTCGGTTCGGTGACCCCCATCTTGCCTTTGAGCCTGCCGGCGAGCGCTTCCGCTTCCTGCTTGCTGGGCAGATTCGAGATGCGCACGCGGTAAGTCGTCCCGGACTCGCTTTTCACAGGCCGGATTTCGGCTGCGTAGCCGGCGTTGCGCAACTGATCGTAGATACCGAGCGCATCATCCTGGTTGCCGGCCTCGGCAAGATACACCCGCCATTTGCCGCCTTTGCGCAGCGCGCCCGCGCCGTCGGCGATCTCGGTCTCCGCCGCCCACTGGTCCAGTTGCTGCTTCGATACCGGCGCCACCGGTTCCGCAGGCTTATCCTTGGGCGCGGTGTAAAACGACATCGGCTGGTCCATGGTGAACGCATCATTGCCGCGCGCGACCGTGATTTTCCCCTCGATCAGGCATACGACATCGCGCGCCTTGTCGGCCTTGCCCCACAGGTCGGTGCCGCGGATACCGGCGGTGATGGTCACGATCCTGACTTTGACGTCGCGCTCGCCGCGGAACTTGTAGAGCGCCTGGGTGGTAAAGCGGAAAGCGCCGCTCAACACGTCGAGCGACGCCGTCACCACGTCCTTGAGCTTGATTTTCCTCTGGCCGAGATCGTCGAGCGCGAGGATGCCGTTCTCGCCAAGCTTGATGAGACTCCCGTCGGCAAGCCGCAGCAGCGCGCGCGCACCGGGACCGGTGTACACGCGGTCCTTGTTGTTGAGCACCGCGCCGATCGCGAGCGGATCTCGCGCGCCGCTCGTGTGCTCGACCCATGCCGGCATCTGCACGCCCTCGACCATGATATTGGGACGCGCCGCCGCCAGCGCGGAAGCCGCCACGAGCATCAATGCCGCAGTCAGAAATGCTTTGATCTTCATTGCAAGCTCCTCGATTCCAGGTGACGCAGCCTATACGGCGGAAGCAAGATTTCAGATGCGTTGCAGGTATAATTTATGTTTTTGGCTGCAAGTTCAGGCAGGTATGCGGGACAAATACAACGCCCACGTGATCGAGCGCGAAGCCCAGCAATACTGGGACGGGCAGCACTCGTTCCGCGCCGTCGAGGCGCCCGGCAAACCCAAATACTACTGCCTGTCGATGTTCCCCTATCCGTCCGGCAAGCTGCATATGGGGCACGTGCGAAACTATACCATAGGCGATGCGCTGACCCGTTACCACCGCATGCGAGGCTGTAACGTGCTGCAGCCGATGGGCTGGGACGCATTCGGGCTGCCCGCCGAGAATGCCGCGATGGCGAACAACGTCCCGCCGGCGCAGTGGACGTACGACAACATCGCCTACATGAAGAAGCAGCTCGTCTCGCTCGGTTTCGCGATCGACTGGGAGCGCGAGCTCGCGACCTGCAAGCCCGACTACTATCGATGGAACCAGTGGCTGTTCCTGCGCATGCTGGAAAAAGGCCTCGTCTACAGGAAAACCGGCACCGTCAACTGGGACCCAGTCGATCAGACCGTGCTCGCCAACGAGCAGGTGATCGATGGCCGCGGCTGGCGCACCGGCGCGCTCGTCGAGAAGCGCGAGATCCCGATGTATTACATGGCGATCACCCGGTACGCCGACGAGCTGCTAGCCGCGCTCGACACTCTGCCGGGCTGGCCCGAACGCGTAAAAACGATGCAGGCGAACTGGATCGGCAAGAGCTACGGAGTGCGGCTCGCGTTCCCCTATACGCTCGCCGGCAAGCACGACAGGCTGTGGGCGTTCACGACGCGCGCCGACACCATCATGGGCGTCACGTTCTGCGCGGTCGCCGCCGAGCATCCGCTCGCAACGCGGCTTGCGCGCGACAATTCGAAGCTCGCCGCGTTCGTCGATGAATGCAAGCGCGGCAGCGTGATCGAAGCCGATCTCGCGACGATGGAAAAGAAGGGGCTCCCGACCGGCTTCTTCGTCGCGCATCCGCTCACCGGCGAGCGTGTCGAGGTGTGGCTCGGCAATTACGTGCTGTGGGGTTATGGCGACGGCGCGGTGATGGGCGTGCCGGGCCACGACGAGCGCGATTTCGCGTTCGCCAGGAAATACGGCCTCGCGATCAAGCCTGTGATCGACGTCAATGCCAAACCTTACTCCACCGACGCGTGGCAGTCGTGGTACGCCGAGCACGGCAAGTGCGTGAACTCAGGCAAATACGATGGCCTCGATTACGCTGCCGCAGTGAATGCAATTGCGGCCGATCTCAACGCCAAGGGTCTAGGCGAGAAACAGGTGATGTGGCGGCTCAGGGACTGGGGCATCTCGCGCCAGCGTTATTGGGGCACGCCGATCCCGCTGATCCATTGCGGCGCGTGCGGCGACGTGCCGGTGCCCGACGATCAGTTGCCGGTCGTGCTGCCCGAGGATTGCGTGCCCGACGGTACCGGCAATCCGCTCAACAAGCGCGCCGATTTCGTCAATTGCAAGTGCCCGAAGTGCGGCAAGCCTGCCAAGCGCGAAACCGACACCATGGACACGTTCGTCGACTCGTCGTGGTATTACATCCGCTACGCGTGCGCCGATCAGAAAAGCGCAATGGTCGATGAGCGC
>Ga0209415_10007960_pt1 | contig 18411 bp, 12 predicted proteins | sample PeaSoiSIISIP2007_FD_187696 | JGI IMG/M metagenome (GOLD analysis project Ga0209415, IMG submission 187696) | Peat soil microbial communities from Weissenstadt, Germany - SII-SIP-2007 (SPAdes) (version 2) | ecosystem: Environmental > Terrestrial > Soil > Wetlands > Peat | place: Germany...
TCAGTTTAGCCGGATCAAGTTTTCCTTCCACGTGTTTCCGGATAGTTGGGATTCGCAGGATCTGGATCGCCCCAGTAATCCAACCCTTTACCCCGATCTCGAAAAGCGCCAAAAGTCGCGCCGGCTGGGCCGGGCCACGAAACGGCTGATCGATGTTCTGGGGAGCCTGTTCTTGCTGGCGATGTTGTCGCCCGTGTTTCTGTTGGTCGCGGCGGCGATCAAGCTGAATTCCAGCGGGCCGGTTTTGTTTCGGCAGAAACGCATCGGAGAGCATGGGACTCCGTTCACCTTCCTCAAGTTCCGGTCGATGTACACGAATAACGATCCCAGCGAGCACGAGGAATATGTTCGTCAGCTGATTGCCGGTCAAGCGGAAAAGAAGCCTGCCAACGGCAACGGAGAGGGCGTGTTCAAACTGACCAACGATCCGCGCATTACTCCGGTAGGAAGGATGCTGCGGCGCTCAAGCCTGGACGAATTGCCGCAGCTGATCAACGTGCTGCGCGGCGAAATGTCGCTGGTCGGGCCTCGTCCGCCAGTGCCCTATGAAGTGGAAGCCTACGCCACGTGGCATCGCCGCCGTCTGCTGGAAGCGAAGCCGGGGATCACCGGACTCTGGCAGGTGCACGGCCGCAGTCGCGTGGAATTTGACGACATGGTGCGGCTGGACTTGCGCTATGCCCGCGATTGCTCTCCCTTGCTCGACCTGAAGATTCTCTTGCAAACTCCAAAAGCGGTAATGGGCGGAGACGGCGCCTGTTAGTTCCAAAATTGTCGATGACCCTAGTTGACGACCCCAGTTGATGACCCTAATCGATGATGCTTTCTGCAAACTTCCCCCAGTGAATTCTGTGTGAGGACATGCAGCGTCATAAGGTGAATTCCTATGCTTAGGTTTGGTGTCATCGGTTACGGTTATTGGGGTCCAAATATCGTGCGCAATCTGCGCGCGCTCGAAGGCTGCCAGGTCGTCGGAATCTGCGATCAGACTCCGGCGGCCCGCAAGCGCATCCAGGCGGCCCATCCCGGGGTCCCGGTGCACAGCGACTCGAACGAACTGGTGAAGTCGCCCACCGTCGATGCCATCGCGGTGATCACGCCGGTATGGTCGCACTATGAACTGGCCAAGGCAGCACTTGAAAACGGCAAGCATGTGTTCGTGGAGAAGCCGTTTACCAGCAACGCCGCGCAAGCGGAAGAACTGATCGACCTGGCGGAGCGGAAAAAGCTGCAGATCATGGTCGATCATACGTTCCTGTTTACCGGCGCGGTCCGCAGAATACAGAAGTTGCTCGCCGAAGGGACGCTCGGCAAACTCTACTACTACGATTCCACGCGAGTGAACCTGGGCCTGTTTCAGCATGATTGCAACGTGATTTGGGACCTCGCCCCACACGACCTCTCGATCATGAACCACCTGCTGCACAAGGATGCCGAGGCCATCTCGGCCACCGGGGAGGCGCACCTCAACGGGCACGAGGATATTGCCTTCATTACCGCGTATTTTCCGGACAAGATGATCGCGCATGTCAACGTGAACTGGATTTCTCCGGTCAAGGTCCGAACCACGCTGATCGGCGGCGAAAAGAAAATGCTGGTCTGGAACGACCTTGAGGCTGACGAGAAGCTGAAGATCTACGACAAGGGTGTGGATGTGAAGAGCCAGGAAGGTGTGTACAACCTGCTGGTAAGTTACCGCTCCGGTGACATGTGGGCGCCGCAGGTCGAACAGGTGGAGGCGCTCAAGCTCGAACTCGGATACTTCGTGGAATGCATCCAGAAGAACGAGGCGCCTTTCAATGACGGCTATGCGGGACTGAAGGTGGTCCGCATGTTGGAAGCCGCGAGCCGATCGCTCGCCAAGCGCGGCGAACTGGTCTACGTTTATCGCGCCTCGGAGAAAGCGCACACCTCTTCAACGGTAATGAGTCAGGGCACTCCCGCTTCTGGGCACCGAGGAGAATGGCAACGATGAGAAATGAGGATTCGATGATGACCAATGACCCTTCAACCATGACGCTGGAATGGCAGGCCGATGCGCGCTGGAGCGATGTCGTTCGTCCCTACCTCGCGGAGGATGTGGTGCGTCTGCGGGGGTCCATCCAGATCGAACACACGCTGGCGCGGCTGGGAGCGGAACGGCTCTGGAAACTGCTTCACACCGAGCCCTATGTACCGGCGCTGGGGGCGATGACCGGCAATCAGGCGGTGCAGCAGGTGAAGGCGGGATTGCAAGCCATCTATGTCAGCGGCTGGCAGGCGGCGGCGGATGCGAACGAAGCGGGCCAGATGTATCCCGACCTGAATCTGTACCCGTCGGACTCGGTTCCGAAACTGGCGGCGCGGCTCAACCAGGCGCTGGTTCGTGCCGACCAGATCGACCACGAGCAGGGAAAGAATCAGATCCACTGGTTTGCTCCGCTGGTCGCCGATGGCGATACCGGGTTCGGCGGGACCCTGAATTCGTTTGAACTGATGAAGGCAATGATCGAGGCGGGCGTTGCCTGCGTTCATTTTGAGGATCAGTCCTCGTCGGCAAAAAAATGCGGTCACCTGGGCGGCAAGGTTCTGGTTCCGACCAAGGAAGCGGTGCAGCGACTGATCGCGGCCCGGTTGGCGGCGGATGTAATGGGAGTTCCGACCCTGATTATGGCTCGTACCGACGCCGAGAGCGCGGGTCTGCTGACCAGCGACGCCGATGCTTGCGACCGTGAATTCATGACTGGAGAGCGCAACGAAGAAGGGCTGTTTGTGATCCGCAAGGGCCTGGAGTCGGCCATCGCGCGCGCCCTGGCCTACGCTCCTTACGCCGATCTGTTGTGGTGCGAGACCTCGACTCCCGACGTTGAAGATGCGCGCAAGTTTGCCGAAGCCGTGCTGGCCCGCTATCCCAACAAGATGCTGGCCTACAACTGCTCACCCTCTTTTAACTGGAGAAAACATCTGGATGAGCACGCGGTTGCGAGGTTCCAGAACGAATTGGGCGCGATGGGATACAAATTCCAGTTCGTTACGCTGGCCGGTTTTCACGCCCTGAATCTCTCCATGTTCGATCTGGCGCGAGGCTACAAAGTGCACGGCATGGCCGCTTATTCCCGGCTGCAGGAAAAAGAATTCGGACGCGAGCGCGATTTCGGCTACGAAGCGGTCAAGCATCAGCGCTTCGCGGGCACAGGATACTTCGACGCGGTGCAGCAGACGATCATCGGGGGCGGGGGTTCGACGCTGGCTCTACGGGGATCGACCGAAGCGGCGCAGTTTACCCAAGACTGTTTGAGCAAGCAGCGTCCAACCGCTACTCATAGAGTAAACAGCGGAGTGAACGGCAAAGTGAACGGTAAGGTTAACGGCAGAGCTGACGGCAAGGCGAACGGAAAATCGAACGGAAACGGCCATGGCCACTTAAAGTCCGAGTTGGCCTTGGCGGACGCCCGGCGCTCCTAATTCGCGAGGGCGCCGCTCGACCGCGCCCGACCGCATTTCGCACTCCACGTAGTGAGTTTCTCGCCCGGTAATTCCACCCTCAGCGCAAGTCCATAGCTATCGAAGAGATGAACAGGAGTCGGTCGACAATGGATCAATTTCTAAGTATCGCCCCGGATGTGAAGCTCGGGGAAGGAGTCAGGCTGTCGAAGTTCATCAATCTCTATGGTTGTGAGATTGGTGACGAAACAAAAATCGGCGCGTTCGTCGAAATTCAGAAAAACGCCTCGGTCGGCAAGCGCTGCAAGATTTCGAGCCACACCTTCATTTGTGAAGGGGTAACGATTGAAGACAACGTATTCATCGGCCACGGCGTGATGTTCATCAACGACTTGTATCCACGCGCTACCACTGCCACCGGGGGCCTGCAGACCGAAGCCGACTGGCGTGTGGAACGGACAGTGGTGAAAAAGGGAGCCTCGATTGGCTCCGGTGCGACCATCCTCGCTAATACCTGCATTGGAGAGAACGCCATTGTGGGAGCGGGCGCCGTGGTCACCAAGGATGTACCCGCCAATACGATCGTTGCCGGCAATCCAGCGAAGTTCTTACGTCATATCGAAACGGGGGTAGCGCAGTGAATGATCCGCAAAATATTCCTTTTCTTGATCTGGTCACGCCGCATGTCGAGCTCGAGGCGGAGCTGACCGCGGTTTTTCAACAGGTAATCCGCACTGCTGGCTTCGTCGGTGGCCCGCTGGTGGAAAAGTTTGAAAAAGAGTTTGCCGCGTTCTGCCACGCCGAACGTGCGGTCGCGGTCAACAGTGGCACGGATGCCGTCCGTTTCGCGCTGATGACAGCCGGAGTGAAAAAGGGCGACGTGGTGATCACGGTTCCGAACACCTTCATTGCCACAACCGAAGCCATCTCGCAGGCGGGAGCGCTGCCGGAGTTTGTCGACATCGACGAGCGCACCTATAACATGGATCCGGCCAGACTGCGGGAGTATCTGGAATCGCAATGCACCGTATCGGAAGCAGGCAAGCTCATCAGCAAGCGGAGCAAGCAGCCGGTAACGGCGATTGTTCCGGTTCACTTGTACGGGCAGATGGCGGATATGGATGCGATTCTGGAACTGGCTGAGCGGTATCGGCTGATGGTGGTGGAAGACGCGTGCCAGGCGCACGGGGCCGAATATTTTTCGCGCAAACAGAACCGCTGGTTGCCGGCGGGTTCCATGGGCCGCGCCGGCGCCTTCAGCTTTTATCCCGGAAAGAATCTGGGAGCTTGCGGCGAAGGGGGCGCGATTACTACGAATGACGCGCGGCTGGCGGATGCCTGCAAGATGATCCGCGATCATGGCCAGGCGAAAAAGTATTACCACGATATCGAGGGCTACAACGGACGTCTCGATGCGATCCAAACGGGAATCCTAAGCGTGAAATTGAAACACCTGGCTGGGTGGAATGCGAAACGGCGCGAAAGAGCGGCGGAGTACAACCGTTTTTTTACTGCCTGCGAGGTTGGAGTGCAGACGCCTTACGAGCCCTCCTGGTCGCGTGCCGTCTATCACCTGTATGTCGTGCAGGCCGAGGATCGCGAAGGCATGATGGCGCATCTGGGGAAGGCCGGCATCGGCGCCGGCATTCATTATCCGATTCCGCTCCACCGTCAACGGGCTTATGACTCCCTGGGATACAAAGCCGGAGATTTCCCGGTGACCGAGAAAGTCGCGAGCCGGATTGTCTCTCTGCCGATGTTTCCGCATCTGACCGCCGAGCAACAGGGGCGGGTGGTGAATGAAGTCGCGTGCTTCTTGCAGACGGCCGTGGCCGCGAGCAAGTACAGCGTTCAAATCAGTCTCGATCGCGAAAAACTAGAAAATCCTCCCCAGAGGAAAAGATGATGTCCAACACCACCCTGGCCATCCCCGAAGCACCAACAATACTTTCACCGTCGGTTCGTAGATCGGTCCATAAGAAGATTTGGATCGACCTGGACAATTCTCCGCATGTGCCTTTCTTTCGTCCCATCATCGATGAGCTCAGAAGGAGAGGTTATGAGGTGTTTCTCACCGCCCGGGATGCGTACCAGGTTCGCGAACTCCTGGAATTTTACGGAGTCGAGGGCAAGGTCATAGGAAAGCACTATGGCAAGCACAAGATCCTCAAGGCGCTCGGAACATGCTGGCGAGCCGTGGTTTTAACCGCGATGGTTCGCAAGGAGAAGCCGGATATTTCGGTTTGCCATGGATCGCGGGGTTGCCTCATCACGTCGAAGCTGCTGAAGATTCCGAACCTTACGATCACCGATTACGAGTTCACCGCGGCTGTGCCCTCCATGAGGCCGACCTGGCTGATGGTGCCGAGCGTGGTGCCCGAGGACCACATGGGCACTGGCGGCCCGATCCTCCTGAAGTATCCGGGGATCAAAGAAGATGTGTACCTGTCGAGATTTACCCCCGATCGGGACTTGAAAAAGCGCCTAGGGATTCCACCCGAAGCGTTGCTAATTACCGTTCGGCCCCCCGCCACCGAAGCTCACTATCACAATCCTGAGGCCGAGGTACTGTTGAAAGCGGCGCTCGACCGCTTTGTCGCGCATGCCGACGCGCAGATCATTCTTTTGCCCAGAAATAAGAGACAGGATGCGGAACTGCGCGGGGCGTGGCGGGAGGCAATTGCCGCGGGCAAAATTCTGATTCCAGACCATGTCGAAGACGGGATGAATCTGATCTGGAATTCCGATCTGGTGATCAGCGGCGGCGGCACCATGAACCGGGAAGCGGCCGCCATGCGAGTGCCGGTCTACAGCATCTTCCGGGGAAAAATTGGCGCCGTCGACCGCTATCTGGCGGACGAAGGCCGCCTCGTGCTGCTGGAGAGCGTGGAAGATGTTCGAACCAGGATTGTCGCGGTGCGCCGGCAGAAAAGTCTGAAAGCGCTTACGGAGAACTATGTGCCGGCGCTGGAAATGATCGTGCACCATATCGAAACCCTTCTTGCCAGCATGCCTTCGAACATGCCTTCGAACACCGAGAAGCGGAGCTAGCAGGCGCGCGGCAAAGACGACAGCCAAGATGCGAGATTCCGTATCCAACCTGAACCAGGACGTTGAACAGGCAACGCGGAAGCTTCTGGCGTACTGCCGGCACAATGACTGGGCGGGACACGATCCCTACGACGCCTTGAACAGCGGCCTGTTTAAGGCGCTGCCGTTTCTCGACTCCAGATTCCCCCGCCTCGCGCTTACCCAGCTGTTGAAGCGCAGTCCGATCAATGTGCGCAGCCTGGCGCTGGTTCCGAAAACGCAGAACCCGAAAGCGTTGGCTCTTTTTGTCATGGCGTTGCTCAAACTCCCGAACACAGTTGTGGATGGCCGTGACGATCTCATCCGCTACCTGATCGACCGCTTGGCCAGGCTGCGCTCCTCGGGAATTTCTTACTGGGCCTGGGGATACAGCTTTCCGTGGCAGGGACGCAGCATTCTGGTGCCGGCGGACGCGCCCAATCTGGTTTGCACGACCTTCGTAGCGGCCGCTCTGCTCGATTCATTCGAGCAGGATCCGTATAAGCAGCAGCAACCCCCAAATTGCCTAACCATGGCGGTAAGCGCGGCGGAATACATACTGCAGGAACTATATTGGACGGACGGAGCCCGGGCCGGCTTCAGTTATCCGATGCCCGGACTGCGCGGCGAAACCCACAATGCCAATCTGCTCGCGGCGGCTTTGTTCTGCCGTGTGTACAAGCACACCGGCGAGAAGAGATTCCTGGAACCAGCGCTGCGAGTCGCGCGCCAGGCGACAGGGAAGCAGCAGCCGGATGGGTCGTGGTTTTACGGCGAGCATCCGTCGCAGCGCTGGATCGACAACTTTCACACCGGATTCAACCTGGACGCATTGCAGTCGATTGGGCGGTCACTTGAAACATCGGAGTTCGACTCCAGCATGCAACGCGGCTTCGAGTTCTATCGGGCCCATTTCTTTCGTGAGGATGGGGCTCCAAAGTACTTCCATGATCGTGCTTACCCGCTGGATATTCACTGTGTGGCGCAGAGCATCCTCACGCTTCTTGCCTTCCGTGATCTCGATCCGTTGAATGTGCCGCTGGCGCACTCCGTGTTCGACTGGGCGATGAAGCACATGTGGGATGACCGCGGCTTTTTCTACTACCGCGTCCTGCGCTTGTGCACTATTCGCACCTCTTATATGCGGTGGTCGCAGGCTTGGATGCTGCTGGCCCTGTCGTCCTTGCTGGACGAAGCGGGCGCGCGAACGAAAGACTGGGAAGGGGAGAAACATAAGGTCTTGGTGCACGCGTGATGACTTTGCCTACCTACGTTGTCATTACCCCCGCGCGGAACGAGGCGCGCTTCATTGAGCGGACGCTCGAATCCGTAGTGGCGCAAACGGTCCGGCCCGCGAAATGGGTGATTGTCAGCGATGGCTCGACCGACGGTACCGACGATCTCGTCAGCAAATATGCGGCCGAGCATTCCTGGATTGAGTTGCTCCGCATGCCCGAACGTCAGGAACGGCATTTTGCCGGCAAGGTCCTGGCGTTCAATGCCGGCTATGCCCGGGTTAAAGACGTGCCTTACGAAGCGATCGTCAGCCTGGATGGCGATATTTCATTTGACCAGGGCTACTTTGAATTTCTGCTGGGCAAGTTGGCCGGCGACCGGGCCCTGGGATTGGTGGGAACGCCGTTCCGCGACTCGCAGAATGAGACTTACGACTACCGTTTCGTGAGCATCGAGCATGTTTCCGGCGCGTGCCAGGTTTTTCGGCGCGAGTGTTTTGAGCACATCGGCGGCTACGTGCCGGTGAAGGGCGGTGGCATCGATCATATTGCCGTGATCACCGCCCGGATGAAGGGCTGGAAAACACGAGCGTTCCCCGAAAAAGCCTGCATCCATCACCGCGATATGGGCACGGCGCAGCGCGGCAGCGTGATGGCGAGATTCAAATTCGGAATGCAGGATTACGCGCTCGGCGGGCATCCGCTGTGGGAAATCTTCAGAACGCTTTACCAGATGTCGAATCGCCCTTACGTGCTCGGCGGCCTGATGGTCGGATGCGGATACTTCTGGGCCCTGGTCCGGCGCGCGCCTCGGCCTGTGTCCGGCGAATTGATCGCGTTTCGCAGACGGGAGCAGATGCAGCGGCTGAAAAACTTCCTCACAGGCAATCGTGGTCACGCCAAGTCCCAACGCACGGCTCCCGAGGGGCGGGCATAAATCAGAGATGACCTGGACTTGGTTCGGGCAAGTCTCTGGCCGCCAACTCTTCATTCAAGGCAAATCAACCGATGAAACTCGACGTGGCTTCGATGGTTGCGCGGTCCAGTAGTAATGCGGCTGCCGCCTGCGCGCAAACCAGCGATTCGTCCGCTCCATCCGCGGACACCGCTCCTAACAATCCGGCAACGGCAAGCACCGGGTGCCTGATCGTGAATGCCGACGATTGGGGAAGGGATCGAGCGACTACCGACCGCACGTTCGAGTGCACGGCGCTCGGAACCGTTTCTTCGGTGAGCGCCATGGTTTTCATGGCGGACTCGGAGCGGGCCGCCGAAATCGCTGTCCGGTCGGGAATCGATGCCGGTCTTCACCTCAACTTCACCGAGCCGTTTTCGGGGCCGAACGTCCCTGCGCCACTGCTCGAGCGGCAGCGCAAACTCAGACGGTTTCTATTGTGGCATCCGCTCGCCCGGATTTTTTACCACTCCAGTCTTGCGGAGTCGTTTGAATACGTGGTGGCGGCCCAGATTGACGAATTCCGGAGTCTCTACGGACGAGATCCGCAACGGATCGATGGTCATCACCACCTCCATCTTTGTGCGAATGTCCGAATGGATGGATTACTGCCGGCGGGCCTACTCGTCCGGCGAAACTTTTCATTTCTGCCGGGAGAGAAGAGTCTGCCGAACCGTCTGTATCGCAAAGGGGTAGACCGCCGGCTGGCCAATCGCTATTTTCTCGTCGACCATCTGTTCAGTCTGGCGCCGCTCCAGCCGGCGGCCCGGCTGCAGCGCATATTTTCGCTGGCCCGCACTTCGGTGGTGGAACTGGAGACCCATCCCATCAATCCCGAGGAGCACAAGTTCCTAACGTCGGGTGAGATGCTGCGGCAGTTGGGCGATCTGGCCATTGCCCCGAATTTCACCGCGCCTTTCACCACGCTGGCGCGCGGCAATGCTGCTCCTATCAGGAGCGCGCACGCGAAGACCAAACACATCAGCATTTGTGTGTGCACCTACAAACGGCCGGATTTTCTGATGCGCGAACTGAAAGCGCTGAACCAGCAACAGACGGACGGGCTGTTCACATATTCAATCGTGGTGGCCGACAACGATCGTTTGCGATCGGGCGAGACGGTGGTCGAGGAGTTTCGGCAATCAACCTCCGCTTCCCCTTCGGTTCCTATCCGCTACTGCGTCGAGCCGCGGCAGAATATTGCGCTGGCGCGGAACAAGGCCGTCGAGAACGCCGAAGGGGATTTTGTCGCATTCGTCGACGACGACGAATTCCCGGCGGAAAACTGGCTGATCAATCTGTTTCGTGCCTGCGAGCAATACCAGGTGGATGGCGTGCTCGGAGGGGTGCGTCGGCAGTTCGATGAGGCACCGCCCGAGTGGGTCGCCAAGGGCGAGTTTTATAAGCGTCCGCTTCGTCCTACCGGGCTACCGGTGCGGTGGACCGCGGGACGCACCGGCAACGTGCTGTTGCGAAAAACGGCGTTTGCGGCGGGCGAGCCACCCTTCCGCCCGGAATTTCGCCATGGCGAAGACCAGGATTTTTTTCGCAGAGCGATCGACAGAGGATGCCGCTTCATTTGGTGCGGTGAGGCGATCACCGAGGAAGTGATACCTCCCGTTCGCTGGAAACGCAGGTTCATGCTGAGGAAGGCGCTGCTGCGCGGGTCGAGCGCCGCGTTGGTTCCAACACTGGGCGCGGACGACATTTGGAGGTCGATCATTGCCGTCCCCGCCTACACTCTGGCATTGCCGTTCGCGCTGGTTTTTGGGCAGCACCATTTCATGTCGCTGGCAGTAAAGCTTTGCGACCATCTCGGCAAGCTGCTGACGTTGGCCGGAATCAACCCCATTCGAGAACAGTACGTAACCGAGTAATTGGGAGAGGAACGATGAAGTGCGGTAGCAACGACGTCATGATTCGAGGACGATTCCTGCGGGTCGCTCATCTTGACATCGATAAATACGAATCCGTCCGATCGCCGGAAACATTGCTGGCAGATTTGCGCAACGCCAAAGGCCGAATCGACCTCTTCACGTTTATGCAGATCATGCCGGACAGGGCGGCAAAATACGAATATCACATGGAAATGGACAACCTGGCGATCTTGCCGGTCTCGACATTTGACCACTGGTGGAACAAGCAGATCCGCTCCTTTCCGCGCAACCGGGCGCGGCAAGCCGAGAAGAGGGGTGTGACGCTGCGGGAAGTGCCGTTCGACGACGCTCTGGCTGAGGGCATCTGGGAGGTGTACAACGAGACCAAAGTGCGGCAGGGGAAACCGAACGTCCACTATGGCAAAGACCTGGCAACCGTGCGCCGGGAAGCGGCCACCTTTCCCGATCGCAGCGTGTTTATCGGCGCATTTTTCGAGGAGAAGCTGATTGGCTTTGTGAAGATGGTGATCGATGAAACCCGGACCCAGGCCAGCTTGATGAACATTGTTGCGATGGTTCGGCACCGCGATAAAGCGCCCACCAACGCGCTGATTGCCCATGCCGTCCGCGCCTGCGCCGACCGCGGGATCCCCTACCTGATGTATCAGAGTTTTGCGTATGGAAATAAGGAAACCGACAGCCTCGCGAACTTTAAGGAGATTAATGGTTTTGAGCGCGTCGATCTGCCCCGGTATTACGTTCCGCTGACTCCACTGGGGCGGGTCGCCCTGCGATTAGGCCTGCATCACAAACTCATGGATCAACTGCCCAAGCCCGTCGCGGCAAAACTGCGGCAGTTCCGCAGCGCCTGGTACAACCGCAAGCTCCAGTCCGTGTCCGAAACTTCCTAAAGGAAAACAACCATGCCGGGAATTGTAGGACTCATCACGAGGCTGCCGCGCTCACAGGCGGAGCCGCAGTTGCTGACGATGGTAGGCAACCTGCAGCACGAGTCGTTCTACACCAGCGGAACTTTGGTGGACGAGCGCCTGGGCGTCTACGTGGGCTGGGTGGAGCGTAAGAACTCGTTCGCCGACGGGATGCCGCTGGTCAGCGAAAAGGGCGATGTTTCGCTGGTTTTTTCAGGAGAGGAGTTTCCTCCACCTGGAACTGTGCGCCGTCTTAAAGAACGGGGACACGCGTTCGAGTCAGACGGCCCGGAATATTTGGTCCATCTCTACGAGGACGATCCTTGCTACCCAGCCGGTTTGAATGGAAGGTTTCACGGATTGTTGATGGACCGGAACCAAGCGCTCGTGAAGCTGTTCAACGACCGCTACGGGATGCACCGGATCTATTATCACGAAGCGAGAGAAGGCTTCTATTTTGCGGCGGAAGCGAAAGCGATTCTGGCCGTCCGCCCGGAGCTGTGCACCGCAGACCTGCGGTCCCTCGGTGAGTTCATCTCCTGCGGTTGTGTGCTCGAGAACAAGACGCTGTTCGAAGGGATTCATGTACTTGCACCCGGTTCGAACTGGGTGTTTCGCAACGGAGCAGTGGAGCGAAAAGAGAATTACTTTGAGCCGCGGGAGTGGGAGGACCAGACCCCGCTTGAGCCCGAAGCATATTACCAGCAGCTGCGGGAGGTCTTTGCCGATAATCTGCCCCGACATTTCAAATCGCGCGAAGCGATTGGGATGTCGCTGACCGGCGGACTGGACACGCGCATGATCATGGCGTGGCACAAGGCCGCGCCGGGAACGCTGCCTTGCTATTCCTTTGGCGGCATGTACCGCGACTGTCAGGACGTCACGCTGGCACGCAAAGTGGCAGCCGCCTGCGGACAAACGCACCAGGTGATTCCGGTGGGCGAGGAATTCCTGTCACGGTTCCCGCACTATGCCGAGCGCACTATTTACCTGACCGACGGCTGCGTGGACATGAGCCGCACCCCGGACCTGTATGTCAATGAATTAGCCACCAAGATCGCCCCGGTGCGAATGACGGGGAATTATGGTGGAGAGGTGCTGCGCCGGGTAAGGGCGTTTAAAACCGGGCAGCCGCCCCCGGGACTGTATCGTCCTGAGCTCCTTTCGTATATCGCGCAAGCCAGCCAGACCTACGGCCGCGTGATCCAGGGACATCCGCTTTCGTTTGCTGTATTCCGGCAGGCTCCCTGGCATCACTACGGTCTGCTCGCTCTCGAACAGACTCAGCTCGCACTGCGCTCTCCGTATCTGGATAATGACATCGTTCGAACGGTATTCCGCGCGCCGCAGTCGGTCCTCACGAACAATGACGTTTCGCTCCGTCTGATTAAGGATGGGGACGCCTCCCTCCGCCGTTTGCGCACCGATCGCGGAGTCGGTGGAAACGCGTCGCGGCTCGCCGCAGCCGCTGCCCGAGGATACCTGGAGTTCACATTCAAGGCCGAGTACGCCTACGACTACGGAATGCCGCAGTGGGTGGCTCGAATCGACCACGCTTTCTCGCCGCTTCACCTGGAGCGGCTGTTTCTAGGAAGACACAAGTTTTACCATTTTCGTGTGTGGTACCGGGATAAAGTGGCCGCTTACATCCGGGAGATGTTGCTCGACTCCCAGACCTTGTCGCGCCCTTACCTGGAGCGCAAGGGAGTTGAAGAAATCGTGGCTGGCCATCTCAAGGGAAATCGCAACTACACCAGTGCAATCCATAAAGTGCTCACCCTGGAGCTGATTCACCGGCTTTTCCTGGACTCCCAAATGACGCGCCGCCTCCCGATTCAACGCGTCTCATTAAGCCCGGCCTTTGCAGGACAAGGCTTGGGGAGCCGTTGAGTGCACGCTGGAATCGCAGCGCTCGTGTTCGCCGCGGGAATCCTGGGACTCTTCTGGCTCGATCGGGACCCGAAGTCGCACACGTCCAAGGCGCTATGGATTGCCGTCATCTGGTTGTCCATCGCCGGGTCGCGGAGTGTCGGCCAATGGATGGCGACGGTGCACGGCGACTCCATCACCGATACTTCATCGGCGGAATCGACGTACACCGAAGGCAGTCCCACAGATCGCCTGGTGTACAGCGGATTGCTGCTGGCTGGGTTGACTGTGCTCGCGACCAGGAGGCAGAGAGTTCTGGGAATTCTGCGAGCCAATTGGCCGCTGGCTGCTTTTTTTGTCTACTGTGCCCTGAGTATCGTCTGGTCCGACTACCCCGATGTCGCGTTCAAACGGTGGATCAAGTCTCTGGGCGACGTGGTCATGGTCCTGATCATCCTGACGGATCGCGATCGCTACGCCGCTATCAAGCGTGTGTTGGCGTGGACCGGCTTTCTCCTGATCCCCATTTCCGTGCTGTTCATCAAGTTTTACCCCTCGTTGGGGCGAGGTTACCACCAGTGGTTCTGGACGCCCTACTACATCGGCGTTACCACCAACAAAAACGAACTGGGGCGAATTTCTCTGCTGTTGGGCTTAGGTTTTCTGTGGCGCTTTTTGACCGCTTTGCGCAGCCCGCAGTGCGCGGCCCGGAACCGACAGCTCCTCGCCTTTGGCACTTGTCTGGCGATGGTGTTCTGGCTGTTTTGGATGGCCCATTCGATGACCTCCTTATCCTGCTTTTTGCTGGCCGCCTCCCTCTTGCTAGCGACCGGCTTTCGCACGGTTGCCCAGCGGCCCTGGATGGTGCACTTGATGGTGCTCGCGATTCTTTCCGTGTCTATAACGGTTCTCTTTCTCGACATGGGATCCGGCATCCTCACAAGCATGGGCCGGGATCCGACGCTCACCGGCCGCACCGATATTTGGAAACTCGTGCTGGGCATGACTGGAAATCCATTGGTCGGCACCGGCTTCGAGAGCTTCTGGCTGGGGAAACGGCTGGAGAAGATGTGGAGCATCTACTGGTGGCATCCTCGGGAGGCGCACGACGGGTACATCGAAGTCTTTCTGAACTTAGGGTGGCTGGGAATCGTGATGTTTGGGATCGTGCTCGCTACCGGTTATCGGACGGTCATGAGCGCGTTCCGCCGGAACGTGGAGGAGGGAAAACTGCGGTTGGCCTACTTAGTCGCCGCGGTTGCCTACAACTTCGCGGAGTCCGCGTTCGGGCCGCTCAGTCTGATATGGATCTTCTTTTTGCTGGCCACGTTCACGGTTCCGGGAGGTTGGATAAAGACGAAATCCAGGAAAGCCGCGCTCGTTACCGCGACAGCTTTTCCGGTCAGTGTACCCGAGCAAGTCTTGACCTGAACCAGGGCAGCCGATTCGCCATCCGTTGCCATAGCGCTAACCCGTTGATATTACGAAAAGTGAACCCGTGATTCCCCCAAACAAAAGGTCCGCATGGGTGTTTGGCCAGCCGGTCATGGCCCCACCGCCCTGTGCTACCTCAAACTGGATGCACTTCCGTGTCTTGCACGTCGTTGATGAAGACATAGACTGAGAACAGGCGGCCAGCGGGCCATTTCCTAAGCTTGTGTTCCCGGGCCGAACCGAGCCAGCAACCGAACATGCGAAAAACAAGCCCCCATTTTTTTCTCTTCATCTTCGTGATCGTTTTCATGATCCTTGGTGTGTCGCTTCATGCCAACGCGCAGCTTTGGTCCGGCATTCTTGATCCGACTCGTGCCGTCGACTGGAGCACCGTGGGAGTGGGCGGAATCCCTCCTCGCGCGACGGCTTGTACAACCGTGGCTCCAAACGGCACGAATGACATGACGGCGGCAATCAATTCGGCGCTGTCTGCCTGTGCCTCCGGGCAGGCGGTGGTCCTGGCATCGGGCACGTTCAGGGTTAATGGCAACATCAACGTACCGGCCAATGTCACCTTGCGCGGGGCGGGTGCAAACCTGACAATTCTCGACGCTCACGGTTCGGGAAACGGCGTCATCAATCTCGGATCTGGAAGTCCAAACTATCCCGGCGTATCGGTTACGAGCGGGGCGGCGGCTGGTTCTACCAGCATAGTAGTAAGTAACGCCAGCGGGATTAGCGTTGGCACTTACCTGATGATCACGGAATTGAACGATTCCTCCTACGTGACGTCTAAGGGGGGCGAGGGCAACTGCAACTGGTGTGACGAATATAACGGAACGCGTTCCCGGGGACAGATGCTGGAAGTCACCTCGGTCTCTGGAACCGCCATCGGATTTACTCCGGCGCTATATACGAACTACAGCAACACGCCTCTGGTCGCAACCATGACAGCCACCAAGTATGCCGGAGTCGAAGCTCTTCAGGTGTACTCCAACAATACCGGGTATGTGGCCAGTTTCATGATGAATGCCTGCGCCTACTGCTGGATCAAGGGCGTGGAAGCGAATTACACTGACGGAAATTTTGTCGAGGTCCACTACGGGTATAAAGACGAAGTTCGGGACAGCTATTTTTCCAATGCTTATTCGCACAAACCAGGCCAGACCGATTCCGACGTCTTCATCGCGAACGAGACCGGCCTCTCTCTGGTGGAGAACAACATCATCGAGCGCGGCCATCTTTCGGTCATGATCGACTGGGGCGCTGCCGGGAACGTCATCGGGTACAACTATACCGAGGGCGAATTTGATTCGCGCACTCCCAACTTCGTAATGGGCGGCATCACGTTTCACGGCGCCCATCCCCAGTTCAACCTGATCGAAGGAAACGTATTCAACCGGTTCGAGCCGGACGAGATCTGGGGTTCCTCCAGCACCGGTACGGTGTTTCGTAACTGGACCACGGGCACAACGCTGGTATGCAGCCCCATGACGGGCAGAGCAACCGTCGATTGTTCCGGAAGCAATGGCTCGTGGCAATTCCAGGCTTCGCGCAGCATGGCCATCGACCATCTCTCAACTTCTTATAACCTTGTGGGAAACGTGGCCGGATCCGCCGCTCAGAATGCTCTGATGGCTTACGGAACGCAACAAACCACACACGTAGGCGTCCTGCAGTATTCCTCGTCGCGTTCCTACGATTCGGTGAACTACAATTTTACGTTCGGATATGGCGAAGCTAACGATGATGGGTCCGGAACCGGTTGTTCCGGGTCCACAGATCCGCCCTGCCACAGTGCCAATGCCTATGCTACGGCGTTTCTTCATGGCAATTACACGAACGCCGACGGAGCCATCAACTGGGCGTCCGGGGTGACTCACACGCTTCCGCCGTCATTCTATCTTTCGAGTACTCCGGCCTGGTGGCCATCGTCGCTTGCGTTTCCTGCAATCGGACCGGACGTGACCGGCGCTCCCGGGGGCGGCGGGCATGCTGGACTTATTCCGGCCCAGAACTGCTACCTGAATGTCATGGGAGGCAGCGAAGGCGGAGCCGGCAGTCCCCTGACTTTCAATGCCAACACCTGCTATCCACCGACGCAGATTTCGCCTCCAACACAACTTAAAGCCGTCGTTCACTGATCGGTCCTCACACCGGTACGATCGTTAATTTCGACAATGGCGGCTCGACGAAGCCGCAGCCTTGCTGAAGGCAGTCATACCCGCCGCGGTTCCGGCCTTTCCAGGTCATCGAATGTTCAGATCATGGGATGTTCGGGTCATCGGATATTGGGATCGCGTTCCCTTTTTGTGCCTTTTCCACAACCTGGTCAACAGCGACAAATAATGAAAAGAAACAGAGTCTTCACGCCGGCCCCAGGTTCAAGCCTGTACCAACGCTTAATTCCGAAGCAGCGACTGGTGGAGAGCGAACTTGAAGCCCTTTGATGCCGACGGCAGTTTTCGGCCCGGTGTCGATCGGGGCGAGACACGCCAACTTGCCGTCCGGGGCGCGGGCTTTACGCTACTCTCCGGGGGCCTTGGTTTTGGCGTCCAGATGATCTCGACGGTGGTGCTGGCTCGTCTGTTGACGCCATCCGACTTTGGGCTGGTAGCCATGGTTACCACCTTCAACCTGCTGCTCACCAACTTTGGGATGAATGGATTCACCGAGGCGATCCAGCAGCGTGAAGAGATCAACCGTTCGCTGGTGAGCAACCTGTTCTGGATTAACCTGGGCGTGGGCGGTTTACTGACGGTCGGGTTCGCGGCCTCGGGATCGCTGATGGCACGATTCTATGGGGACGCCAAAGTAGCGCACGTGGCGATCGCCATAGCGCCGACGATTTTTCTCAACAGTATCGCGGTCCAGCATCTCGCGCTCCTCAAGCGGGCCATGCGTTTCTCAACCGTGTCATTCAACGAGATCGCTGCCCGTGCTGTGTCTGTGCTGGTTGCAATCGGGCTCGGATGGGGCGGTTTTGGATACTGGGCGCTGGTCGCGGCAGCGCTGGCAGCGCCCCTGACCGTCGCCATCGGAGCGTGGATCCAGTGCCGTTGGCTGCCAAGCCTGCCCCGCCGCGCGCCGGGAACCGGCGAGATGGTGCGCTATGCGTTCAACGTTTATGGACGGTTCAGCTTCAACTACTTCACGAGGAATACGGACAATCTTCTGGTGGGATGGCGATTTGGTTCGAGCGCGCTGGGTTCTTACAAGAAGGCCTATGATCTGTTCCTGCTTTCGGCCTGCCAGCTTTCCGCGCCCCTGACCTCGGTCGCCGTGTCCGCCTTAAGCCGCCTGGATCGCGATTCTGAACAATTCCGGCGTTACTTTCTTCGGAGCCTAGCCGTCATGGCATTCGTGGGCATGGCCATCGGCGCCGACCTTACTCTGATCGGGAAAGACGTAATTCTTCTGGTATTGGGACCAGCATGGGCGGCCGCCGGCCGGATCTTTATGTTCTTCGGGCCGGGCGTGGGCATCATGCTGATCTACAACACACACGGCTGGCTTCACCTCTCGATCGGAACCGCGCACCGCTGGTTCCGCTGGGTGCTGGTGGAGTTTGCCGTCACTGCCTCACTGTTTCTGTTGGGACTGCATTGGGGACCGGCGGG
>Ga0209415_10007962_pt1 | contig 18409 bp, 24 predicted proteins | sample PeaSoiSIISIP2007_FD_187696 | JGI IMG/M metagenome (GOLD analysis project Ga0209415, IMG submission 187696) | Peat soil microbial communities from Weissenstadt, Germany - SII-SIP-2007 (SPAdes) (version 2) | ecosystem: Environmental > Terrestrial > Soil > Wetlands > Peat | place: Germany...
GGACATTTGCAGTTCCTGACATTCCAAGAACCTCCCGAGCAGAGTTTCGTGCCGCGATTGCCGCTCCTGCGTCAACAAGTGCAGTTCCAGCAGAACAGTTTTCTTTCCGTTCTCGTCCACGAAGTTTTGCGGCTCAATGGTTGTTGATGGTCTTCCCCGGAGTGCGTGAGAGGCTGCGGCGGATTTGTGCGATCTGGGACGGGTAGACCTCACTCTTGGCATGGCGGCCACTATTTCCACAGGTTGCGTAATCTGGACTCTTTTAGGGCTGGGCAGCCTGCAATCTGTCGACTACAATTTTCCCGGAGAATTTCTATGATGACGGATCCAGTATCCGCTATCAAACGTGAAGTGCTTCAATTGGTTGAAGTGCAGATCGACACATTGCGACGAGAAGGACGCCTGGCGGCATCTGACCTTGCTGACTACCACACGCGCTCGGAAAAAATCACTGAGTTGTATCATCAGATGGATCGAATTGGAAGAGCGCGCTTCGATTTGCGATCCGCCAGGGCCTCGTAAGGTCGCCCTGGTTCGAGGGGGCCAGGCCGCCGCCCGCGGCGGGAATGCTTCCGCCGGGGCGGCGGCCTGTTGTGTCACACCCGTCTTGCACCGATGTCGTTTATCCCACAAAGTGCGCGCTCGAACTGTGTATCGCGATGAGGCGGATTCTTCTTTCCTGGAGCAGCGGCAAAGATAGTGCATGGAGCTTGCACGTTCTCCGTCAACGCCGCGAGTATGAGGTCGTCGGCTTCCTGACTACGTTCAACGAGGCCGCCGGTCGTGTTGCTATGCATGCCGTCCGTCGCGAACTGGTCGAGCGGCAAGCCTCGGCAGCCGATTTGCCGCTATGGGATGTCCCTCTACCTTGGCCTTGTTCGAACGAGCAGTACGAACTGCTTATGGCTGAAACGTGTGCCAAAGCAGTCGTGGCCGGAATCGAAGGGATCGCATTTGGCGATCTGTTTCTCGAAGACGTGCGCGCGTACCGCGAAAAGCAAATGAGAAACACTGGCCTACAGCCGATATTTCCGTTGTGGGGGCAGCCCACTGGGGAGTTGGCAAAGCAGATGATCGCATCCGGCATGCGGGCGAAACTGACCTGTGTTGACACGCAGAAACTCGACGCTTCGTTTGTCGGACGCGAGTTTGATGAGAACCTGTTGGCGGCTCTGCCCGATGGAGTCGATCCATGCGGTGAGAACGGCGAGTTTCACTCATTTGTATATGCGGGCCCAATGCTGAATGTCGAAATCCCGGTATCGGTCGGCAAGAGCGTCGTGCGCGATCAATTTGTATTTGCGGATCTGAGCCGCGCCACCATTGGAGCTACCCCTTTGTCCCAATAGCTCTCACGAAGCTGTACTGCAATTGTTCCCCAGAGGCTTCTGGTCCCGTGATTGCCGCCGTAGCCAGTTCGGGATATTGATGGCTGTAGATGGTTTTCACTTCTTCCGGCGTCATCCTCGGATCCGGGTCCGGAAGTTTCACGCCGTTGTATGTAAAGCTGCGAGATAGCACTTTTGCCTGGATCATGATGTGGCTTTTCCCCCTTCCTGTCCGGCCGCTGGCGTCGTTGGTTCGGCGTCTTGCTGCGCAGCGAACAGACTCGGTGTCGTATCGGCTGCGGGCGCTGCCGGCCCTGGCGATTCGTCCTTCTTCGCGACCGCCGGATCCGCCTTCGAGGTCTGTAGCGTTGTCTTCACCTTCTGGCGTGCCGCTTTGGCAGCCGCGTCCATTTCCGCCTTGGCTTCGGCCAGAGTGCTGCCGAGCGCGAGGTGAGAGTCGACATAGCCGGCAAGGTGCCTGCCTAATTCTGAATCCAACTCCTCGGCTGACCCAGTAAGGCTCAAGGGTGTCGTAAGGGCGTGGTCCTCGCCTTCCTTCACCTTTGCGGGGATCACGTTTACCTTCACTTTTTCGTCAACTCTCGTGACTGTGATCAGCAGCGTCCGTTCTTTGAGCAATGGCATGAGTTCCACAAACACGGTTTCTTTCCTCCTTAGTTTTCTATGGTTTGAACTTTTGAAATTCGAGGACTGCCCGGAAAGCGCCGGGACGGGCACTCAACCGCGGGGATGGGGGTGAGCAGGGGCCGCGTGTGCCCGTCCCTGTCTGTGGCTCTACCAAGAGTAGAGGTTTCCACAGATTTCTTCAGTATTAGAACGGAATGTCATCGTCAGCTAATGCGGGAGCGGGCTCCGGACTAGATTGCCCGCTGCGCATTTCCCCTCTGCCTTCTTGCCCGTTGTCGCGCGAGCCGAGCAGGACGATGTCCCGGGCGACAATCTCTGTCCGGTATTTCCGTTCGCCACTCTGTTTGTCTTCCCAACTCGATGTCTGCAGTTTGCCTTCGATGTAGAGCTTCGAGCCTTTGCGCACGTATTCGCCCACAATCTCTGCCAGACGCTGCCAAGCGACAACGGTGTGCCATTCTGTCCTGTCTTGCCACGCATCGTTTCTGTCTTTGAATCGCTCGTTGGTGGCCAAGCTGACTTTGGCGACAGGAACCCCACTGGCCGTGTACTTGACCTCAGGATCCTGTCCAACGTTTCCCAGCAAGATTACCTTGTTCACACTTTTTCCCATGTCGTACTCCATTTCGTCGATTTATGAGCATCCGCTCGTGCTGCCACAGGTCATGCACCGGTACGGCAGGCGTGCCGGTTGTGTCTCCTGACCCGTTGCTCCCCGCTTTCTTGCTTGCGTTCAAGGAATGCTCTTCGCTATGCCCGACAATCAACCGAGTCACCTTTCCGTGGAGGACATAAGTCCGGTTCAATTCGCTCGCGCACCAGCCGTCGATCGAACACGTAAATCAGCAGTGGCGTTCCGGTAGCCGCCGCAATAAACGCGCCGCTTGGGTTGAGGTGTAGACCGCCGCCGATCACAACAAACAAGAAAAGAAACAGGCAGACGATCAGGGAATACTGTTTGATCTTCGTTCGCACCGTCAGCCTCCTATCCGCCTTGTATCGTGATGACCTCCGCTGCATTTCGGGTCTAGCTCGCCAGCGATTGCGCTGTCGCAGTAGTCTCAGCGCTAGAAATACTTTGCCGCGGTGAGTCGCTGACCCTCGTTTCGCCAACAGGACGGCGAGGTTTCCGCAGATAGTGCGCGTGAGAACACCCCACGCAGTTGACGGCTTTTGTCGTTGCGTGGACTATCGGCAAGAACTTTTCAGGAATCGCGATAGCTTCGCCTGCTAGCGAATAGAACGTTGGCGCGACATCCCCGGCCTGCGGTTTGTCTTTGCCGCACAGATCCAGTTCCACACGACCGTGAATGCCACGGAAGAGGATCGTGGTTTCCAGTTGCGGACGACGGCGGTCCTGTGTCGCACTGAGTGAATGACGCGTGATCAGCAGTTCATACGTTCGGCCTTTCCGGAGCATATCCACTCGGACGACTTCTGGAGATATGACAACCGCATGCAGGCCATTCACTCCGATCGCCTCCACCGGGTGCAGGTATTCCAGTGGTTGTCCGTCGTCGCCAGCAAAGGTCACATACCGGCCCACATCGCCTGCGGAACCGCCTGACTCCAAGCCACGCACCACGTACCGTTGTGCCAACTGCTGGTGTTCGATGCTCACCAGGGAGTGCGCAAAGATCCCTCGATCCTTCAGCACCCTCACCGCTCCCCGCGAAAGCGGCAACCCTGCAATGCCCGTGAACTTTTGCCTGCTCATGAACGTCCACCTCCTATGTTTGTCATGCGCGTTGCTGAACACGAATCGGCTGCCCCAGAGCCGCCCGGATCATTTCTTTCGTGCAGCCCGCCCAGCACTGATAGAACCGCGGATCTGAGACCAGGATCGCCAAGTTATCGCCACTGCGATCGTGCCCCGTCTGCGCACATGACGGACACCGAGCCACATGGTTCTTCCCCACGATTCTTGTCTTACCTACGTGGTCGAGAATGCAAAACGCCTTCCGACTTGGTCCAGTTCGCAGTTCTTCAATTGGCTTCACTTCCCTTTGCGACTTGGCAATATCTGCTGGTAGCTCTTTGCCGGCGGCGAACCGGTCCAACTCTTCTTCTGTCACCCTGCGTAGCCGCTTCAGGAATTTCATCTGCGCTTCCAACGTGTAGTCAGCGCCATAGAACCAGAAGCGTCGGTTCGCGCCGCGGTGGATTCCCAATGGGCCTCGGATAGCGTTGCCGAATGCCCCCTTTGCGATCGCATCGTGTTTTGGGAACACCTCGATTCCCTCAGCCAAACCAGACCCTTTCACCGGCACCCCCAGTCTCCGGGCTAGGTCGTAGATGTAGATCCGGCACTTCTTGGCCAGCAGTGGCACTGCCAGCAAGATCCAAAGATGCCCGCCTCGTCTGCTCATTTCCAGCGCAGAGTCAACCCTGTCCTGCGTGAGGTAATACTGCAGCTTCACCAAGTCCTCCATCGCGTTCTTGTAGTCCGCGTCGATGGCGACCCACTTGCACCGCTGGCTGGACGGGTTGATATGCGAGTGGAAGTCGCAGAACAGAACTCGGCCGTCGAAAACTCCCGCCTGTTGCTGAGCCGTCGATCCGCGGCAAGGGCTCTCGATATCTCCGTGCGCATGATCGACTACGCGATCGCGGCGCGACTGATCGAGAGCCGGCGCATTAATAGCCGGATCCTGATTCCTTCGGAATCGCTTGCGAAGTTTGCAGCCTCCGATCAGGTCATTCCAAAAGCGGTCGACCACCGTCAGGAGTGTGCATGAAACCAGGTGAAATTGCGGGAGATCCCGAGCAAAGCAACTCCGCATCGCCCGCTGAGACTCCGGCCACTTCTTCGCTTTTCGGCGGCCTGTTTGCGGCGAGTGCCTTTTCCCAGGTGGTGCAGGAGTACATGCAGGCCCTGCAGCAAAGCAACTCCGCATCGCCCGCTGAGACTCCGGCCACTTCTGGAGATCGGGAACTATACCCCGAAATCATCGAGGCGACGAAATCGCTCGGATACCAGGACTGGGAACTGCCTAAAGCTGAGCGGCGTCAAAGGAAGCCGAATTAACATGGACCTCCCTGCGCTCCCGAGCTTTCAGACCAACATCCCGCAGCAGATCGCGGCCATGCCGTCGCCCCTTGAGCAGTACGGCAAGATGCTGCAGCTCCGTGCGCTCTCGGGGCAGATTCAGCAGCAGCAGCAGTTACAGCCTCTGCAGGTGGAAGCGGCGCAGCAGGACGTGCAGACCAAGACGCTCCACAATCAGGAAGCGCAGCTCAAACTGGAATCGCAACAGAATTTAATGAAGGCCATCGCGGATGGCGCGCTCAGTAAGTATGCAGGCGTCGAGACGCAAGACGGCACGGGCTTCGATGCGGCGGGAGCTTACAAGGCGCTCGTCACGCCGAAACAGCAGGGCGGCTATGGCGTCCTTCCCGACCGAGCAGGCGAGTACGTACAGTCAATGCTTGCCATTGGGAAAAACGAAGCGGAAATTGCGAAGACTCGTGCACAAGCGGGGGAAGCTACACAGAGCATTCGCGAGAAAACGCTCAAAAATCTCGCCGGTAAGTTGGACAGCATCAACGATCTTAAAGGCGACGATGCGGCTAACGCTCTCGCTGCCTTCAAACAGGAACTAGTTACCAACCCTCCGGCGTTTGCAGGACTGTCGAAACAGGAAATGGGAGAGCTATACGGTGTCCAGCTCGGCCATCTGGACGCGCTGGAAGGGCATTTCGGATTAGTCGGGCAAATCGCTGATCTTCACAAATCGAAAGCGGAGGCGGTGAGAGCTCAACAGGGCGTGATTCCTGAAGGTGGCGGATTGTCGCCGGACACGCAACAGGGCATCGCGAAAGACGTCGCGGTCGCGACGAATCCGCAGGTGCAGGCGGGAAAAATCAATGTGGCGACCGCGGAAGGTCGCGCTCGCCAACTGGTAGAGGGCATGGAAAAGCCGGTCTATGCGATGGATCCGAAGACCGGATTGAAAAGCCTAATGAGCGCCACGGATGCGTTGCAGGCTGGTTACCATACGATGTTGCCGGTCACCGCCAAGGAAGTCGCCGACGACACGATGCTGATCAATCGACTGGGCGACGTTCGCCAGAAGACGGTTCAATATGCACAAGCCCTTTCGAAACTCGGAACCACGATCACAGACAAAGATCAGGGCAACCTGGCTGCCCTTATCGGCTCGGACCGTTTCAAAGTGGGCGCGTTTGGAAGCGAGATCCCCGTCGATCGCCTGAATGCCGCGCTGCAGAAAGAAAATATCAAAGGGCTTTCCGATGATGCGGTGAAGGCGCTTGCCGCTTACTATAACGCGCGCGAATCGATGGCCGGATACAATCGCGTGCTCTCCGGTAGCAACCGCGGCGGCGAAAAGCAGATGGAGCTGAACCTCGATACCCTGCCGAGCCTGGGCACCGCTGACCCTCGCTATGCGACCGAAGCGATGAAGCAGTTCCACCAGAACCTGCAGATTATCGGGCAAGGCCTTCCGAAGATTCCGGGAGTTAAATCGCCGGATGAAATCGAGGCGCAAGTGAGCCCGGTCTCGAGCTTGAAGGTTGGCCAGCCTGCTATCGTGCGCGGCAAGCCGATGACGATTACAGCAGTGCACCCTGACGGCAGTTTCGATGCAAAATAATGGGCACCGGGCAATTCACTTTCGCTGATCTGCAAGTACCTCAGACGGCGGGAATGTTTACCGCGGCGGACCTGGACACGATGCCCAGCGTACCGCGGCCGGCACCGGGCCTACCGAACCATGGCGACACGGGCGAAGGGCCGATTGCGCGCAATCTCACGTCCTTTGAAAACCAGGCTTCCCATATCCCCGGCAACCTGGTGAAGCTGTTGCTCGCGAAACACTGGCCGATCGTCGACGCGAAAGATTGGAACGAGCTCGCGGCCGATATTAAATCGCTCAATCCGGTGGTGAAAAGCGACGGAGAAACAGACTGGGGAGCGACCGCGGCCAACGCGCTGCCGGCTCTGATCGATCTCAAAGGCCGGGGTATCACCGAATCGCCAGCGGCGCAGCTGATCTCCAAGATGGGCAAGCGCGCGATGAAACCTGTACCAGCCGCGGCGCCGGCCCCAGTTGCACCGGAGGCAGCCACCCCGATCGTGGAGCTACCGGCGGCCGCGGAACCGCCGGCTTCGACTGCGGCTCAGGAACCGCGGGCTTCAACCTCACCCGCAGATGTTGAGAAAGCGCTCAATGATGCCCTAGGCGGCAAGCCACTCGAAAGAGGCGTTTCCCTTCGAAATCAGATACCGGCGTTGGCCGGGCTCAAAGGTAAGTACACGACTGCCGATTTGAACGTCCCCGGCTTGCCGGAAGGATTCACGCCGGTCGACTCGAGTGCTCTACGCGGCTACAAATACAACCCGGCCGCAAATGAGTTTGAATCGATCACGACGGCCGGGCAGCATTACATTCACGGCGACGTTAGCCCAGAGGAAGCGCAAACCTTTATCGATGCAGACTCGAAAGGTCGCGCTTGGCAGCAGATTCGACAGAACCCACTGGTCGCGAAAGTTGTGAATGGAACGCGCGTCTCAGTAACACCCGGAACCATGCAAAACGCGGCCGGTGCGGTGATTCCGAAGGCTTCGGCGGGGATGGAGGATCTCACCGACATCCTGAAGCAGTCGCTCGAACAGGCGAAGGGCGCCCTCAAAGGTAAGTACACGGCCGTTGATTTGGGCGCGCCGAGCCCGGCAAGAAACCGCATTGACATTTCCGCGCAACCCCCTACTATTTCATCGTTAGGAGTTTCCAGTGTCGCAGACAAACCCGCAACGCCTAACCCCGGAGCTGGCGCAGAAGTCGGCGCGCTTCCTAAACCGCGTCCGCCAAGCGAGCCAGTTGCAACAGGCTCGGGCACAACAATCCGCGTCCCAGGGGAAAATCAGATTTATTCGGCCAATTACGAAGTTCGTGAACTAGCCGACGTTCAACCCTCGCACTCCGGCATCACCTTCCAGCCGAACCCGAAATACGCATTGGTCAATGATCGCGATTACGCGAACCCGCTCAATCAGGGGAAAGTCGTCACCAATGCCGCACCTGGTAAGTTCGATCCGAGCTATCACATCACCGACAATCCGGACGCGACCAACGGTCCGATCGTGATCGACTCCGATGGGCACGCCCTCGGAGGCAATGGCCGGGCGATGATTTTGCAGCGGGTCTATCAGTCAAACCCCGAAGGCACGGCTGCCTACAGGAAGATGCTGCAAGGCAAAGCGCTTCAATTCGGAGTCGACCCGCAAGCCGTGGCCGAGATGAAGCAGCCCGTCCTGGTGCGCGCAATTCCGGATGCTGACCTCGCGGCGCCAGGCGCGAAACAATCGGCGATCACTGATTTGAATAAAGTCGGGACCGCGCAGATGACTCCTGCGGAGCGCGCGATTGCCGACTCGCGGCGTGTTTCTCAGGCCACGCTCGACACAGTCGCTGCGCGGCTGGATAGTGTTGGGCAGAACGGCACACTTGGCGACGCACTGCACGGGTGGAGCGGGCTCGAAGTCCTCAATAAGTTGATCGATGATGGAGTTATTACGCCGCAAGAGCGCGCGGGGCTCGCCGATCAGGATGGTTTGACGACTGCAGGCAAAGAACGGGTGCGCAGACTCATCATCGGGCGCTTCTATCGTGATCCGGCACAGATCGATACCACCCCATCTTCAATCAAAAACAAACTGGAAAGCATTGCGGCCCCACTCGCCCGCGTTGACGGTGTCGCAGGCTGGGACTTAACTCAGCACGTGCGCGACGCGATGGACTTACTCGAAGAGGCGCGCGCGCACGGCTCTGGAAACATTGACGACGTTTTGAGTCAACAGGGAATTTTCGGACCATCGACGAAGTACTCCGAGGAAGCGATCGCGCTCGCGAAGCAGCTCAAGATCGCGCCGGCGCGCGGACTGGTGAAAGCCGCTCGCGGATACGTGCAGGACATGGCCGATGCGCATCGCCCCATGTTTAGCGAAGACGCGGTCCCACCCGCCCAGGCATTCGAGGAAAGGTTCGGCAGAAGACTAGCGACGCCAGGCGCGGCGTATCAACCGCACAAAGCAGTAAAGAGCGGCGACCAGAACGACGCCGGTGGCCAAATGAACTGGCTGAAATAGCCCGTCAAACATAGCCCCCACATCTTACCCAATGACTGAGCGCCTTTCCCGCTGGGTTTTCGCCGCCCTTTTTTTACTTAGTGAGAAGGCGTTTCAAGTGCTTTTACAAAGGCAGCTTTTCGCTCCTGAAGGTCTTCCCATGCCTTGAGTTCCTCAGGACTATCAAGGCGATCTTGTATTACCCAAGCACTCGGCTCGATGGTAGTGCCGACGGATCGGTAGGATATTCGCCAAGTTCGCCCTGTCGAAGTATCGACAAGAAAGGTATCCGCTCGCGCACCGCTGGGGCTGAAGAAAATCTGATAACGACCGGGAGCTGAAACAGGCTGAGGTTGGGATTTCGTGAAGTCTTCGACCTTCCACTTGCTGCCAACAGGTGTTTTTGTTTGAGCCCAACCGACAGTAGAAAGCAGCAAAAACAGACTGATCACGTAGCGCATAATTCCCTCCAAAATCGAGCGCCAGCCATCTTACTAACCTCCATGAAAAAAGCCAGCATTTTCTTCGCTGTACCGGGCGATTCGGGGCAGCCCAACGCTGAAGAGATTCCCAAAACATTTCTTTGTGGAACGCTGAGCATGCGCTTTCCCACTGTTGATGCTCAATGGTTTGGCCGGACAAGAACCCGAGAGGATTGTGGAACGTTGGGAAATGCTCTGAGGCAACGTCGATCGACATTGCCTCAGCCTCCGGAATGACAGCTTCAGCCCTTTGCTGCGTGGGGATGGGCGGCGTCGTACGATCGCCTGAGCCGCCCTGTTGAAACGCGCGTGTAGATCTGCGTCGTACTTAGCCTTGCATGCCCCAGGAGAGTGGAAACGGCCTGCAGCGCCGCGCCGTTGTCGCAGAGGTGGGTTGCGTAGGCATGCCTCAGTAAGTGCGGGCGCCACTTTTCAGGATCGAGCCCGCGTGCTTTGGCGACGGCTCGCAGGATGCGGCGCACCGAACGAACGTCGAGGCGCTCCGATGGTCGGGGTCCGACGCTGAAGAGGAGCGCCGGCGTGTTGAGGCGACCCTTCTGGAGAAGATTCTGGCGAACTTGCAGCCAAGCCTTCAGGGCAGCTCGCGCATATTCCCCTACGATCACTTGGCGTTCTTTCTTCCCCTTGCCGCGGACTAGCAGCACGTCCTCGCCATGGAAATCTTCGAGGTTGATGCCAACCAACTCCGAGACCCTTAATCCGCAGCCGTAGAGCAATTCGAGTATGAGCCGATCGCGCTCGGCGTTAACTCGTTCGCGCTGGCCGTAGGTGCTGTAAGATTCGCCGCTGTGATCTTGAGTGCTGGTGGAGAGGCCGGCTTTTGCATCCTTTACGACGCACCAAACTGATTCCGGGTTTAATCGTTTTGCGGGCCGGTTCAGGCTTGTGGTTAAGAGCAAAGCAGAGGTCGCGGGAACGGCGAGTCTGAATTTCTCCAGTAGCGCAGTCCTGATCGGCAACCAGGCTCCGAGTGCTCTCTTTGCATTTTCAGTCAGAGCGACAGCTCGCTCCTCGTGGCCTTTGCGGGCGCGCACCAGCAACGAATCCCCGCGGCAGTCTTCCAAGTCGAGGTCGGCGAGATCGGAAGGCAGGACTCCGCTCGCGAGTAGCTCGACGATGAGGCGGTCGCGCTCCTCGCGCCTGTACCCCGTTTTTTGGAAGATGAAATGCGGAAGCTCGCCCTCGATCAGATGGATGACCTCGCCGACCGACGGCACATCGGGCAACTCATCGCGTCGGTACCGGCCAGCGATGCAGTCGATCACGCCGGCTTCGGAATAGCCCTCCGCTTCGAGCCATCGAACGAAGCTTTTCAGCGCGGCGAGTTTGCGTCTCACCGATTGCGGCTTCAGGCCGGCGTTGTGGAGCTGCACTAGAAACCGACGCACCAGCTTGCGATCGATAGCTGTGTCCTCGCCTGAGAATGCGATGAACTGAGTGAGGTCGGCACGATATGCGCGGAGCGTATGCGGGCTCAGATTCCGCGCGCTGCAGTAGGTTAGGAAGCCTTCAACGAGCTTCAGGGAGGCGGGCTCTGGGATGGGCATAGCTGGTTTTCCTTAGTTGGGTCAGATCGGTGTGAATGTAGATCGCCGTTGTGTCCACAGAAGAATGCCGCATGAGGACCTGGACGTCGCGGATATCGGCCCCGCCTTTAATGAGCGACGTCGCAAAGCTATGCCGCAAAACGTGAGGAGAGACGCGTCTCCCGAGGGCCGCCTGGGCAATCGCTCGTATGCGGTTGTAGATTCCAACTCGCGAGAGCGGTCCATGCCCTCTCCGGTTGAGAAACACGTGAGAGCTTCTACGGACCGCGAAAGGGGGCGCCGTCGCGAAATAGAGTTTCAGCGCTGAGACGGCGGGCGGACTGAGAAGTACCAAGCCGTCTTTTCCCCCTTTGCCATCCCATACCTTGGCGGCGCCGGTGTCGAGATCTAAGTCTTCCAGGCGAAGCGCTGCCAGCTCGCTCTCGCGAAGTCCGGACGCGAAGAAAGTCAACAGCATGGCTTTATCGCGAGTATCGATCCAAGTGCGGGCCGCTGGGCTCCAGCCGGCGGATATCCCTGGGTGTGCGACCATCTTGTTCAGATCCGCCAAGCTGAGTGATCGCGGAATTGTCTTCCAGCACTTGGGCACAGGCATGTTTCGAGCGGGGTTGGTATTGATCTCCTCTTCGTCGATCAGGAATCGGAAAAAGTGTCGCAGGCAAGACAGGCGCCGGGCCATGGTGTGGCTGCTGATGCCTGACTGCAGGGAGTTGGCGATATAGCGCTGCAGATCGGTGCGCAGAACAACAGTGAGTGACTTTCCCAGCCATCCGGAGAAGTGCGTCACATCGTGTTGATAGCTGGCGAGCGTGTTTTCCTTGGCCCCGCGTTCGATCTGTAAGTAGGCGAGGAAATCAGCGATCAACTGCACATTGTTAGCCGGCATCGGTCTTCTCCTCCGCGGCGGTTTGCAGAAACTGATAGGTGATCAGAGCCTCGGCGAGCGTCTGATTGCCGCCAGCACAGTTCAGGGCCGCCGTGCGCGCGTAATCGGAGAGACGATACCAGAAGTTGAGTACCGGCTCGATCTGCGCAATCTCGACACCCGGTAGTTTTTGGATCTCCAAAGCGGTGTCGACCGCCCGGTGCGCCAGCCGTCCAGTGAGAACGAAAACGCCGTAAACGTTGCTGTGCGGGTTAACGTGAGCGAGCTTCGCGATTTTCTCATTTACGCAACTGAGCTGTAGGGTACGGGACAGCGTGATCGGAGACTTTTCGGAGCCTTCAGGCATAGAGCACCCCCGGATTCCCGCTGTTCGGACCATCCGTTCCAAGACTCCCGCAGAGGTTTTTAGAACGCCGCTGAGCGATGCGGTGAGCGGTTCCCACTCCAATGCCTAGCTTTTCGGCGATCGCACGCCAGGAGGCGCCGGAATCGCGAAGTGTCAAAATTTGAGTTTTATCGACCACAGCGGGCGGCCGGCCAAGACGTCGGCCTTTTGCCTTAGCATTTCGCAAGCCCGCCTTGACCCTCTCCTGAATCAACGCGCGTTCAAACTCCGCCATGGCGCCGATGATCTGGAACATCAGGCGACCGGATGGAGTAGTCAGGTCTACGTTGTCGCGCAGACTGATGAAGGCTACGCCGAGCGCTTCGAGCTCGGCGATCGCGTTGACCAGGTGACGAAGAGAGCGGCCAAAGCGATCGAGCTTCCAGACGAGCACAGCGTCAAACTTGCGCTGAGACGCATCCGCCATCAGGCGGTTCAAGGACGGGCGTGAGTCTTTCGATCCGGTCATGCGGTCGACGTATTCGTCGAAAATGATGAAATCGCGGTTCTTCGCATACTCGCGGAGCTCGCGCAACTGCATCTCTGGATCCTGCTGGCCGGTGGTGGTCGAGACTCGGGCGTAGAGAGCAATACGCTGCTTTGTTGGACTCATCGCGCACCTGCCTCAACCACGCGCAGAACCTGCTCGCCAACCCTCAGGCGCCCCTCACGTTGGAGACGGAGTTTCAGGGCTGCAGGAGAAGTGGCAAACAGCGCTATGGCTCGCTGATGCTGCCACGGCCTCTGCCATCTGCGAATCGGCAATTGAATGATGGCCAAGTGCAGAAAGGACTGGGCCGGGCTCGATTGTGAGGTTGGGAATTGAGCGTGGAATGCGGGGGGTGATACTTTGTCGTCAGCCACGTTTGCCTCCTTCTAGGCAACTGGTTAGGGCTGGGTGAGTGTTGAAGCACTTGCTCAGCCTGTTTTCAATGTCCGAATAATCTCATCTTACCCCCTAAGGTGTCAAGCGCAAAATAAGGTGCGCACAATAAATATTTCTCGCGTCTTACCCCCTATGGTAATGTGACTCTCATGCAGAAACTGCCAACCTTGAAACTCACAGAAAAGCAAAGGAAGATTGCGGCAGAGCTTGGGCGAATTGGCGGGAAAACTCGAGCAAAACAAATGCCTCCCGAAGAGCGGAAGAGGATCGCCAAAAAAGCCTCGGACGCGGCGGCCAAAGCGAGAACCAGGAGAGCGAAGGAGCGGAAGGCCAACATGAGTCAGTTCCAGAGAAAAGAGAACTGATTATGAAGGCAGGTCTTCACTATGCAGTTCGTTGTTCTGACTGCGGAGAGACCATTCGACTCCCTGAGCAAACGCTTGAGCAAATAACTCGCTCTCCATTGGGCCAATCCACGGGAAAAGAGATCGCTGCTCTCGTATGCAACTCATGCAAACACGCGCGAACTCAAAATTGCTCTGAAATGACGCCAGTTTCGGCTTTGGGTCCGGTGGAAACGCTATCGCATTTCGTGGGCTGGGTCGTGACAGGATGGCTCCAATGCGAAGAACAAACCTGCGGCATTCGCCTAGCGTTAGTAACCAAAGAGAATTTTCACACGCCGCCCGGAGAGTTGAAATGGCATGTGAATTGCCCGGTGTGCGATCATCCGATCCCGAAGCCGGAGTAAACCGCGCCATGGATGCAGCTTACCATGCCTTCCGAGTGAAATCAGAAGGCGGAACCATCACGGGAGGTGACGAATGACTACGAATCCTCAAGCGGTTCCAATTGTGCCCGTCCAGGCCACGAGGGCGAGCAGCATATGGTGGACACCCAAAAGGCGCAGCGAGCAGAGCCGGAAGATGCGGCAACGCTGGGCTGCACTCACTGCCGAAGAGCGCGATCAGCGGATCAAAAACAGAAGCAGCCGATATGTGACCTCAAAAGAACTCGCCGTTTACCGAGCCGATCCGGCAGGCTGCCCGCATGCTGATTTCGTCGTTTGCTTGGAGTGCGGCCGAAAGCTCGCCTTGATTGCAACCCTCCATCTCCGGAAGCACGAACTCACTTCCGAGAAGTATCAGGCGAAATGGCCAAATACGCCAATGGTCTGCGAGGCATGGCATGACAGTCTCAGTGCTAGGAGCAAGAAGCATTGGGATAAGGTCACACCTGAGCAGCGGACGATCGAAGCCAAGAAACGAATGACGCCGGAACGACGGAAAAAACAGTCCATCACTATAAGTAAAGTGAGAGCTGGGCTGACCGGACTCACCTCGGAGAAACTGGAAGAGTGGCGCATCAATGCCAAGAATGCCATTGGCCCGGAAGTACGTAAGCATCAGAGTGAAACGTTGAAACAAATTTGGGCCGAGCGGGTGGCCAAACTTGAACAGGCGAGGATACTCGACGAGTTGAGCAACAAGCCAGTGCCCTGGCGACGAATCGTGCCATTGCTTCTAATCAATCGCGACCTGAGCAACGCCCAGGCACAGGATCTCGCGGGCATCAAGCCGAGCGAAAGGTTAAGTCGTTCAGCGATGAATCGCGTGCGCATCTTTGCCGGCGTTCGTGGTCTCCAAGGGCGACGTGCTCAAAAGCTGTAAATACCCACTTCACTGAATCACACTTTTCTGTCAAGAGATAGTAACTACCCACCACGATACACAAAAGCCGCATCTAGCACTGGTTTTCGGCCAGTAAACTACCCATCCTCGTTTCCCCTGATTCTTGGCAGCTCGAGAAGAAACTACCCACCTAAGGGGGTTCCACAGGTGGGAGCCCTTATATTCCGGCGTTAAGGAAAGGAAGCAGCTTGTGATGAACTGCGAGCCAGTGAAATCTTTCTGGGCCGGCGATGCGCCGGCGCCCGGTCAGCGTCCAGACAAACCGTCGCCTCCGGCGGTTCCCAAAAACCGTCTGCGCCGGAGCGGCTGCGGCTGTTGTAACGGCTCGGGGTGGCACTTAGTGGGCTGCCCCATCTGCCAAGAAGATTTGCGCCTGGTCGAATGTCTTGCTTGTGGCGGGAGCGGAGTTGAGTGCTGTGGGTCCACCCTAATGCCGGGAATCGGCTTCGACCACGTTCGCTGGACCGGCGACACGACGGCAGGTTCGCAGCACTCAACCCTTCTCCCGGAAATTCGCCAGAGTCCTGCCAGAGTGGAGCAACGATACGTGGGCGGGGAGGTTGAGGGGCAGAGCCCCTCGCAAGCCTGCGAAATGGAGCTCCGCGAGGGGACCCGAGACGGGTTCGATTTTGCTTTTGCTTTTGCTTTTGATTTTGCCTTCGCAACTTTCGGGCTAGTGTAATACCCCGAAAGTTGCGTAGGGCTACGCAGAACGCCGAAAGCGAGTGCCTTTCGGAGTTTGCGCTTTAAGTGTGTTCCGAGTGTTTTGTGGACCCTGAATGATCGACAAAATCGAGGCGATGATCGAGCGTGGAACTTCTTTCCGGGGGAAGTTGAACGAGCTTCACCGGGGCTCGCCTTGGGAAGCTTTTTCCTCGATGCTGCGACCTTCGAAATTTTACAAAGCAGTTGCCGATCTGAGGCCGTTCGGTTTTGACGCCATGCTTCATATCGAGCAGAAGCGTTACGGCACGCACAAGCTTGAGATATTTGAAACTGGGAAGAAAGGGATGGCTGAAATTCAGAGCACGTTGGAGCAGATCGTTGATTGCAATCCGGCGAGTTGCCGTTTGGGACGCATCGACCTGGCCGCCGACGTCCGCGATGTGGGGCTGGCCTGGTTTCGTGAACACACATACGTGCAATACAAGCAGTTCATTTGCGCTCACGCGAAAGAAGTCGTCGAAGCCGAGATCACGGAGATGGGGAAAAAAGTCTATCAGACGCTCTACTTTGGTAAACGGCCTTCGTGCATTCGCATCTACGACAAAGTTGCCGAGCGCGCGGCGCATTACGAGCTGTGGAAGAAGCGCGAGCTGCGTAAGGCACGACGGGAATGGTTGCAAGAGTGTGTGGATCGTCCGCGTGGCTCGGAAGAAATTCCCGAGTTGCTGTTGCCTGAATTTCCGACGCTTCAGGAGTGGCTCGCAGTGGAACTGCCGCAAGTGAAATCAGACTTGCCTATGAACTTGCAGCCTGATCTTTTACCCGAGACTTCGTCGCCAGTGCAGCCTTTGCTTCATTTTCCGGCTGTGACGCGAGTGGAGAACCAGTTCGGCGGTCGCGTGCCGGAAAGCTTGCAGACGCTCGGCGAGATGCGGAAAAACATTCTCGAATTCAACCCTTTCGCCCGCATGAAACTGGTACGGGGAACGGTGATTCCGCCGGGCTGTTTTGATCGCGATGCTTCCGGCGAGTATCGCTTTCGCGTGAAGGACTGGATGGCCTACATGTTTGTTCATCAGAACTGGAAGGCCCTGAGCGCCGCGCAGATGTGGTCGATTTTGAATCGCGATCGTAATGGTCAGTTGTACCTGCGTCAGATGGCGGAATTTCTGCCGGTCGAAGATGACGGCTCGCCCGGAATTTCAGAGCCCGAGCTTTACGACCGCTATCGTGATTCAGTTTCGCGGCAGTTAGCCGCTTAAAGGGTGAAGTGTCAGAGCGAAGAAAAATCGGTGCTTCGCGCGAGGCCTACCCTATACTTGCGTCCGAGGCAGCTCTTCGATCGGCGGGCCATTCGGGGGACCTGATGGCTCGAAAAAGATTTCAGCGGGGCACGCTTCGGCTCCGCGGAAAGCGGCAAAAAGTATGGGTCGCAATGTGGCGGGAAGACGTCCTGCTCACAGATGGTTCGACACACCGCATTCGAAAGTCAGAGGTGCTCGGCACACTGAAGGAATACAAAACCAAGCGCCTCGCAGAACGCGCGCTCGAACAGCGACTCGCAGAAGTCAACTCCCTAACCTACAAACCGCGTCCCACGGCCACCTTCCGCGAATTCGCGGTGAAGTGGCAGAAGGACGTACTAACCCAGTTCAAACCTTCGACCGGAACTGCAGACCGGTCCAGGATCAGGATGCACCTACTCCCGCAGTTCGGTGATCTTTGCATGAAGGACATAAGTGCGCAGCAAATTCAGGCGATGGTCGCGAGCAAACAGCGGGATCTTTCGGCTAAGTCAATTCGCAACCTGGTCGCTACTCTCCGGATGATGTGGGCACAAGCGCGGGCGTGGGGCTACACGCAACACGATCCGTTCTTCGGCCTCGTTCTTCCCGAGCGTGGCTTACTTAACGAGCGGTTCCTCTCGCTCGATGAGATGAAGCGCCTCATCGACGCGGCGCCAGAACCGTACAAAACCTACTACTGGATCCTCGCCGAGACGGGCGTTCGCGTCGGCGAGATCGGAGCTCTCCCCGTGTCAAATCTCTTGCTCGACCAGGGCGCCGTGAAGATCGCCCAGAGTGTCTGGCACGGGAAGATTCAGACGGTCAAATCGATCAAAGGGAATCGCCTGTGTGAAGTTTCGCCGCAGCTCGTTGTTCACCTGCGCGAGTATCTTCGCAGCTGGCGCCCCAACCAACTCGGGTTGCTGTTCGCAACCTCCAACGGAACACCGTGGGATACGGACGTCGTGCGGAAGCGCAAGCTGTACCCTCTGCTCGCAAAGCTGGGGATCGAACGCTGCGGCTTTCACGCCTTCCGCCACGGCAACGAAACGGTGATGGACCAGGAGAGTGTGCCGATGGCAGTTCGGCAATCGCGCCTGGGACACTCAGACGCGCGTACCACGATGCTCTACACGCACGTTGCAAGCGAAGACGGCCGCAAGATCGCGGCTCGATTCGGAGAGCTGCTCACATCGTCGCCCACCGCGGTGATCATGCCAGCAGGAAACGCGTAATTTTGGTGTCAAATGGTGCCAGATTAGAGGCTCAGATGGGCTGCAAGTTATTGAGGGAGTTGGTTGCGGGGGGTGGATTTGAACCACCGACCTTTGGGTTATGAGTACCACCGTTAACGGAATCTAATGGACTTACGCGGCGCAAAGAGTAACGTAATGTCCTTGATTGGAACCAACCGGAATCGTAATTGCCCTCTCGTTGCCCTTGTGGGCGCATGGCCAACGGTTCTACCCCAGGATGTCTCATGCCACGCTGAT
>Ga0209415_10007963_pt1 | contig 18407 bp, 16 predicted proteins | sample PeaSoiSIISIP2007_FD_187696 | JGI IMG/M metagenome (GOLD analysis project Ga0209415, IMG submission 187696) | Peat soil microbial communities from Weissenstadt, Germany - SII-SIP-2007 (SPAdes) (version 2) | ecosystem: Environmental > Terrestrial > Soil > Wetlands > Peat | place: Germany...
CCCATTTACCTTCGATGCCTCCGGTGCAGGCAGATTGCGCCTAATTCCATTCATTCCGTGGCCGGATGCTCCATATGGCACGTACTAGTTGTCACTTGTCGGCTAACAACCAGTTGCAGCGGTCTGTGAGGGATAAGGTGCTGGCGTGCGGGTGCACCAGCGGTTCATCTGGGTGGTGCACCCGCGCGCTAAGCGGGCCCCGCACGGCCGCTGAACTGGGACGTTAAATTTGCTTTTCCTTTGCGTCCTTCGCGTCCTTTGCGGTTCAAGATTTAGCTCCCAGCATCTCCGCCGCATGCTTACGGGTGGTCTCGGTGATCTTGACGCCGCCCAGCATGCGCGCGATTTCCTCGACGCGCTGCTTGTGGTCGAGCACGGTGACGTGACTCAGCACTTTGCTGTTGCTCGCAGTCTTCGTCACCTGCCATTGCTGGTCGGCCGATGCCGCGACCTGCGGCAGGTGCGTGACGCACATCACCTGGTGCCTGCCCCCGAGCTTTTTCAGCATCTGGCCGACGATCTCGGCGACGCGCCCGCCGATGCCGGCGTCGACTTCGTCGAAGATCAGCGTCGGCACCTGCGCGATTTCGCTCGTTACGGTTTGAACCGCCAGGCTGATGCGCGACAACTCTCCGCCCGACGCCACCTTGGCAAGCGGCCGCGGCGCAATGCCCTTGTGCGCCGACACGAGGAACTCGATCTGCTCGAGCCCGCTCGAATTGCCTTCGGCGAGCGGATTGAGCGCGACTTCGAAGGAGCCGCCCGCCATCGCCAGCGTCTGCATTGCCTCGGTGACTTTCTCGGCGAGCTTTTTCGCGGCCTTCTTGCGGCCCGCACCGAGTTTCTTCGCCTCGTTCAAGTAAGCATCGTGCGCTGAGGCTTCGCGCTTGCGCACGGATTCAACGTCGCTGCTGCCGCCGAGCTCGTCGAGCCGCGCTTTGGCGCGCGCGAGCGCATCCGGCAGCGTTTCCGGCGTGGCGCGGTATTTGCGCGCGCTCGTATGCACCGCATCGAGGCGTTGCTCGACTTCCTTCAGCCGCTGCGGATCGAGATCGAGGCGCTGTTGGTAGTCGCGCAGCATATAAACCGCTTCCTGCGCCTGTGCCTGCGCCGAAGCGATGACGTCGATGATTTCCTTGAGGCGCGCGTCGTATTCGAGCAGACGATCGAGCCGCGAGGAAACCGCGACGAGCTGCGTCACGATCGAGTTGTCGCCTTCGGACAGCGCGTCCATCGCGTATTGCGCGCCCTCGATCAGGCTCTGCGCGTGCGCGAGCCGCGCATGCTCGGCGAGCAACTCCTGCCATGCGTCTGAATCGAATTTGAGCGCGTCGAGCTCGCGTACCTGCCACTCGAGTTGCTCGCGCTCGGCCGCGAACGCGGCCGCATTGGTCTCAAGCGCCGCGAGCTGCTGCCGGATGTCCTGCCAGCGGCGCCACGCGCCGGCGACCGCGCCCGCGGCATCCTCCAGTCCGGCGTAAGCATCGAGCAGCAAGCGCTGCGAGCCCGCGCGCAGCAAAGACTGGTGCTCGTGCTGGCCGTGGATATCGACCAGATGCCCGCCCGCTTCGCGCAACTGCGCGAGGGTTACGGTGCGGCCGTTGATGAAAGCGCGCGAACGGCCGCCGCTGTCGATCACGCGCCGCACCAGGCATGAACCGTCATCCCCGGCGAGGTCGTTCTCGCCAAGCCAGCGTTGCAGGGCTTGCAGCGAGGCAATGTCGAATTCGGCGCTGATTTCGCTTTTCTCCGCGCCTTGCCGCACGACGCCGGCGTCGCTGCGCTCGCCGAGCACCATCGCCAGCGCATCGATCAGGATCGATTTGCCGGCGCCGGTCTCTCCAGTCAGCACGGTGAAGCCGGACGCGAACTCGAGATCCACCCGGTCGACGATCACGAAATCGCGGATGTTGAGCGCGCGGAGCATCGCAACATCAAGGATGAAGGATGAAGGATGAAAGATGAAAAAAAACCGCGCCGTCGCGGCGCAATTCCTTCATCCTTCCGCCTTCCGCCTTCATCCTTCGCCTCAGTAGAACTCCGTCCAATGCAGCTTCGCCCGCAGCATGTTGTAGTAATCGTGCCCGACCGGGTGCAGCAGCCGTATCGTGTGCCCGTAGCGGCGCACCGTCATGCGGTCCTGCTCGTTGAGGTCGAAGCGCGAATGGCTGTCGAAGTGGGCGCGCGCGTCGGCCGCGCTGTTGATGACGATCTCGATTACGCTGTCGCTGCTGATCACGATCGGCCGGCTCGAGAACGTATGCGGGCAGATCGGCACCAGCGCCATCGCCGACAGCGCCGGATGGATGATCGGGCCGCCCGACGACAACGCATAGGCGGTCGAACCGGTCGGCGTGGTGATTATCAACCCGTCCGAGCGCAGCGTGTAAAGATATTTGCCGTCGATCTTGACCTCGAATTCGATCATGCTGCCCTTGATGCCTTTCGAGACCACCGCATCGTTGAACGCGAGCACGTTGAATACGCTTTTTTCCTTGCTGAACACTTCGGCTTCGAGCAGCATGCGCTCTTCGGTCACATACTTGCCTTCGAGTATCATGCCGATGGTCTCCAGCATGGTCTCGACCGAAATATCGGTCAGAAAACCGAGCCGGCCCTGGTTGATGCCGATCAGCGCAACGTCGAATGGCGCGAGGGTGCGCGCGATGTTGAGCATGGTGCCGTCGCCGCCGAGCACGATCGCAAGGTCCGCCTGGCGTCCGATTTCCTCGAGCGTGAGCACCGTATACTTGCTGTCGCCGATGTGCGACGCAGTCAGGCGGTCGACCATGACCTTGACGCCGCGCCGGACGAGGAAATCCCCGAGCTTGAGCAGCGGCCCGGCGATTTCCGGGCTCTTGTATTTGCCGATCAGGCCGACGGTTTTGAATGACGGTTGCATGCCCGCATTAAACCATAGATTGCCGCGAGCGGTGAACGGGTAACCGTCAGCGGTGAATGCCGAAAAACCGTTTACCGCTCGCTGTTTACCGGTTACCCCGGAGGCTGCCGATTTGTGTAGAATAAATCCGATGTCCAACGACACACCGACACTGAATGAGCGCGCGCAGACGCTGCTGAAAGCGCTGGTCGAGCGCTATATCGCCGATGGTCAGCCGGTCGGATCGCGCGCGCTGTCGCGCGTGTCGGGGCTCGACCTGAGCCCCGCCAGCATCCGCAACGTGATGGCGGACCTCGAAGAGATGGGTTTCATCGCGAGCCCGCACACTTCGGCGGGACGCGTGCCGACGCCGCGCGGCTACCGCTTTTTCGTCGACATCCTGCTCAAGATCAAGCCGCTCGATCATATCGAAATTCATCAGCTCGAAGGCCAGCTGCATACCGAAAACCGGCAGAAACTGGTGTCGTCGGCCTCGCACCTGCTGTCCGACCTCACGCGTTTCGCCGGCATCGTGATGACGCCGCGCCGCGCCGCGATGTTCCACCATATCGAATTCGTGAGCCTGTCCGAGAAGCGCATCCTGCTGATCATCGTCTCGCCTGAAGGCGACGTGCAGAACCGCATCTTCACCATCGACCGCAGCTACACACAGGCCGAGCTCGTCGAGGCCGCGAATATCCTCAACCAGAACTATGCCGGCTGCTCGTTCGAAGACATCCGTCGCCGCGTCCATGATGAACTCAAGCAGTTGCGCGAAAGCATGTCGCAGCTGATGACGGCGGCGCTCGAAGTCGGCGGCCAGGCGCTGCAGGAAGCATCCGATGAGGTCGTGATATCCGGCGAGCGCAACCTGCTGCAGGTGCACGACCTGTCCGGCAACATGGCAAGTCTGCGCAAACTCTTCGATCTGTTCGAGCAGAAAACGAGCCTGCTGCAACTGCTCGACGTCAGCAGCCGCGCGCACGGCGTGCAGATATTCATCGGCGGCGAATCGGGCCTGGCGCCGCTCGACGAATGCAGCATCGTCACCGCGCCATACGAGGTCGACGGCCGGGTGGTCGGCACGCTCGGCGTGATCGGCCCCACGCGCATGGCCTACGAACGCGTGATCCCGATCGTCGACATCACGGCGAAGCTGCTGAGCAGCGCGCTGTCGCATGGCTAGTGATGAGTAATGAGTCGGCGGCCATCGGCCGCCCCAAGTCTTGCTCCTCACGCCTCACGCCTCACGCCTTACGGTAGCGCGCCATGCCGCGGTACCTCCCCGAACCTCCGTTCCAGCATGGCAGCTCGCCCAAGACCGGCGTGTTGCTGATCAACCTCGGCACACCCGACGCGCCGACAGTGGCTGCGGTGCGCCGCTACCTGCGCGAATTCCTGATCGACCCGCGCGTGGTCGACATCTGGCGGCCGCTGTGGTGGCTGATCCTTAACCTCTTTATCCTGCCGACGCGCTCCAAACAATCTGCGCAGCGCTATGCACAGATTTGGACCAGCGATGGCTCCCCGCTCAAGGCGCATACCGAGCGTCAGGCCACGCTCCTGCGCGGTTACCTCGGCGAGCGCATCAAGGTGCCGCTGATCGTTGATTATGCGATGCGCTACGGCAAGCCGTCGGTCGCCGCCGTGCTGACCGGCCTCAAGCAACTGGGATGCGACCGCATCCTGGTGCTGCCGCTGTATCCGCAATACGCGGCCAGCTCCACTGCCGCCGCGTTTGACGCGGTCGGTGCGGCATACGCCTCGATGCGCAATCAGCCGGCGTTGCGCAGCGTGCGGCATTTTCACGATCACCCCGGCTACGTCGCAGCACTCGCGCAAAACATCACCGATTACTGGATGAAACACGGCCGTCCCGACCAGCTGCTGATGAGTTTCCACGGCGTGCCGCGCCACACGCTCGACCGGGGCGACCCCTATCACTGCGAGTGCCACAAGACCGCGCGGCTGCTCGCCGAGGCGCTCAAGCTCGCGCCCGACAAATTCCAGGTTGCGTTCCAGTCGCGTTTCGGCCGCGCCGAGTGGCTCAAGCCCTACACCGCCGAGGTGCTGAAGGAATTCGGCAAGCAGAAGCTCGAGCGCGTCGACGTGGTGTGCCCGGGGTTTGTCAGCGACTGCCTCGAGACGCTCGAGGAAATCGCGATCGAGGGCAAAACGATTTTCCTCAACTCGGGCGGCGGGGATTACCACTACATCCCGTGCCTCAACGAGCGCGACGACTGGATACACACTCTCGCCGACATCGTCGCGAAGAACCTGCTCGGCTGGGTCGGCGGGGAGCCGTCGGCCGAGGAACTCGAGCGCTCGCGCGAACGCGCGCTCGCGCTTGGCGCAAAATCCTGAGGAGGCTCGATGAGACTGATCATCAGCTGGGTCATCAACGCGCTCGCGCTGCTTGCGCTGCCTTACCTCTTCGCATCGATACGGGTCGAGGGCTTCTACACCGCGTTGATCACCGCGCTCGTGCTCGGCCTGGTCAACACCCTGATCCGGCCGGTACTGATCCTGCTCACGCTGCCGATCAATATCCTGATGCTCGGCCTGTTCACCTTCGTCATCAACGGCCTGCTATTCTGGTTCGTCGCGTCGTTCGTGAAAGGCTTCTTCGTCGCCGGATTCTGGCCCGCGGTCGGGGGCGCGATCGTCTACAGCGTCATCAGCTGGGCGTTGAGCGCGCTGGTTCTCGGCAGCCCGCGGCCCGCTGCGCCCACGCGCGATTAAACCGCGTCGCCAAGCGCCGCAATCAGTCGCGCCGCAAGCTCCCTGCGTTCGGCCGAGGACGCCGCTTTCAGTAACACCCGCCAACGCGGGAACAGGTTGTTCTCCTCGCGGTATTCGTGTTTGGCGAGCGTGCCCGACAGCAGCCCTGCGTAAATGCCCGCCTCGCCCACGTCCGGCGCCGGTTCACCGAGCGCGCCTTCGATCAACGCGAGCTGCGCCAGGATGTCGGCGTGCTCGCGCTGCATGATGGCCGCCGGATCGGCGGGGGACAACGTGCGTGACGCCGCAAAATACGGCGCGAGCACTTCGTCCTCGGCGGCTACATGCTTGCGCAAGCCCGCCGCAAATGTCCGCATGCATGGCATTGCTCTGGCAGCATCGCCCTGGTTCAGGAAAAACTGGATGCGGGCAAGCTCGCGGTCGAGCTCGGCATGGGCGCGGCCCAGAAAATCGAACAAATCGATCGGCGAGTCGTCCATGACCAGCCATCCTAGTCGAGCCAGTGCGGCGCGCCAACTTCGCCGCTCCGGAGCGAGATTAGACATTGCCGATCAAAAACTTGCGCCAGCCCTTGAATTCGCCGCTTAAGCCCCAATAAACAAAAAGTTAAGGATATTCGAGGTCAGCCATGCAGGATCCGCGACAAGCGCCGGTGCAAACCGCGACCGGGCAGGACCAGCCGCAAACCGCCGCTGAAAATTCTGCCGTGGACGTACCGGCCAACGCACCGGAGGTCATGCCGGGCATCGAAACCCTGCTCAAGCAAGCCGAGTTGGCGGCGCAGGAGCATCACGACGCGTGGCTGCGCGCCAAAGCCGAGGCCGACAACATCCGCAAGCGCGCGCAGGCCGACATCACCAATGCCCACAAGTATGCGGTCGAGAACTTCTCGACGGCGCTGCTCGCGGTCAAGGACAGCCTGGAAGCGGCGCTCGCGACCAACAACGTCGCCGTCGACAACCTCAAAAGCGGCGTCGAGTTGACGCTCAAGCAACTGAGCTCGGTATTCGAGAAATTCAACCTGACCGAAATCAATCCGGCCGGCCAGAAATTCGACCCGCACCGCCACCAGGCGATCAACACGGTCGAGGCCGACGCCGAACCCAATACCGTGCTGCAGGTGTTCCAGAAAGGCTACCTGCTCAACGACCGCGTGATCCGCCCGGCGATGGTGTCGGTAGCCAAAGCCAAAACAGTTGAAAACAAGTGAGTTATCCCCACATTCAAGGCAGTGTATGAGCAAGGGCGTGAAGCCCCCACCCTGACCCTCCCCCGCCAGCGGGGGAGGGAAAAATGAAAGAGGTCAGCTATGGCAAAGATCATTGGAATTGACTTGGGAACGACCAACTCGTGCGTGGCCGTCATGGAAAACGGCCAGCCGAAGGTGATCGAGAACGCCGAAGGCGCGCGTACCACGCCCTCGATCGTCGCGTACGCCGACGAGGGCGAAATTCTGGTCGGCGCCTCGGCCAAGCGACAGGCGGTCACCAACCCGAAGAACACGCTCTACGCGGTGAAGCGCCTGATCGGCCGCCGCTTCGATGAAAAGGAAGTCCAGAAGGACATCGGCCTGATGCCGTACAAGATCATCAAGGCCGACAACAACGACGCCTGGGTCGAGGTGCGCGGCAAGAAAATCGCGCCGCCCGAAGTCTCGGCGCAGGTGCTGATCAAAATGAAGAAGACCGCCGAAGACTACCTCGGCGAACCGGTCACCGAAGCGGTAATCACGGTGCCCGCCTACTTCAACGATTCGCAGCGCCAGGCGACCAAGGACGCCGGCCGCATCGCGGGACTCGAGGTCAAGCGCATCATCAACGAGCCGACCGCAGCGGCGCTCGCCTTCGGGATGGACAAGAAAGAAGGCGACCGCAAGATCGCGGTCTATGACCTCGGCGGCGGCACGTTCGACATTTCGATCATCGAGATCGCGGCAGTCGACAAGGAGCACCAGTTCGAAGTGTTGTCGACCAATGGCGACACCTTCCTCGGCGGCGAGGACTTCGACCAGCGCCTGATGGATTACCTGTGCGATGAGTTCAAGAAGGAACAAGGCATCGATCTCAGGAAGGACATGCTCGCGCTGCAGCGCCTGAAAGACTCCGCGGAGAAAGCCAAGATCGAGCTGTCGAGCTCGCAGCAGACCGAGGTCAATCTGCCCTACATCACGGCGGATGCGGCGGGGCCCAAGCACCTCGCAATCAAGATCACGCGCGCCAAGTTCGAAAGTCTCGTCGAGGACCTGATCGAGAAGACGATCAAGCCGTGCGAACTCGCCGTCAAGGACGCCGGCGTCAAGTTGAGCGACATCTCCGACGTCATCCTGGTCGGCGGCCAGACGCGCATGCCGAAGGTGCAGGAAAAAGTGAAGGAGTTCTTCGGCAAAGAGCCGCGCAAGGACGTCAACCCCGACGAAGCGGTGGCGGTCGGCGCCGCGATCCAGGGCGGCGTGCTCAAAGGCGACGTCAAGGATGTGCTGCTGCTTGACGTGACACCGCTGTCGCTCGGCATTGAAACGCTCGGTGGCGTGATGACCAAACTGATCCAGAAGAACACGACGATCCCGACCAAGGCAGCGCAGGTTTTCTCGACCGCCGAAGACAATCAGTCGGCGGTGACGATCCACGTGCTGCAGGGCGAGCGCGACATGGCGTCCGGCAACAAGAGCCTCGGCCAGTTCAACCTGACCGACATCCCGACCGCGCCGCGCGGCATGCCGCAGATCGAAGTCACCTTCGACATCGACGCCAACGGCATCCTGCACGTATCGGCCAAGGACAAGGCGACCGGCAAGGAAAACAAGATCAAGATCCAGGCGAACTCCGGCCTCAACGAAGATGAGATCCAGCGCATGGTGAAGGATGCCGAAGCGCACGCCGAGGAAGACAAGAAGGCGATGGAACTCGTGACCGCGCGCAACCAGTGCGACGCGCTGGTGCATTCGGTGAAGAAGTCGCTCAAGGAATACGGCGACAAGCTCGCGGCGGACGAGAAGCCGAAAATCGAGGCCGCTTTGAAGGAAGCCGAGGAAGCACTGAAGAGCGACGACAAGGACGCGATCGACGCCAAGTCACAGGCGCTGGCCACCGCCGCCCACAAGCTCGCCGAGCAGATGTATGCGAAGGAGCAGGCGGCGCAGCAGGCCGCGGGCGGCGACGCCAAAGCCGATGCCGGCGCCACCAAGAAGGAAGACGGGAACGTGGTCGATGCGGAATACGAGGAAGTGAAGGACAAGAAATAAGAGGGTGAGGCGTAAGGCGTGAGGGGTGAGGAGAAAAATCTCTTCGCCCCTTTTGCCGTTGTACGCGCCTGACTTCTGATTCCTTATACCTCACACAGACATGGCAAAACGCGATTATTACGAAGTGCTAGGCGTCAACCGCGATGCGTCGGAGGACGACATCAAGAAGTCCTATCGCAAGCTGGCGATGAAATTCCATCCGGACCGCAATCCGGACAATCCGAAAGCCGAGGAGCATTTCAAGGAAGCGAAACAGGCGTACGAGATCCTGTCGGACGCCGGCAAGCGCGCGGCCTACGATCAGTACGGTCACGCTGGAGTCGATCCGTCGGCGGCGGCCGGTGCGGGCGCTGCCGGTGCCGGGTTCGGCAACTTCGCCGATGCGTTCGGCGACATCTTCGGCGACATCTTCGGCGCCGGACGCAGTCGCTCCAACGTCTATCGCGGCGCCGACCTGCGCTACAACCTCGAGATTGCGCTCGAGGAAGCCGCGCGCGGCACCGAGACCAAGATCCGCATTCCGGCGATGGAAGAATGCGAGACCTGTCACGGCAGCGGCGCCAAACCCGGCACGCAGCCCACGACCTGCCCGACCTGTGGCGGCCACGGCCAGGTACGCATGCAGCAGGGATTTTTCTCGATCCAGCAGACGTGCCCGAAATGTCACGGCAGCGGCAAAATCGTGCAATCGCCGTGCCCGACGTGCCGCGGCGCGGGACGCATCAAGCAGCACAAGACGTTATCGGTCAAGATTCCGGTCGGCGTCGACGAAGGCGACCGCATCCGGCTCTCGGGTGAAGGCGAAGCCGGCGTCAACGGCGGCCCGGCGGGCGACTTGTATGTCGTGATCCACCTCAAGCCGCATACGGTATTCCAGCGCGACCACAACGACCTGCACTGCGAAATGCCGATCAGCTTCAGCACCGCGGCACTCGGCGGCGAAATCGAGATCCCGACGCTCGACGGCTACGCCAAAATCAAGGTGCCCGCAGAAACGCAGACCGGCAAGGTGTTCAGGCTGCGCGGCAAAGGGATCAAGGGCGTGCGCTCGGCGACCACCGGCGATCTGCTGTGCCATGTCATGGTCGAGACGCCGGTGAATCTGACGCCGCGCCAGCGCGAGCTGCTGACCGAACTCGAAGCGATCAACGTCAAAGACGCCGGCCGCCACAATCCGCGCGCCAAGTCGTGGATGGACAAGGTCAAAGAGTTTTTTGCAGAGTAGAGGGAGCGCCTAGTATCGGGCGGCAAGCGCATCGCGTGGCGCCATGAATTTCGTGCTGCGCGCATTGATGCGCCGGATCAGCTCGGGCCAAATCGTCGCGGCATCGGCCGCAAAAATCATATCCGCATCGGCCTGTATCACGTACCAGCCGCCGAGCGTAATCTCGGACTGCAGCTGCTCCGGCGCCCAGCCGGAGTAGCCGGCGTACGCACGAAATGCCGCTACCTTCATATCACCGCGAACAATTTTTTCGAGCAGTTCGCGGTCGCCGCTGAGATAAACGTCGGTCAGCACCTGGAGGCCGCGCTCGGGCCTCTCCCGCGTGCGCACCAAGAACAGCACCTGGTTGCGCGCGACCGGCCCGCCGCCATATATCTGGTCGAAAGCTTCAGGCACGCTCCCCAAGCCAGGCACGGCTTCGCTCAATCGCGCCGCGACCGGACGGTTCACGATCACGCCGATCGGCCCGCCGCCAATCAGAGGCTCAGTGATCAATACCACGGTTTCACGGAAATTGGGATCCGCTATCACCGGTTTGGCGACCAGGAACACTCCGTTGGCGAGTGGCACATCGGCCGCATGCGCTGACGCCGCCTGCAACAGCAGCGCGACAGCGAGCATCGTCAGGATGCAGCCATAAGCGATCTTAAAAAACTGAAGGAACCGCTGATGAACGCAGATGAACACGGATAAACCCGAAACTCAGAGGAAAGCGGACAGGGGAATTCTTATCGGCGTTAATCGGCGTTTGTCTGCGGTTAAACGCTTTTTCGCTTTTTAAGAGCCGCAGGCGAGCGGATCGGCGTTGGGCGCGGGAGCCGCCGCCGGCGCTCCGATCGATTCGAGCTTCACGCCGCGCCGCACCGCCGTCATCTCGGCGAGTATCGAGACCGCGATTTCCGCCGGCGTGCGGCTGCCGATTTTTAGCCCGACGGGCCCGTGCAGCCGCGCGATCTCCGCGGCCGACAGATCGAGTTCGGCAAGCCGTTGGCGGCGTTTTTCGTTGTTGAGACGCGAACCGAGCGCGCCGACATAGAAGGCCGGCGACTTGAGCGCCTCGGTCAGCGCCGCATCGTCAAGCTTGGGATCATGGGTTACCGCGACCACGGCCAGATGGGGATCGGGACTCATGTGCAGAACGACATCGTCGGGGTAGCCGCGAACGAGCGTCGCTCCGGGCAGATTCCACTCATCCGCGTATTCCTCGCGCGGGTCGCAAACGGTGACCTGATAGTCGAGCGCCTGCGCCATTTGCGCGAGAAAACGTGAGGTCTGACCGGCACCGATGATCAGCAGCCGCCACAGGGGGCCGTGTATGCTTTTGAGTATCCTGCCATCGAACTCGAGCGCGTCCGACCACCGGCCGGACTCCAGCTTCACGCTTCCCGATTCCATGTCGAGAAAGCGCGCGACGAGTTCATGCCGCTCGATCGTCGCCAGCAGTTCCTTGAGCAGCGAAGCTGCGCTCACGGGCTCGATCACGAGTTGCAGCGTGCCGCCGCATGGCAGGCCAAAGCGCACCGCCTGATCCGCGGTCACCCCGTACGTCACCACTTCGGGTTTGCCGCCGCTCATCTGATGAGCTTTGACGCGCTCGATCAGATCGTCTTCGACGCAACCACCCGAAACCGATCCGATCACGTGCCCGTCGTCGCGGATCGCCAGCATCGCGCCGACCGGGCGCGGCGCCGAGCCCCACGTCTTCACCACCGTGGCCAGCGTGGCCTTGCGTCCGGCAGCGAGCCAGGCGACGGCGTTCTTGAGAACCTCGGTATCGACACTATCCATGGAATTGGGAAAGCTCCAGTCCAGTCTGACCGCCAGACAGAGATCCTCTGCTGTGAGGGTTATACAAGGGGCCTCGAAGGGCGGGACCCCTTCATTCCCGCCTGGCCTGCTTGTTCGAATATTATCTAGGTTAGTGCATCGCGCATAAACGGGTCAAGCCCGCGCCGGCTCGGTTGCTAACGCCCGGGGCATCGGCTAGCATCGGAACCATCAACGTATGCTCCGAACGCACCAGGCTTGTGCCCGCGCGCTGCCGATCAAGCGCCCGCTTCCACCCGTCGCCGCCGCCGGAAGCCCATGAACGCGCCGTCGTTTCTCAAAGGACTGCTGCGCAGTGTAGTCGCCTCCGGCGACAGCGCGCGTACCGCCGAGCGCAAAGCCCGCGACGTGGTCGCGCTGTACAGTGCGCTGCTGTCCGAGCGCGGCGAGGTGTCGGGCGCAGCGCTGGCGCGCGAAGCGCTCGCCGCGTACGAAGCGCTGCCGGGCAACGCGCTGAAGCCGTTTATCAATTTGCTGGCCGCCGATTTTTCTCCCGATCCGGCAGAAATTGCGCGAACGGCTGCGGCCTATCGGCAAGCCCCCTCTCCGTCCAATCTGATTGCGCTGCAGCGCGCCGTGGAACCGCCGCGCCAGGAACTGTTCAGGCGACTGAACATGGCGGCGGGCGGCACTGCGATGCTCGTCGGCATGCGCCGCCGGCTGCTGCGCGAGCTCAAATCCAATCCGCACTGGCTGAGCGTTGATGCCGATCTCGAGCACTTGTTCGGCTCGTGGTTCAACCGCGGTTTTTTGCGGCTCGAAAAAATCGACTGGCATACGCCGGCGATCGTTCTCGAAAAACTGATCCAGTACGAGGCCGTGCATGAGATCGTAGGCTGGCAGGATCTGCACCGGCGGCTTGCCGCCGACCGCCGCTGCTTCGCTTTCTTCCACCCGGCGCTGCCCGACGAGCCGCTGATCTTCATCGAGGTTGCACTGACCAACCGGATCAGCGAGTCGGTCCAGCCGCTGCTCGATCCGGATTCGCGCGAATCGAACCCGGCGCGCGCCGATTGCGCGATCTTCTATTCGATCACCAACTGCCAGGACGGCTTGCGCGGCATCTCGTTCGGCAACCTGCTCATCAAACAAGTCGTGCAGGAACTCGGCCGCGAATTCCGGCGCCTGAAAACTTTCGCCACGCTGTCGCCGATTCCCGGATTCCGCGCATGGCTGACCGGTATCGCACCGGAACTGGCCGCAGCCGCCCGAGGCGCCGAAGTCGCGGAGCAGCTCAAGCACCTGCAGGATCCCGAATGGTTCAAAAAGGCGGACATTGCCGACCGTCTGCGCCCCGCGTTGATGGCGTTGTGCGCCTACTATCTGACCGAGGCGATAAAAGACGGCGAGCTGCTCGACCCGGTCGCGCGCTTTCATCTTGGCAACGGCGCACGCATGGAGCGGATCGACTGGCTTGCCGACACTTCGAAGCATGGCTTGCAGCGTTCCGCAGGACTGATGGTCAATTATGTTTACCGTCTGCCCGATGTCGAGCGCAACCACGAAACATTCGTTCGCGACCACCAGGTTATCGCCTCACATGAGCTGAAGAAGCTCGCCCGCGTATGCGTGCTGTCGCGCAAAACGGACAAGGGATAACGATGTTGCGCGCGCCCGGGAAACTCGCACCACATCCGCCCGCACGATAACATACGCGCTCTCATGGAAATCACCGGCGAGCAACTGATCCCGAAACCGCAGCAGCAGACGTGGGACGCGATCTGCGATCCCGCGGTGCTGCAGGTCTGCATCCCCGGCTGCGAAACGATGGAGAAAATCTCCGATTCCGAATTCCATCTCGTCATGGGCGCCAAGGTCGGGCCGGTCAGCGCCAGGTTCAAGGGCAAGATCACGCTCGCGAACGTCGACTCGCCCAATGCCTACACGCTCATATTCGAGGGCCAGGGCGGCGTCGCCGGCTTTGCGAAGGGCCAGGCCGACGTCAAACTCCGGCCCGAAGGCGACGCGACACGCCTTGAATACGCCGCGAAGGCCATGATCGGCGGCAAAATCGCGCAGGTCGGCTCGCGGCTGGTCGACGGCGTCGCGAAAAAACTCGCCGAGAATTTCTTCAGCGCATTCAACAAGCACGTTTCGGGCATTAATAATTGACCAAAGAGGAGCTGAAATGCTGAAAATCTGGGGCCGCACCAACTCGATCAACGTGCAGAAAGTGCTGTGGTGCTGCGGCGAACTCGCCATCCCGTACGAGCGCATCGACGCGGGCCTGCAGTACGGCGTCAACAACACGCCCGAATACAAAGCGATGAATCCCAACGCGCTGGTGCCGACGATAAACGACGACGGGTTCATCCTGTGGGAATCGCAGGCGATTGTGCGCTACCTCGCGCGCAAGCATGGCCTGGGCGCGCTCTGCCCGTCCGACCCCAAAGCATGCGCCGACGCCGACCGCTGGATGGACTGGAACGCAACGACGGTATGGCCGAACCTGCGGCCGATATTCTGGAACCTGGTGCGCACGCCGCCGGACAAACGCGACATGGCGCTGGTCAACGACTCGCGCAACAAACTCGCCGTCAGCATGGCGATACTCGATGCGCATCTCGCCGGCCGCAAATACGTGATCGGCGACACCTTCACGATGGGCGACATTCCGCTCTGCACGGCGGTAGTGCGCTGGTTCAAGCTGCCGATCGAGCGCGAAAACCTCAAAAATCTCGAGGCCTATTACCGCCGGCTGCAAGGGCGCGCGCCGTTCAAGCAGCACGCCGATCTGCCGCTGAACTGAGCCGGCAAGCTGCGGGGAGCCGGATTGGGGGGCGTGGTAGGATAGGGGCGAACGCTGCGTACCCACGCCATGCCATTCAAAAAACTTCTTGCAGTCACCAAGTCGCTCGTTGCCGGCGGCGGCAGCAAAGTCGTCGACGAATCCATCGAATACCCGCTCGAAACCGAAGAAAAATTTAATCGGCTGCACGCGCGGGCGCCCGTCGATGCGCATCTACGCATCCTGTTCGGGGACGCGCGCGTGGGCAACGAAAACTTCGCCGATCTCTACAGCCGCTGTCTCCGGCACACCGGCACCGCGGTAACGCCATTCAACGTATTCCAGAGGTATCAGACCCGCTGGGATCTGGTGCGGTATTTTCTAGCCACGCTGAAGGTGCCCGGCGCGCGCACCGAGTGCGGGGTCTACCGCGGCGCCACCGCGCTGCTGCTGTGTCACGCTTGGCGCAGCCGCGAGGCCGGTTTCAAAGGCGATGATTTTTATCTGATCGACAGCTATGCGGGCACCAGCCCCTCCGGCGACCACGACCTGATTCCGGTACGCGGCGCCGACGGCGCTTCGCGCATGGAAGCGTTTTTCCCCGCCGGCAAAACCGACACCACGCCCGAGCTGGTGCGCGGCTTTTTCGGCGATTTTCCGAACGCGCGCATCTGCGCCGGCTGGATACCGCAGGTATTCGCGACACTGCCCGAGCGCGACTGGGCGTTCGTGCACCTCGATCTCACGCTGTACGAGCCGACGCTCGCCGCCCTCGAATATTTCCACCCCCGCCTCAACCAAGGCGGAGTGATCCTGTGCGACGGCTCGATTTTCTGCCCCGGGGCGCACAAGGCCTGGGAGCTGTTCTGCACCAAACATGACCTCGCGTCCATCGTCCTTGGCCACCGCGAGTCCATCCTCATCAAGAACTGACAAGAGCAGTGAATGGTAAATAGTGAATAGTACACAAGCACGCCGCGCGCGCCACCGCAGATTATCCCCATTCCCCACTTCCCATTCCCCTTCACAAAATGCTCGGAAACCTGCTCAAGCGGCTGCTGCATCGCGGCCCCGCTCAATCCGCGCCGCCTCTGCGTGATGCCGCACGGGAAACCGATGGCAAATGGCTCGATGAGGCGTTGCGGCTGCGGCAGCTCGGACGCCGGCAGGAAATCGTTGCGCTCTGCCGTTCGGTGCTGGCGCGCCAGCCGGACAACACCGATGCGCTGAGTTTTCTGGCCGCCGCGCTGCTCGCGCAGGGCGAGTCACGCGAAGGCATCGCCTGCCTGCGCCGCGTGGCCGAGCTGGTCCCGGATTCAGCGGAAACCCGGGTAACCCTGGCGACAGTCCTTGCCGCTACCGGCAATGCGAACGGCGCGATCGAAAACTACCGGCGTGCAGTGCGGCTGCGGCCCGATCTGGCCGACGCCTGGAACGATCTGGCGGCGCTGCTGAAAGCGCTCGGGCGCTGCGATGAGGCGGAAGACTGCTGCCGCGCCGGTTTGCGCAGCAATGCGCAACATGCCGCGCTGCATCACACGCTTGCCGGCGTGTTGTTCGAACAAGGCCGGGTGGAGGAGGCGATTGCCGAAGTGCGCGCCGCGCTCGCATTGAATCCCGACATGCCGGCCACGCATAGCGACCTGCTGCGCATGCTCAACTACGCCGACGCGCAGGACCCGCTCGCCGTATACCGGGAGCACCGTGCATGGGCCGAGCGCCATGCACGCCCGTTTGAAGGCGCGACGCCGTCGCCCGGCAACGATCCGGACCCGGCGCGGCGGCTGCGCGTCGGTTTCGTATCGCCGTACTTCCGCAAGCATGCGGTGACGTTTTTTCTCGAATCCGTCATTCAACACCATGATCGCAAGAAATTCGAGCTGATTCTGTACGCGGATGTCGCGCAGCCTGACGAATACTCGGAGCGCCTGCAGGCATACGGGGCCCTATGGCGCAAAACGCTGGGCATAGACGACGAGCGACTGGTGCAGATGGTCAGGAACGATGCCACCGACATTCTGGTCGATTTGAGCGGCCATACTCCCGGTAACCGGCTGCTCGCATTCGCGCGGCGGCCGGCGCCGGTTCAAGTCACGTGGAACGGTTATCCGAACACGACCGGCATGGCGAGCATGGATTACCGCATCACCGACGCTTACTGCGATCCGCCCGGAACGACCGAGCACCTGCATTCCGAAAAACTCACGCGTCTGCCTGGCATCTACATGGCGTGGCGCCCGCCGGACGATGCGCCAGACGTCGGGCCGCTGCCCGCGCTGGAATCGGGGCACGTCACGTTCGGCTCGTTCAACTCCTGCTACAAGATCACGCCGCGGCTCGTGGCGCTGTGGTCGCGCATCCTCGGCGGGGTTCCCGGATCGCGGTTGATGCTGCTCACGGTCGATGGCGGGGTGGCTGCGCGCCGTATCCGCGAACTGTTTGCCGCGCAGGGCGTCGATCCGCAGCGGATCGACATCCGCCCGCGCGTGTCACACGAGGAATTCCTTGCACTCCACCGCGGCATCGACATCGCGCTCGACTCGTTTCCGTATCACGGCACGACGACGACATGTTTTTCGCTGTGGATGGGGCTGCCGGTTGCAACGCTGGCTGGTGCAATTCACGCCTCGCGCGTCGGCGTTTCCATGCTCAACAACGTGGGGCTGCCGCAGCTTGTCGCGCAGGATGCCGATGAGTACGTCGACATCGCGACCCGCCTCGCGGCCGATTTGCCCGCGCTGACGAATCTGCGCGCCGGGTTGCGCGGTATGCTGCGGCAGTCGCCGCTCGCCGACGGGCGCACCTGCGCGCGCAGCCTGGAAAACGCATTCCGGGAAATGTGGGTGACATGGTGCGGCACACCAAGCACGCGCGGACGCGCTTGATGTCCATCGCCCCGCTTGCGACTTGCCTGTTGCCGCTGCGCCTACTTGAGTAATTCCGCCATTCCGTCGCGCGGGGTCCCCGCGATCAGGGCTTACGTCTTCATATCCAACATCGCCTCCACGAATTTACGCACCCCGTGCCGCTTCATCCAGCTCGCGCTGACCCCGCACGCGGCGCGGGAAATACTCGCGTAATCGTTCCTCGCGTCAAGGATGGCCTGAAGGACGGACTCCGTCGTGAAAGCATCGAATAACTTGCCGGCCCCCAGCCCCTCCACGAATTTTCCCGGGGCCGATCCATACGGCGCGACGACTGGAATACCGTTAGCCAGCGCGGACCAGACAATGCCCGAGCCTTTATATTTATATTCGTCGGCCCGGTAGGGAATCACCACCAGGTCGCAGGTTATTATTTCGGCCGGCAGGTTTGCCACGAACCCGAGCACCAATCTCAACCGCGGGTTGCCTTGCCCTTCGCTGCACCCGCTGCTGTCGTGCAACACGATGTCAAATCCGTGCTCCAGCAGCTTGTCGATCAGCGCGCCGAACAGGGCCACGCCTTTTTCGTCCCGCTGATTGCCAAAAAAGCCGACGGTCAGAAGTTTTTTCCCGGGACTGGGTTCATGTATCCGGTCGAACGGAAAGGGCAATGTCTCGAGGCGGCCATCGGCGGTGAGCGGCAGATACTCGTCGCGCAGCACCGGTTCCAGGATTCCCAATGCAAAGCGGACCTTTTTGCTGTGGGCCTCTGCCAGCGAACGACGCCACAGGACCCTGCCCGCGGAATCAAGATATGTCGGTTCGACCATGATGCAGCCCGCGATCGGAATGCCGGGGTCGGCGATGACGCACGCATAATGCTGGCTCGCGAACAACGT
>Ga0209415_10007966_pt1 | contig 18404 bp, 17 predicted proteins | sample PeaSoiSIISIP2007_FD_187696 | JGI IMG/M metagenome (GOLD analysis project Ga0209415, IMG submission 187696) | Peat soil microbial communities from Weissenstadt, Germany - SII-SIP-2007 (SPAdes) (version 2) | ecosystem: Environmental > Terrestrial > Soil > Wetlands > Peat | place: Germany...
TCCGGCTGCCGCACCCACGCCGCCACGGGAACTCCCGGACGACATGGACGAGCCGTAACGCGCGCTGGGTGACGAAGCTGCGCCGGTCCTGCCTGCGCCCATGCTGCCGACCGTGCTTCGGCCCATGCTACCGCCCATATTACCGACCGATCCGCGGGCTGTGCCGTTTGCGCCGAACCCGCGATTGGCGGGGGACGAGAAATTTTGAGAGCCGCCGGAGAAACCACCCGATCGGCTTGGGCCTGTGCTTCGCGAGAATCCCGAGGACGCTCCGCCGCGGAAGCTGCTGCTTCCACGGGATGAACGACCTCCAATGCTGCCGCCTCGGGAACCGCCGCCACCGCCGCGGAATCCGCTGGGGCCACCATGGAAGCTGCCGCCACCTCGACTATGCGAGCCTCCGCCGCCGTGCCCACCTCCGTGGCCCCCGCCATGCGAGCCTCCGCCACCGTGTCCACCGCCATGACCGCCGCCGCCGTGCGCCGCGAAAGCGAGTTGCGGCGTGCAGGCCAGCGCGAACGCTGCTATCAATCCAAACAGTGATTTTAGGGAAGTGGATCTGGTCATCTCTCTCCTTCGACCTGATGGCTGCTGCCCCCGGGCTGGTACTAGAACCCCTCGAAGAGCGCGGCGGGATTTCTTTGCTCCAGCCACATCCCGACCACCCAGGAGTCGCCTGCTCGAAACTCCCTGCGGAGCCACTGCATGACCACAGCCAAAACTCTCGTCGAAGGCCACTATTTGTAAGCCGTTTTGATACTGTGCGTTGTGGGTGTGCCTTCAAGGATGTACCTCGAGGCAGTCTGAATCCATTGGTGGTTTTCGCGCGGTGCTGGTGCATCTCAGCCACCAAGCATCAGCCGCTTGCCGAGGAACCGCCCATGTCAATGCTGCGGCGCGGCCGCGAACTGCGCAAACGTCAGGTAGTGTCCCCCCGGTTCCTTGATGCCGATCTCCCGCGCCCCGTAAAACGTGGTGCGCTCCGGCATCACCACCTCCGCGCCCTTTAGGGCCGGCTTCATGGCATCAAGATCCTCGACCTCGATATAGAGAAACGTCGGGCCCTTGCGCGCCACCTGGCCGGTCGCCGGCGAATCCTTGTCCGCGCTCGCGTACGACTGGTACATCAGCTCGACGCTGCCTTTTACCAAAATCACGAATCCGAGTTTGTTTCCCTCGGGCACCTCCACGGTCTTTTGGAAGCCGAGCTGCTCGGTCCAGAATTTGACGCAGGGCTCGATCTCGGCGACGAACAGGACGGGCGTGATTTTCTTCACCATCGGTTTTTTCTCCTCGGCGGGACGTGGCCCGGCATGGGATCCGGCCGCAGCCACCGCGGCGGCCACGAACAGGGAAGCGATCCAGCGCATGTTGAAAAATCCTCCTTGCAAAGGCTACTAGTCTCACTTAGACTAGTTGAGGCTAGCAAATCCCCCCAGCCCTGGCAAGGAGGTTTTTTCGATGTCTGCACAACGGCAACTCCGCGATCTCGTCTCCATCGGACCGGCCATGCTTCGCGATTTCGAGATGCTCGGCGTCCACACCGTCGCCCAGCTCGCCCGCCGCAGTCCCCGCGGGCTCTATGAAGGGTTGTGCCGCGTGACCGGGCAGGCGCAGGACCTGTGCGTGCTGGATACGTTCAGCGCCGCCGTGGCCCAGGCTCGCAATCCTCGCCTGCCCGCGGCGCAGCGGCAGTGGTGGTATTGGAGCCGCCGGCGGAAGGCCGCGGATGCCAGCGGGCGCCGCCGCGGTTCCGCGCGGGCATAGGCCACGCCGGTTCCAGGCACGCCATGGCATCGCTGACTCCAACATCAGGGCGGGGCCACAGCCGCTTCGCTTCCAGTCATAGGCGGCGCAAGCCGGTGGCGCCGTTCCTGCACCGCGCCCGCGAGCGCGCGCTGACCACGCCGGATCTCGTCCTACTCAGCCTGCTCGCCGAGCAACCCATGCACGGTTATCAGGCAAACCTCGAGATGGAACGCCGCGAGGTGCGCGACTGGGCGGGCATCTCCCGTCCTCAGGTGTATTACTCGCTCGAAAAGCTCGCGCGGTGGGGCCTGCTGCGCGCCGTGGAAACGGCGGAGCCGGCCACCGGCCCCGAGCGGCGCGTATTCGCGACTACCGAGAGCGGCCAGCGGGCGTTGGCCCACGCGCTGGCTCGTGATGCGTGGACCACGGCGCGGGAGCGCCCGCCATTCCTCACCTGGCTTGCGCTGTCCTGGCAGGCGAGCCCCGGCATCGTCCGCCGCCAGGTCCGCCGCCGGCATCGGTTTCTTGAAGCAGAACTCGCGCGCGAGCAGGCCACACTGCGAGCGATTTTGCGCGAGGTGGGCCATCCCTATCACGAGGCCGTGTGGATGGTCAGTCTCACAATCACGCAATTCCAAACCGAGCTGCGCTGGCTCCGCAAGCTCGCTCGCGAACTCCCGCGCCGCGCGCCCGCGCGACGTCCCGCCCGCGTCGGCCCCGACGAGAATTTGTAACTGTGATCGCCGCGGCCACGCTCCCTCCCTGCCGGTTGACCGTTCCGCGTCCCGCGGATCCGCCTCGGCCGGCCCGCCGCCTCCGCGCGGTATACTGGGAGCTCTCGATGCGGGAAGTCGGCCTTGGAGGGAGACGCGGTTGCCCGATCTTCTGCACTCATCGAATGATCTGCTGCTGGCGCTCCTGTTCGCCAGCACGCTGGCCCTCGGCGCCTGCCTGTGGCTGGTATGGAGCGAAATGCGCCAGCTCGTCCAGCGCGAACGAAGAATGGTGCGGGAAACCGAGAACTTTGTGCATCAACAGCTCGGCGCGCTGAACGAAAAGCTGGGCGGCGAGGTGACCCGCCAGCTACGCGAGACGGAAAACGCGGAGCGCACCCTCGAAGCAGCCATGCGGCGCAGGCTGGACGAGCTGCAGGGGATCATCGAAAGCCTGCGGATTCTCGAAACCAAATTGCAGGCGCGGCTCGCCGCGCCTCCCGCGGAACAGCCCCCCGGCGTGGTGGCGCCCGGAACGGTAGCAAAAGAGACGCGCGCGGGATTCAGCGTCATCGCGCGCCCGCCCAAACCGGGCAGCCGCGAGAATCAGGGCTGACCGCCACAAAGTGATTCAGGATTTGGGGGCGCTCACAGCGGCAACTGGCCCGCGTAGACCACGGAAGGTTTCCCCGGCTCGATCCGGCCGATGGCAAAAAACTTTTCGCGACGGCGTTTCAGGTGCGCTTCCACCTGGCGCACATTTTTCGGCGGCACGATCAAAATCATTCCCACGCCCAGGTTGAAGGTACGGAGCATCTCCTCCGCTCCCACGCTTCCGAGCCTGGCCAGCCAGCGGAACACCGGCAGGGCCGGCCACGAACCCAGTTCCACGCGCGCCTGTGCGTTTCGCGGCAGCACGCGCGGCAAGTTGCCCGTAATGCCCCCGCCGGTGATGTGCGCCAGACCGGCCACCCAGCCGCGCCGCAGGATCTCCCGCAGCGCGGGGAGATAGGAGCGGTGCGGCTTTAGCAACTCCGCTCCCACTTTGTTTTGAAGCTCCGCCACGTACGCATCCGGCTTCAGCCCGGCAACCTCGAACACGAGTTTGCGCGCCAGCGAATAGCCGTTCGTGTGCAGCCCGCTCGAAGGCAGCGCCAGCAGCACGTCTCCTGCGCGCACCGCGGAGCTGTCCAGGATGCGCTCGCGTTCCACGGCGCCCACGATGAATCCGGCCAGGTCGTATTCCCCCCGCGGATAGAAGTCCGGCATCTCCGCGGTTTCTCCCCCGATCAGCGCGCAGCCGGCCTGTTTGCACGCGCCGGCCATGCCCTCGATGATCTGTTCCACCACCTCCGGCTCCAGTTTTCCCATGGCCAGATAGTCGAGGAAGAACAGCGGCTCGGCGCCCTGCGTCAGGATGTCGTTGACGCAGTGGTTCACGATATCCGCACCCACCGTGGAATGCACGCCCATGGCGAATGCCACCTTCAACTTCGTGCCCACGCCATCCGCGCTGGCCACCAGCACCGGGTGCTTCCATCGCTTCCGGTCCAACTGGTAGAGCGCGCCGAACGCGCCGATGTCGTTCAGCACGCCGGGCGTAAACGTGCGCCCGGCCAGGTGCCGGATGCGCTGCTTGGCGCGGTCGGCGCGGGAGATGTCTACACCTGCGTCTGCGTAACGCATGGGTTTGGCCAGGGAAATTTCCGGGCCCTGGGGGTTCAGAACGGAACAAAAAGCCGGCGCCACCGCACGTGCCCGGGATGCACGAGCGCCATGCCGTAGGCTCCCAATCGTTCCCGGATGTGGCCGGGCTGCCAGGCCTCGCTCGGAGCGTCCAGCGAAAGATAGATGAACAGCGGCGCGCCCACGAGGGCGGAACGCGGCACGAATCCCCAGTAGCGGCTGTCGTAGGAATTGTTCCGGTTGTCTCCCATGACGAAATAGGAGTCCGGCGGCACGGTCTCGGGTTTGCGGTTCTCCCAGGTGTCCGGCGTATCGGCCAGGTAGGGTTCGGTGAGCGGCTTCCCGTTGATCCACACGGCGCCCGAGCGGATTTCCAGCGAATCGCCCGGCATGCCGATCACGCGCTTGACGAAATCCGGATGGCCGGGAAGCGGCGCGTGGAACACGATCACCTGCTGCCGGTGGGGATTCCGCCACAGGCTCAGGTGCAGCCCGGTGAAGGGCACTTCCGCGTCGTAGCCGAAACGGCTCACCAGCACGTGGTCGCCGATCAGCAGCGTCTTCACCATGGACTCCGAGGGGATCACGCGCGCCTGCACCAGCGTTCCCTGGATGAACAGGAACGCCAGGATTACCCACAGCCAGCCGCGCACCTCGCGCAGCATGCGCTCGCGGGCGGCCTGTGCTTCCGGGGTCGGCGGGTTTTTACTGGCAGCCACGGCCTGTCGCCACTTCCAATTGCACGAGTTCGGTGGGATATACGCCCGTATAACAGGACGTGCAGAACTTCCCTTCGGTGTCGCCCACCGCCTCCCGCAGGTGCTCCATCGTCAAATAGCCGAGCGAGTCCGCCCCGGTGTACTGGCGGATCTCCTCCACGGAATGCTGCGAGGCGATCAGCTCCTCGCGCGTGGGCGTGTCCACTCCGTAGTAGCACGGAGAAATCGTGGGCGGGCAACTGATGCGCAGGTGGACCTCCACCGCGCCCGCCTCGCGCACGATGCGCACGATTTTCCTGCTGGTGGTCCCGCGCACAATGGAATCATCCACCAGCACCACGCGTTTCCCTTCCAGCAGCCGCCGCACCGGGTTCAGTTTCAGCTTCACGCCGAAGTCCCGGATGGACTGTCGCGGCTCGATAAACGTGCGCCCCACGTAATGATTTCGGATGAGGGCCATCTGGAAAGGGATGCCCGACTCGAGCGAGTAGCCGATGGCCGCGGGCACTCCCGAATCCGGCACGGGCACCACCATGTCCGCTTCCGCCGGATGCTCCCGCGCCAGCCACCGCCCCAGATTTTCCCGGCTCAGTTGCACCGACCGGCCGAACACCAGGCTATCCGGACGCGAAAAATAAACGTGCTCGAAAATGCAGTGCTGGTGCGGTTTCTCCGCGGCGAAATGGATGGACTCGTGGCCGCTCCGCGAAATCCGCAGCATCTCTCCCGGCTCGATGTCGCGCACGTACTCCGCGCCGATCAGATCGAACGCGCAGGTCTCCGAGGCCACCACCCACGCCCCCTCCAGCCGTCCCAGCGCCAGCGGCCGGAATCCGCGCGGGTCGCGGATGGCGTACAACTCGTCGCGCGTGAGCAGCACCAGCGAATACGCGCCTTCCACCTGGTGCAGCGCGTCGGCCAGCGCGCCGGGCAGGTTGCGCGCCGCGCTCCGCGCCGCCAGATGCACGATCACTTCCGTGTCGCTGGTGGTCTGGAAAATCGAGCCTTTGTGCTCCAGCTTCCGCCGCAGCTCGTTGGCATTCGTCAGGTTGCCGTTGTGGGCCACCGCCAGTTTTCCGCGGTTGCAGTCGGTGACGATGGGCTGGGCATTGTTCAGAGACGTATCGCCGGCCGTGGAGTAGCGCGTGTGGCCCATGGCCGCGTCGCCCGGCAGCCGCGCCAGCACGTCGCCCGTAAAAATCTCGGAGACCAGCCCCATGCGCCGGTGGCTGTAGAGATCGTTTCCGTCCGTCGAGGTGATGCCGGCGGATTCCTGCCCGCGGTGCTGCAGTGAGTAGAGGCTCAGGTAGGCGAGTTTGCTGGCTTCCGCGTGGCCATATACCCCAACGACCCCGCAGTGATCATGCAGGCGATCGTCGCGCGGATGAGGCGATGAATACAAACGATGGCTCAACGGGCCGCGAGCATTCGTTCGAGAGACTCCGCCCAGGCGGCGCGCAGGGATGCGACCGGTGAAGCGACAACTTCCCTGCCGTTATACCCAATGCGGATGGTTCCCTGAGTGACGGTGCCGAGCGTGCGCAGGCCCAACTCATATTGTGCCGCAAATCGCTCGATGGCGGCAAGCGCGTCTGGCGCCGCCGTGACTATGGCGCGGGCGCCGCGTTCGCCGAAGAGCGCCCACTCGGCGGGCTCGGCGCCTTCGAGGGCCACGTTCGCGCCGAGCGCCTCCGCTGTGAAAAAGGATGCGAAACCGCTCTCCGCCAGCGCCACGGCGAGGCCGCCGTCGCTCAGGTCGTGCGCGGAGTGGAGCAGACCCTCCGCGGCCAGCGCCACGAGCGCGTCCACCATCCGTTTTTCGGCCGCCAGATCGATCGCCGGCGGCGTTCCCGCGACGATCCCACGAATCGTGCGCGCGTACTCGCTCGAAGAAAATTCCCGCCGCAGATCATCGCCCGCGGATCGAGATGCCGTCCGCGCCTCGAGCAGCAGAATCACATCGCCCGCCGCGCGAAACCCCATGCTCACCGCGCACGCATCATCGTCCAGCAGACCCAGCACGCCCACCGTGGGCGTGGGATAAATTCCGTGGCCGAGCGTCTCGTTGTAGAAGCTCACATTGCCGCCGGTAATGGGCACGGCGAGCGCGCGGCAGGCCTCGGCAATGCCGTCAATTACTTCGCTGAATTGCCACATGATCTCCGGCTTTTCCGGATTGCCGAAATTGAGGCAATTCGTCGCGGCCAGCGGGCGCGCACCCACGCAGGCCACGTTGCGCGCCGCTTCCGCCACCGCGTGCATGGCGCCCAGCCGCGGATCGAGCTGGCACCACCGCCCGTTTCCGTCCACCGCCAGCGCCAGCCCGCGGCCGGTTTCCTTCACGCGCACCACCGCCGCGTCGCCCGCACCGGGCGCGACCACGGTGTTCGTCCGCACCATGTGGTCGTATTGCTGCACGATCCAACGCTTGGAAGCGATCGCCGGGGCGGCCAGGAGCTTCGCGAAATTCGCCGTGAGATTCGTCCCCTCTGGCGCGAACGCGGCGAGCGTTTCGTCGCGCGCGGGACGAGCGGGCGGGGCCAGCGGGCGGGCGTACACCGGGCCCTCCTCCGCCAGCGGGTGCGCGGGAATTTCCGCCACCACGCGGCCGTGATCGAGCACGCGCAGCAATCCGCCGGAAGTCACGCGCCCGATCACCACCGCGTCCAGCTCCCATTTCCGGAACACGCGCAGCACTTCTTCCTCGCGCCCGCGTTCCGCCACCAGCAGCATGCGCTCCTGCGATTCGCTCAGCATGATTTCGTACGGCGACATGCCTGTCTCGCGCTGCGGCACGCGCTCCAGGTCGATTTCGATTCCCGTGGCGCCGCGCGAGGCCATCTCGCAGGTGGAGCAGGTGAGGCCCGCCGCGCCCATATCCTGAATCGCCACCACCGCGCCGGTGCGCATCGCTTCCAGGCAGGCTTCCAGCAGAAGTTTTTCCAGGAAGGGGTCACCCACCTGAACGTTGGGCCGCTTCTGCTGCGACTCCTCGGTGAATTCCGCCGAGGCGAGGAGCGACGCGCCGTGGATGCCGTCGCGCCCCGTCTTTGCGCCCACGTAAATCACCGGATTCCCTTCGCCGCGCGCCCGCGCGAAGAACAGCTCGTCGCGGCGCGCCACACCCAGCGCCAGCGCGTTCACCAGCGGGTTCGCCGAATAGCACGGCTCGAAGGCCACCTCGCCGCCCACCGTCGGTACGCCAAAGCAGTTGCCATAGAACCCGATGCCGCGCACCACGCCGTCCACGATGCGGCGATTCCGCGCCACTTCTTCCGCAGTCGCGCCCTGGCCTTCTGTGATGGGGCCGAAGCGCAGCGAATCGAGCACGGCAATCGGCCGCGCCCCCATGGTGAAAATGTCGCGCAGGATTCCGCCCACGCCCGTCGCCGCGCCCTGGAACGGCTCGACGAAGCTGGGATGGTTGTGCGACTCGATTTTGAACGCGGCCACCCACCCCTCGCCGATGTCCACCACCCCGGCATTTTCGCCCGGGCCCTGCACCACCTGCGGGCCCTTCGTGGGCAGGCGTTTCAGGTGCACTTTGCTCGATTTGTACGAGCAGTGCTCGCTCCACATCACCGAAAAAATGCCCAGCTCGGTAATGTTCGGCTCGCGCCCAAGAATTTGCCGCACACGGGCGTACTCGTCCGCGGAAAGCCCGTGCTCCGCAGCGATCTCCGGCGTGACTTTGATTTCAGTTTCGATCATGGCATTGCGACAAGATTGTAGCCCGGGTCCTCAGACCCGGGGAATGTTCTCTTCGTTCCGGGATGGCGCGAGATGCAGAAAAGCCCTGCCTCTGAAGAGGCGGGCTACATGGCTCTGTCATGCCGGAACGCGCTCGACGGCGGGCGCCGCCGCGTGCGCAACAGCCCGGCGCACGAGCGATTCGATCATGGAGCGGAGAATCACCAGCCCGTCGTCGGAGCCGAGCGCAGCCTCGGCGGCGCGCTCCGGATGCGGCATCAGCCCGGCGACATTGCCTTCTCGGCTGATGACTCCCGCGATGTTCGCCAGCGCGCCATTGGGGTTTCCTTCCGGCGCCTCGCGGCCATCGGGCGTCACGTAGCGAAACAGAATCTGGCCGTTGCGCTCGAGTTCGCGGAGGGTCGAATCATCGCAGAAATAATTTCCGTCGGAGTGGGCGATGGGAATCTTCAGCACCTGGCCCGGCCGCGCCGCGCAGGTGAATGGCGTATCCGTATGCTCCACGCGGATGTAAACGTGCTCGCACACGAACCGCAGCCCCGCGTTGCGCAGCACCGCACCGGGGAGCAGGCCGCTCTCCAGCAGAACTTGGAATCCGTTGCAGATGCCCAGCACCAACCCGCCGGACTTCGCGAATTTCGTCACCGCGCCCATTACTGGAGAAAATCGCGCAATGGCCCCCGTACGCAGATAGTCTCCGTAGGCAAATCCGCCGGGTAGGATGATGGCGTCGAACCCCGCCACGTCTTGCGACTGGTGCCAGATGAATTCCACGGGCTGGCCGAGCACCGCGCCCAGCGCATGGTGCGTATCGTGGTCGCAGTTGGAGCCCGGAAACACCACCACGCCGAATTTCATCGCGGGTTTCTCCCTTTCAAATTCTACCACGGTCGGCGCCGGTCAGCCTTTGCGCGTTTTTCTTCGCTTTGCGCCCCGCCGCGGCGGGCGAGAAACTCTTTTCCGCCCCTTTGCTTTCGTCCGCGAATCAGCCTGCATTGCGCGGCGGCGGGCAGCGGCCCAGCCATTCTTATTCACTTGCCGGCCGCGGGCGATGCCCAGCGCGTCCGCCGGAACGTTCTCCGTAATCGTGGAGCCGGCGGCCACGTAGGCGCGGTCGCCCACGCGCACGGGCGCGACGAGCGCCGTATCGCTGCCGATAAATACCTCCGCGCCGATCGTGGTGCGGCTTTTCCGCACGCCGTCGTAATTGCAGGTGATGGTGCCCGCGCCGATATTCGCCTTCCGGCCGATGGAGGCGTCGCCGATGTAGCTCAGGTGCTGGGCCTTCGCGCCTTCACCCAGTCGCGAGTTCTTTACCTCCACGAAATTTCCCACGCGCGCGCCGGGACCGATATCCGCTCCGGGGCGCAGCCGCGAAAAGGGGCCCACGCCGGCACCGGCGCGAATGCGGCTGGATGCCATGACGCAGTGGGGGTGCACGGTGACGCCGTTGTCTAGCACCATGTCCGAGAGCACGCTGCCGGTGCGCACCGTGCAGTTCGCGCCGATGCGGGTCGAGCCGAGCAGATGCACGCACGGCTCGATCACCGTGTCCGGGCCGATGCGCACCTCCGGATCGACCACCACGGTCTCGGGCAGAAGAATCGTAACGCCCGCATCCATCAGCGCGCGGCGCTTGCGGTCGCGGAAGATGCGGTCCACTTCCGCCAGCTCGGCGCGCGTATTGCAGCCCAGCACTTCGTGCGAGTCCGCGGCCGCTTCCGCGAGCACGCGCTGTCCACGCGCGTTGAGCAGCGCGATCGCGTCAGTCAGATACAGTTCTTTGTGGACGTTTTCCGGGCGCAGCGCGTCCAGGCAGGGCCATAGCGCCGCGAGCGTGAATGCGTAGAAGCTGGAATTGACTTCCTGGATGGCGCGCTCTTCGGCTGTGGCCGCCCGCTCCTCGACGATGGCCGCGACGCTGTTGTCCGATTTGCGCACCACGCGGCCGTAGCCAGTGGGATCGGCGAGCGCGGCGGTGAGCACCGTGGCCGCGGCTCCGCCGGCCAAATGCGTGCGCGCCAGCCGCTCCAGCGTTTCCGTGCGGACCAGCGGCGCATCGCCGGGCAGCACGAGCGCATATTTCGCGCGCCGGTGGAGCTTCCGCCGCGCGACGCGCAGGGCGTGGCCCGTGCCGTTCTGCGGCTGCTGCACCACGGTGTGGGCGCCCAGCGGTGTGACGCAGGCGCCCACCGCGTCCGCCTGATGCCCTACGATCACTACGATTTCGCGCGCGCCGAGCGGCAGGCAGGCGCGCACCACGTGTTCCACGAGCGTGCGTCCTCCCGCGCGGTGCAACACTTTGGCGAGCGAGGAGCGCAGGCGCGTGCCTTTCCCCGCGGCCAGTATCACCGCGGAAAAATCGGCCAGGGCAGCAGGTCGGCTCGGCATGAGGCTTCTATTGTCCCTTCGGAGGGGGGATTTGGAAAGATGGGGATGTCAGGAAGATGAGGAAATGCGTACACCGCGATTTTCAGACGGCTAATCCGCCGGGGCAGCGGCGGCGACGGTGGAAACGTGGCGCGGGCGGGCTGGTGCTTCTTCTATAGTCTCCGTCCAGAGCGAGGGATCGGCGAGCAGGCGCGTGACGAGTTGGGTGTGCAGCGCGTGCCCCGCGCGGTGCGCCACGACCAGCGCGCGCAGCGGACGGCCGACCAGCGCCAGGTCGCCGATCAGGTCCAGCGTCTTGTGACGGCCAAACTCGTCCGCGAAGCGCAGCGGGCCGTTCACCACGGCGTCGTCGGAAAGCACCAGCGCATTTTCGTACGAGCCGCCGCGAATCAGTCCCATCTTCCTCATGCCCGCAAAATCCCTCTCGAAGCCGAACGTCCGTGCAGGCGCCAGCAGGTGGCTGAACGTTTCGCGGTTCACCTGCACGTCCACTTGTTGGCGGCCGATGGCCGGATGCGGAAAATCGATGAAGCATTGCACGCGGAACTCGTCCGCCGGATAAATGCCGATGCGGCGGCCGTCGTCGGTGAATTCGAGCGGCTTCACCACGCGCAGGTACCGGCGCCGACGGCGCAGCGTGCGGATCCCCGCGCGCTCCAGCATCTCGATAAACGGCTGCGCCGAGCCGTCCAGAATGGGCACCTCGATAGCGTCCAGGTCCACGAAGCAGTTGTCCACACCGCAGGAATAGAGCGCCGCCAGCAGGTGCTCGGTGGTGGAGATGAGCACGCCTTTCTTCATCAGGCTCGTGGCGTAACTCACCCGCGCCACGTTGCCCACGCGCGCTTCGATCGGAAAATTGTCGAAATCCGTCCGCCGGAAAACGATCCCGGTGTCGGCGGGAGCAGGCACGAGCCGCACGTGGCCTGGCACGGCGGTGTGAAGACCGATCCCAGTCGCGTCGACTGGCTGGTTGATTGTCGTTTGCAAGGGCATGGGCGGGGATCCCAGGTGCAACTTCGCTGCCAAAAGGCTTCTCATAAGTACTTGAAAATAAACGGAATAAATATGACTTTCGCAGGCCAACGCCCTACTGTGGCTATTTTACAACATTCGAGCGCCACGTCCCGTGGCTATTTCCAGATTGGCACACGCCCTAACCCTCCTGGGAATCAGTTGGCGTTCCTGTGTGTCTACCCCCAAAAGCCGGCGCGCGTTGACAGGGTGCTATACTCCCGGCTTCTCTTTTTCTCCGGCCACAGATGCCAGCGACCTCTCCCAAGCGGCTCTTCCTGGTGGATGCGATGGGCTTTGTCTTCCGGGCGTTCTACGCGCCGATGGAACGCCTGCGCAGCCCGGGCGGTCTACCCACCAAGGTCCCGTACGTTTTTGCAAACATGCTGCGGAAGCTCGAGAAAGAATGGTCGCCCGACTATCTGGCCGTGGTGTTCGACGTCGCCGGTCCTACGTTCCGCGACGCCCTTTACACGGAATACAAAGCCCAGCGCCCGCCGATGCCGGAAGATCTCGTCGTGCAGCTCCCGATGGTGCGGCGCGTGTGCGAAGCGATGCGCCTTGCGGTGGTGGAGCGCCAGGGCTACGAGGCAGACGATGTGATCGGGACGCTCAGCCGCCAGGCCGGCGAGCGCGGGCTGGACGTTTTCATCGTGACCGCGGACAAAGATATGCTCCAGCTCGTACGCGACACCCTGCCCGGCGGCGGCCGTATCCGCGCCCTGAATCCCGGCAAGGGCGACCTGCTGGCCGACGAAAAGAAAGTAGAGGAATTGATGGGCGTGCCGCCCGACCGCGTCCCGGACGTCATGGCGCTCATGGGCGATTCGATTGACAACATTCCGGGCGCCAAGGGCATCGGCGAAAAAGGCGCGCGCGAGCTGATCCGCCAGTACGGCTCGGCGGAGGCGGCGCTCGAGCATGCCGCTGAAGTCCCCGGCAAGCGCTATCGCGAGGCGCTCCAGAATTCGCGCGACATGGTGGTGCTCTCGAAAAAACTCGCGGCTATTGAGACGCACGCGCCGCTGGAACTCGACCTTCCTTCGCTCGCGCCCGCGGCTCCGGATGTTTCCGCGCTGCGCGCGCTCTATGCCGATCTGGGATTCAGCTCGCTGTTGCGCGAGCTCACGCCACCGCCGGAGCCCGCGGCAGCGCCTGCGCCGGCGGCGCGCAGCTTGTTCACGCCCGAGGCCCTTCATGAATTTCTGGAGCGCAATTCCGCCGCCCAGGAAGTCGCCTTCTGGGTCGAATCCCTGGCCCCCGAGGGCATGGAGGAGGACGAAGAACCCGGTTTCGGCAGCCGGCCAGGTCCGATGGCGCTCTCGATCGCACCCGAGAACCCCGTCGCGCTCAAACTGGATGCAAAGGGAAAGATGCGCGCGGCGCTCGACGAATGGCTGGCCGATTCCGCGCGGCCCAAGACGGTGCACGATCCGAAGCTCGTCGAGCTGCTCCTCGCGCCGCAGGGAGGGCTCGCCGGGGTGCGCCACGCCGTCCGGCTGTATTCCTACCTGTTGCGTCCCACCACCTCGAAACACGGCCTGGACGAAGTGGCGGCGCGCCACCTGAACGCGCAGCCGTCGCCCTCCCCTGCGGAAAAGGCCTCCTGGCTCGCCCGGCTGGGGCCGCAACTGCGCGCCGAAGTGGAGAAGCAGGGCCTCGTGGAGATCTACGAGCGCATCGACCTGCCGCTCGCGCCCGTGCTCGCGCGCATGGAGCACGCCGGCGTGCGCATTGCCCCGGACGCGCTCGCGGCCATGTCTCGCGCGCTTGAGGAGGAGATCGCCGCGCGCGAAAAGGAAATCTTCGAAATGGCGGGCGCCCCGTTCAATATCAATTCGCCCCCGCAGCTCGCGGAAGTTCTGTTCGACAAACTGGGCCTGCCCGCGCCGCGGAAATCGGCCAAGACGGGCGCGCGCTCGACCGCCGCCGACGTGCTGGAAGATCTGGCCGCCAAGCATCCGCTGCCCGCGAAAGTCCTGGAATTCCGCGAGGCCGCGAAGCTCAAGTCCACTTACGTGGATGCGCTGCCCCGCCTGATCAGCCCCGCCGACGGCCGGCTCCATACCCGGCTGAGCCAGACGGGCACGGCCACCGGGCGGCTCAGCTCCGCGAACCCCAATCTCCAGAACATTCCCGTCCGCGGGGAATCGGGCCGGCAGATCCGCGCCGCGTTTGTGGCCGAAAAAGGCCACCTGCTTCTCTCCGCCGATTACTCCCAGATCGAGCTGCGCCTGCTCGCGCATTTTTCCGAAGACCCGGTGCTCGTGGAAGCGTTTCAGCGCGGCCAGGACATTCACGCGCGCACGGCGGAAGAAGTCTTCGGCGTCGGGCCGCTGGCGCAGACGGCGGAGCACCGCCGCTCGGCCAAGGCCGTGAATTTCGGCATCATCTACGGTCTTTCCGCATTCGGACTGGCGCGGCAGCTCGGGATCGAGAGAAGCGAAGCCGCGAAGTTCATCGCCGCCTATTTCGAGCGCTACCGTGGAGTGAAGGAATATCTCGACCGCCACCTGGACGAGGTGCGAAAAACGGGATTCACCCGCACGCTCTTCGGCCGCGTCCGCCCCATCCCGGAAATCCAATCGCCCCAGGGGGCCATGCGCTCGCTCGGCGAACGCATTGCGCTGAACACGCCGCTCCAGGGCACCGCGGCGGATCTGATCAAGCTCGCTATGATTGAAATTGACGGCCAGTTGGCGGGCTCAAAACTCGGCGCGCGCATGATTCTCCAGGTGCACGACGAACTGTTGTTTGAGGTGCCTCGCGCGGGCCTCGCCGGGCTGCGCGCGCTGGTCCAACCGGCCATGGAGCAAGTCCATCCGCTCCATGTCCCGCTCGTGGTGGACCTGAAGGCCGGGCCTAATTGGCGGGATATGGAGTAGAATTCGCCTCGGGTTGCGTTCCACCCGCGCGGTTTCGCTCACCAGGGAGGTCGACCGCATGAAAACCGTTCTCGCCACCGCAGCAGTTTTCCTCGCGCTCTCTGCCGGCGCCGGCCAGCAGAAGCCCGAGGCGGCAAAACCGAAAGACTCCCGTCCGCCGGAGGGATACACGATCCCTGCCGAAGACGCGCAGCGCGCCAACCCCGTGAAGCCCACAGAAGCTTCCATCGCCGCGGGAGGGAAGTTCTATTCTTCCCAATGCGCCATGTGTCACGGGAAGGACGGCGACGGCAAGGGTGACCTGGCCGTACAGTTGGAGCTGAAGATGCGGGATTACCGCCAGCCCGAGTCGCTCGCGAAATTCACCGACGGGGAGCTCTTCTACATCCTTACAAAAGGCAAGGACAAGATGCCGGCCGAAGGCGATCGCACGCCCGACGAAAAGAAGTGGAACGTCATCAATTATCTGCGCTCCCTTTCAAAGCCAAAGCAGGGAGAAAAGCCGGCGCCGAAGCCGTGAATCCGCGGGGCGGCGCCAGCCGCTCCGCCTGCCGAGCGGCGTGGTATCCTGACGCGCTTGCCCCTTACCGGAGGAGACCGCCATGCAGCACACCAACCGTTTTCTGAAGCTCGTCAACGAGGCGAAGTCGCGCATCCGCGAGACCAACGTCCAGGAAGTCAAAAAACGGCTCGATAAGGGCGAGCGTCTCATCCTCGTGGATGTGCGCGAGGACAACGAAGTCGCGCGCGGGCGCATCCCCGGCGCGCTCCACCTCGGCAAAGGCGTGATTGAACGCGACGTCGAGAAAACGATCCCCGACACCAACGCGGAAGTCATCCTGTACTGCGGCGGCGGCTTCCGCTCCGCGCTGGCCGCCGATGCACTCCGCCAAATGGGCTACACCAACGCAGTTTCCATGGATGGCGGCTGGAAGGCCTGGAACGAGAACGGCTACCCGACGGCCAAGGAATAGCGGCGCACCCATGCTGGACGCTGCACTCTGGAGGCTGGCCATGAGGCTACGGCAAATTGCGTTCGTCGCCGCTCTCGCGCTGCTGCCGTTGCTCGCTGCGGCGCAGGAAAAACCCGTCGTGTTGCGCGCCTCCACTGTGCTCGACGGGCGCGGCCATGTGCTCAAGGACACGAGTATCGTCATTCAGGGCGGGCGCATCGTGGCAATCAATCCCGGTTCCGTTGCGCCCAACGCTGCCGCCTACGACCTGCGCGGCCTTACCGTGCTTCCCGGCTGGATTGACGCACACGTCCACATCACCTATCACTTCGGGCCGAACGGCCGCGCGGAAGACAAGGACGAAACGCCGCAGCAGGCCGCCTACGCCGCCGCAGCCAACGCCTGGGCCACGCTGCTTGCCGGGTTCACCACCGTGCAGAGCATCGGCAGCCCTGGCGATAAGCCCCTACGCGACGCTATCAACGCCGGCTCGCTCCCCGGCCCGCGCATCCTCACTTCGCTCGAGCCGTTCACTAACACGAAACCCACGCCCGATGAGTTGCGCAAGCAAGTGGACCAGCGCAAGGCCGATGGCGCGGACCTGATCAAAATCTTCGCTTCGAAGAGCATCCGCGAGGGCGGCGGGCAGACGATGAGCGACGAGCAGCTCGCGGCCCTGTGCGGCGAGGCCAAAGCCCAGGGTCTCCGCACGCTGGTCCACGCGCACAGCTCGCAGAGCATCCAGGCCGCTGTGCGCGCCGGCTGCTCGGAAATTGAGCACGGCGTCTTCGCCACCGACGAGGATCTGCGCCTGATGGCCGAGCGCGGCGTTTATTTCGATCCCCAGGCCGGCCTGATCTTCCACAATTATTTCGACAACATGGCGCGGTTCCTGGGCATCGGCAATTACAACGAAGAAGGCTTTGCGGCCATGGAGCAGGCCGTGCCGCTGGCCATCGGCGTGGTCCACCGCGCCGCGCAAACGGCAAACCTGAGAATGGTTTTCGGCACAGACGCGGTGGCAGGCGCCCACGGCCGCAACGCCGAAGAATTTATCTACCGCGTGCGCGACGCGGGGCAGAAATCCATGGACGCCATGGTCTCCGCCAATTCGCTCGCCGCACAGGCCATGGATCTTGGCGACAAAATCGGCGCCATCGTCCCTGGCCTCGAAGCCGACATCATCGCCCTCGACGGCAACCCGCTCGACGACATTACCGCCGTCCGCCGCGTCGTCTTCGTCATGAAAGGCGGAAAGATCTTCAAGAACATCGCAAAGCAGTAGGTCTCACGAAGGAAAAGATCGCGGCTGCAGTCAGCGCGCAGCAAGCTCACGCCGCCGTCAGGTCGAGTTTCACCAGGTCGCCCGCCGCGACTCCGCGCGCTCCCGGAATTCCATGCACGATTTCGTCGTTCACGCTGATGCACACCGCGCCGGGGAATCCATAGACGATCGGAGGAGCGGACCGTGCGCCCTGCTCCTCCAGGAGCTTCGCGCCCACCGCGTCGAGCTCCGCGGTGGAAATTCCCGGCCGCACCTGCCGCACCATTTCGCGCAGGGTCCGCGCCACGATTCGGCCGATGGCCCGCAGAGCTTTGAGTTCATCTTCGGTCTGTATGGACATTGCGTTTCCCGCGTGACTCCCCGCAAGCAACCACCGACTGCCGTCCGTGTGCCTTTCAGTGCATCATAATTAAGGTCGTCGCTGGCCCGTGGTCCAATTGGCAGGACGCTGCACTGTTAATGCAGACGGTGGAGGTTCGAATCCTCCCGGGCCAGCCAGATTTTTCATCCCGCGACCTTCGCGCGGCACGGCCGCCGAGTGGTCGCCACGGTCGCGCGGCGCCGGGACCGTGAGAATCTCCCTACGGCTTCGCTCCCGGCAACGCGTTGACCCGCGCGATCCCCCGCAGCACGAAAATGCTCAGAACGGTGCCGAAGGGCACATCGAGCAGCGCAATCGTCGCCATCAGCCTCGCCAAGTCCCGGCCGGCCGGCGTTTCTTGCGCCAGTCCCCGCGTTCCCACCATCCCCACGATCCCCCACACAATTCCCAGGATCCCGCAGAAGAACACCACGGCGAAGCCCACATGAAAGGGAATGACCGAGTGGGATGCCTGCCCGGCCCCGCCACCCGGGGGATTGAATCCCTGGAGCGGCGAAAGGATGGCTTCCAGCCAGGCCAGGATCTGCAAGCTCAGCAGCAGCCCTCCGTACAGCCGGATTCGTGAATAGGCCACCCATTGGCCCCGAAGATTCTCCAGCGCGGCCACGGGCGGCAATGCGCGAAATGCTTCCGCGCGCCGGCCGCACTCCGGACACGGAGCGCCCCGGCGGGGCAGTGCGGCGCCGCAGTGATCGCAAAACATGGCTTGATTCCCGTTGGGCAGAGTATCGGAGTGGCGGGCGGCGAGCCAGCGGGGAATTTTGGAGGAGTGTTGCGGTGGCCCGCGCGGCGCAGTCCCGCCCCGCCACGGCGGGCAGGCCCGGCAGGCTTAGGTGCATCGCTCTGCGGATGAGCCAACGGTTCGTCAGGCCATGGGCGCACAGGCTGAAAGCCTGTGATACTTTTTATATCGCTC